>OASD01000097.1_pt1 | contig 57535 bp, 46 predicted proteins | sample 1475531 | NCBI WGS metagenome assembly OASD01 (sample SAMEA3360668, study PRJEB22359) | human gut metagenome | biome: ENVO:urban biome; feature: ENVO:human-associated habitat; material: ENVO:feces | place: Bangladesh | collected 2011
ATTGAGTCCGAACTTCTTTACGTCAAGTCTTTGAATAATGGCCTTGTAAAAGTTAACGTGAGTTCGACGAATTATAAGTGTCTGTAAATTTGGTGATTAGCGAAATTTGTTGTAACTTTAAGGTATTAATTTACAAACAATTACAAATAAAAATCGCTATGATCACCGAAGACAAAGTTACTGAAATATTTTGTATGGCAGATGATTTCTGCAAGTTTTTTGATGCAATGACAGCAAAATATACGCTAAAACCTACCGGAAAAAGAAACTATCATCGTAATTCCACGATGTCAAAGGCAGAAGTCATGCTGATAATGACTCTTTTTCACAACTCTGGTTATCGTTGCTTTAAACATTTCTATCTTGAAAAAGTATGCAAGCATCTACGCCATTTGTTTCCTAAAGTTGTCTCATACAACCGTATAGTAGAATTGGAAAGAGAGGTTGTCATTCCACTCGCTTTGTTTATCAAGAAAGTCTTGTTGGGAAAATGCACGGGCATAAGTTTTGTTGACAGCACACCACTGCGTGTCTGCAAGAACCAAAGAATACATATTCACAAGGTTTTCAAAGGTATAGCCCAAAGAGGAAAATGCTCCATGGGTTGGTTCTTCGGTTTCAAATTACATTTGATTTGTAATGAGAAAGGAGAACTTCTCAATTTTATGATAACACCGGGAAATGTTGATGATCGTAAGCCATTGGAATACAAAGCATTTGTAGATTTCATATATGGCAAGCTGGTCGGAGACAAGAGATACATCGGCAAGAATCTCTTCCAAAGGCTGTTTGTGGATGGAATACAACTTATTACCAAGCTGAAAAGCAACATGAAAGGAGCTTTGATGAGCGTTTCTGACAGACTCTTACTCAGAAAAAGAGCCATTATAGAAACTGTGAATGATGAGCTTAAGAATATTGCGCAGTTGGAACACTCCAGACATAGATGCTTTGACAATTTCATCGCCAACTTATTAGGGGCAATTGCTGCCTATTGCCTGTTTCCAAAGAAGCCGTGCATCAATGTACAAAGGACCATTGACACACAGCTTGCTCTGTTCTAAATTCGCCGAACTCACGTTAACTACAATAAAGGATAAAGCGGTGAAAGAAAAAGGATTAACGTGTAGTTGGGTGCTCAAAATAATTGTACTACGCAGTAACTACATCTGCCTTTCTTCTTTCACCGCTTTATTACGGTTAAAAAGAAAATCACATGATATTTGTTATTTGCTTGGCAATCCTTTGAAGTACGCTTTCATTGCTAACAAGTATAGATACTGTGCCTGTCATTCCCTTGATAATTTTATACCTGCAATCCGTTACCTTTACCTGTGCCATGAATACGCTGCCTTCTGTCGTTTGTAGGGGAGTATGCGAAGTGGCTGTTATTAAACCATTAGCAACTCCGTAGGTTTCTGCATCGTAACCCTCGATTTGGATGTTTACCATCATTTCTCTCCTTATCGTATGCACGTATTTATAGGGAACGGTTATTGTGCCTTGGTGGGCATTTGTCATCTGCACCTTTGCACTGATGGTTTCGGGATAAGGTATAAAATATGCGCCCACCAATAGTCCCAATATCACAATGGTGATGATTGTGATGCCATAGCGTACAATTTTTGACGGTATCTCTCCAATGATATGCCTTACTTTCTCGCTGCGGAGTTCTATCTTGTCGTCTGCCATAGTTTTCCGTTCTGTTGTTAGTTGCCCAATTCTAATTGAATCTTCACAAGGTTATAGTATGCGCCTCGCTTCGATGTGAGTGCTTCGTGATTGCCAATTTCCACCACCTTGCCTTTATCCACCACTACTATTTGGTCGGCATTCTTCACCGTACTTAGGCGGTGCGCTACGATGACCACCGTCTTTCCTTTGTAGAACTCGTCCAGATGCTCCACTATCATGCGCTCATTGTTAGCATCGAGCGAGTTGGTGGCTTCGTCAAGGAAGATATAGTCGGGGTTCTTATACACGGCTCTTGCTATCAGTATGCGCTGTTTCTGTCCTTGGCTCAAGCCCACGCCGTCACGCCCTATCTTGGTGTTGTATTTTAAGGGGAGCCCCATTACATAGTCGTGAATACAAGCTATCTCTGCTGCTTTCTGCAATCGCTCTTTGTCTATCTCGCCATCATCAACGGCAATGTTCCTTGCTATGCTCTCGGAAAAGATTACACCATCCTGCATCACCACACCACATTGTCTGCGCCACCATTTCTTATTGAGCGTGTTTACATCCGTTCCTCCAATGGAGATTTGTCCGCTCAATGTGGGGTAATAGCCTAACATGAGCTTGATGAGCGTTGTCTTACCGCTACCAGACGCTCCGACAATAGCTGTTACCTTACCCTTGGGGATAGTGAGGCTTACATCATCTATGATAGTTTTCAGTGCGTGAGGGTCGTATTTGAAGTTTACATTTTCAAGGTCTATGCCTTTGTTTTCTTCTTTCACTGAAGTTTCCAATCCTTGCTTTCCGTTCTCATCGCCCATGCGGTGGATTTCATTGATACGCTCAAGGCTTATCTTTACATCTTGTACGGAGTAGAAGAAACTCATTAACTGCTCAACAGGTGAGTTGAGTTGTCCGATGATGTATTGCACGGCAAGCATCATACCCAGTGTGAGTTGTCCGTGAATAACGGCTGTTGCTGCCACCACGGTGATAACAATGTTCTTCAGTTCGTTGATAAAAATACTGCCTGCCTCTTGTGTTTGCTGGAGTTTCAGCGATTTCATCTGCACCCCAAAAAGGTCGGCTTGTACGTCTTCCCATTCCCAGCGACGGCGTTGTTCGCAATCTTGGAGTTTTATCTCCTGCATGGAGGTGATAAACTCGTATGTCTTGTTGTTGTTGATGGCTTGCTGCTCGAAAAGTTCGTAGTCGAGAACCTTTCTGCGCCTTAGGAAGAGCGCAAGCCAACCGCCATAAAGCAGACTGCCGAGCATGAAAATGGCGAAGATAAGCCAATTATAGGATAACAATACAATGCTGAATACCACAAAGGTAAAGAGCGAGAACACAATACTGAGTGTTTGTTGTGTCAGGAACGAGTTTACACGGCTGTGGTCGCCCATGCGCTGCATGAGGTCTCCCATCAGCTTGGTGTCGAAGAACGACATCGGCAGCTTGAGCAGCTTGATGAAGAAGTCGCTCACAAGCGAAATATTGATGCGCATGGAGATATGCAGCAAGAGCCATCGACGGATGAAGTCAATGGCGGTGCGGCTCACCGTGAGCATCAGTTGTCCGAGAAGTATCAGCCAGATAAAACTGATGTTCTGATTCTTGATGCCCACATCGACGATGGCCTGTGTGAGGAATGGCAGGATGAGTTGCAAAAGGCTTCCCACCAATAGCCCCAAGACAATCTGACCGAAATACTTGCGGTATTGCTTGATATAACCAAAGAGGAATTTAAACGACCGTTCCTCTTTGGTACTGTCTTCTATCTTATTTTCGTAAAATGCAGGCATTGGCTCTAAGAACATCGCAATACCTTTTTCCTCACCGCCCGACTGCGTGCTGATCCAGTGTTTCTTAAACTCCTCAAGTTCGTATTTCACAAGTCCTTTTCCAGGGTCTGCAATGTAAAACGTCTTGCTTTTCTTGACTTTGTAGAGTACCACGAAATGGTTTTGATTCCAGTGAAGGATACAAGGGTAATGAGCCTCCCCAAGCTTATTAATAGTGATCCTACCGCTGATGGTTCGTAATCCAAGTTGTAAAGCTGTTTCATTAATACCAAGTAATGAGACTCCTTCTGTGGTTGCAAAGCAAATTTTAGAAAGATATTCTATTGAATATTTCATTCTAAAGAATTTACATACCATCGCAAGGCATGCAACTCCACACTCCATCGAATCATGTTGCCTAATCAAAGGGAAACTACCCATTACATTCTTTCTTTTTCTTCTCTATTAGAATGCGTCTTATAGTGTTGGCTTGCTCGTTTTAATCCGGCTGAGAAACTAAATGTTGCACTGACGAAGAACTTTCGAGAAATGAAATGAAAGTCTGTATGGTGCTCAAACTCGCCGTTCTTGAATATTTGTTGATTCTTTCCTCTACTATTTAACAAGTCTTTTACACCAAAATTGATATTCAGTTTGTCTTTCAAACAATTATAATCTCCCTCAATATCTACACCAAAGTAATCTGTCTTTTGAATAAGATAAAGTCGTTTATAATGCCTGATATAGCGTAAATTTGCCATCGCGGTAAGTTGCTTTGACAACCTGAAACGATTAATACTTGATAGAACAACGCCAAAATCATTGACACGCTTATCACTATTCTGATATATACTCTGACTTAGCTCGGCATTATTTCTACAATTCCATATGCCCCACGTAAAGGGTATTTCCAAGTATAAAGCCAACCTCTTTGAATTTCCATCATTTTTTAAGGTGTAGCGTGTTTGTTTCTCTTCAATCTGCTCGTATATCTCATTAATTTTCCTATCGATAAAAAGTGCAGATAACGAGAAAATATATCTTGATTTCAGAACGAATTGTAATGCTGCATTGTATAGCAATTCGCCTTTTAAATAAGGATTACCTTCCTTATAAGATGTTTCGGACAGATGAAAAATAAATGGATTTACCATTTGGTACGATGGACGATTTATCGATTGCGTATAGCTGAGCGACAAAGCATTTCCTTGCCCCATATCTTTTCTTACAAAGAAAGATGGGAAGATATTATTGTCGTTTCTACTGCTATGCAATTGAGTTTTTACCCTTTGTCGGGTATTCCATTCCGTATATTCGTTACGTAGCCCCACTTGAACATCCCAAGGTCGCGATGTGTACCTATACATTCCGTATATTGCATATTGTTGCTCAAAATAATTGAAATCGTCTCGTTCATCAGCATCTTCCGACAATGTGCCTCCTAAAGTTGTATTTCCGAGATATAGTTTGTTATCATAATTAATACCAGCATTGACATACTTGGCCCCAAGCGTAAACTGATGGCGGCTGAAGATCTTTGTAAAATCTACTTGAGTACTATATATGTTTATGCGTTCGAATGAGGGCTGCGATTTAGTTATGATACTATCCCCACCTATACCTTTGGTGTATTTATTCTCATACTCGTATAAATCATGTTCACTTTCTCCTACATAATCGGCGATAAGGTTCAGTTTACTGCCCAGGGTATCTGTTTTCCATTCATAATTTAATGTAACATTATTGGTATTAGACTTTAATGTATATGGAGCATAACTCCTAATACTTATTTGATCAGGACTATTGTCGATAATAGTAGAATGAACCCAACAGTCATTGGAATAATCTTTTGCGTAATTACCAGACCATTCAACACCTAAATATTGCTTGGGAGATATATAAAAGTCAAAACCCAATTTAGGCATATAGTAAAGACTTTTATCTGTACTTTCAGATATACTATTAACTATTATATTTCGTCCATAGTCACTTTCGGCTATTTTACTTAGACTTTCCGACTGCCCTAACATCATGTTAGCATAAAGAGCAAAGTTTCCCCACGAATATGTTAATCCTGTAAATTCTGAGAATGAATTTTTACTTTTTCGTTCATATTCGCTACCTCCATAACCAGAAAGTCCATAATCATGCTTCTTCTGACGATTGATAACAAGAACACCCGTTCCTCCTTCCGCATCATACTCAACTGTTGCTTGAGGCATTATCTCTAAACTCTTAATATCATTGCCACATAAAGAAGACAAATATCTTTTAAGTTGTGCACCACTTAGTTTTACCATTCTTCCATTTTCATATATCTTGATGCCATTCCCCATAATGGTAACGCCACCTTCACCATCATAACTTACACCAGGAATCAAACTCAAAATATTAGAAAGAGAACGTGCTTTTAACAATTTACTATGTTCTACACTAACTATCATTCTGTCTGCCTTACGTTGAACAAATGGTCTTTCTGCTAATACAGTTACTTCGGAAAGCATTATTGAGTCTGACATTAAGGTATGTTTGTTCTGTGCAAAGCACGTTAGTGCACATTGCAAAAAACAAAAAGAAAGAATGTATAAATACTTTTTCATAAGCACTTTGGACAATTTACGTCAGGATAATCCCAATGTTTTATACCATATTTTCTTACAATATCTCTATAACATACTTGTTTAGGAATTCTACAAACTTCGTAGTCTTTACAGGTCTTACATGGACTTTCATCTGATATTTCAGATTGTTTGAGATAATAGAGATTCAAAGCTGCTTCTGAATTCCAAATATCATTGAGAGATTGTTCTAAAATATTACCCACAATAAATTTAGGATGCCAGTATAATTCTTCACAAATAGTAACCTTGCCATCTGGTAGAACAAATAATTGGAGATAATTGCCAGCACAAACACTTCTTTCATTAAACTTAGCCCAAGTTTTAGTGGAAGAGAGTGTATCTTCTTTATGAAGACCTGAATATAAAATCGGAAAGCTAGCCTTACTCTGTAAATTTTCACACAATGCAGATATAGATGCTTGAGCCTCTTTTGTGGGAGCGATTGTCCCTTGAATAGCGGATTTTACATAGATAGATTCTCCGCCTATATCGGGCTTCCAATAAAGAATGTTGGACAGACTTTTTATAAAGTAAAATATTGATGTAAAATCCTCTTTTGTAGAATTCTTTTGTGTTAAAATTGAATGTATTGCAACTTTTATACCACTTTTGTCTAAAAGTTGTAGAGTATGCTTTACATTTTCAACATACTTGTCACTTACTCCTAACATTCGATTTAAAGTTTCTGGAATTAGAGAATCAAGTGAAAATTGTAGCTGTGTGCATTTATTTTCAGAAAGAAATTGAATGTCCGATTCTTTTAAGCATGTTTTAGTACTTAATAGCGGATAATAATTGTGTTCTATTAAGAAACTGTATAGTTGTTTCCAATGTGGGTATAAAAAGAATTCACCTCCAATTACATCAATTGTAACAACGCCAATTGTTTGTGCTTCTTCAATTATCTGTTTATAGCGGTCAATTGATATTTTATTTTCTACAATTTTGCGTTTGTCTGCATAACAATAATAACAATTTGTCGAACATGTATTGTTAACCATTAATGTAAGTTTTGATACAGAAATTGGCCTTGACACAGACAAATCTACATTGTTCAATAGAAAATCTGCAGGATTATATATTATATCTCTGGTCTTGTCAGAAGTAATGATAAGTTGAGATGGAAATACAATGCTATAATTTTTGTACTGAATAACTTTAGAATATTCGCTATCTAGCAAACTCGTGATAAACTGAAAGAGTTCTTTAGCATCCATAGGGATAAACTTTCTTATACTCTCAATAGTATCATCAATTTCCTTTCCATTTAGAAAAGATAAAATAATAGCATAAAGAGGGTGGATTGCTCCACAGAACCCTTCGTCATGTTGGTCTTCTGCACAAACAATCCCTCCTCTATGAAAGATAAAGACTTTTCCTTTATCCACTTTTAACCGATAAATCGGATTAAAAAGAACCTTCATTAACTTGATCTTTTTTGTGAACAGCCAGAACTACAGCTTATACTACAACCTTGTGAACATGTTGTTTGACATGCAGGAGCTATAGGACCTGTAGGTCCGCCGGATAAGTTATCTCCACCTGCTAATGTTACCATTTCTGATTTTAAAAGGACTTCAGATTCTTCTAAAAAACTCTTTTTAATTAAATCTTTCATAATGCATATAAATATGCCTACTCGTTACAATTAGCTTTTCGGCTACCGCTCCTGTTTACCAGTATGGTCTGGGTATAATCTTGTCGACTTGATTATCCTATATTAACTCACACTATAGAGTAAATGTCTCTATTGTAATCAAAAAGCACAGTTCGAAGCATGGATTTTTAGAGTTCACTTCAACCTCCGTTATATACTTGAACTCTATTCGATACACCAGAGGTGATATGGGGTAAGAACAGTACCGCTTTCATAGGCATACCTAATTGTTGCTTTTTTGCAAAAATAGTTTTTTATTCTTTAGAATGCAAGAATTTGCATAGGAAATTTCAATGAAAGTCGAAAATTTAACAATTAAAGTGCCGTAAAATACACACTAATTGACCTTTGGGCATATTCATGGCTGTTCGTTTTGACATGTATGTGTCCGTATGTCTCATCTATGGAATTTTTCTCACGATTTCTTGGAAGGTTGGTATTTATTTGTAAATTTTCGTATAGTTTTCTACGTTTCATACATATCAAAAATATGAAAGCAAAAGGCCTCTACCATGTATTTTGTATAAAATAACGTGAGTTCGACGAATTATAAGTGTCTGTAAATTTGGTGATTAGCGAAATTTATTGTAACTTTATGGTATTGATTTACAAACAATTACAAACAAAAATCGCTATGATCACCGAGGATAAAGTTACTGAAATATTTTGTATGGCAGATGATTTCTGCAAGTTTTTTGATACAGTGGTGGCAAAATATACGCTAAAACCTACCGGAAAAAGAAACTATCATCGAAGTTCCACGATGTCAAAGGCAGAAGTCATGCTAATAATGATTCTTTTTCACGATTCTGGTTATCGCCCCTTTAAACATTTCTATCTTGAAAAAGTATGTAAGCATCTGCATAATTTGTTTCCTAAAGTTGTCTCATACAACCGTATAGTAGAATTGGAAAGGGAGGTTCTCATTCCACTCGCTTTGTTTATCAAGAAAGTCTTGTTAGGAAAATGCGCAGGCATAAGTTTTGTTGACAGCACACCACTGCGTGTCTGCAAGAACCAAAGAATACATATTCATAAGGTTTTCAAAGGTATAGCCCAAGAGGAAAATGCTCCATGGGTTGGTTCTTCGGTTTCAAATTACATTTGATTTGCAATGAGAAAGGAGAACTTCTCAATTTTATGATAACACCTGGAGATGTTGATGACCGTAAGCCATTGGAATACAAATCTTTTGTAGATTTCATATATGGCAAGCTGGTCGGCGACAAGGGGTACATCAGCAAGAATTTCTTCCAAAGGCTGTTTGTGGATGGAATACAACTTATTACCAAGCTGAAAAGCAACATGAAAGGAGCTTTGATGAGCGTTTCTGACAGACTCTTACTCAGAAAAAGAGCCATTATAGAAACTGTGAATGATGAGCTTAAGAATATTGCACAGGTGGAGCACTCCAGACATAGATGCTTTGACAATTTTATCGTCAATTTATTAGGCGCTATTGCAGCCTATTGCCTGTTCCAAAAAAGCCGTGTATCAATGTACAAAGGACTATTGACACACAGCTTGCTCTGTTCTGAATTCGTCGAACTCACGTTATTTTAAATTTTTATTTTTAACACATAGGCGAATTATTTTCGTTTATTTAACAGGATGTTATGATGGCAAATTTACTGCTTTTTATTCATTTTCGCAATAAAACCCTAAAAAAAGCTGTAAACGATGACGAGGCTTATTCTTGCCAAACATTTTGCCACTTAATAATCCACCGTTTATTGTATTCCTGACCTATACTTGTTAACAATAAGACCAAGTAATAAACTTACAAACAAAGTGGGGACAATCTGTTCTAAATATTGATAGTCGAAGCACTAATCTCTTATCAGGCCTCGCCTTTGTTTGTACCGAAAGGTGCAATGGTGCGTGGCTGCTTATTGGGTATTTCGATTTTCCCGAACTCTGCCTCATAACGTACCACATTATCTTGCAATGCACCTAAAAGGCGCTTAGCATGCTCCGGTGCAAGGATTACTCTGCTTGCTACAGATGCTTTAGGAATTCCCGGCAACATGCTGACAAAATCCAATACGAACTCCGAACTGGAATGAGAAATTATCTGGAAGTTCGTGTATATTCCTTTTGCTACTTCTGGTGTGAGGTCGATTTGAATTTGTGGTCTCTGCTGATTCTGATTGTTGTTGTCCATTGATTTATAATGTTTATTTTATACTTTTATTATGCAAAAATAACACTTTATTGGCAGATATACAAATATCGGAAGTAAAAGATAGACGATGATTCGACTATCTGCAACAAGACCGGATGTTCAGAGAAAACTGATTTACTTATAAAACTCTTCATATTCTCTATATCAAGACTTCGACCATGGAAATTCTACCATTGTTCTTCATTACATCAGCTTCCATATTGCAAAAGATGAGATTTTGCACAATAAGAACTCACCGTTCGCACAAAGAAAGGTGACCTTTTGAAACTCCATTATTACAACACTGATATTCAAGCAATTAAAATTCATAAAAAATTTTATTCATAGGCTCCCAAAAATGGCTTTTCAGCCTACCAAATGTCCAGTGTGCCTACCTTTCTCGGTTTTATGATACAAAAAAAGTGTCTGTCAAAAAACCTGACAGACACCTTTTATATCACTGTTAGAATTTAGCTATTCTGTTACTTCCTGATCTGCGAAATCAAGGACATTCTTCTTGTTGGCTTCCATTCTCACATGTTCCTCTTTGGAACCTACGATGAGTTTCTGCCACTGACGAAGGCCAGTACCTGCTGGAACAAGGTGTCCACAAATAACATTCTCTTTCATTCCCTCAAGTGTATCACTCTTTCCACGGATTGCGGCCTCGTTGAGAACCTTGGTTGTTTCCTGGAAGGAAGCAGCACTCATGAAACTCTTTGTACCGAGGGCTGCACGGGTGATACCCTGCAACATCTGAGTAGCGGTAGCCTGAACAGCATCACGTACCTGAACAAGCTTGAGGTCACGACGCTTGAGACTTGAGTTCTCGTCGCGGAGTTTACGCACTGAAAGAATTTGTCCTTTGTAGCAATTCTCTGAATCACCTGGATCGGTGACGACTTTCTTGCCCCAAATGCGATCATTCTCCTCCGCAAAATCCAATTTATCAACCAGTTCCTGCTCCAAGAATGTTGTATCACCCTGATCATCGATGCAAACCTTGCGCATCATCTGACGTACGATGATTTCAAAGTGTTTGTCGTTGATTTTCACACCTTGCAATCGATACACGTCCTGAACTTCATTGACAATGTATTCCTGAACGGCCGTAGGACCTTTGATTGACAGGATGTCGGCTGGGGTGATAACACCATCGGAAAGCGGGGTACCTGCACGTACAGCATCATGTTCCTGTACAAGAATCTGCTTGGAAAGGCTGACAAGATACTTACGCTGCTCACCTGTCTTAGAGGTGATGATGATTTCACGGTTACCTCTCTTCACCTTGCCCATGGCCACCTCACCGTCGATTTCAGATACGACAGCTGGGTTTGACGGATTGCGAGCCTCAAAGAGCTCGGTGACGCGTGGAAGACCACCGGTGATATCGCCTGCACCACCAACAGAACGAGGAATTTTGATAAGGGTTGTACCCGTCTTGATTTCCGCTCCATCCTGAACAATCTGCTCAAGGTGTCCACCAACCGGCAAGTTGTATGTTCCGAGAATGTCACTGGCGGCATATAGTCCATCAGCGCCTTTCTTGGCACCAACCTTTACCACATCGAGTGTTGGCACCTTGCCCTTGTCGCGAGATTCGGTGATAATACGTTCTGTCAAACCTGTTGCATCATCGGTCTCTGCCTTATAGGTCACGCCTTCCGCAACGTCGTGGAGACGCAGCACACCAGCATATTCACTGACAATAACGGCATTGAACGGATCCCACTTACAGATAAGATCACCCTTCTTCACCTTATCGCCACCCTTGAAATAGAGAATGCTACCATAAGGAACACCCTCATTCAAGAGAACAATACCTGTATTTTGGTCTATGAAACGAATTTCAGCAAGACGGCTCACAACCTTTTCGCATTTCCTGTCATCCTCGTCGGTAAATGGAACTGTGCGAAGCTCATCAAATTCTATGCGAGCATCGTTCTTGGCAGTAATGGTAGCATTTGCAGCAGCATTACCAGCCACACCACCAGCGTGGAATGTACGAAGCGTCAACTGAGTACCAGGCTCACCAATGGCCTGTGCAGCAATGACACCAACGGCCTCGCCCAAATGCACCATACGTGCAGATGCAAGGTTGCGACCGTAACACTTCTGACAAACACCTCGCTTGCTCTCACAAGTCAATACCGAACGGATTTCCACCATTTCAAGTGGTGACTCATCGATGATTCTCGCTTTTTCCTCTGTAATTTCCTCACCTGACTCCACGATGAGCTCGCCCGTGGTCGGATGTATTACGTCATGAACTGAAACACGACCCAGAATACGCTCGTAGAGCGAAGCAATGATTTCGTCACCATTCTTCAAGGCACGGCACTCTAAACCGCGGAGTGATCCACAATCCTCCTCAGTGATAATAACATCGTGAGAAACATCGACCAAACGACGTGTCAGATAACCTGCATCGGCAGTCTTCATAGCAGTATCAGCAAGACCCTTACGGGCACCGTGAGAAGAGATGAAGTACTCAAGCACTGACATTCCTTCCTTAAAGTTGGAAAGGATTGGGTTCTCAATAATCTGAGCACCTTCAGCACCAGCCTTCTGTGGCTTGGCCATCAAACCACGCATACCTGCCAGCTGTGCAATCTGATCGGCAGAACCACGAGCACCAGAATCGAGCATCATATAAACGGCATTGAAACCTTGGTCGTCTTCAACCATGTGCTTCATTACGCTCTGCTTCAGATTGTTGTTAACGTGTGTCCACGCATCAATCACCTGATTGTAACGTTCCTTATCAGTAATGAAACCCATTTCGTAGTTGGCCTTCACCTGGTCAACTTCCGCCTGACCCTTACCTACGATATCAACTTTTTCCCCTGGAACAATGATATCGCCGAGGTTAAACGAAAGACCGGCAGTATAAGCCATACGATAACCTAAGTTCTTAATTCCATCAAGGAAAGCGCATGCACGTGCCATTCCCACCGACTTGATAACATCGGCAATCAACCCACGAAGTGACTTTTTGGATATAATTCCATTGAAGAATCCCACTTCGGTAGGAATAATTTGGTTGACAATTACACGGCCGACTGACGTCTCAACCATACGCTTCTGAAGTTTACCCTCAACAAGGTCATCGACAATCACCTTCACTTGGGCATGCAGGTCGCAACGACCTTCATTATGAGCGATGATGGCTTCTTCAGAGCCATAGAACGAAAGGCCTTCCCCCTTCGCTCCTGGGCGAATTTTCGTGATATAGTAAAGGCCGAGCACCATGTCCTGTGAAGGAACAGTAATAGGTGCACCATTCGCCGGATTCAATATGTTGTGGCTTTGGAGCATCAGAATCTGTGCTTCGAGAACGGCCTCATTGCTCAATGGGAGATGAACAGCCATCTGATCACCGTCAAAATCTGCATTAAAGGCAGTACAAGCCAACGGGTGGAGCTGAATAGCCTTGCCCTCGATGAGTTTTGGCTGGAATGCCTGAATACCAAGACGGTGAAGTGTAGGGGCACGGTTCAAGAGAACAGGGTGTCCTTTCATTACATTCTCAAGAATATCCCAGATAACGGGTTCACGACGGTCAACAATCTTCTTGGCGCTCTTTACAGTTTTTACAATACCGCGCTCAATGAGCTTGCGGATGATAAACGGCTTGTAAAGTTCTGCTGCCATAAGCTTTGGAAGTCCGCATTCACCCATCTTCAGTTCAGGGCCAACGACGATTACCGAACGAGCCGAATAATCGACACGCTTTCCAAGAAGGTTCTGACGGAAGCGACCTTGCTTGCCTTTCAGAGAATCAGAAAGCGACTTTAAAGGACGGTTACTCTCACTCTTTACAGCCGATGACTTGCGACTGTTATCGAAGAGCGAGTCAACCGCCTCCTGAAGCATACGCTTCTCATTTCGGAGAATAACCTCTGGAGCCTTGATTTCCATCAGTCGCTTCAGACGGTTGTTGCGGATTATAACCCTACGATAGAGGTCGTTCAAGTCGGACGTCGCAAAGCGTCCACCGTCCAATGGAACCAAAGGACGTAACTCAGGAGGAGTGACAGGTACAATCTTCATAATCATCCATTCAGGACGATTGATGCCTTCAGACTGACGGAATGATTCGACCACTTGGAGGCGCTTCAAGGCCTCTGTCTTACGCTGCTGGCTTGAGTCTGTTGTTGCGCGGTCACGCAGCTCACCGGCCAAGCGATCAAGGTCGATGCCTACCAAGAGATCATAAATAGCCTCAGCTCCCATCTTGGCGATAAACTTCTTAGGATCGTTGTTTTCCAATCTCTCGTTTCCTTCGGGAAGCCTGTTGTCGAGAATATCCAAATACTCATCTTCAGACAAGAGGTCGAACTTATGTGAGCCATTCAATTCTTCGTCTGTCTCAGAGTTTTTCATCCCTTCAACGACACCTGGCTGAATTACGATATATTTCTCGTAATAAACAACTGAATCCAACTTCTTTGTTGGAAGTCCCAACAGATAACCAATCTTGTTAGGTAGACTTCTGAAGTACCATATATGGGCTACAGGTACGACCAACTCAATATGACCAGCACGTTCGCGACGGACTTTTTTCTCGGTAACTTCTACACCACAACGATCGCAGACGATTCCTTTGTAGCGGATGCGCTTATACTTACCGCAAGCGCACTCATAATCCTTTGTAGGACCAAAGATTCGCTCGCAGAACAAGCCATCACGCTCTGGTTTATAGGTGCGATAATTGATTGTTTCGGGCTTGGTCACCTCGCCATAAGAATTCTCAAGAATTTCCTCTGGAGAAGCGAGTCCAATTGTGAGTTTGTTAAAATTGCTCTTAACTCTATTATCTTTCTTAAAAGCCATTGTTCTTCTATTTTGGGATGTTATTAATCAAGTTTGACACTCAGACCAAGACCACGGAGTTCGTGCAACAGCACGTTCAATGATTCTGGAATACCTGGAGTAGGCATTGGTTCGCCCTTGACAATTGCTTCATAAGCCTTAGAACGTCCGACAACGTCGTCTGACTTGATTGTAAGAATCTCTTGGAGAACATGAGATGCTCCAAAGGCCTCGATGGCCCAGACTTCCATTTCTCCGAAACGCTGACCACCAAACTGTGCCTTACCACCGAGTGGCTGCTGCGTGATGAGAGAGTAAGGGCCGATGCTGCGAGCGTGCATCTTGTCCTCAACCATGTGGCCGAGTTTCAAGAAATATGTAACACCTACCGTAGCGGGCTGGTCGAAGCGCTCACCTGTTTCTCCATCGTAGATATAAGTAGAACACATATTGGGCAAGCCAGCCTTGTCAGTCCATTCTTTCAGATCATCAAGTTTTGCACCGTCGAAAATAGGTGTAGCGAACTTGACTCCAAGGTTACGGCCAGCTGCTCCGAGAATAGCTTCAAATATCTGACCAAGGTTCATACGAGAAGGCACACCCATAGGATTCAATACCAAATCCACAGGACGTCCGTCTTCCAAGAATGGCATATCCTCAGCACGTACGACCTTAGATACAATACCCTTGTTACCGTGACGACCAGCGAGTTTATCACCCACCTGAATCTTTCGTTTCTTGGCGATATATACTTTTGCCATCTGAAGAACGCCTGATGGGAGCTCATCACCGATGGTAATTGCAAATTTCTTTCGTTTCAACTCCGCATCCATCTGCTTGAACTTGCGGATGTAATTCATAATGAGTTGCTGAATCAACGAGTTTGTGTGCTCGTCGTCAGTCCATCCGTTTGACTGGATTCCCTCATAGTCGAGATTCATCAACGCAGCCACAGTAAACTTGCTGCCCTTCGTGATAATCTCTGCATTTGAATAATCCTTAATGCCTTCAGAGAGCTTATCCTCTGTGAGAGAGAGAAGTTTGTCAACCAAAAGCTCTTTTAAGTCTTTGTTCTTTGCTTCCTGCTCCTCATCGAGTTTCAGAAGCGTCACCTTATCGTGTCTTTTGCTCTCACGGGTCTTGATGGCACGTGCAAAAAGTTTCTTATCGATAACCACACCACTCAATGATGGATTAGCTTTCAATGAGGAATCCTTTACGTCGCCAGCCTTGTCGCCAAAGATAGCTCTCAACAATTTTTCCTCTGGTGAAGGATCGCTCTCACCCTTTGGTGAAATCTTACCAATCATGATGTCGCCAGGCTCGACGCGAGCACCAATACGGATGACACCATTCTCATCAAGATCCTTTGTTGCTTCCTCGCTAACATTGGGAATATCAGAAGTGAATTCCTCAACGCCACGCTTGGTCTCGCGAACCTCAAGTGAATATTCGTCAACATGAACAGATGTCAAAACATCCTCACGAACCATTCGCTCTGAGATAACAACAGCATCCTCATAGTTGTAACCCTTCCAAGGCATATAAGCAACAAGCAGATTTCGACCCAAGGCCAACTCTCCATTTTCTGTTGCATAACCTTCAGTCAGGATATCGCCCTTCTTCACACGCTGACCCTTGTCACAGATTGGCCGAAGGTCAACAACCATATTCTGGTTGGTGCGACGGAACTTAGGAATACGGTATTCTTTCAAGGCAGGCTCGAAGCTTACGAACTCCTCTTCCTCTGTGCGGTCATAGAGAATACGAATAGTCGTTGCATCAACATATTCGATGACTCCATCACCTTCTGCGGTAATCATGGTACGTGAATCCTCACATACCTGCTTCTCCAAGCCCGTACCAACAATAGGTGCGTCGTTATGAAGCAATGGCACTGCCTGACGCATCATGTTACATCCCATCAATGCACGGTGACCATCATCGTGTTCGAGGAATGGAATCAAGCCAGCCGACACAGAGGCAATCTGCTGGGGAGCGACGTCCATTAAAGACACGTCCTGAGGATCGACAACTGGGTAATCAGCATCCTGGCGACACTTAACATAATCACGGATAAATGTACCATCCGGATTCAGCGGAGCATTACCCTGTCCTACAGGAAGGTCCTCCTCCTCCTCAGCTGTCATATATACCACATGATTATTATCCAAGTCAACCTTGGCATCAGTTACTTTCCTATACGGTGTTACGATGAAACCGAGGTCATTGATCTTCGCATAGAGACAAAGGGAAGAAATCAAACCAATGTTAGGTCCTTCAGGTGATTCAATCGGACAGAGACGACCGTAATGGGTATAGTGGACATCACGGACCTCGAATCCTGCTCGCTCACGCGAGAGACCACCAGGGCCAAGGGCTGACAGACGACGCTTGTGAGTCACTTCGGCCAACGGGTTGGTTTGATCCATGAACTGGCTCAATGGATTCGTGCCAAAGAATGAGTTGATAACACTTGAAATTGTCTTAGCGTTAATCAAATCCGTTGGTTGGAATACCTCATTGTCGCGGACATTCATACGCTCACGGATAGTGCGGCTCATTCGAGCCAAGCCAATTGAGAACTGGTTGGCCAGCTGCTCTCCGACCGTACGAACACGACGGTTTGATAAGTGGTCAATATCATCAACCGTAGCGTTTGAGTTAACAAGGTTGATGAGATATTTGATAATTTCGATAATATCGTCTTTCGTTAGAACACGAACTTCCATATCTGTGTCGAGTCCTAACTTCCTATTGATCCTGTAACGACCAACCTCACCCAAATCATAACGCTTGTCAGAGAAGAAAAGATTTTGGAACACTTCCCGTGCACTTGCGTCATCAGCAGCATCAGCATTTCTCAACTGACGATATATATAGTTGACTGCCTCAATTTCCGAGTGGCTTGGGTCTTTAGCTAGGGTGTTGAAAATGATGGAATACTTATTTGCCGCATCCTCATCCTTATGAAGGAGAATAGAAGACACGCCACTCTCGAGAATTTCTCCAACATTATCTTCGGTAATCTCAGTTTCGCGTTCTACAACTACTTCGTTTCGCTCGATTGATACAACTTCACCCGTATCTTCATCTACGAAATCTTCGTTCCAGCTCTTCATCACATTGCCGGCAAGTTTACGGCCAATGGCTGCTTTCATATTCTTCTTGTTAACTTTCATCTCTTCGCAGAGATCGAAAATCTGAAGAATGTCCTTATCGCTCTCGAAGCCTATGGCGCGAAGCATGGTGGTCACTGGCAATTTCTTTTTACGGTCGATGTATGCATACATGACATTGTTGATGTCAGTTGCAAACTCAATCCAAGATCCCTTAAACGGAATGATGCGGGCACTGTAAAGCAATGTACCGTTCGCGTGTACGCCCTGGCCAAAGAAAACTCCCGGAGAGCGATGGAGTTGTGAAACAACAACACGCTCTGCTCCATTGATGACAAATGTACCATTGCTGGTCATGTAGGGAATAGTACCCAGGAAAACATCTTGAATAAAAGTTCCGAAATCCTCATGGTCTGGGTCTGTACAATACAGTTTCATCTTAGCCTTCAAAGGTACGCTATATGTAAGACCACGCTCCAGACACTCATCAATAGAATAGCGAGGAGGGTCAATATAGTAATCCAAGAACTCAAGAACGAAATTGTTACGTGTATCGGTAATAGGGAAGTTCTCAGAGAACACCTTATACAAACCGTCATTCTTGCGTTCCTCAGGCGGAGTATCCAACTGTAAGAAGTCCTTGAAAGACTTTAACTGCACATCGAGGAAATCCGGATATGGATACGGATTATGCACGCTGGCAAAATTTACTCTGTTATCAACAATTTTTGTAGCCATTAGAAGTTATTAAATGGGTTTTATTAATAATATAATAAAAGACACAAAAAGGTTAGGACTCACCTACTTGGAGAATCCTAACCATTTATATAAAAAATGTATTACTCTAATTACTTGAGCTCTACCTTAGCACCAGCCTCTTCGATAGCCTTCTTAAGGTTCTCAGCCTCGTCCTTAGCTACACCTTCCTTGATTGTAGAAGGAGCACCGTCTACGAGATCCTTAGCCTCTTTCAAACCGAGACCACAAGCCTCCTTAACAGCCTTTACAACCTGGAGCTTAGCGCCACCAACCTCAGCGAGGACTACGTCGAATGTAGACTTCTCCTCAGCTGCAGCTGCACCACCAGCAGCAGGACCAGCAGCTACAGCTACAGCTGCAGCAGCAGGCTCAATACCATACTCGTCCTTGAGGACTGTTGCCAACTCATTTACTTCCTTAACAGTAAGATTTACTAACTCTTCTGCAATAGCTTTTACGTCTGCCATTTTTATTCTAAATATTTAATTTATTCTTTAAAAAACTGTAACTAGTGACTTTATTTAAGTTTATTCAGGACGCTCGCCTAAAGTCTTAAGCACACCGTGGATGGTGCTTGCGCCAGATTGGAGAGCAGAAACTACGTTCTTTGCCGGTGACTGCAGCAATGCCATAACATCAGCAATAAGTTCATTCTTGCTCTTGAGAGCTGCAAGTTCTTCGAGTTTGTCAGCACCTACAAAGATTGTTTCCTCGGCATAGGCAGCCTTGAGAGCTGGTATACCTTCTTTTTTATAATCCTTGAGGAGCTTTGCAGGAATATTAGCTGTATGTGCAAACATTACAGCCGTATTGCCTATCAAAGAACCATACATGGGTTCATAATCTACATCTGAAGCCTCAAAAGCCTTGTGGAGAAGCTTATTCTTCACAACAACCATCTTGATTTCGCTCTTGAAGCACTTACGACGGAGAGCGCTTGTAGCCTCAGCATTCAAACCTGTAACATCTACAAGGTAAAAATGAGGATATTCCTTAAGCTTCTCACCGAGTTCAGTGATAATTGTATCTTTTACTTCTTTCTTCATTTTACAAAACTTTTAGAGTTACTCAGCTGATTTAGGATCAATCTTGATACCCTTACTCATCGTGCTAGAAATAAAGATACTCTTGATATATGTACCTTTAGCAGCAGCAGGCTTCAACTTGATAACTGTATTGATGAACTCCTTAGCATTTCCGTAGATCTGCTCAGCTGTCATGCTAACCTTACCGATTGAAGTGTGGATAATACCAGCCTTATCAACCTTAAAGTCAATCTTACCTTGCTTAACTTCCTTAACTGCCTTAGCAACATCCATAGTTACAGTGCCACTCTTAGGGTTAGGCATCAAACCACGAGGACCGAGTACACGACCCAAAGGACCAATCTTACCCATGCAAGAAGGCATTGTGATGATGACATCAATATCTGTCCAACCACCCTTAATCTTCTCAACGTATTCGTCAAGACCTACATAATCAGCGCCTGCTTCCTTAGCAGCAGCTTCCTGATCAGGAGTACAGAGTGCGAGCACGCGAGTAACCTTACCTGTTCCGTTTGGCAATGAAACAACGCCACGAACCATCTGGTTAGCCTTACGTGGATCAACACCTAAGCGTACATCAATATCAAGAGATGCATCAAACTTGGTAGTGGTAATTTCCTTTACCAACTCTGAAGCCTCCTTCAATGTGTATGCCTTCCCTGCTTCAACCTTATCAGCTACTGATTTTTGATTTTTTGTCAGTTTACTCATTTTTCTAATTGAAGTTTTAAATTATTTACCAGGGAAGTCCCCTTTTACAGTAATACCCATACTTCTTGCAGTACCAGCGATGAGCTTCATAGCTGATTCTACAGTAAAGCAGTTCAAGTCCTTCATCTTATCCTCAGCGATTACCTTTACCTGATCCCAAGTAAGAGAAGCAACCTTCTGACGATTAGGCTGAGCAGAACCTGACTTGATTTTGGCAGCCTCTTTCAATTGAACTGCAGCAGGTGGAGTCTTGATAATAAAATCAAAAGACTTGTCAGTATAATAAGTAATAACTACTGGCAACACTTTACCTGCTTTGTCCTGGGTACGGGCGTTGAATTCCTTGCAGAATCCCATAATATTAATACCCTTAGAACCCAATGCAGGTCCTACTGGAGGTGAAGGATTCGCAGCGCCACCTTTAATCTGTAATTTGATTAATCCAGCAACTTCTTTAGCCATTTCTTTGTTAATATTTAAAATTGAAACTTATAAGGAATAACAATCTCGTAACAGAATCCTATTCCTTTTCTACTTGCATAAAACCTAATTCCAACGGAGTTTTACGTCCGAAGATCTTAACCGTAACTTTCAGCTTATGCTTTTCAGCATTAACCTCTTCAACGATTCCGCTGAAACCACTGAATGGACCTTCCATAACCTTAACGGTATCATTAACCAAGTAAGGACAATCAAGATTCTCCTCAAACTCAGTCTCCTCAGCAGAACCCAGCATACGATTGATATCGCGCTGTGGAACTGGTGTTGGTTCATCCAAACCTCCAAGGAAACCCAAAACATTAGGGAGGAAACGCAACGTATGCGCTACATCACCCTTCAGTTTGGCCTCCACAAAAACATAACCTGGAAGAGAAACCTTTTCTTTAACGACTCTCTTTCCATTACGCACAGTTGCATGCTTCTCAACTGGAATCAACACCTGAGAAACATTTGCTGCTAGTAAGTCATTGTGCTTCATTTCAGCTTCGATGTATTCTTTCACCTTAGCTTCCTTACCACTAACGGCTTTAAGCACATACCATTTATTTCCTGCGTCTGCCATTTCCTTAAAAAATTAACCTGGATAAACTACACCCATAAAGGCTTTGAATACAGAATCCATCGCGAACACCACCAATGCAATGACTAGGGAAGCAGATAATACAACCATTGCACTATGAGTTAGTTCGGCACGTGATGGCCAAGTAGTCTTATGCGCAAGTTCATCGTAACATGCCTTGCAATAATTTACTATTTTATTCATATTATCTTCTATTTAGCACGGGTTGAAGGGCTCGAACCCTCGACACCTGGTTTTGGAGACCAGTGCTCTACCAACTGAGCTAAACCCGTAGAAAGACTCCCGCTCCCTTAGGAGGGGAGTCTGATATATATAGCAAATTAGATAAATCTAAATTACTTGATATCGTCGAGAATTGTTGTAATCTGACCAGAACCTACTGTACGACCACCCTCACGGATAGCGAAACGAAGACCCTCGTTCAAAGCAACCTTGTAGATCAACTCTACCTCAATCTCTACGTTATCACCAGGCATTACCATCTCAACTCCCTCTGGAAGCTTGATTTCACCTGTACAGTCCATAGTACGGAGATAGAACTGAGGACGATACTTGTTACCGAATGGAGTGTGACGACCACCCTCTTCCTTCTTCAATACATAGATAGAAGCCTTGAAGTGATCGTGAGGAGTAATAGCACCTGGGTGTACAACTACCATACCACGCTTAACCTCAGCCTTATCGATACCACGGAGAAGCAAACCTACGTTATCACCAGCTTCACCCTCTGCAAGGATCTTACGGAACATCTCAACACCAGTAATAACTGACTTCTTGTCCTCACCAAGACCGAGCAACTGAACTTCGTCACCTACCTTGCAACGACCTGTCTCAATACGACCTGTAGCAACAGTACCACGACCTGTAATTGAGAATACATCCTCGATAGGCATCAAGAATGGCTTATCAATCTCGCGCTCTGGCTCCTGAATCCACTCATCAACTGTATCCATCAAAGTCTCAACAGACTTAACCCACTTCTCAACACCATTCAAAGCACCGAGAGCAGAACCACGTACAATTGGAGTATCCTCCTCGTAACCATACTGCTCGAGGATTTCGCGAAGCTCCATCTCAACGAGCTCAAGCATCTCCTCATCGTCAACCATATCGCACTTGTTCAAGAAAACAACCAAGCGAGGTACGTTTACCTGACGTGCAAGAAGTACGTGCTCACGTGTCTGTGGCATAGGACCATCAGTAGCAGCACAAACCAAGATAGCACCATCCATCTGAGCAGCACCAGTAACCATGTTCTTTACATAGTCAGCGTGACCCGGACAGTCAACGTGTGCATAGTGACGCTTTGCAGTTTCATACTCGATGTGAGCAGAGTTGATGGTGATACCACGCTCTTTCTCCTCAGGAGCATTATCAATCTGATCGAATGACTTAACTGCCTCAGATGTACCGAGCTTCTCATTCAATACCTTAGAGATAGCTGCAGTAAGAGTAGTCTTACCATGGTCAACATGACCAATTGTACCAATGTTTACATGCGGTTTGGTACGCACGAATTCTTCTTTAGCCATAGCTTTTTCTTTTTATTTATATAAATGAATAATCAATTAATTAATATATTGTCTCCACGTTTTCTACTTCTCACTTTCGCTTGAAGTAGAGCTGTAACTGAGAGTTGAACTCAGGACCTCTTCCTTACCAAGGAAGTGCTCTACCACTGAGCTATTACAGCAACTTAGAGCGGAAAACGGGGCTCAAACCCGCGACCCCCAGCTTGGAAGGCTAGTGCTCTATCAACTGAGCTATTTCCGCAAGTAATTTCTGAAATCTCTGCCTTTTCAATAATCAAGGAGCCGATTCAACAGAAATGTTTATATTTTACTGAGTGGGTAGTGATGGATTCGAACCACCGAAGCTAGAAGCAGCAGATTTACAGTCTGCCCCATTTGGCCACTCTGGAAACTACCCCTAAGTACTAAAGCCGTCTCTTTTAGAGAGCCTCTTGTCGGATTCGAACCAACGACCCCGAGATTACAAATCACGTGCTCTGGCCAACTGAGCTAAAGAGGCGAATGCAGCCGTTTAGCTACCCGCTTTTACACTTGTCGTAAAACGGCTGCAAAGGTAATGCTTTATTTTTTATCCTCCAAAAAAAATGGAAGTTTTTTAATACTTTCTTTGTTTTTCTTTCGCTTTGGTAAGCTTCACTTTCATTGCATCCAAACACTGATCGACGCTCTCCTCAAAGGTGTCGCAGGTTTTCTCAACATACAGTTGAATCCCTGGAGCTGTCACCGTCAAACTCGTTGTTTTATTTAATGCTGTTGCTGGCTTCTCTACCTTTAATTGCACCTCTACTTTCTGAATGTCCTCGTAAGATCTTTCTAACTTCTCAACTTTTTTGTTGATAAAAGTCTCTAACTTTTCGGTAGCGTCAAAACGAATCGCCTGAATCATAATTTCCATAATTGCCTCCTTGTTTTTAATTTAAGCCCTGGGATGGGCATTTTTATAGACTTTCTTCAACTGCTCGAACGTTGTATGAGTGTAGATCTCTGTAGTAGAGAGGCTCTCGTGTCCAAGTAGTTTTTTCACACTCTCCAAACCCGCTTCGTGATTCAGCATTGCTGTGGCGAAGGTGTGACGAAGCACATGTGGACTTTTCTTCTTCAACGTCGATACTTTGGCAAGGTTTTGCCTTACAATGTATCTCACTTGAGCACTTGTCATGCACAGCCCTTTCGCAGTAAGGAAAAGAGCAGCAGCCCTCTTGTCTATCTCCTTGTCACGCCTATCTATATAAGATTGTAACGCCAAAGAAAGCTCGTCACCGAATGGAATAATGCGTTGTTTGTCTCTTTTTCCCGTAACCTTCAGTTCACGGGTGATAAAATTGACATCCTTGTCTTCTAACCCTATCAACTCTGACACTCTAATGCCCGTAGAATAGAACGTTATTATTAATGTACGCGCGAGGATGCTTTTGTAGTTGTCGTCCCACATGACCGAGTCCAAAAGCTGATCCACTTCTTTCTCTTTCAGAAATTGAGGCAGCGGTTTCTTTCTTTTTGGCCCCTGAATCTCATGTGCTGGATCACTCTCAACAAGTTCTCTCCGTAGCGCATAGCGATAAAATGAACGCAGTGCGCTTAGTTTTCTGTTCACAGAAGCAGCGCTGTTTCCTTTATCCATCAAAAGTTCCATCCAATCACGGATAACATCCGAATCAACGGACTCCCAAGACATTGCGTCTTCGATATTCTTGAAAAACAGTTCAAACTCTCTCAAGTCCTCCCCGTAGCTTTTGACAGTCAGTTTCGAATAGTTTCGCTCCAACCGTAGATAATTCAAGAAATCTTCAACTTTCAACACATCACTAAACCTTGGTTCTTGGCAACGAATTTACAGAAAATTATCTGAACTACCAAATTTTACGCAAATTATTTTACTCCTCTGCGTCGCGAAGTTGCTGTACATAAATGGCACGTTCCATCTTCAAGCGCCTCTTAACAGAAGGTTTGTCAAACTGCTGACGAGAACGAAGTTCTTTTAAGACACCTGTTTTTTCAAACTTTCTCTTAAACTTCTTGAGAGCTCTTTCGATGTTCTCACCATCCTTTACTGGTACAATAATCATGCTTTTTGTTTTAATTATTTAATTGTTAAACATTTACAAAGTGGCATGTGCCGACTTTAGCGGTGCAAAATTACAGTTTATTTTCCTAACTACCAAATATTTATCGGATAAATGCAAATTTTGCGACGTTTTAAAGGTTGTAGTGGAAAGATTCCATCGATGCACGTCACTTTCACGAGAATCCTCGCAAACCAGTGTGAGCTCCTATTTTTAATATGAATATCCGGTTTGCAACAGTCGGAGGTTTTTCGCTCGGGTCTCATTCATGATCAGGAACAAGTCAACAATCCACCATATACCGGCACCACCACAAGTAATCAGTTTCAGAACTCCCAATCCGATATCGCCGATGTAGAATCTGTCAATTCCCAATTGCCCCAAAAGAATCGACAAGATGATGGAAATCGTAGGATCTTTCATCATCGAAAATCGTAGATTTGCCGTGCGGAGGTCCATTTCCATCAGGCTGCGTTTCACAAGTTCCCATGCTTCCAATGGGATTTTTCCGCCATTCACTGCCAGCAATTGTTCCACTTGAATTGTATTCATAATAGTTGTAAGGCTTTTGAAATTTTATATATGCAATACGTTACGTACGACCAACCAAACAAAAAAAATCACGATATAGGCCCAAACGACATACCGGTGTTCCGCTATTCTGCCCCATTTTGACTTCCATTTTCCTGTGGGTAGCACCCAAAGCAAACACAAAACCAGCAAATAGGGCAGTGCAAGTAACAAGAAATAATTGTAAGAGATAGCCTCTCCGAAATTGCCGTGAAGTGCAGCATGCAAAAACCGCTGCGCTCCGCAACCCGGACAACTGTAACCCGTTAACAACTTAACGGGACACTTTGGGGACAACCGATACTGAGCAGGATTTAACAGAAAGTAAAAGCTGCCAATTGCAATTGCCCCCAACAGCGAAAAGACGATCTTTCTCAACCCTTACTGATTAAGGATAGACGCAAGAGAGCCAAAACCAAAAATGCCGAAATAGGCTAAATTGCATACCACAGAAATGATAACTCCTATCCAGCACCATTTCTTCACGTCGTTGGCTGTTGCCACAGCCAACTCGTACTGATTGGTCATATAATAGGTATTCACCTTATTTGCCAAGATAATCGCATAAATGCCCAAAGGCAAGCAACAACAAATAGTTGTAAAAATGGCAAATATCAGGTTATTGTTGGGTTTCGGAGGCATTACATTGCCAGAGTTCCCACTCTGTCCCATGCCATCATTGTTAAAATTCTCATTCATAATCTTAATTTATTAATCAATTGTTTTAAAAGTTGATTCACACTGTTGATTCAAGGCGGAAAAACAAATTCATTATTATTGCTATCATGATTAATATATGAATTTCCGTTGTATTATTCTTTCCCCCCTACTTCTTCATCATTTCCCTTACAGCTCTTTCCAACTGTCGGTCGTAACCATTGAGATAATCTTCTGGCGTGTTATAGACCTCGACATCGGGATTGAGTTGCTTGTTCTCGGCAAATTCGCCATTCATATCCTGGCAGCCGACTTGTGGAATGCCGAATACCATTCCATTGATGAGGGTCTCCCACCAAACGGCGGTCATGGTTCCGGCAACGGGTGCTCCGATGAGCTTTCCAATGTTCAATGCCTTGTAAATCTGTGGGAATCCCTGTCCGTTGCTATAGTCGTCCTCACAAATCATGACGCACGAGGGTTTGTTCCATTTATTGAACGGGTCTGTTCCTATCAGCTTACCATGTGGGATAAATTTTTGATACTCCTTTCCACTCAGCAACGTGCAAAGGTCATCGTGCAGCCATCCGCCACCATTGTGACGCTCGTCAACGATCACCGCATCCTTGACACGATTCTCGGCGCTGAGCAGTTCACTATAAACCGTGCGGAAACTTGGACTGTTCATACCCTGTACGTGGACATAGGCGATGCGCCCGCCTGATATACTGTCAACGAAGGCTCTGTTGCGGTCAACCCATCGTTTGTAGAGCAATTCCTGCTGCTGCCATTTACTGATGGCTTTCACTGTCACGTCGAAACGTTTCTTGGTGTTAGGATTATAGACAGACACCCGCACATGTTTGCCCGACTTTCCGTCCAATATATAATTATAATCCTTACCTTTCAATATAGGTTCACCATCGATTTTCTCTATGATACAACCTGCCTCAACTCCAGTTTTCTTCACTGCAAACGGACCACGCTTGATAATTTCCTCTATCTTCAGTCCATCGCCATCGTAGCCGTTGTCGTAGAACAAACCGAGAACAGCCGTGTTAAGGCTCGGACCTTCGGGGTTGTACCGTGCTCCGGTGTGCGACGCATTCAACTCACCGAGCAACTCGCCGAGCATGTCGCGGAAGTCGTAGTTGTTGTTTATATAAGGAAGGAATCGCTCATAGGTCTTACGATAGCCAGCCCAATCAACTCCGTGAAGATCTTCGACATAGAACTTGTCTGCCACCTGTTGCCAGATATGGTTGAAAATGTAGGCCCGTTCCTCATAAGGCTTGTAATTGAAGCGTGCCTCGAAATCGACATTGCTTGCCGCATTCTTGGCAAGGTCTATTTTCTTGATACGTCTTTTCGAACACAAGAAGATGTTCTTGAATTTCTTGTCGGCATCGAAAGAGCCGCCGCCCACATCCTTGAGTACGATTTCTGTCTTGCCTTCCTTCAAATCGTGTTTCCAAAGGTCGTAATCGCCTTCAAAAGCGGCCTGGTAATAGAGTGTGTCGCCCATAGGACTCAACATGGCATCACCAAGATGAGAGGAATTGGCTGTGATTCTGACTATACGGTCGCGACAGTTCTCCAAGTCGAATTTCAGGGGTTCAACCTCTTTCTTCTTGTTTTTGTCCTTTGCATCGTCCTTTTTCTTCTTGCCTGCTTTCTCCTTGGCTTCAGATTCGGCTTTCTTTGCCTCCTTCTCTGCTTCGTCGGCCAACTGCTTTTCCTCCTTGCTCATGCGGAAACGGTCGTAAGCGTCGATGTCGAAGAACATGAGGTAAACGTCGGCCTCTGCACCCCAGCTTCCATGACTGCGATAACCAGCGCGATCGCTGAAGAAGAGCATCGCCTTGCCACCTAAAGCCCACTTGGCATATCCATCATTGTATCCACTTTGAGTAAGGTTGTAAGGCTTCACCTTTCCTGTGGCATCCACCAACGAGACATCAGGATTATTCCAACCAGCATTGCCCATATAAGGCACAAGTAGCCAACGACTGTCGGGACTCCATGAGAACCAGATATCCCCATCCTGATAAGAGTAAAGGTCGTTGCCATCGGTTGCCTTGATGACACTCTTGTTCTTGATGTCCATTACACACAAGGCTGAACGATTCTCATAATAGGCGATCTTCTTTCCGTCGGGACTATATTTCGGCATCTGTGAAGTCTGATTGGTGTTTGTCAGTCGCTCCTCAACCAAATCCGTAGCATAAGTGAAATTCTTCTCTGAGCTATTCTTTATCTTAGTCTGGTAGATTTGCCACAGTCCGTTCCGCTCTGCCCCATAGACAATACTCTTGCCATCGGGCGATATGTCGATGTCGCGTTCCTGTTCTGGTGTATCGGTAATCTGTTTGGTGGTCTTGTAGTCTATTGAAGTCACATACACGTCACCATGAAGAACAAAGGCGATTTCCTTTCCGTTAGGCGACACCTTTATCTCTGTTGCGCCAGAAGATCGTATCTGACGTTCAAGCGTTGGGGCAATCTGGTCGGTCGTGATGGTGATATTTACCTTCTTAGGCTCTGATCCGTCTTTGATTGTATAGATTTCTCCATCGTAGCTATAGCAGAGTGTTCCATTGCTGGCTGCCGTGAGGAACCGAACGGGATTGTTCTTGTGGTGGGTCAACTGCACCTTTCCTGAGCCGTCTATGTTCCGTTTATAGACGTTGAACGTGCCGTCCTCCTCACTCAGATAGTAATAAGAGTCTGAACCGTTGGCCCAAACTGGAGTACGGTCCTCTCCGTTGAAATCGGTTAGTTTCCTGTAATTTCCTTTGCTATAGAGCCATATATCACGTGTAATCGGTGAACGGTGGTGTTTGCGGAATTTATCCTCATAGCCTTTTTGGTCGTGATACAGAATATCGCCGTTTCCATTGATACTGGCATCAAGCATAGGCATTGGTGTGAACAGGCGCGGTCTTGTACCTTCCGTGCTCACTTCGTAAGTCTGTGGGAATGAGTTGGACGCAAAGAAGATTGATTTTGCCGTAGGCATGACAGCCGAAGAGAACAACACATGCGTGTCATCGGTGAATGCCATCGGCAGCTCGTCGCCACTATCAGTTGTCAAACGCTTGGGAGCGCCTCCATCTTTGCCCATCAGATAGATGTCCAAACTTCCCTCACGTGAGGAGGCAAAGGCTATTTTCTGTCCGTCAGGACTCCACACTGGATAAGCATCGTAGGCTGGATTGGTGGTCAGTTGTCGCGCACTGCCACCATTTACGGGAACGGTGAAGATATCACCTTTATACGAAAACGCAATCGTTTGTCCATCAGGCGAGATGGCACTAAACCTCATCCACAGGGGATTATTGTCTGCTGATGCAGAAAGAGAGAGTCCTAATAGGACGGTAGCTAATATCTTTTTCATCGTGATAGATTTTTTCTTGTGCAAAAATAAATAAAAATATCGACAACTTATATTTTATTCGAAAAAAATCACAGCACCCTTGCCGTAAATGAGCCAGGGGCATTTCTCCATTCAGGTACGAATCACAGATGGGAAACTGACTTATACCTTGGAATTGTATATTGAAGCGGTTTGCAGGCGGAGCCATTCTTTCTCCTCATCGTCAAGATACGGCGAAAGTTCGCTATAGACGCGTTGATGATAGCTATCCAACCACTGAATTTCCTCTTCAGTGAGCAAGGTGAAATCTATGGGGACAGTGTCAATTGGTGCAAGGGTCAGTGGCTCAAACTGAAGGAAATCGCCAAAGGTGGTGCTCATGTAAGACTTGATGAGCATGGTATTTTCTATCCGCACACCAAATTTTCCTTCCAGATAGATGCCCGGTTCATTGGTGACAGTCATGCCGGCAAGCAACGGAGCAGCTCGCCATTCCATCCGAATCTGATGAGGTCCCTCATGAACATTGAGGTAGCTCCCTACCCCATGTCCAGTACCATGCATAAAGTTGAATCCTTCGCGCCACATTGCCTGACGTGCGAAGGCGTCAATCTGTGATCCGCAAGCGCCAGAGGGGAACTTACACATATCCAACTGTATGTGCCCTTTCAGCACAAGTGTATAAATCTTACGTTGTTCATCGGTAACCGGCCCAAGCGCAATGGTGCGAGTGATATCCGTTGTTCCATCCATATATTGCGCACCACTATCTATGAGCACCAGACCATGTGGTTCTACCACTACGTCCGTTTCGGGAGTGGCCTCGTAATGCACAATAGCGCCATGTGCCTCGTAGCCAACTATCGTGTCGAACGATATGCCCTTGAAGAGCGGCTGTTCAGCCCGAAGAGATGTAAGTTTCTTATCGAGCGACATTTCAGTCTGTCCTCCGAGCTCAACCGCTGGCCTTAACCATTTCAGGAACTTCACCATCGCTACCCCGTCACGCACCATCGCATTATGAAAGCCTGCGATTTCCTGTGCATTCTTCACCGCTTTCATTGCGGGGATGGGCGATTTCCCAATGATATGTTCCTCTATGCGGTCAGCGTGGAAGATATTCTCATTCAGTTGGTCAGCATCCAGCAGAATATTGCGCTCGTCATAGGCAGCCATACCTTGTAAAACCTCATGATAGGGGGCAACTCCCACCCCTTCAGCTCGCAAGTAATCCGTAATTTCAGGTGTGATTTTTTCCAAATCTATGTAAAGGATTGCTTTGTGCTGAGTGATGACAAGGTAAGAGACAAAGACGGGATTGCAATGCACGTCTGATCCTCTGAGATTCAGCGTCCAAGCAATATCATCGAGCGCCGTCACCACCATTCCTTCAGCGCCCTGCCCCTGTAAGGCCTTGCGAATCCTTTGTAACTTTGAGGCAGCCGTCTCACCAGCATATTTCAAAGGCTGTATCACGACTTTATCCATTGGCAATGAAGGGCGGTCGGTCCAAATTTCTTCCAATGGGTCAAAATCTGTTCGCAGCGAATAATCGCCCATCTTCTCTAAAGACAGTTTCAAGTCCGTAACAAACGAGTGGGAACAGACCCATCCATCAACGCCGACGATCTCCCCTCCCACTGCTTTCAACTTTTCGGAAAGCCATTCGCTGACAGAGGGTGTTCCTGCCATGCGCTCTTTCATCAATACAAATTCCGTTTCAGCCACCTGTTTCGCAGCAGCGATGAAATAACGTGAGTCGGTCCACAAGGCAGCACTGTCCAACGTGACAACGGTCGTACCTGCAGAGCCATCGAATCCTGAAATCCATTCGCGCCCTTTCCAGTGGTCGGGTACATATTCTCCCAGATGTGGATCAGTACTTGGAAAAACAAAGGCCGCCAAGCCTTCTCTTCTCATTATTTGACGCAATGCCAATAATCTCTCGTTGATGTTATTTTTCATTCCTTTCGTGTTTCTTTGATGTAGCAAAGATAAGAAAAAATATTCATTTCCAATTATCGAAGGTAAAGTTTCATGAACAAAGCGATAGAATTAGACCATGAGGATAAGCACCAGCTCATCAAGCTGGAATAATTTTCGTCCAACCCCACTTCAACCCTCGTTAGTTCATTAATTTCCAAGTATTTGTCCATTTCAGACGAAAAAATGATCTTTTTGCATAAAATAACAAATAACAACCAAAATAAATGCTAATGTTCGCTTAAATTTCCGTAATTTTGCGGTTAGAAAAAAAGATAAGGATAATTTTAATATTTCATTTTAATATAAGTAAACAATTATGTCATTTTTAACAAACGAGAAACTCGTTATCGTCGGTGCTGGCGGTATGATTGGTTCCAACATGGCACAGAGCGTACTCACACTCGGTCTTACTCCTAACGTATGCCTTTACGATATCTTCGAGCCAGGTCTCCACGGTGTAGCCAACGAAATCGCACAGTGCGGTTTCCCAGGTGCGAACATTACTTGGACAACTAACCCTGAAGAAGCATTCACAGGTGCTAAATATATCATCTCTTCCGGTGGTGCACCACGCAAAGAGGGTATGACCCGCGAGGACCTTTTGAAAGGCAACTGCAAGATTGCCGCTGAGTTCGGTGAGAACATCAAGAAGTATTGCCCAGAGGTTAAGTTCGTTGTCGTAATCTTCAACCCTGCAGATGTGACAGCGTTGACTGCGCTTATCCACTCTGGTTTGAAACCTAACCAACTCACATCATTGGCAGCACTTGACTCTACCCGTCTCCAGCAGGCATTGGCATTAGAGTTCGGCGTACAGCAAGACAAGGTAACAGGTGCTCACACTTACGGTGGTCACGGAGAGCAGATGGCTGTATTTGCATCAAAGGTAAAGATAGATGGCAAACCGCTTTCGGAAATGAATCTGGCAGCAGATCGTTGGGAAGAAATCAAGCATAGCACCATACAGGGTGGCTCGGCAATCATCAAACTCCGTGGACGCAGCTCCTTCCAGAGCCCTGCACACAACGCAGTGAAGATGATCGAGGCTGCTATGGGTGGCGAGAAGTTCACTTTGCCAGCTGGTTGCTATGTCAACGACGATAAACTCGGATTCAAAAACGTCATGATGGCCATGCCAACAACCATCGATGCTACAGGTGTTCACTATGAGGCTCCAACAGGCACTGCCGAGGAAATGGCATCGCTCAAAGCGTCCTACGAGCATCTCTGCAAGATGCGCGACGAAATCGTTGAGCTTGGCATCGTTCCAGCCGTTGCAGATTGGAAGAAAGACAACGCAAACCTCTAATCTTAGAATATCCCGTTCCACACCATCAGCACTTTCGCTCTTGGTCAGACGAGAAATCATATCAAAAGGAAATGTCATCGGATTGGCATTTCCTTTTTTGTGGCTCCTATCCGACATCAATCTGAACTAAGCTTACCGACCGAAAAACATTCACGAGAATTATGCAAAACAAATAGGAACAAAACTGTGTATTTTTTCCTTTTCATACAAAGAAAATCATCGGTGATGAAATTATTTTTTGCACAAAACATCTATTTTTTGTGCAAAAAATTTGGAAAATCAGACAATTTATTTACCTTTGCGCCCAATTTTACAAGTATTTACATTTTATATCTATCTGATGAAGAAAAAAAATTGCGCCATTTTAGCTCTCTGTTTGAGCATGGCGACCATTGGAAAAGCCGGTGGGTTTCTTACTAACACAAACCACAACATTGCTTTCAATCGTAACTTCGCCCGCGTCGGTACCATTGGTATTGACGGAGTGTATTCTAATCCAGCTGGAGTGGCTTTTCTGAGCAACGGATTCCACCTGTCGCTCAACGTGCAGAATGTCTTCCAAACAAGGGAAATACTGTCGGGAATAAATGTTCCGGCATTTCAGGGAACACCATTCTACCAGCCTTTCAAACTGAACGGAGGCGACGAAAACGGCATGAAATTCTACAAAGGCAAGACATCAGTGCCTATCCTACCATCGTTCCAAGCTGCCTACAATTTCGATAAATGGGGATTTCAGGCAGGATTTGCCATCTATGGTGGGGGCGGTAAAGCCACCTTCAACGACGGCCTGCCCAGCTTTGAGCGTACCATTGCCATGGTTCCCGCCATGCTGACGGCACAGGGGCTGACCACTGCCGACAAGGCAGCTTACAGTTTCAGCAGCTACATGGACGGACAGCAGTTTGCTTTCGGACTACAGTTAGGTGCTACCTACAAGTTCAACGAGCACCTATCAGCCTATGCTGGTGCGCGCTTCAACTACATCTACAATAAATATCAAGGAAACATTCTCGACATCTCAGCCAACATCAACGGAACTGACCAAAACCTATTCAGTTTCTTCGAGACCAAGGCAAAAGGATATCAACAACTGGCAACCCTCTACACCACAAAAGCCGATGAGGCGACGACACCCGAAGAGAAGGCCACCTATCTGGAAACAGCCAAAAAGTGCGAGATTGGAGCCGAGAAGATGAATAAGGCGAAAGAGCAGTTCAAGGACAAGGAACTCGACTGCACACAACGCGGATGGGGCATCACGCCAGTGCTTGGCATCGACTACAAGACAGGTAGATGGAACTTTGGCGCACGCTACGAGTTCACTACGAAATTCAACATCGAGAATCATACCAAGCGCGACGACACTCATCAGTTTGAAAATGGCGTAAACACTCCTAACGACATTCCGGGCATTCTTGCCGTTGGCGCACAGTACGAGATACTGAAGAATCTCCGCGTCATGGCGAGTATGCACTATTTCTTCGACAAGGATGCTCGCATGGACCGAAACAAACAACGTTACCTCAGTGGCAATACAAGGGAATACCTTGCAGGTGTTGAATGGGACATCACTCCGGAAATAACAGTTAGCGCAGGCGGGCAACGCACGAAATACGGACTGGGCGACGGGAAATATCTGTCCGACCTGAGCTTTGTCACCAGTAGCTACAGCCTTGGATTCGGGGCAAAGGTTAAAGTGGCGAAGAACATGAGGCTGAACGTGGCTTACTTCTTCACCAACTACGAGCATTTCAAGAAGGAGTACGAAGCACAGATGCCTACGGCAGATGGGCAAGCCATCACCGTGAAGAACACCGATGACTTCACCCGTACCAGCAAGGTGTTTGGCGTAGGACTCGACATCGACTTTTAAACAGAATGAGCAAAGGTGACCTATCACCGTGTAAAAGGTCACCTCTCACACAGTAAAAGCTCACCTTTCGCAATGTGAAGGGTGAGCTTTTGCATATCGAATCGAAATCTGTCGAAATCACTATACTACCAACCGCTACAGCGGATCGACGTCATAATAGACCAGAAGTGCTCCATAACGCTTTTCAGCGGTCATGCTATGCTGTACCTGACGCAGATACGACTTTGCCAATTCATAATCCAATCCATATTCGAGTTTCAGCACGATCTTTCGGATGTTAAGTGTTTTCACCCTTGCCACGGCTGGTTTGTCGGGCCCCAGCACGCGGTTTGAAAATATTTCTCGCAGCCGTGATCCCATCTCTAATGCTGCCGTGTTGACCGTGTCGTCGCTCTTGTGCTTCAAATATACATAGATAAGCCGATGGAATGGCGGATAATGGAATTCCTTGCGTTCGGAAAGAAGCGACGAATAGAAGGCTTGGTAATCGTTGTGCACCACCTGTCCGATGAGTGGCAGGTCGTGATTCCTCGTCTGAAGTATCACCTTACCCCGCCTACCCTTGCGCCCCGCACGACCACTCACCTGACTCATCATCATGAAGGCATGCTCGTATGACCTGAAATCAGGGTAATTGAGCATACTGTCGGCATCAAGTATTCCCACCACCGACACTTTGTCGAAATCCAAACCCTTGGAAATCATCTGCGTACCAATGAGCAAATTTGTCTTTCCGCTTGAGAAATCGGTTATCAACCGCTCGTAGGCATTTTTCGTCCGTGTGGTATCCAAATCCATTCGGGCCACACGGGCCTCTGGAAAGACTGACATGATTTCGTCCTCTATCTTCTCCGTTCCATAACCACGGTTGCGAATTTCCCTACTTTCGCAATTCGGACAGGTCTCTGGTACACGATAGGTATAACCGCAATAATGGCACGTGAGCAAACTCATGTTCTTATGGTAGGTCAAGGACACGTCGCAATTCGGGCATTTGGGTACCCATCCGCACGTGCGACACTCCACCATTGGGGCAAATCCACGACGATTCTGAAACAATATCACTTGTTCGTCACGTCGTAGAGCTTCCCTGACGGCAGCTAACAAGCGTGGCGAGAAAGGCCCCGACATCATTTTTCGCCTACGGAGGTCCTTCACATCAACCACTTCAATCTCAGGCAACTGGATATCTTTGTAGCGTCGGTCGAGCGTGACCAGTCCATATTTACCTTGTTGCGCATTGTAGTAGCTTTCCATTGATGGTGTAGCCGTACCGAGCAGCGTAGGCGCGCCGTACATTTGGGCGAGCATGATGGCCGCAGAACGGGCGTGGTAACGGGGGGCTGGGTCCTGTTGCTTGAAACTTGTCTCGTGTTCCTCGTCGATTATCACAAGTCCGAGTTGCTGGAAAGGCAGAAAAACGGCGCTTCTCGCTCCAAGAATCACGTCGTAGGGGTGTCCCGAAAGTTGTTTGCGCCATATCTCCACCCGTTCTGCATCGCTGTAACGGCTGTGGTAAATACCCAGTCGGTCGCCAAAGACGTGCTTCAGGCGTTCCATAATCTGAACCGTCAGCGCAATTTCGGGCAGCAAGTAAAGCACTTGTTTGTGCTCTTCCAAAGCCTTCTGTATGAGATGGATGTAGATTTCTGTCTTTCCCGACGACGTGACACCGTGAAGCAGCGTCACCTTGTGGTTCATCATTTGAAGAAGAATCTGATTATAGGCATCAGTTTGTGCGTCATTGAGCGGTTTTATGTGCTCTGGATGGACACTTCCACCATTGTTCAGACGACCGACTTCCTTTCGGTAGGTTGTCAGTATCTGCTTGTCGATCAGGCTGCGGACAACCGTCATCGTGCAACGGGAAACATTTATCAGTTCCTCGTGAGTGACAGGCTTGAAGTTTACGGTCTCGTCGTCGCTCTTGGAGGCATCATGAGCCAGCAATGACGGGTCGTCAGCAATGCCCGACAACTGCAAATAAGTCATTAATGCTTTCTGCTGCTTGGTCGCACGTGCCAAACAATCAAGGGCTATGTGTAACGCCTGCTCCGTTCGATATCTGCAGCCGAGACAAACATAAAGCTCGGTCTTCGGGCGATAGCCCTCTTCGGCTTTCAGTCCTGAGGGAAGGGCGGCTTTATAGACATCGCCCAAAGGCGACATATAGTAATCGGCTATCCAGTGCCAAAGCCTCAACTGACAGTCAATCAGCACTGGTTGCTCATCCAATACGGAAACAATGGACTTGTATTCAATTTTTCTTCCTCCGGAAGTCGTGTCCGCCTCAGGGAGATGGGCGGTTGGGAGTGTGTCGCACACACCGACATACTTCTTGCTTTTGCCCAATGGCACAAGCACCCGCACACCAGGGCGCACCATAGGTTCGACTGAGTCGGGCACGCCATAGGTGAACGTTCCTTCCAAAGGTAAGGGCAATATGACTTCGACGTATTTCATCTGTACTGCAAAGATAACGCAATCCGAAGGAATAGCAAAACCTTATTACGGCTTATTGAAGATTCGGCAAGATAATTTTTCAGCAGACGGCTTCCACTTTGTTCTATTTGTCCATGCTGATTAGGAAGGTTCTCCAAACACCATGCAAGCTATGCGGTGAAAGATGATTATTATCCTTCTCATCATAAGTAAAGGAAACAAGACGAGGATGCAACTGCTTGCGTTGCATCCTCGTCTTGTTGTAAATTGATTTTCTTACTTTTTAGAAGAAGTAAGCCACCCCGATCTGCCATGAACTGTTGCGGCTCTTCTCCTTGCCGATAATCTCTTCCGCAGCATTTGAAATAGCATCGAGCACCTTTACGTCGGCTGTTTTGCCCAAGGCGATGTTGTAATTGGCGCTAATCTGCAGATGATTCAGTACCGTGAAGCCAAGACCAGCATTGACACTCAGGTTGCTACTCTTCAGGGAATAGCTACTGCCATGTGTCCACTTGAAGTCCTTGTCACCGACATTGATTCCCCACTGTGGGCCAGCGAAGAAGAATACGTTGGCAGTACTGCCCAAGCCTACAGCGTAACTGAGGTTGACAGGAATGGCAATTTGCTGCTGCTTTACGGTCTGTTCCTCACCTCCGATATCGGAAACTTTGGCCGAACGATAGTCGTAAAGAGCTGAAGCATCGATGGCAAGTCCCGTCAAAGGAAGACTGAACTTGACGGTAGGACCAACAAAACCACCTGCCTGATTTGACTTTTCCAACATCTTACTACTCAAATGCATGTCGGTCACATTCAAACCAGCCTTCAAACCAAACTTCACTCCCTGTGCATTCGCTACTGTAGAAAATGCAAGTCCGAATGAGACCAATGCCAATGTAAATAATTTCTTCATTCTTTAAAAGATTAAAGACGCCTGCACACTCATAAAAGTGTGGCAATTTCCTTGTTAACATTCTTAATTGATATCAATTTCATAAACGCTGACTAATGACGTTGACGACGAACGGTCACACGCGCGGCATTGTTGCTGTTCCCATTGTTTTGGCGTGTGCGACGAGATGAACGTGCACTGGTGGTTGAACCACGTCGAGAGCGACGGTGCTTCTTTACTGCCTTGACATCTTCCTGTGCATTGGCTAAACTGTCCAGACTGTCTTTCTTGGCCTGATCACCAAAGATATTCTTTTCAAACTCAAGCAGTTCGTTCTCTATTTTATTCTGTTCCGCCGACATTGCCGAGTCAGTGGGGCAATATTGCGAGAGTGTCATGCCCAGCATATTAGTCGTTTTATAAATCTTTCCCTTGTAGCGATTCATTGTGAAGTAGTCCTCCACACTCATGGTGGCGGCGTTGTTAAGATTGCTTGTCATGATGGTCTGCTTGGAAAGATAAGGTGCAAGATCGTCATATTTCACCCAAAACAAAGGATACTTGACCTCTCCGTCTCCGAAATCATCTCTGCGATACATAATGGGACAGAGTGCGATGACCTTGCGATGGAAAGTAGAAGTACCTTGGTCGTAATAGGCACTCTCTTTGAGATAGTAGCCCTTCACTTCTGCTGACGGAATGTCGCTGTTGTCTAAGCGGATTCCACGGTCTGTACGCTCATAGTAAATGTGGTAGTTGTCGAGGAATTGCAAAGGCTTCACCCGCGACGAATCGTTGAACACTTCGTTGCCGTCCATGCGATACTCATAGGCTTTGATGCCACCATGACGTGGCCCCGACATCATCAGTTTGAAGATGTAGCTGAAGAGATTCATCTGCGACCCTACTGGCTCAGTCGGATAATAAAGGCCCGCATTGGCATCCTCCACCAGTTTCAATTCGCGGTAAATATCACGACGCCAAACAACATCTTCGTTCATCGGAGCTGCTGTCGGGAAGGATATCTGCGCACGGGTTGTTATCGTATTGGCATTCGACCTGTTGCTTGCCTGCTGTTCGGCTCTTCGGCGTGCCGGTTGAGCACAGACACTCATGCCTACAAGAGCAACACATACTATCAAGAATATTCGTTTCATTATTTCAGGATTGTTTACTTTTCTATTTAATGTGTTGATGAGAATTTCCATCAGAGGAGGACGATGGTTGTTCGACTTTCGTCCTATGAGCCGAATTTTGCTGGCCCATTAATATCTCGCCTCTTCAACTTACTGTACTATCACTTCCATATTGCGACCGTTCAGCGTACGGGTAGTACCGTCTGGACCATGCACGACGACATTGGTTATGTAGAAACGCTTGTTGCGGCTCAAGTGGCGGAACTGTTCCTTTTGCTGAGCCGAGAAAGAAGCTCCATTACTTGCCAACGGAACGGCATTTCCCATCGCATCGAAGAATACAGTGCGGAAACTGGTAACGGTGAATGGAATATCAATCAGTCCGTCATCGATTGCCGCATGGATACCAGACACTGACATCAATGCACCCTTTGACAGGCCACCACTCTTGAACCGGTTGCCACTCATGGCGATATAAGGAGAAGGATCTGGCAATCTTCGCACTTTGAACACATATTCGCCTATCTTTCTGCCTTTTGACGAGACAGAGATTGTCACCGGACGGCCGACTGCCGATGGGCGGGCAATGAACCTACCACCTCCACGGGCCACCAACGAGCCACCTGTCATGGAAGCTTGAACTTCTTTCTGACTGGTGTTAGGGATGCTGATAGTTATCGGGTTGTCAAAACCTGCATAAAGAACATTCATCAAGTCGGCGGCAATGGTGGCCATTCCCTCAAATGGAGGGGTCCTTTGCATACCGTCCGGACTGATATAGCGTTCAGGTTGTGGACCACCAGTGACCCAATAATCTTGTTTGAAGTTTCTTCGGATAACATTTCCAGCAAGATCTTTGATTAAAATGTAGCCAGACAAAGTATGTTTACCTGGGCCACCAGCCTTGACAGTCACCTTATTACCCTTAATGAGCTGTCCGTTGACATAGACTTGAGGCTGCTGAGTTGAATCAACGGCAGCCATAAACATCTGCGCAGTGAGTGTCTCGCCTGGATAAAGGCGTGTCTGACTGGGCACAACGAAAGCCTGTAGCTTGTTGACGCGGAGATCTTTCAAGCCTACATTTGCAACCAAAGTATGCAAAACCTCGCCTTCTGCATAGCGAATGTCACTCTGTAACTTGGACAAGAGGGTTACGGCGGCTGCAGTTGGCATGTCCTCGAACATATATTCCTCCCAATTTTTGTTCAGGCTACGGTTGGGGACATCAGTTGAAAGGTTACTGGCGATAATCTGCTTTTGAACAGGGTCTGTGACAAACTTCAGAATTTGGGTGCGGTATCTGTTGATAGCCTCAAACAATTTGTGTCCCTGTCCTGAACCGGGAGCCAGCATAACATAACTTGATGCCTCAAGATCTTCCTTATTTTTGATATTCAAAGGATCTCCATCCTTACCGTCTGCCTCACTGACGATTTGAACTTTCAGCGCCTGCGCATAGTTAAACAAAGAGTCGCTCATATTCTTGACATGAGATGCCATTGCAAACCACTCCTTCACTTTCTGAGGATTCTTCTGCATCATCATCTCCAGCTCACCGAAAATAGCTTCGTTTTCCTTAGATGAATTTCCTGTAGTCCTGTTCAAACTTTCCTCCACGATTGAGAATCCGTTAAGCACCTCGGTCGAGATGTTCAGCGCAAGCATTGCCATGAGAACGACATACATAAGGTTTATCATCTTCTGGCGTGGGGAAACTTTTCTTTTTATAATTGCCATTACTTAATAAGCTAAAATTATCCAAGAGTCCATACGTCAAGGCATGGATGGGGTCAGACCAAGGATTAGGTTATTCAACATCAGGTTGTTGAGGAGCACTCGCAGGGGCTGCAACTCGCATATTGACAGTCATTGCCTCAATCATGCGGGCATAAACCTTGTTGAGCTGCTCTATCTGTTGAGCCATCTTGCGAGTTTGCTCATTGATTTGGTCAATAGTACCAATCTGCTGGCTCGCTCCCTTAAGCTGCATCTCGTAAACCTTCGTAATTCCGGTTAGCGTTCGATTGAGATTCTCCATCTCCTCGCTGTCGCGAGTGAGCCGCTGGCTCTGATCGTTGACCTTTCCCAACATCTCTGTCAAGTGTTTCAGGGCATCAACATAGTTGGTCTGCGCCTCAACCATCTCAGGTGTCTGCTGTTCGGCATTGGCAATCATCTGGCTTTGCTGGTTAACAACAGCGGCAGCAATCTGATCTGCTGAAGGCATATCTTGACGTACCGCATCGACAGCTTGTATGGGAGACGCTGCTTTACGAGCATTAAAATTGAGAGATCTGTCGTTTTCGTCTTCCTCGCCATCAATACTATAATGAGTCGGTATTTCCTTGCCGTCATCTGTCTTATCGAAGGGGCGGTCGAAAGCCGAAAGGAAGAACACGACGACCTCCGTTCCCATTCCAACGAACAACATAATGTTAGCACCCGGCAAGTGAGTCAGTTTAAACAACGCACCTAAAATTACGACAGCTGCACCCCAACTATATCCATAGTTCAGGAAAGTTTGACCAGGGACTGTATCAATCCACTTCTGCAGACGATACACAATATTAAAATTACTATAGTTTGACATTATCTTCTTCTCTTTTTGCTTTTCTTTAAACTCTTTCTTGCCTGCTTGGCGGCCTCGCTTGTTGAACTGGCAAGGCTGCGCACGCAACGGAAACCAATATAACTGCGTGGCTGATTCTGATATTCCCATGTGCGCCAAGCACTGCGAATATAGCTCTCAGGGTCCTTCCAGCTACCGCCACGTACGCTTTTCTTTTTCAGTCGGTAAGGGTCCTCGACGGCAGCTTTGTACTCCAGCTGCGGATTGAGGTCGTTCATGGCATTCACTCCTGCTTCAGTATAAATCGTACTGGTCCACTCTGCCACATTGCCTGCCATATCATACAATCCGTTAGAGTTGGAACTATAGATGCCGACCTTGCTCGTTATGAGATTTCCGTCCTTCGTATAGTTGCCCCTGTCTGGCTTGAAGTTGGCATAGAAACAGCCATTTCCACTCTTCACGTCGGAATTCTCCCAAGGGAACTCATCTTGATTCTTACCGCGAGCTGCATATTCCCACTCGGCCTCGGTCGGAAGGCGATAACGCTGTACGAAACGCGCCTCCTTGCCCAAACCTTTCAGCAGGTATTCGGTGCGCCAAGCGCAGAAAGCATTGGCCTGTTCCCATGTTACTCCCACAACGGGGTAATCATTATAGGTCGCATTGCTGAAATAGTTGCGGAGATAGGTCTCATTCTCCGAATTACGGAAGTCGTTCACCCAACAAGTCGTATCGGGATAGACGTTCACGATATAAGTGTTGAGGAAGTCCCAAGGACCAGAAAGAGGTCGGTTGATGGTCTCAGAATGAATAACACCCTCGTCGTCAACATATGCCGTATCCTTCGAGATCATGACAACCTCATTGGGATCGACTGCGATATCGGTATTCAGATTTCGCTCTTCGGGGTTCAGTCGGTTTCGGCGAAGTGCCGCGGTAGTGTAATCGTAAATCTCATAACGATAATTCAACTGCCGCCCGTCAAGAAGTTTTTCGCCCGTAACAGGGTTCGTAACATACAGACTTTGGAAAGCCCGTTGCTCGTCTTCATTGGGTTTCCGTGGCAAACGCTTGCTCCAATTAAGGTGTGGAGTTACGGGATCACCATTCTTATCTTCGGTAATCATGTAGGTTTCATCACCACTATAGGCAGGATCGGCCAAGCGGGTGCGGAGAATGGAATCGCGTACCCATTCGACAAACTGCTTATACTCGGAATTGGTAACTTCCGTCTCGTCCATCCAAAAGCCATCCACGGAAATGTCTTTCACCGGAGTCTCCTTGCCCCACAGACTATCTTGTTTTTCAATTCCCATCTTCAGCCATCCGCGCTTCACCATGGTCATACCGTAAGGGGTCGGTTCTTTGAAAGATCTTCCACCACCAACGCCCGTTACTTCTCCGCCTCGGCTGGACGACGATGAAGACTTACTGCTGAAACAGCTGGTAAATAATCCCAAAATGATGGTACTAAGACAAAGAGTCAATATACTTTTTTTCATTTTCATATCTATTTTACCTATAGAAATCTTACGCTTTTATGTTTATTTCTGCCTTTCTTCTGCAAATTTATATCGGTCTGATAGCTCACAAAAAGCTCATGACTTCCGTTGCCCGGATCGGCGGTTCCTGTGTACATCTCATAACTATACCCGATGTTTATTCCTTGAAAACTTCCTCCTACATAAGCCGTTACAGAGTTTGTCGGACTGTAAGAGACGCCGCCATAGAGCATTTTCTTGTCGTTGGTATATACCAGACGGGCAGTGATGTCCGCCCTGTAGCCATTGCCATCGTAACGCGCCAACACCGACGTCGGTATTGAAAGAAACGGATTTCTCAATTTAATATTGTATCCACCTGTCAAATAATAAGTGCGGTCGATTTGCAATTCATTGGTTTGACCGAGCTCTACAAGTGGCGCATTGAGATGCTGGACCGATGCGCCAACATACCAATTCTTCCTTATGTAATAAAGTCCGAAACCGACATCAAGCGAATTGCCGTTCACCTCAGAGTGAGCAAAAGCTGGGTCACTGGAGTCCTCAACGTCGAGTTTGGAACCGTCGAAACGCTCCATCAGCAAACCGAGCTGAACTCCCGCAGACAGCATTCCTCCAAACAAACTCTTGCGGAACGCATACTGCCCAGCCAGCCGCTGATGACTGAACAAGCCTATCTTATCGTTGATTAGCGACAGCCCAACGCCATGATACTGATTCATGAAGAAAAGCGGCATGTCGGCACCAACATAGAAAGACCTTGGATTATTCTCGTAGCCGGCAAAATCGAGGGCATAGGCACCGACGACATTCAGTTTATTGCCCTTTCCCACACTGGCAGGATTGAAATAAGGTTCCATCGCCCAATAATGACTGAACGACACATCGTATTGAGCCATGGACGAAACCATGACTAAGCCGAGAAAACTTATTATGACTATTAAGCGCTTAAACACGAGATAATAACGGAAACACCATTGTTTTATTGCATCAGGCGCAACAAATCGCTGTCATCTCTTCGCAAATGGAATCGAAAACTTGATTCAGACTCCAATGAAAACACCTCATTTCAGGCCAAAACAAAAAGAAATGCAACTCAATCGCCCAAGGACAGACCGAGTTGCACATCAGTATAATCATTTAATAGACAGCATCAATATTCGTCTTCGTTCCAGAGAAAATCATCCTTTGAAGGATAATCAGGCCAAATATCTTCGATACTGTCATACACATCGCCCTCATCCTCAATCTCCTGAAGATTCTCCAACACCTCAAGGGGGGCACCAGAGCGAATCGCATAATCTATCAACTCATCTTTTGTAGCTGGCCATGGTGCGTCTTCCAGCTTAGATGCTAATTCCAGTGTCCAATACATAGGTTCAAAACTTTTGCTTGTAATTTGCGTGCAAAAATACTATTTTATTTCTTATTTGCAAGGATTTTCCCAAGTTTTTTCTGCTACATTTTCAATAAAATTCAAATAACGGGAAAGTACGAAAAAGTAATCTGACAAACGATTGATGTAAGCCAGCAAGGTCTTGTCAACTGGCGAAGTCTCATCCAAAGCTATGATCAGACGCTCGGCACGACGGCAAACAGTGCGGCAGACATGAGCGAATGACGCTGAGCGTGAACCCCCTGGGATAACAAAACTCCGCAGTTCAGGTATGGCGTCTTGCATTTTGTCGATACGCTTCTCCACATGCTCAATCAATATCGGCGCCACGACCGATTCCTTCAGCTCTTTCTTAAAGTCCTCGCCCATGGCAAGGTTGCAACCAACATTGAAAAGTACATTCTGGATTTCTGAAATCAAATCCAAGGTTTCCTGTTCAGATATATAAGATGACAGAACACCCAAATAAGAGTTCAACTCATCAACAGTTCCGTATGAATCAATTCTCAGATCGCACTTCTTCACTCTTGTACCACCGATAAGACTCGTTGTGCCCTTGTCACCGGTTTTCGTATAAACTTTACCTCCCATAAGTAATATTTTAGAAATTTATTTTATAGTTCATTTTATTTCTCTTGTCAAAAAAAACAATTCCTACATAATACAAATCAAAGGTCACGCTCACCTTCTCGTTGTCTTGAATAGATTCCCAAAATGGTTGCGCATCAGACTTTCGCAATAAATCAACGAGCAGAATTGTATTTTCATTCGCCCGTGCAATCACCTCCGCTATCGTATTCTCGTTCAAATCGAATAGCGAAAGATAAAAAACGACACGCTCTGACTCGACCGAGGCATTAATTTCCTTGAAATAATCGAACGAAACAACCTCACTCTGAAGGCATGCCTTGCACACATAAGCCGAATAGACAGAAGACAAAGGACTTGGGCTCACCCAATATCGGGCCTGAGCATAGTTGCTGACCCTGAACAAAAGCCTTGCCTTCTTCAACGTCAGACTGTCAACATCCTTGAACTGGGTTGCCAACAGGTCATACGAATAATAAGGGTAATGCTCGTTGATAACATAACGGACAAAAGAGTAAGCCGAAGGAGACTGTACGCCAAACCCGCGAGAATGGTGCGCTCTTCTTAACCATACACTTAGCCTCTTGACACGTTGGGGAATCATCAGAATAGATTTAATTTTACTTCTGTGCAAACTTACACAAAATATTGAACATAGACAATAGCTGAACATAGATTTTTAAACTACTCCCATTCAAAAGTGCCCTTATCAGAGTGTACTTTATTTCAGAGGGAACATTGCCAGACAGCAAGCGATTGTGACAGGCTACGCCACTGAAGCACTTGCACCTTAAACCCAAAAAAAAGAAAAAAAAGGATGGACACCTTGCATCGGAAGATAAGCAACGAACTTGCGATAAGTGAGCTTTTGAACAATAAAAGCTCACTTATCATATTGCAAAAGCTTAGGTTTCGAAACGAGACTTAAGACTACATCGTAAGTTCCAAAACGAAGTGCAATAAAAGAGTAGCCCTCGCTGATGGATGCAGACGTTCTCGAAGCGTAGCGAGGGGTTGTCAGTTCATTCGCAAAAAACGCATCCTTTTCTCTGTTTAATTCATTATAAATGACTATCTTTGCATACATTAATAGAAACACTATTTTATCGAAAGAGGCGCGACAAGGGCTATTTTTGGGCAAAAGCAAATTTGCGACATGAAGAAAACAGCATCGAGGTTACGGCTCATTAATCAACAAAAGACATGAAGAAATATTTCATCTTTGCATTATTCTTCACCATCGTTGGTGGCAATCAACTCAACGCGCAAAGCATAAACTATCGCACCTTATCCGCGGAACAGATTCAGGCAATGGCTGAACAAAAAAGGCAGCAGTACGATGATGTGAAAAGTAGAGCCGACAAGACAAAAGACGAGTTCAAGAACGCTAAAAAAGAATATAAAGCCAAACAAAAAGAATACAAAGAACTGAACAAACTTCGCAAGCAGCGTAAGAAAGAACTGAAAGAGGTTGAGAAAGCATTAAAACTTCGCTCCAAACTCAGAAAGCTTTCCAATTAGCTCCATGAAGTTGTGGCAGGCGTTTGCAGACGGTCTCGCGTTTCATTATCGCTTACTTCCACACATTCTTTTTTATTTTATGCGTATGTCGCTCTTCAAACGAGGAATGACAATGTATCTTTTGTCCCCAAATGTCCCTGCCTCTGATTCGGTGTTCCTTAAGAGAGAGGTCATGGAGAGATAACTTTCTGAGTACAAAAGTTGGAATTATGTAATACCTGAATCACAGAAGATAATATAAGATTTTATTCGTTTTCTATTGTACTTTCAAAATAAAATATTAAATTTGCAACATCCCCATACGATGGACTTTCTGTGGAAGCAGAAGCCCGAAGGGTGGGGATACATATATGATAAGGCGTTTACTTGGCGCTTTGTTCTTGACGTCTGAAAACTTCGCAACGTTTCAAGATGTCGTCGAAAACAAAGCAACGGTAGATGCTCATGGGTGTGTAATATCCTGTTACCAAATAATCTTATGGTTATGTGTAACAGACTTGCATATCGGCGTGGGCTTCTGCGTTGCTCGTTCAGACGACATCGGGCAATGCGAAGGCCTTCAGACGTGGGATGGGTAACAGGTACAGACTCCCACGCTTTTCCATTTTTATAGCCGAATCAGGAGAGTTCTATAGGCACGTAAATACTATTTAACCTATGAGTAAGACGATGATTTGCCTTTATGCGAAGAAAGACTCTGGCAAGACAACGGCATTGAAACGACTGTTCTTTGATGAACTCAAAGGAGACCAAATCATTTATGAAAACGGAGTTGACATTGTGGGCATCGTTAAACTGTCCGATGTGACTATAGGTATCTCTTCACAAGGCGACCCTTGGAGCAACAAGGAGGGTATAGAAAGACTTGTTAAAGAAAATTGCGACATCATTGTCTGTGCCGCAAGGACATCGGGAAGTACCACCGAGGTTGTGGGTAGCTACGGCGAGGATTACAATCTCTTTTGGGTGGCACCGTTGCGGATAGAGAGTGATTTGCCTATTGCTGATTCTCTTTATCAGCAGTGCCAGGAACATACCGCTCATTTCATCATGCAACTTATTTCACAAGTTATCAACGCTAAAATGGAAACGATATGAAACTACGTATTTTTAACCTAAGCAGGCTTGTGCTGATGTGCGTAGCCTTCTACCACTCTGCTTTCTGTTTTGCCCAATTCAGTGGAAAAGGTAGCGGCACAGAAACTGATCCATATCTCATAGAGAGTGCAAAGCAGTTAGACGAAGTAAGAGAATCTCCCACATCCTGTTTCAAATTAATAAATGACATTGACCTGACGGAGTTTATAGCTCGGCATTATCCAAAAAAAGGATGGTTAGCCATCGATTTTACAGGAAATTTTGATGGTAATGGAAGGAGCGTCACGGGGCTGACTATAGATGGTTCTGATAATTACAGTAAAGGACTATTTAATATTTTTTCTCCGGGAAAAAAAGTAACAATTAAAAATTTGACAGTTAAAGGCAATGTTAAGGGAAGTGATGGCGTAGGAGGAATTATAGGAATTATAGAAAGTATATCTACCTCTAATACCATGGTCAGCATTGAAAATTGTCATTTTTCAGGCAATGTTAAGGGAAGTGATGGCGTAGGAGGAATTATAGGAAGTATACCTACCTCTAATACCATAGTCAGTATTGAAAATTGTCATTTTTCAGGCAATGTTGAAGGGTATTCAAATGTTGGTGGCATAATAGGAAGATGTACTAGTTTTGAATCGACGTCCTTGGTGGAAAAATGCTCAAGTAAAGGCTCAATAAAAGGACGCGAAGGAGGAACTTGTATTGGCGGAATTGTAGGATATATGCACGGAAAAGGTAGTATATATGATTGTAGTTATTCCGGAAATATAACTGGCTCTGCCTGTGTCGGAGGTATTGTTGGGGAAGCGGAATACGGCCTCAAGGACAAGCAGGGATGTTTTGTTTTTTATGGATGTGAATTTGCAGGGAAGATTACAGGATATAGTTGCGTTGGAGGAGTAGCTGGGAAATCCACCAATTGTGTTATAAAGTATTCTGTAAGCAATGCGTTTATTTATGGGAAAACAAATGTTGGCGGAGTATTAGGGAATGGTATTGAAATTGGTTGCACGAATTGTAGTTTTACTGGTTATCTCTATGGTATAACAGGCTGTGGTGGCATTGTAGGGACTTTGGGTACTGAACCAACGATGCCACTACGGCATTCAATGAATTCTATTGCAACCTGCTATACTTATTCCTATATAGTGGGGCAAAGCGAAATCGGAGGAATACAGGGCAGAAGGGAGAAATCTCTAACGGCAGTCGAAATTGCTAATTGCTATGTTTTATCACCACAGATAATTTCTATCTCAGATGACAATAATATAGCAAGGGTTGCTTCTGATTATTCTTGGGATGCTTTTACAAAATTCAGTTATGCTCTTAATACGACCAAAATTATCAAAGAAGGTACTTGGGATAATCACATTATTGATAACTATCAAAATGGAGGCCGAATCACGGAAATATCTGCAAAGAAAAAATCGCCTTATGTGAAGGGCGAGAGAGATTGGAGCTATTGGGACTTTGATAAAAGATGGAGTATACAGGAAAATGAAAGTTATCCATACCTGCAGTGGCAAACCACACCTCCTATTGTTTTGAGTGACCTGAAAGTAGGCGACACAAGTATAAAAGGTACATGTGCAGAGGATGGTATCATTTATGCAAGAGTGGGGGATGAAATTTACTCCAGTTCAATTCATCAATCCCAATGGCAAATAAATGTACCGTCTTTACATTCTGGTGAAAAAATAGAAGTCTATTCTAAAAGTGAGAATAAACAGTATTCCAATTGGGTAATGATAACGGTGAAGTATGAGGGCGAAGGTACTGCGGAATCCCCTTATCAGATATCAACAGCAGAGGATTTGCAAAACATTTGGCAGAGAGGATATTATCGATTGACCAAAGATATAGAATCTGATAGTTGTTTGTTATCACCTATTATTTATGTAGTAGATGATACTGTTACAATAGACGGTGACGGACATAAAATAACAATTCTGCAAAAACAATCAGATTCGGACTCTTATATTAGCGATGAGGATATTGGCCCATATGACAATACTGGGCTTTTTGGCATTGGGTATAATGTTACACTCAAAAATTTGATCATTGCTTTTCCACGCGATTATACACTGCAAGGATTAGCTAATGTTGGTGCTTTCGTAGGACTTGGTAAGAATCTCAATTTGAGCCAATGTGCTTTTTACGGTAATATAGAAGGTGGCCGTAAAAGCGTTGGGAGTTTTGTTGGCAGGTCTAAGGACAGTTACATTCAAGAATCTTATGCAGAGGGGCAAATAGATGGATTAGGCTCTGAATATGGGGGTGGACTTGTTGGATATGCGGAAAACACAGTGATTAGTGATTGTATTAGTAAATCTAACATTAAATATAAAAATAATAGAGGAGGAATCGTTGGAGAAAACATGTCTGTTGTCAGAAATTGTTATGCCACCGGAAATATAGATGCAGCGTATAGTGGAGGGATATGTGGACGAAATAACGGCACTAATGCAGTTGTATCCAATTGCTTTGCAATTAATAAAAAGATTCGTAGTGGCAATCGTGTCATTGGAGATCTTTTGAACCCATGGTTTGGTGGTATAGTTACTCCTATTCCCGATAGCATCAACTATGCATGGGATGGAATGATAATAGAAACCGTCATCAACGACGGCGTTCCTATGAACGGATATTCCAAAACTAATGAGCAACTCATGCAGCGTTCCACATATGAGGCCTGCGGTTGGGACTTTGACAATGTTTGGGGCATTGACGAGGGTAAAGGCTATCCATATCTGCAATGGATGAAAGAAAATGTGCATACAGGTATTCAGAAAGTCGCTACTTCAGGAGCGCAAAATAAGGCACTGATTAGCTTGGCACGAGAGAGGATAATGATTGACAGTCGAGGTACATCATTACCCGTAACAGTGTATAATCTCTTAGGCATACGGGTGTATAACGGAATAGTCAATGGGCACCTTTCCATTCACCTTACCTCTGGCACCTATATTGTTGTTGCAGGAAACCAAACTAAGAAGGTCGTACTATAAGGAATCAAGACCAACTAAAATCTCGCCGAGGTACTGCCTCATATAGCCGTCTGCATCATGTAGGGTTTCCATTTCGGGGGCTTCAACCATCACGATACTGCCACGCTGTAAAGCAAGTGAGCGTATTTTCTTGGCAAGATCATTACCGTCATTCATATCTTCAAAATGAATGGCGTTAAACCCAAATCGGTTATTAGGATTTCTCTGTGTCGTACGGCAAAGAGAAATCCTTTAATTTTTTCCATATGGATAAGAATGATTGTCGTGTTTTTAGTTATCTGGCCAAATATAGGATATGCTTGTCTTTTGTTCTCCCCAGGTAGGCTGGCGTTGATATCAACTCGTACCGAATTGTCTTCAGAAATTTCTTCTTGTTGGAATTAATCAGCGCATGTCTGAACAACGACATAAAGTTATATGCCATTACAAAGAAACTCCCGCATGCCTGACTGAAGGGTAACAAAACCCTCGCTGCTGCTTGTGTAATTCGAAAGAATTTCCGAAATTTGCGAATGTGTAAGTTTCATTTTTTCCTTTTTTATAGTTTACAAATACAAAAATAAGAAAAAAAGAGCTTACACACTTTTATAGGACAGTACCAACTAGCAAGATGGTTTAATAAGGTGGAGAAATTGGGGGTGGACAACTTCTATACGGTGATTGAGACCTTTAAGAGCCATTATGATACCATACTCAATTTCTTTGTCAACAGAGCCACAAATGCCAATGCTGAATCCTTCAACGCAAAAGTCAAAGCCTTCAGGGCACAGTTCAGGGGAGTAACGGATATTCCTTTCTTCCTTTACAGGCTTATGAAATTATGTGCCTGAGGAGAGAGGAGATACAACTGGGTTTTACGACTGACCCCTAAATACACGACAATCTTTCTTATCCATATGGAAAAAATTAAAGGATTTCTCTTTGCCGTACGACACAGAGAAATCCTAATGACCGATTTGGGTTCAATAAAATACATGTAAAGCAACCAAGATAGCTACTTTTTCATAGGAAGGGTGTAGAGAATCTCACCATCCTTGTTGATGGCATAGAGAGTAAGTTGTTGTTTGTTGGCACTAATCACTGTAAATCCTGTGGATCCATCGCACCAACGTGTGCCATCTGTTGGCTGTACAGGACGTGAGAGAGCTGCTGCAGAGTTGACCCAATAATTAATATTGTCACCTTTCTTCTTGATATATTGAAAGTTGTGTATATGTCCACAGCCATATACCGACACATTGGAATGTCGCTGAAGCACAGGCAACAGATATTTCTGCATGTCGGCACGCTCTTTGTCCGACTTGGAAGTTTGTGCATAGATGGGATGATGACCCACACAAATCACCCAATCCTCGTGTGCAGCAGTCAACGTACTGTCCAACCATGCCAGCTCTTGTTCAAGGTTTTGTAAATGAGCATCAGGATAAGTTTCGGTATTTTTTCGATATTTACTAATAAGGGGAGTAGTGTCAAGAAAAACGATTCGCACCGTACAGCCATCACCTTCGAATACTTTGGAGTAGTATCGAGCTGGCATTGCCCATCGACGACTCACGTGAGCATAATCGAGTACAGCTTGGGTATTGCCACGATATTCGTGATTACCCAAAACAGGATACCAAAAACACATCAGCTCTGGATGAGAATAGATTAGCTCATAATTTGTCATCCACAAAGGATCGGTAACGCTTTGCACGCCACTGAAATGATGAATATCACCTACAGCAATCACTGCCTCGGGTCCAACAGTCTCCGCCATGGTACCCATCAGTTGGGCGATAGTTTTCTGGTCGTAATAACCATTACGTCCCATATCGTTCACCCAATACAGGTTTACAGCAGCTTTCATTTGTTTCCAATCAGCAGGGGTTTGTGCTTGAGAGGAAATGAAAGAAAAAAGTAAGGTGACAACAAATAGTATATGTTTGAAAAACTTGTTCATTTTCATGTTGATTGATGTTTATTTTGCTCCAAATGCTCCAAAGAAGTTACTGGGCACGGATGAAGAGAAATAATAGTTTTGGTCATCAGTATTGCTCACCCATTTAACCCTCTTCATGCCAAAGAAAGCCAATCCGCTGGGAAAGTTAGGCTTCACTGCCGTAAATGCACCAGTGAGTTGGGGTACGCCAAGCTGAAGATGAAAGTCCCATGCTGGGTTCCATTTCAAGGGAGCCCCATTGGCAGGGTCATCGCTCTCACAGTTGATATTCATCTTATCGTTTTGAGTAAACTTAATAAATAATTTAGATAAATCCTCTGGAGCATGACTGATGAGATTGTTGTCATCCCAGACTATCATCTTGAAGTCTTTACCTTGCTGCTTTACGCCTGCATCTGTGGATGCAAAGAAATAATTGGGAGAAAGCACACTGTTGTCTATATCAGCCCCATCCTTACCGGGTTGACGGATTCCATAACGGTTGTCAACCATTAAATTATTCACAAAAACGGGCGCAATAGCTTTCTCAATCCATACATTTCCACCTTTCTTATTCTTCGTTCGGCGCCATCCACAGTCAATAGCTGTATTGTTGTAGATGACAAGCTTCGATGCAAAGTTTTTCTCAACGCCTGACCCTGACAGTTTAAACGCATTGGTACAGGCATTGTATATCAGGTTGTAAGCAATGTCGAGTATGCATCCCGATTTCACATTGATAGCCTCACCGCCATCACTCTCGTTACCACTATCGGCAAACACGGACCTATAAATAATTCCATTTCCACCTGTAAAATAAGTCTGGTCATTGTAATTATCATGGAAGAAACAGTTAACAACAGCAAAGCGACCTTTGGTATTGCAGAAATGGAAAGCAGGTACCCCGCCATCAATGGTGGTCTTGAACAATTTGTTTTGAAAAGAAAGGGAACTTTCCGTGGGAGTAGCACCAGCATGGGCTATCTCTGTATGGCTTAACACTACCTCTTCACAATCGTATCCACAAATGATACCACCCCAGTCGTTGGGCTTGCCCGTATCCGAACTGATGACTACCGGCTTCTCTTTCGTCCCCATAGCGTAAAGGTTTCCTAATGCCACAATCTCTATAGGATGATCTTCCAAGGGCTTAGAGCTGACCGTGACCTTCACCCCAGGCTCGATATAGAGGGAAGCGCCAGCAGGAATCTTGAACGAAGAGGTGAGTGTAGTATCATGAGACCAAACGATAGAGCCTGTTGGATAAGAGGCTATGGTCGTCTTCACTGTATTTGCGTCACCAGTATTGATGGTTATCGTATCGGTTTTGGCAGCGTAATCGTATGGATTAATGTTTTCATTTTCACACGAACTCATGCCTCCCATAAGAGTTACAGCTAATATGCTTACAAAAAAATTAAATCTCTTCATATTGAATTTTACAAAAGTTGATAATTACAAATTTACTCTCACTCCAACTAGAAATGTGCGTCCATATTTGTAGGTTCCTACAATGGTACGGTCGTTTGGTTGTCCTGGTATCTTGGTATTAAACTCATTAACGGTTTTTAGGTATCTTTCGCGTTTGGAGTTTAGTAGGTTATTGGCTTTAACGAATAAAGATATGCCATTTTTGAAACGCTTCTCGCCACTTAGGTCAAGCGAAAAGAGGTGCTTCTCCCACTCGTCAGAATCATAATAGGGAGATACCAATACAAGTTGTGTTCCAGTATAAGCGGCTGCCAATTGTCCATTCCATCCATGTTGCGTATCTTTATAAAGCAAAGATAAATTAGCGGTATGTGGTGCCTGATTGATAAGTGGCCTCGTTTGCTCAACATTCTCCACTTGATTCTTTGCAGTATAACGTTTCTTGGTCGTGGTGATGGCCGAATGCGTATAAGTATAGTTGGCCTTCAATCCAAAGTGACGGATATACTTTACCACATCAAGCTCAATACCATAATTTCTGGCATTACCAAGGTTTTGAGGCATATAGTAGCTGGCGTTACCCTGACGCTGGTCTACATCGAAAGTTGTCTCAATCGGGTCTTTTAGATACTTATAAAAAACACCCAAAAGCACCTGTTCATCTTGCGATGGTAACCACTCCCAACGCAGGTCGAGGTTGTCAATGCGTGCACATTTTAATAACGGATTACCCTTCTCGGTGTAGTCCTCACCATCCACCTGATAAGGCACAAGCTCATAGAATCCTGGACGATTGATGCTCTTGTAATAACTAAAACGAAGATTCATCTTGTCCCTAAATGTCCAGCGAAATGAAACAGACGGCAGATAATCCCAATACGACTGTTCACCAAGAGAACCCGTTGTCTCAAAACGTTGCAGCATAGTGTATAATTGGTTGGTATGCTCGGCACGAAATCCAGCTACCAACTCATAGATTGGCGAAGTAAGTGTCACCATACCGTAGACAGCACCAATTCGTTCTTTAGAGTCGTAATTGAGTTGTGAGGCCTGCGAACGAGGTGTTTTGAGTGTCCAGTCAATTCCATGAAACGCATCTATATCATTAGAAGACAATAGAATACCATTATCTGAGGGTACAGATATGTAAGAGTAATATCGGTTGTTACGCTTCTTATTGCGATACATAGCACCTGTTTTCCACACCGCTTTCAGTCCTTCTCTGAAAGGAGTCGCCCACGAAAGATTGACATAGCCAGTCCAATCCTTATCATCATTATGCTGGAAACGACGCTCCTGTGATGCCGGGAATATCTTAGTGACTTTGCCTTCTGTCACAGTGTTCTTGATTGTGGTATAGATACGATCAGGATCTTTCTCTCTGGCATCGGCGAAGAGTCCTGCCCAATCTACCGTAAGGTTACGCGTGAAATGATGCGTTCCCTTGATATTTGATGCAAAGATATTCTGTGTTTGTGTCATGGTACGCATCTCATCCGCACGTGTCCAGTTGCCATTTGCAAGATCAAAGTCGTAGTCGGTCGTAATATCCATGCTGTAGCGTGTATTGTCCGCTTGTCGACGCACGTACATATTATACCACTCTATCTTGTGATTGTCAAGTGTGAAGTCAATCTTTCCATGCACACCCAGGTTGAGATCGTGGATGGAATAGAACCTCTTCTTGATGGAACTGATATAAGCAGCTTCCTCACCGTTAGCCATCACCTCCTTGTTAAGCTCACGTTCAGTACCACGATACGTATTCTGCAGGTTGGTAGCAAATATCACGCCAAGCTTTTTATCCCCAAAACGGTTGCCGATAGAGATGCCTGCATGGACATTGGGCATTGGTACTTTGTGGCGTGAAAGCTGAGTTCCACCATTCTTAAAGTCGGCATTGGTCGCATCATACGTACTTCCATAATGCTCGTATGGTGCTGTAGAGGTAGTATTTCCGCGCTTAGCACTTAAAAAATCGTAACTGATTTGTCCAAATGGAGATTGTGTTTTATCGCCTTGCCAAAAAAAATCGCTTGCCCCTGTTGCTACATTCGCTTGGAGTCTGAAACTGCCTGGCGCATCTTTCATATTCATATCTACCACACCACCCGCAGCATCGCCTTCCATATCGGCAGTGAGCGACTTAGAAACAATTATCCTGTCCATCAAATCTGAAGGGAAGATATTCAAGGGAATATAGCGATTTTTGTCATCGGGACTGGGTATTTTCACGCCGTTAACCAAGGTATAATTGTACCTTTTGTCCATTCCTCTTAGAATGGCATACGAGGCTTCACCCGACGCATCGTGCTGCATTGTTACGCCAGAGACACGTTGCAGCACTGTTGCCACATTGACATCGGGTGACACCTGAATGGCTTGTGCACTCATCACATTGAGTACTTGGGACGAATTTTTCACCATCACATAAGCGCTTACATCAGTGTCTTTTGTACGAAATCCCTTGACAACCACCTCTTTTAGATCTTGTAGTTCGGGTTCCAGCTCCAGATTGATAGACTTTCCTGCGGACATATCCACCTGAACCTCCTTGGATTGATAACCAACATAGCTGGCTATCAACGTAATGTAGCCTTGATTGGGCAGATCTTTCAAAACAAAAGAACCGTCTAAACCTGTAGAGGTGGCATGATGTTTCTCACCTTTCACCTGAACTACGGCACCAATAAGCGTCTCACCCGTTAACTTATCTTTCACTATACCAGTCAAAGAATCAGCAAGACAGACAGGAATAATGCCTAAAATCAGTACTGCCGTTAAAATAATCTTCTTCATACAATTAGCTTGTTCACTTTTACGAGTGCAAAATTAGGACATAGATATTACAATCATGTAAAAGAAATATTTCATCACTATGAAAAAGAAAAGCGGGATATTTTCATCTATCTCGCTTAAAAAAGAAGCAATATCGTCCAACGATATTTACAGGGGATCCACGTCATAGTACACTTGCAGGGCGGCATATCGCTTATCCTGCAAGAGTTGTTGCTGCACGGTACGCAAGTAATGGCGCACGGCCTTTTGGTCAATACCGTTCTCCAACTTGATGACAATCTTGCGGATATGCAGGTTTTTAACGCGCGCTATCGAAGGTTTGTCTGGTCCTAAAATACGCTCACCCAGGTACTGTCCTATAAAAGTGTGTAAGCTTCTTTTTTCTTATCTTTGTATTTGTAAACTATAAAAAAG
>OASD01000100.1_pt1 | contig 56374 bp, 49 predicted proteins | sample 1475531 | NCBI WGS metagenome assembly OASD01 (sample SAMEA3360668, study PRJEB22359) | human gut metagenome | biome: ENVO:urban biome; feature: ENVO:human-associated habitat; material: ENVO:feces | place: Bangladesh | collected 2011
GTCATCTTCCTCCTGGCAGCCGTGGCGATGGAGGAAACAAAGACGACATATGAAAGGAGAATATATCAATTCAAAAACTGGAAAGAAAAGAATAAAATAACAGTGGAAGTACAGAGAAAGGAAAGATGAATTACACACTTTTAAGGACACTACCGTCAGTTGGCAATTGTTGTTTTCGATGCTTATCAATCGTAAAATGAAAGGTAAGCTATTGGGTGGTGATAGATGACCTTTCGTGTTGTAAAACATTAGCTTTTGCATGATATACGGCCAATGGCTGATAATCAGTACTTTGTACCATTACAGCCTATTTGTATGCTCCCGTTCGAACAATATGATTTATTTTCTCGATATGTGACAAATAAAAAAGCGATGATTCATAAATCACCGCTTTTTGTATCTTAGATAATTTTATTTACATACCCAATGCTTTCTTAGCGTACTCATTTTCAGGGTTCACCTGTAGAACCTTCTTGAAGTAGGAGTCAGCTGTTTCCTTGTTGCCCTTCTTTGAGTAGTAGTAACCCAGTCCGTAGTAAACTTGTTCCAAGTAGCTCTTATCCTCATTTGTCAGTGAAGCTTTTGCCTCTTCGTATGCTGCTACTTTCTTGAAGATGTCAGCAACCTTGTCTGGATCATTCTTCATCTGGGCTGCATTGGCCTCGTTCAACCAAATCCAGTCAGAGATGGATGGGAACTTGGTTATCATATTTTCATATACGCCAATAGCCTTGTCTAAGGTAGCGTTTTTCTCAGCTGTGTCGGTTAATTTCTCTGCCTTGTCAATATAGGTCTGGGCAAGTTTCGACCAGTCAGTTGAGTTCGCTTTACTACTTCTGTTGAGGTAATCCATCTGAATCTCAAGCGCTTTGTCTTCCATCCCCTGTGCAGCGTAAACATCAGCCATACCCTTCAGTGGCTCAAGATTTTCCTTGTCCATCTCCATTGCCTTCTTAAAGTTTGCGAGCGACTCGTCGAACTGCTTGTTGCCACATAGCGCCTTGCCGTAAACTGCATAGTCGTTGGCAACCTTCTTGCCATTGCCAGCAAACATGGTCTTTGCATACGAAAGGGCTTCGGTGTAGTTGCCCTTTTCCGTTGCGGCCATCATGCCGATACGCGCAATGTACTCACTGCTTGGGAACTTTTGCAAACCTGCTCTTACAACATTCAAAGTCTTGTCGTACATGCGTGAAATGAATGCAGTGTAACCATATTTATAGAAGTTGTCCTCACTCATGTTGGACAGCTGTGCCTTGTCAAACCATGCGAGTGCTTCGGCATACTTGCCGTCATTGAGCATGATTTCAGCCGCTGTAGCTTCTACAGGATAGTTAGGTTCTACTTTTCTGAGCTCCTCCAGCTTTTGGACAGCCACATCTGCGTTCACGTGGCGATAGACTTTGGCATAGCGCTCGTAAGCTTGGATGTTGTGTGGGTCAAGGCTGATGGCTGTCTGGTACTGGGTTGCTGCAGCACCCGCATTACCAATACTGTCCTGAAGTGCAGCTATATCACCAAGAAGGAGGTAACCTTCGCTACCGTTCATTTTCTTGTTGTTGACAACTTGGTTGGCAATTTTTGAAGCCTCGTCGTAATTGTGTTGCGCCAAGTAAATATTACCTAAAGCGATAAGGGCCTTTTCGTTTTTCTTGTACATTTTCTTGTAATCCTTGATAAGGTCCTTGCCTGCCTTCGGGTCGTTCGGTGCAGCTTCCATTGCACTGATGATAGGATTGAGAGCAGCCTTATAGCTGTCGTCTTGAGCGATTGCAGGAGTTGATAAGCTTAGTATCAATACTCCAGCTAATAAATATTTCTTCGTTTTCATAATTCCATTATTTAGTTAAACTTCAAGTGGACTTTTACTAATTTGATGTTCCATTTCTCCAGAAGTTTAATGGTTAATGATTTATTGAGTTTTTACTTCTACTTCTCTAATGTTGATTTCACCTCGGTAGGGGAGTGAACCAGCCTTGAAGATGATTTTTTGGCCGATAGGCCCTGTGATGAAATTGGCAAAAGCCCAAGGCAATGCCTTGTGGGGGTCTGCGACGATGGCGTAAATAGTCCTGACAAAAGGATAACGACCATCGAGCAGATAAGCCTGATAGGGTTGCCAACTGTTACTGTCAATGGCCTTGCTCGTCTTTGAGATAGCCATCACTCGGATTTTTTTTGTGAATGTGGTGTTGGTGCTGTCTCTTCTGTCGTTCAGCCAGTTTGAGCCAATAACACCTATTGCGTTAGGAGTGTTGTGGACATACTCTATTACTGCCTTACTGTTTTTTGCAGCGACTATGTTCTCACTCTTGATGTTTTTTCCGTCTAATATGGAATCTACAACGTAATGGAGCGTTGCAGATGCTTTATTGTCGAATACTACTTGAATATCCCCTTTGTCTGATTTGGGATAAATTTGGTTCCATTTGGTTACTTCGCCTTTCAAAAGCTTCTTGACATCCGTAACGGTTATGCACGAATCGGTGTTGCTGCGGTTAATGATGAAGGCAATTCCATCATAGCCAATTGGAAAAACGGAAGGGATGGGCCCCTTGCCTCTTAAGATTGCATCTTCGCCTTTCTCTAAAACTCGAGAGGTGAAGAAAAGATTGACCTTCTGGTCAAGTAACATTTTCATGCCAGTGTTATCGTCTGTATAGACTGGCAATAAATGGGTTTGAGGAAAGCGGTACTGATATACTTGCAACTCTTCCTCGATGATTGGGCTAAAACTTTCGTCAGAGGCGAATTTTATCGTCCCTGACGTCGGTGTATCTGTTCTACCGTCCTTGGCCTTTCTCTTCCCACAGGAGAAGAGAAAGGTTAGGGATAGTATCAATCCTACTGAAATGTAGAATGTGGATCGTTTCATAAATTTTTTCAGCTTACTGGAGTTTGAACGTGATAGGAAGTGTGAACCAGACGTTGGCAGGCTGACCGTTGTTCATACCTGGGTTCCACCTCGGCATGCTGTTTACAACACGAAGCGCCTCTCTATCAAGTGCTGGGTCAACACCGCGAGCAATTTGTGCCTGACTAACGCTACCATCGCGTCCTACCACAAACTTCACGATAACTCGTCCCTGGACTCCATTTTCAGCAGCAACTGCTGGGTATTGGATGTGTGATGAGAGCCATTGGTTCACGTTACCCTTGAAAGCTGGCATCTGCTCAGCTACGGTGAAAATCTTGTTTTCGACCTCTGCCTTTGGAGCCTCTATCTTTGGAGCTTCCTGAACTGGTTTCTCAATTTTAGGTACGATTTCTTGTGGAGTTGCAACTGTGCTTTTTGCGGCAATAGTACCACGGTCATTAACACCTTCTTTTGTTTCCGAGCCTACCGCTTTGTCCGTTTTGTTCATTTTGACCATTGGAGGCATTTCTTCCTTTACATCCTTATCATCCTTGATGACAGGGGCTGTAAACTTCACAGTAGCACGAGTTTCTGGAACAATCTTTTCTGGCTCAATTTTCTTGGGCTCAGGTTTCTTCTGCTGTTCCTTACGCTTCTGCTGTTCTTTCTTAGCTTGTTCAAGAGCTGCAAGCTCCATCTTAGCTGCGTAAGCTTCCTGCGCTGCTAAATCATCATTGTGCTTTTTTATCTGCCATGCTAAGTAGCCACCACCGATGAATGCAGCAATAAGCAGAATAGCTAATGCTTTGATATTTCGCTGTGAAACGGTCTTGCGGAGGTTGTAGGCTCCGTAAGTTTTGTTCTTGTCGGCGAATACCATTTCGACCCATTTAGGATCGTATAGATCTATTTTTGCCATTGTTATTTTTCTTTAATTGTTATACATCATTGTTTTAAGCTTGAATGCCCTTCTTTGCCAGTAAGGCTTTCTCTTCAGCGCTTAACTTGTCAATGACATAAGTTCCAATGTATGAAATCTGCATTTCATCGAGAATATCTACAAGATGACGGTAAGCGGCTTTATCAGTCGGTTTGATGATAACGGTCAATGTCGGTACCTTCTTGCCGTTGATATTACCTGTCTTGATATTAGCCACCTCTGCTTGATAGATAGAATCTGGATAAGCTGCCTCATTTGCAGCCTTCTTCTTCTTTAACTCCTGCATAGCGATACGCAAGTCTTCATAAGGAACACTTGTTCCATTGTCAACTTCCTTGTGCTGGAGTACGTAGCGAATGCCGGTCTTGCCAGATGTCCAATCTGCTGGTTTCAGCCAGTTGGGATTGTTCAATTCTGGCTTTCCTTCTCCATAGAACATCTTGTCACCATCACCAATGAAGATTGTAATAGAGTGAGACTCTTTAGCCTCGTTCTTCTTTACATCAGGTTGGTTGACGTCTTTGCTTGGCATGGTCAATTCCATAGTTGAAGGCTTGCTCAGTGTTGTACACAACATAAAGAAGGTAATGAGCAACATAAGCATATCAACCATAGGAGTGAAGTCCACGCGGACATTCATCTTCTTCTGTTTACTTTTTACTTCTTTTGCCATTATTTTTCCTCCTTGGCAGCTGCCCCTGCAGCCTTTTTAGCGTCCAACTGTGTTATCATGTAGTAGTGACTTTCATCCATGTCCTGGAGTTCGCTCATTACTTTCTTAACCGTTCCGTAAGGAGTATCGGCATCAGATTTCAACGCAATTCTAACTTTTGGATTGACGTTGCGGGCTGCATTGACCCACTGTTGAAATTCTGTCATCTCCTGACCTTGGATACTATCGAGTGGAATACCCATCTTGGGGAGTTCTGCGTTACGAGCTCTAACAGGCTTTGACAAGTAAGCTGCCAGCTTGTCGAGTGGAGCGCCGAAAGTTGACTCTGTCAGGAATGTCTTCTTCTGCTGATCAGTGAGCGTTGTAGGCATTGCATCAAGAATCTGACTCAACTCATTTGTGTTGTCGTAACTCATAAATACCTGGCCTTCGCCAGTCGGTTTTCCATCGGCTCCCTTTTGGGGGCTGATGAGGATTGTCAAGACACCGTTTTCAGGTACGACCATATCGGAAACAGAACCTGGGGTGTTTACTTTCACTGGCTCATTCTTTACGAATGTTGATGTCAGCATGAAGAAAGTAAGCAACAAGGTCATAACGTCCGACATTGGGGTCATATCGATCCAGACGTCCTCTTTCTTAATTTTTACTTTACCCATAGCGATAAATTTTTTAAAGGGTTAGCAAAAATTAAGCTTCTTCTGTGTGGTTTACTTCGTATGTCTGAGCGATAGAATAACCAACCTCGTCGAGGGCATATGTCAACTTGTCAACCTTGTTTGAGAAGTAGTTGTAAGAAACTACAGCACACCAAGATGTTGCAATACCAAATGCAGTGTTGATCAAAGCCTCAGAAATACCAGCAGAAAGTGCAGCAGAGTCAGCACCACCACCTGCAGACAAAGCAGAGAATGACTTGATCATACCCGTTACAGTACCAAGAAGACCGGTAAGAGTACCGAGGGTTACGATGGTAGCGATAATTGGGAGGTTCATAGTCAAAGTAGGCATCTCAAGCTGAGTTGCTTCTTCGTGAGCCTGTTGAATCTTAGCAACCTTATTAGCTTTCTTCAGGTTTGCGTTTGCACCGGTTTCCATATCTCTGTAAGCGTTCAAAGATGCCTTTACAACGTTTGCAACAGAACCCTTCTGCTGATCGCAAAGCTGATTAGCCTTGTTGAGGTCATTGTTGTTCAAAGCTGTCTTGATGTTAGCTACGAACTTTGGAAGAGCACCCTTGCCAAATGCGGTCTTCAAAGCCAACCAACGCTCGATTGACATAGCGAGCACAGTGAGTAACAATGTGTGGATAACAGGAACGACTACTCCACCCTTGAAGATGGTACCCCAAACGTCTGCTGGATTTTCTCTTGTACCTGGGTCCTGGAAGTGCATGTCATTTCCGAACCATGTGAAGAACAATACGAATGCTACGACTGCACAAACGACAATGATCCAAAATGCACCTCTAACTCCGTTGAAGCCCTCTGATTTTTTCTGTTGGGCTGCTTTCTGTTGTGTAGTTGCCATAATTTGATAAAATTTTAATTTTTAGTTATTAATGAATTAAATTGTTAATATCTTATTGATTTTAAAGTATTTGGAAAAATCCTAAGCTTTTGCAGCCTTTGCTTTTCTCCGCATTCTTGGCAAAGATAACAATTAATGAAGAACTAAAACTACAATTAATAACTTTTAACTGTTAATTTCTTGCTAACATTTTATGCCTTTTTTCTTAGGTTTTAAAAGGTTATTGCTCAAGATTCGAAGAGAATCAATTCATGTTTGAAATTCTTGTTATTTTCTTTTACTTTGCTATTTAAAAAGCTGTTTCAAGTTTGCATTGCTTGTTCGTTTTAAGGATGTATTCCAATAATTTGATTCCACATAGAGTGAATTTGTGCACTTGTTCGGTGTTTGAAGCTGCATCTCTTTCTTTTATTCCTCATACCTCTTCATTGCAAATTTACTCAATTATATGGTTTTAACGAAAAAACAATGGCATTATTTCATTTTTCGGTGTGAAATAATGCCATTTTGCTTAGAAAATCGTTTTTAGCTGGATCCTCAACAACTATTCTTTGATTATAGGTGCAACTTGTGTCCCATTCGTTCCTTCTTTGTTTTCAGATATCTGTAGTCATACTGATTAGGGGTGATTTCAATGGGAACATTGTCAAGTATTTCCAATCCATAGGCTTCCAAGCCAACTCGCTTCGTTGGGTTGTTGGTCAGCAGTCGCATCTTATGCACACCGAGATGGCGAAGCATCTGTGCGCCACAGCCGTAGTCGCGCACGTCGGGTTTGAAGCCTAAGTGTATATTGGCATCAACAGTGTCGAGACCTTCCTCCTGTTGAAGTTTATAGGCGGCTATTTTATTCATCAGCCCAATGCCACGACCTTCCTGTTGCATATAGATGATTACTCCTTTGCCTTCTTTCTCAATCATCTCCATTGCCTTATGGAGTTGCTCTCCACAGTCACAGCAACGGCTTCCGAGTATGTCGCCAGTTGCGCATGACGAGTGGACTCGTACCAAAATAGGCTCGTTCTTTTCCCATTTTCCTTTGATAAGTGCCATATGTTCAACACCATTGCTTGTCTGTCGGAATGGAATGAAATGAAAGTCGCCATGAATAGTCGGCAGTTCCACTTCCTCGCCCACCTCGATGCTTGATTCGTTTTTGAGCCTATAGGCGATGATATCTTTAATGCTGATAATCTTCACGTTCCATTCCTTCGCCTTCTTTTCAAGGTCTGGCATACGTGCCATTGTTCCGTCTTCGTTCATTATTTCCATCAACACACCTGCGGGATAGCATCCTGCGAGTTTGCAAAGGTCTATGGTGGCTTCCGTATGGCCAGATCTCCGCAGCACTCCATTATCTTGTGCGTAGAGGGGATTGATATGTCCCGGACGACCGAATGTCTGCGGTGTTGAGCTGGGGTCTGCCAGTGCTTTAATGGTTGCGGCACGGTCGTTGGCAGACACACCAGTGGTGCATCCTTCCAATTTATCTACTGTTACGGTGAAAGGAGTACCGAGCATAGATGTGTTGTCAGACACCTGATGTGGCAAGTCGAGTTCTTCAGCCCTTGATAAGGTGATGGGCACGCAGAGTACGCCACGTGCGTTCTTAAGCATGAAGTTTACTTTTTCAGGGGTAATCATTTCAGCAGCCATGATAAGGTCTCCCTCGTTCTCACGGTCTTCATCATCCACTACAATAACGAATTTTCCTTCTTTAAAATCCTTTATAGCATCTTCAATGCTACTGAGTTTGAAGTTTTCCATATTTACGATCTTTAATATTTTAATATAAGGTGTAGGTCTGTATTCCCGTCTCCTTAAATGTTGTATTATATATGTATGTTCCTTCGGGATGTCAACTCCTTTCAGAACTAAAATTATCTCTTATCTCTCTGATTATATTCTCGTTGACGTCCTTGATTACTTTGAGGTCTCTGTATAGCCTCAGCCTGAATCTCCACATGCGGAAGTAAAAGAACAATCCGGCAGGTATGATGACGACCGCCACAATATTCATCCATCGCTTCTCGAATGGGCGTGTGTGCGCTTTAGTGACAAGTATTGGATACCGATTCAGCTCAGACATGATAGCTTTGTTGCGAGTGTTCGCCAAGTCCTCAATCACCTCTTCCAATTGTTTACTGATGTTCTCAATCTCATGGTCGGGCTGAAAGACGAAGAATGTTCTGATGATGTTCGGAGGTGATTTCAAGTTCGTTTTTCTTGCATATTCAACAAGACTTTCGCTCATGTTGCTTAAGATGTCAGCATCTTTAGCATAGTCGGGTGTATGAATGATGACCTCCTTGCTGCTGATATGCCTTCTGATGCGCAATCCCAATATTCTCATGAACATATTGCGATACATGTCGATGTTGAACACCGCTGAATCGTTATTTGACTTGTAGGTGATGAAAATAGCCGTCGGGATGAGTACGGCCGGCGACAAGCTCTCTCCGAACCAGATGGCCCAGTCTCCAGCACGTGCCATACGGTAGCCTGTGTTTTGCAGGATGTAGTAAATGATGAACACAAGCACGCTGATGATAATGGGGACACCGAGCCCTCCTTTCCGGATGATTGCCCCCAACGGTGCTCCGATGAAGAAGAAGATGATACAAGTAAGCGCCAGCAAGTATTTGTTGATGATTTCAATCTCGTGTTGGCGGATGAGATTGTCGCCGTCTTTGGTTATCATGCTCTTGAAATCCAAGTCGCTGATTTCCTGTTGTACGTCCGAAAGCGCACGGTCAACAATCATGCGTCTTTCGTCTGGCTTCAGCTTGTTGTAGATGGAATCTATATTGAAATCCTTGTCGGCCACCCTTTTCTTAACCGCCGCATACTCCTTTGGTTTCAGGCGTTGAATGGGGTAGTAGAGGACTTGCGCATCCTTGTAGTATGCTTTTCCGATACTGTCATATACGTGAACCAGTGAATCCTTGTCTTTCAATATCTTTCCAATGCCCTTTGTTTGTGCCTTGTTCGAAATGCCCGCCATGTCAGTCAGGTTGAAGTCGGCATCAAAGTCCATGATTATTTTCTTATGCGTGAAAGTCTCTCGTCTGTAAGGAACACTGGCACTGCTGCCCAGCTCTTGCGAGCGCATGTTCTCGAACCATTCCCCGTTCCATAGGTTTAGGATGAGGTGTTTCTTTTCTGCTGTTGACTGCAACATGCCAGAGTCAGCCAGAATGATAGCTTGGTCTTCGTAGCTGTCGGTCATTCTGTAAACCATGATGTTGTAAAGGTGCCCCGTGTTCAGGTCTTTCTTTTCTACGTAGAGGTTCGTCTGTGGAATACCGTCGTAGAAGATGCCCTCTGGTATTTCCAACTCCGGACTCTTTTGTTTCATTGAGATGAGCAACTGCGCAATGTGTTTCTGAGAGTCAGGACCTATATTGTTCTGAAAATAAAAAGAACCTAAAGCAATCAGAACCGTGGCGATAATCAGTCCGCGGAATGACTGTATCAGCGAAATACCAGATGCCTTGATAGCTGTAAGCTCCGAACTCTCTCCAAGGTTGCCATAAGTAATCAGTGAAGAGAGAAGAATTGCCAGAGGAAGTGCTTGTGGCACCATCATAAGGCTCATGTACCAAAAGAATTGTGCAAGGACGTCCATGGAAAGTCCTTTGCCGATGAGGGTGTCAACATATTTCCATAGAAACTGCATCATCAGAACAAATAGGCTGATGAAGAAAGTTCCCGCAAAGAGCATCCCGAACTGCTTTGCAATAAATATGTCTAACTTCTTGATTCTGAACATCGTCAAAAGCAGAAAATGCATTCATTTGCAAATCTCGTGCAAAAGTACACAAAATAATTAGAGTAGCCACCGTTTTTTATTTTTTTATTACCGTGGTAGCGCTCACGCATTGCTAATGATGGCGACGATGCTTTGCCAGTTTTACATTCCTGTCGATAACCTGAGCCTGTCTATATTGCCATTCCAAATCTCCCGAAGTTCATCGAGGTCTTCTAAGGAAGCGAAGTCAGTGATGTGCAAATGGTAGTTTTCGGTCACTTCGCCCTTCGACATTCTTATCTCCCAATAAGTTTTCTTGTCCTCTTCGTATTCCCAGTACCATCGTATTCTGTCTCTGTTGACGGTCTCCAGAACCTTGGCGGTATGGGTTTGTGACAGTTGTTCTGGATTTCCCCAAGTAAAGGTTGTTCGTTCACCGTTGGTTTGAACATCGTCGGCCAACCATTTTTTTAGTCCGTTGTCCGTACTGATGAGTGCCCAAATCAATTTAGCAGACTTAGACCTCAACTCGTATTCTAATTCGATTTTTTCCTTCATGCAGACCCTTGTCTAAATTTGTTATTTGCAAATTTAAGAAATTTTCCATCTCGCAAAATAAAATCTAAGATAAATTTGTTCGATTCATTTTTTTTTAATACCTTTGCAACCGCTTTTCAAAATGAAAGCTGAAAATGATGGCGGGATAGCTCAGTTGGTTAGAGCGTCGGATTCATAATCCGGAGGTCCGGGGATCGTAGCCCCGTCCCGCTACATTGGTAATTAAAAGAGGAGTTGCGAAGAAATTCGCAACTCTTTTTTTTGTTTCAGCAGAAAGCTGGTGTTAAGGTATGTGTTTTCGAGAGGCCAGCCACCGAATCCGATATTTCTATAAAATAGGCTTGCTGGCCCAGTCTTTCATGATGGTTTGCTGTCTAATTATTTTATCAAGTTGCCCAATATGCTCCGAGTTAGCTCACGTGTCATGGTGCGGGTAGCGGCGGAAGTGGCGTTCTTCACGACTCTTCCAGTGGTGCTTGTGGTGGAACGCGACCTCTTGCCCGTCACTTTGTTTGAAATAGCTGTCCCCAAAACCGTCGCCAGCGTTGCGGTGATGGCAGTCAGGATGGACTTCAATATTTTACCGATGACCGACGAGCCTTTCTTCTGCGTTGTTGTCTGCTCTGTTTTCTCTATATTCTTCTCCGCCTGCTGCGTGGCAACCTGTTGCTCCATTTTCAAGAGTTGCTCGTAAGCACTTTCGCGATCCACTGGATTGTCGTACTTCCCCGCAACATTGGAATGTTGTATGATCTCCTTTCGCTGGTCATCGGTGATGGCGCCAATCTGACTCAATGGGAACAGCACCTTGGCCCGTTCGGCAATCTGTGGGGCACCCTTCTCATCGAGGAATGACACAAGAGCCTCACCGGTTTCGAGGTTCATAATGGCCTCATCGGTCTTGAAAGCCGGGTTCTCGCGGAATGTTTCGGCGGCAGCCTTCACAGCTTTCTGGTCTTTTGGGGTGTAGGCCCGGAGCGCATGCTGAAGCCTGTTACCCAACTGTCCGAGAATGTTCAATGGAATGTCAGTGGGACTCTGCGTGATGAAGTAGATGCCCACGCCCTTGCTTCGGATCAGCTTGATGACCTGTTCTATCTTGTCAGTGAGTGCCTTGGATGTTCCCTTGAACAGCATGTGGGCCTCGTCGAAGAAGAAAACCAGCTTTGGCAGAGGCTGGTCGCCGACTTCCGGCAACGAGGTGTATAGCTCCGACATCAGCCACAATAGGAAAGTGGAATAAAGTTTGGGCTGCATCATCAGTTTGTCGGCAGCCAAAACGTTCATGATACCCTTACCACCCTCGGTTTGCAGCAGATCGTTGATGTCGAATGACGGTTCGCCAAAGAACTTGTCGGCTCCTTGTCCTTCCAACGTGAGCAAGGCTCTCTGTATGGCTCCGATGGAGGCTGTCGAGATGTTGCCGTACTTTGTGGTATATTCGCCTGCATGACTCCCCACGTAGTCGAGCATGGAACGGAGGTCTTTCATGTCGAGAATGAGTAGTCCCCGTTCATCGGCCACCCGGAAAACAATATTGAGGACACCGGCTTGGGTTTCGTTAAGCTCCAATAGGCGGATGAGAAGTTCGGGGCCCATCTCCGAAACTGTTGCGCGCATGGGATGCCCCTGCTCGCCAAACACATCGAAGAAACGCACCGGACATGACTGGAACTGTGGTGAAGCAATGCCGAACTCGGCCATGCGCTTCTCAATGAAGTCTGAAAGTTTGCCCACTTGACTGATACCTGATAGATCGCCCTTCATGTCGGCCATGAAGCAAGGTACTCCTGCTTGGCAGAACGACTCTGCAATCACCTGAAGGCTCACGGTCTTACCTGTACCTGTCGCACCGGCGATGAGGCCATGACGATTCGCCATCTTTCCGTTCATTATGATTGGACCATTGGTCCCATGTGCAATGTATAATCCTTGTTCTTGTGTGTACATAATGTCCTCTAATTTTGCTATTTGTCCGTAAAGTTAAGTTTTTCCCTTGACAATTAAAAATTTAATGGATTAAATAGTTGATAATATTTATATATTCTTTAATAATGCCATTATCTTGTCAAGAATTTTCATCATTGGCTTACGATATCTTGGCTTTTATGTTGTCGTAGGTAAGCTATGGTATTGCGAAAGGTAAGGTTTCACACGGTCAAAGATGAGCTTTTTGAAGGTAAAATATATTTGCTTGTAAGTCAGCTGTTTATTAAGTTGTCTGCTGAGGCTGTTTTGTCAAGTTTTTTCTTTTCCGTACTTTTCGGACCGTTGCGGGCCAACGGATGCAGACTGCCTGACAGATCCTTAGGCTATTTTGTGGGATGGAATGAACGTTGTTTGAGCTTTTTTCTTTATCTTTGCAAGCGTTGCGCTTTCGCGGCACGGCATAATGATGAACCAAATTAATAAACAGAACATTGAAATCAAATTATAATACATCGCCTTGGGCATGGGTGCCAACGCTTTATTTCGTTGAGGGATTACCCAATGTGGCGGTGACCTTGCTTTCCCTCGTATTGTATCGGCAGATGGGGTTGACCGATGCTGAGATAACATTCTACACTTCGTGGTTCTATCTTCCGTGGGTGATAAAGCCCTTGTGGAGTCCGTTCCTCGATTTGCTTAAAACGAAGCGATGGTGGATTGTCGCTATGCAGACGTTGTTAGGCGCGGCGTTTGCCGGTGTCGCTTTCACGGTCAATACTTCTTGGTGGCTACAAGGGTCAATTTGCTTCTTCTGGCTGTTGGCTTTCTCAAGTGCCACCCACGATGTCGGTGCTGACGGCTTCTATATGTTGGGCCTTAAGCAGCACGAGCAGGCATTCTTCGTGGGAATCCGCTCCACGTTCTTCCGTGTATCGTGGATTGTGGGCAAAGGAGGTCTGGTGGCTTTGGCTGGACTCTTGCAGGAAACGATGAACATTCAGATGTCGTGGGCGCTGATTTTCTATGCTTTAGCGGCTCTCTTCATCGGTATGTCGCTCTATCATAACTTCATTTTGCCCAAACCAGCAGAGGATTCGGAGCGCGGAGGCTTAGACGCCACAAGTCTGTTGAGGGAGTTCGGAGCCACATTCGTCACCTTTTTCGAGAAGAAACAGATTTGGGTGGCCATCGCCTTTATGCTTCTTTTCCGTTTTCCAGAGGCATTGCTCAATCCTGTGTCGCCTCTTTTCCTGCAAGCGCCAAAACATGACGGTGGTTTGCAGTTGTCACTTGAGGCCTTTGGTATGGTGAACGGAACGGTGGGTGTCGTGGGGTTGCTTTTGGGAGGCATTCTTGGCGGACTGGTAGCCAGTGAAGGCGGACTGAAAAAGTGGCTTTGGCCGATGACCATTGCCATCACGCTGCCGAATGTGGCATATGTTTATCTCGGTTTTGTGATGCCTACAAGTCTTTTTGCCATCAGTCTGGCCATCTTTATCGAGAATTTCGGCTATGGTTTCGGATTCAGTGCCTACATGCTCTTTATGATTTATTTCAGTCAGGGTGACCACAAAACCAGTAATTACGCCCTTTGTACGGGATTTATGGCGCTGTCGATGATGTTGCCAGGTTTCTTTGCTGGAGCATTGGCAGACTGGGTAGGCTACGATTGGTTTTTCGTGATTGTTATGGTGTCATGCGTATTCCCATTCTTGGTTGCGTCTTTGTTGAAGATAGACTCTGAGTTTGGAAAGAAAGGCAAAGAATAGTCGATCGGCTGGTTATGTCTTACTGTGACAGTGATTTGAGAAGATTTTCTATCAGTTTGGGCAGGGCATAACCGTCGAGCTGATTCTCTTTTATCCAAATGAAGTCTCCCGGCAAGTTTTCTGGGCGGACTTCGGTGTCCCATAAGTAAAAGTCGGCGAAGATTATCTGATGGGTAAGCACGTGCTTGATTTTCGATTTCAGGAGCTTGGCTTCCGTGGGCAATGTGATATCTTTGGTGGTAGGAAATTCCCACAGCCCTTGCCAGATGTCACGCTTTCCTCGTCTCCGGATGGCGATCTCGTCTCCGTTCTTCGTGTAGATGTAAGTGAAATGGCGCTCCCTTAGTTTTATTTTCTTACTCTTCACAGGCAGCAATTCAGTTTTGTGAGTTCTGAAAGCCACGCATGTTTCGAGCAGTGGGCAGCTGTCGCATCGGGGAGCTGAGGGAGTGCATTGGATTGCTCCGAAATCCATGATCGCTTGGTTGAATGCCGCAGGTTGTCGCTTGTCTATAAGCTCTTGTGCCATGGTCTTGAACTCCTTTCTCCCCGTTGTCGAGTCTATCGGAGTTCCGATACCGAAGTATCTTGACAGTACGCGATAGACATTACCGTCAACCACAGCAATTGGCTCGTTGAACGAAATGGAGGCAATGGCAGCGGCAGTATAATCGCCTACGCCCTTCAACATCTTTATTTCATTGAAAGTCTTGGGAAATGAACCTCTTTCGACAATCTGTTTGGCTGCCGCATGGAGATTGCGGGCACGTGAGTAATAGCCCAGTCCCTGCCATTCGCGCAACACTTCGTCCTCGCTTGCATGGGCAAGGGCGGACACATTAGGCCAACGGGCTATGAATCGTTCCCAATAGGCTTGGCCTTGGGCAACGCGTGTCTGTTGCAATATGACTTCGCTCAGCCAGATTGCGTAGGGATCTGTTGTCTCGCGCCATGGGAGATTGCGCCCATTTTCGGCGAACCAATGGAGGATTGTATGAGTGAAATTCATGTTGCAAAGATAGGGAAAAGGCATAAATTGCAAAAAGTTAACAGGCAAAAAGTTGGATAGGTTCAGATAATTTTCTATTTTTGCCATGATAAGGGAGTGTTAATGAAAGGTGGGTTCTATAAATTACCACCGTAACAAGTCATAAATGGAATGTGGGTTACGTCTTGTTGGCTTTTCTTTTCTTTTCAGTTTGATGTGTGAGCGCATTCGGTCGCATAGGCCGCTGCACTCGTTCGTTTGCAGGCACATTGAATTTGAAAAGTAAACAAAATTTGACAAGGCTAATTTATAGAACCCGACTAATTTTTATTGGATATGCAATACCTAAAGAAAATATCCATGAGCTTTGTCATCTTGATGCTGGCACTCATGTTGGATTCTTGCTCCACAAAGCAAGCGGCAATCAACGACTTACAGAGGTTGTCTTATGATCTCAGAGATAACAGCCGCAACTATACGGTCAGGGAGTGGCGTGGAGCTGCCGACAGGTTTGTCAAGATACGCAAGCGGATTTCAAAACACGACTACACGGCTTCTGAACGGGAGGAGATAGGAAGATTAGAGGGGCAGTGTGCCAAGTATATGGTTCAGGGTGCGAAAGACGGGGTGCTCGATAATATATTGGAGTTCGGTAAGGAAATACAAGGAATACTCGACGGAATTGGCTATTCACACTGACGTTTCATCGCTGTGTTGTCGTGTGTCTTTTCGTGAGCGAATAGGTGGAATATTTGCAAAGATAATCCTTATTCGCAAGTTCGCTCTTCAATAGGTGAATCATCAGCGAAATTGATATCAGACAATAATGTGGGCAGATTTTAGTTTTTTTGAACTAAAAATATTGTTTAGTCGTTTGGTTTTTGTAACTTTGCACATCAAATCTAAATATCTCTTACAATGGCAAGTACAAAACAAATCAAGACTGCACTCATTTCTGTTTTCCACAAGGATGGGTTGGATGCCCTGTTGGAAAAGCTGAACAAAGAGGGCGTTAAGTTCCTTAGTACTGGAGGCACGCAACAGTTTATCGAGTCCTTGGGCTATGAATGTCAGAAAGTTGAGGATGTGACAACATATCCCTCTATTTTGGGAGGTCGGGTAAAGACCTTACATCCGAAGATTTTCGGTGGAATTCTTGCGCGTCGCAATTTCGAGGACGACCAGAAGCAGATGAGGGAGTATGATATTCCTGAGATTGACTTGGTTATTGTTGACCTTTATCCATTTGAACAAACGGTTGCCAGTGGCGCCAGTGAGCAGGACATCATCGAAAAGATTGATATCGGTGGCATTTCCCTTATTCGTGCCGGTGCGAAGAATTTCAACGATGTTGTCATTGTACCAAGCAAAGCCGAGTATCCAGTACTGCTTCAGTTGTTGAACACTAAGGGGGCCATGACTGATTTTGAGGATCGCAAGATGTTTGCAGAGCGGGCCTTTGGGGTGAGCAGTCAGTATGACACAGCCATTCACAACTGGTTCGCGAGGTAAGAATTACTATTCCTTAGGGAATGGCATTGAGAGATAGTATTAATCATTTACCTGTTGATCGGGTTTAATTCGATTCGACACTTATTATCAAATTATAAAGAATGGGATTTTTTTCATTTATCCAGGAGATAGCAATGGACCTGGGAACAGCCAACACGATTATTATCAGTGATGACAAAATCGTTGTAGATGAACCTTCTGTGGTTGCGCTTGACCGTCGCACGGACAAGATGATTGCAGTGGGAGGTGATGCCAAGATGATGTACGAGAAGGAGCATCCTAACATCCGTACCATCAGACCACTTCGTGATGGTGTGATAGCAGATTTTACGGCTTGCGAGCAGATGATGCGTGGACTCATCAAGATGGTGCACAGCGGAAATCGTCTGTTCACTCCTTCGTTGCGAATGGTAATCGGCGTACCTTCAGGTTCTACTGAAGTTGAGCTTCGCGCTGTTCGCGACTCTGCTGAACATGCCGACGGTAGGGATGTTTATCTGATTTTTGAGCCAATGGCAGCTGCGCTTGGCATGGGACTTGACGTTGAGGCACCGGAGGGCAACATGATTGTCGATATTGGCGGTGGTAGTACTGAAATTGCTGTTATCTCATTGGGAGGAATTGTTTGCAATAACTCCATTCGAGTAGCAGGCGATGACCTGACTGCCGATATTCAGGAATATATGAGCCGTCAGCACAATGTAAAAGTCAGCGAAAGAATGGCCGAGCGAATCAAGGTACACGTGGGATCGGCATTGACTGATTTAGGCGAGGAGGCTCCAGAGGATTACGTCGTTCATGGGCCGAACAGAATCACTGCACTTCCAATGGAAGTTCCTGTATGTTATCAGGAAATTGCCCATTGCTTGGACAAGACGGTAGCTAAGATTGAGAACGCTGTCCTGTCGGCATTGGAGAGCACACCACCTGAGTTGTATGCTGATATAGTTCAAAACGGAATCTATCTCAGTGGTGGTGGCGCCTTGCTGCGTGGTATCGACAAACGACTGACCGACAAGATAAATATTCCGTTCCATATTGCCGAAGATCCGTTGCACAGTGTTGCCAAGGGAGCAGGCATTGCATTGAACAACGTTGATCGTTTTTCATTCTTAATGAGATAAACAAGGGATAATTCGCATTGGCGATTGGGGTGTCTGTCGTCATTTCAATAGTCGGTGCTTGGTTATCCACTAAGTATTGGCATGCACAATCTGGCGGAGTTTCTTTCAAAGTACAAGCATTGGTTCCTTTTCGTTCTGTTAGAAGTAGCCAGTCTCGTATTGTTGTTCCGTTTTAACAACTATCAAGGGAGCGTGTGGTTCACATCTGCTAACATTGTGGCTGGTAAGGCCTATGATATTAGCTCAAAAGTGGGCTCATTCCTGACGATGGGCAAAACGAACGAGGAACTGACTCTGAGAAATGTTGAGCTCGAACAGCAGGTTAATGAATTGTCGAAGAAACTCTATGAGCATACGCGAGACCCTAAGTATTTGAAAAAAGGGCAGTATCGATTCTTGTCTCCTTTCAAGTTGATTCAGGCTAAAGTGGTGTCTAACTCTTTGAACAAGTCAGAGAATTTCATCACAATTAACAAGGGAAGCTGGGACGGGGTTCGCCGAGACATGGGTGTGGTTTGCGGAAACGGAGTTGTCGGCACGGTGTATCTAGTCGGTATCCATTATTCGGTTGTGATTCCAGTGTTGAATGCCAAATCCAACATCAGTTGTGCCATACTGGGCCGCAGTTATTTCGGTTATCTGCATTGGACTGGGGGAGCAACCGACATGGCTTATTTGGATGATGTGCCGCGCCATGCACGCTTCAAATTAGGCGATAGGGTTGTGACCAGTGGGTATTCTTCCATCTTCCCTGAGGGCGTTTTGGTGGGAAAAGTGCGACATGTTTATAATTCCGATGACGGACTTTCCTACCGTTTGGCAATACAACTTTCAACTGATTTCGGCAATCTTCGCGACGTGTGTGTTATTGATGATGCCTCTATTCGTCAACAACGGGAGATGATGGTAGCTGCTCAGGATTCTTTAAAGAAGATGGGTGATGGCATCAGCCAGTCAGATTAATTCTGGGAAAGATTTTCGAGGCTCACTAACGGGCCGATGGTGAATGTGCATTTGAAGTAAGAGATGACTATAGAATTTCTAAAGAACTCAGTGTGGTTCATAGTATTGGTATTGGCCCAAGTGTTTGTGCTTAATCACATACATTTGTTTGGTGTCGCCACACCATTGCTTTATATCTATTTTGTCTTGCTTTACAGGCGTAACTATCCACAATGGGCCATGATGCTGTGTGGTTTTTTCATGGGATTTTTCATTGATACTTTCTCTAATACTCCTGGTGTGGCAGCTGGCTCTATGACATTGATAGCCGCCTTGCAGCCCTTTGTATTTCGACCGTTTATTCCTCGTGACAGTGCTGAAGACCTTCGCCCAAGTATTAGCTCGTTAGGTTACATGCAATATTTCTGGTATGCCACCATTCTTACTCTGGTTTACAATGTTTCTTTTTATACTTTGGAGATGTTCAGCTTCTTCAATGTTCTGGAATGGCTTGCTTGTGTCTTTGGAAGTACGTTGTTGACTTTATTCCTTATTTTAGTTGTAGAACATGTAAGGAACCGCTCATGAAGAACTTTGATTTGGAAAAACGTCGAATGGTGCTCAGCGGTGTTGCAATAGCGATTATTGTTATTTACGTAATTCGTTTGTTTGCATTGCAGATTGCGAGCGATGACTATAGAAAGAGGGCCGATTCCAATGCTTTTCTCAAGAAGATTGAATTTCCCTCGCGAGGAATAATCACCGACAGAAAAGGAAAATTACTCGTCTATAACCAGCCGGCTTATGACATCATGGTAGTCATGAATGAGGAAAAGGACCGACTTGACACAATGGATTTCTGTAGGGCTTTGAATATCACCAAACAGTTCTTCATTCAGCGGATGAATGAAATTAAGGACCCCAATAAGAATCCTGGTTATTCAAGGTTTACCCAACAACTCTTCATGAGCCAGTTGAGTGATAAAGAATTCAGTGCATTCCAAGAAAAACTCTATCGTTTTCCGGGATTTTATATTCAGAAACGTAGCATACGACAATACCATCGACCTATAGCTGGACACGTTTTGGGCGATGTGGCCGAAGTAAGCCAGAGTGATGTTGAGGAAGACGACTATTATCAGCCAGGCGATTACATCGGAAAGATGGGAATTGAGCGTGAGTATGAAAAGTCATTACGTGGACAAAAAGGAGTGCAGATTCTTCTTCGCGATGCTCATGGCCGAATAAAAGGTCGTTATCAGGAAGGTAAATATGACCAAAAGCCTCGTCCTGGACGTGATATTCAGTTAGGACTCGATGCCGACTTACAAGCGCTTGGTGAGCGTTTAATGGAAGGGAAGTTGGGGGCGGTAGTGGCAATTGAGCCGAAAACAGGCCAAATATTGGCAATGGTGTCATCGCCCACTTTCGATCCGCGAGAGATGATTGGCAAACTGCGCGGTAAGAATCAGCAGAAGCTTACTCTTGATCCAGCGAAGCCTTTACTGAATAGGGCAATCATGGGGCAATATCCTCCTGGTTCGACATTCAAGACAAGCCAAGCCGTGACCTTTTTTACAGAAGGAATCGTCAATGACTCAACAAAATATCCTTGTCCGCACGGCTTTTCTTTCAGAGGACTTCATGTAGGCTGTCATGGACATGCCTCTCCCATCTCCATTGTTCCAGCCCTGAGCACCTCTTGCAATGCCTATTTCTGCTGGGGGCTTTACCACATGTTGTCGAACAGGCAGAAATACAGGACTCTTGAAGTTGCTATGGATACATGGCGCGACTACATGGTGTCAATGGGCTTTGGCTATAAGTTGGGCATTGACTTGCCAGGGGAGAAGCGTGGAATGATTCCCAATGCCCATTTCTACGACAATGCCTTCGGCAAATGGAATCCATTGACCGTTATTTCTATTTCCATTGGTCAGGGAGAGGTTAATCTTACCCCGCTGCAGATAGCTAATCTTGGAGCAACAATAGCCAACCGCGGATATTACATTACGCCCCATGTCGTCAGGAAAATCCAAGGAATGAACCTTGACAAGAAATTCATGGAGAAACACCGAACGAAAGGTAGCCTTCGCTCATATCGGGAGGTCATTGCCGGTATGGCATCATCTGTCAGAGGAGGAACATGCGCCCACGCCGTGCATCCAGGTTATACGCTTGCCGGCAAGACAGGAACGGCCCAGAACCGTGGAAAAGACCACTCTGTGTTCATGGGTTTCGCACCAATAGATACTCCGAAAATTGCTATTGCCGTCTATGTTGAGAACGGTGGTTTTGGAGCTGTCTTTGGTGTGCCAATTGGTTCGTTGATGATTGAACAATACATTAATGGCAAACTGACGGAAAGCGACGCACGCAAAGCCAATGAGATACAGAAGCGTCACATCAGCTATCCATTCAAACGCTCTTTGAGTATTGCCGATTCGCTACGTCTGGATTCAATCAAGCGCGTCAATCATATCAAAGACTCATTGAAGCTTGAGGCTCATAAACAACGGCAGACCCGTGCGCACGAGCAAAAGGAACGAGAAGCGAAGAGAGAGGCTGAGAAAAAAGAGAAGGAAAAACAGCCACTCAACGATCCAATAATCCGCATGGATGACGAGGTTAAACTGAAAACGGACGAAAAAGAACGGAACAAGAGTAAAGACAAGACCGACGGCGGTAAGAAGAAAGATCGTTCGTCCATTCCAAACAAAAACTAACGAAACATTCACATTAAATAAAGTGCAAAGATAGTGGCAAACAATTACCATGCAAACAAACAACCTGGTGTCATCCGTTCATTAGACTGGTGGACGGTAGGCATTTATCTTTCCCTTCTTATTTTCGGATGGGTGAGTGTTTGCGGGGCGAGTTACACCTATGGTGATACAGACATCTTTTCTCTGGGCACACGTTCCGGCATGCAGGTCATTTGGATTGGCACATCCATCTGTTTGGGCTTCGTGCTTCTGATGATGGACGACCGTCTCTATGATACTTTTGCCTACGTCATCTATGGATTGTTGGTACTGCTGCTCTTTGCAACGATTTTCAATCCTCACTCCATAAAAGGCTCACGATCGTGGATTGTTTTAGGACCCTTGAGGCTTCAACCAGCAGAGTTCGCCAAATTTGCCACGGCATTGGCCATTTCCAAGTTCATGTCATCATACGGATTTACAATTCATAATTGGAAGCATTTTGCCACGGCCTGTGGAATCATCCTTTTGCCGATGATTTGTATCGTCGGACAGAGTGAGACGGGTTCGGCTTTGGTTTATCTCTCGTTCTTCCTCATGTTTTACCGCGAGGGAATGCCCGGCTCAATTCTCTTTACAGGGATAGCCATGATTGTTTATTTTGTAGTTGGAGTAAAGTATGAAGGGTTGATGTTGTGGAATACTCCGACGTCAGTGGGCAAATTTTTTGTCTTGTTACTGGTTCAGCTGTTCAGCATTGGTATGGTGTGGATATATACACAGAACAAGGACAAAGCCCCGAAAATGTTGGCCTTTGTTTTGGTTGTCACCCTTTCGGCATTGCTTTTCTCTGAATTTGTCATTCCCTTCGATGTCGTGTGGGTACAGCTTGTCTTGTCAGCGGGCATCATCGGCTACCTTGTTTATAATTCCCTGACGTCATTTTTTAGCAACTATCTTTTTATAGCGCTCTTCACCATTGGTTCGATAGCTTTCTTCTATTCAGCCGATTATGTGTTGAACGATGTTATGCAGCCCCACCAACGAGTGCGTATCAATGTACTATTAGGACTTGAGGAGGACTTGGCGGGTGCGGGATATAACGTCCATCAGAGCGAGATAGCCATAGGCTCTGGCGGTTTGCGAGGCAAGGGGTTCTTGAATGGAACGCAGACAAAGCTCAATTTCGTACCAGAGCAAGACACCGACTTTATTTTCTGTACAGTGGGCGAGGAGGAAGGCTTCCTTGGCTCGGCTGCAGTGCTCTTCCTTTTCTTGGCTTTGATATTGCGGTTGATGTACGTTGCTGAGCGGCAGCCGTTCAAGTTTGGGCGAGTTTATGGGTATTGCGTGGCTGGAATTTTCCTTTTCCATGTCTTTATCAATGTGGGGATGGTTCTTGGATTGACACCTGTCATCGGAATCCCACTCCCGTTCTTCAGTTATGGAGGTTCTTCTTTGTGGGGATTCACCTTGCTTCTGTTCATCTTTTTGCGAATTGATGCTGGAAGAAACCTTATTCGTCAGTGATTACTCAGATTGTAACAACGGCAAGGGGCTGTTTTCATCATGAAAGCAGCCCCTTGCCGTATGTGTGCGGGATACTGTTGACAAATGTTATTCCCGTACATTTGCCAAAGGCGTAAAGCTTCATAAACATCATTATCCTGAAGAAAACATGTGGCATGAGTTCCACGAAACGATTGTAGGATACAGTACCACAAAAAAGCAAAACAAAGGGTGACAAGCACTAAGCTGTCACCCTTCGCTTATTGAGGTCATCATTGATGAATGACCATCTTCTGATTCACGGTCTTACCATCTATCTGCATTGAGACGATATACACACCACTTGGCAATTGTGACTTGAGGCGCATCAGGTCCTCAGGCTGACGAACATTTGCTACCCGTTCACCCGATACGGTGTACACAACAGCGGGAACATTCCAAGTTGTCGTCGTTACCCCTTGGATGTCGGTAGGCAAATTGTCGAAAGAGGTTGCCGTAGTGTTTACCAGCATAAAGCGATTGCTATCCACACCCGTATGACGCATTGTGTAAGTGTAAGATGTAACATCGTCACTCAAGTCAACCAACTGACGTGCGGAATTGTCAACCAACTTCAGATGCTCGTATTGTGGTAGATTCTTCTTGCGGATAGTCAACATGTACAACTCGCTGTCGCTACCCTCTACAGTAACTTGCTGATGTGTGAGGTCGGCAGTTGCGTTCACCTGCATCTGTCCATCAACGGTTTGTACATACAGACTGGCAGGTGCATTTGTCAACAGTTTGCGACCATCCCAACCACGGTCGTAGCGGTCGGTGGTGCCTTCTGCTTCGATGAGCCAAAGCACATCGCTGCTCTTGCTGCTTTCCAAAATCAACTGTACGGCTCCAGGCTCTGTCGTTATGACCTCAAAAGGTTTTGCCATGGCTGCCCGTTCGTTCTTTACCACACTTTGGTAAGGAATAGTAACTGTTGCAGGAACATCACTCACCTTGGTCTCTGCGTCGGTGAACTTCAGCAAGAAGCCCTGCATAGAAGGTATCGACTTGTAACCAATGGTTGCTGCCGAGTTCTTTGGAACAGCCAGGTAGCCACCTGCTGCCACATTCAAATCTTGCGCTCCATTAGTCGACTTGTTTTCATACCAGTCGTTGAAACTACCCGTATGGTACACATACACCGTAGGATCAACTTCATTGGGGAAGCTAAGCTTGTCAATATCGATGGCAGCCGTGTAAGAGTTGGCAAAGATGTTTTGTCCCAATCCCCAGTGCTTCTCGCCCACGTTGGTTGAGGTAGATTTTGGCACCTCAGCAGCTTGGCGTGTCAACGTTAAGTTATGGTCACACAGGTTCAACTTACCTGTTAGGGCATATACCTTCGGTGCGTCCTGTGTCAACTGATAGCCCACGAATGGAGACATCGTTATGTCCTTGGTCAACCAGCTCCACTTTTGGTAATACTGCTTCGGGCTGTTCTTCGCCTCGGAATAGTATTGCAGGTAAGAACCTTTGAATACAGGACTTGGTGCCATTTCCGTCACAGGAATACCAATCTGTTGCCATGAGTAAGGCTCAGCGTATAGCGTGCGACCCTTTGTAGGCGAACCATCAAGTTTGTCCTCAATCTTCAACATCTCGTTGCCTATCTTCTGTCCACGTCCATAAAGTTCTACCGTTGCATATACATCAGATTTGCATGGGTCGGCAAACGATACGGCAAACGAGCCGCCAGCATCTGTTCCATTCTCGTCGGTCTTAATCACCAACTTCTTGGCATCGCCTGGCTGATTGTAACCTACTAACGCATTAGAAACAACCACACTACTCTTCTTCGATACCACAAGTGCCTTGTCTGACTGGTTCTCCAGAGTTCCGATGGTCAGCACCTTGCCCTCTGGCAATACGCAATCATTCTTGGCAGCGCCTTTCTGTGCAGGGTTCTTGGGATTAGCATTGTTTGCCTCAGTGGCAAATACCACGTCCTCACCATCTCCTGGTACTTTGACCGTCCAGTTGTTTTGATTCTCAAACTTGGTGTCCTCATTACCTACCCAAAGGTTTTTCTCCATCGGTCCCGTGCAATCACCAACAGTGATGATTACCTTACGTTCGCCACCGGAGCTTCCGGCACAAGTAGGTATTGATTGTGCAAACTTGGTAGATACGGTGAACTCATACCTTCCTGCTTTTGGGAAAGTGGCATCGATGGCATTACCTGTGCCCACCTGTACCGTCTCTTGCGTGTCAAGGTCTTTGCGAGTCCATGTTACATCATACATATAGGTAGACACGGGTAACTCTAAATGGTTGGGAGCAAGTCCCTGACCATAGCATTTCTCTGCCCACTCTGCTTCTACTTCAGGAATTCCTACAGGAGAGATATAAACGTTTGACACCTGTGCAGGGCAACCATTGCCATAATTATATTGTGCAGTTACCTGATACCAACCCTCTGCAAGCCCACTGAACACGCGAAGAGAAGCATCTGCGCCCTTATCTTCGTCGATGTGCGCTTTCTTAAGGACTTCTCCCACAGGAGTTATCACGTTATTCTGCTCTATAGCTTTTTTAATTTCGTAGTGCAACGGATAAGTAGCTTCATATCCATGTCTGATACCTACAGTGATAAGACCAGAGTTTGGATCTTTCAAATTGCACATGGCACCTTGAACCTCAAAAGCACCGTTGCCCGTGGCGGAAGGAAGAGGTATCTTGAATGACTTGATGGCAAAATTATTTTTGCCTATATGTACGCCAGAAACATAAGGAATATACTCACCCATCAACACGGAATATTTCTTATCGTTTTCATCCTTTGGCTGATGTACATCTATGCTTGCCTCAAAATAGCTCAACTTTCCTGTCCACAGCTTTTCTTTTTCCCTATACTCTCGGCGACCTATGTTAAATTTCCAATCATCGGTACCTAGTCCAGAATAATAATCCATTTCCATCCAGTCTGGACAACTACCAATGTCAAAGACACCAAAGTTTATAAGTACATCGTTTCTATCACAACCAGTTAAGATCTTGAATCCATTCTTATATCCATCGGTATTACAAGGAATATACTTACGACCACTTGCAACATCCATTGTATAAGTTGCGGAGGGATTCCCACAACGGTCTTGCAAAGTAATTTTGTACTGTCCTACTGGTATATCATAAAGAACGTATTCTCCTTTTTTATTACCATAGTTGTCCGTTAAAATTCTGTTAGGAGCAAAATCTTTCAGTACGATGGGAAATTTTAGGGTATAATCATATTGCACATCACTCAGGAACTCGCTAACCTTGTAGGTACCAGTTGAAGCGCCATCAGCTCGCTCAATCTTGATATCCACATTATCGGTATAGCCTGGAGTATATATAGCTGCACCACCTGCATTCCCGTGAATTCCATAAAAGCATTTAGTTGGCACTTTCCCTTTATCATTTTCTATCGTTAAGGTGTTTAGTGGGGGCTCTGTTATAACAGCCTCTTTGGAAAGTTTTACCGTGCTACAACCGTCGTCATAGACGATGCGGTAAGTGCCAGCACCATACTCGTTGAGATTAAGGGTGCGACGCGGTGCATCTTCAAACAAGGGTACTCCATCAAGTGGCACATCGATGGGCAGTGTTTTCCAGCTCCCATCTCCTTGTTTTTGTTGAAGTTGTGCCTTTGTTCCTGTGGGGAAATAGTAACTAATGTTTCCTCCAGTGATGTCATAACTTAGTGTGTAGTTTTTCTTTGTATTACAGTTGTTGTCTACCTCTACGTTACTGGCGGGTGTCAGCTTCATAGACTCTTTACCAAAAAGATGCTGAGACGCCGGAGCTCCAAAGTTGACTATCCTGGTAAGTGTACTATAGATTTGTTTCATCTTTCCAGAACACAAGTCCTCATAACTTAAATACAAATAACTATAGGTAAAGTCAGTGCCTGTGTTGATGACTTTGAAAGTTAGATAGGTGAAAGGACCAGAGGTACCGCTCCTGCTTTCATCATACACCAATTTCGCCAATGGGGTAGATTCCCCTCTATAATTCAGTCGAGCCGTTTTCTTGATCAGATCTATCTGTTCCTGCTTCGACTCTGGCGTACCACCACGAATGACAAACCGTACGTACTCATTAAACTGGCAATTACCTAAATACTCACGATAATAAGTTCTCGTATGATCCACGCCTGGTCCACTGGCATTTCCCATCTTTGTAGTGATTGTAGCTGCTGTTGTTGTAGTGGGGCATACACCATTTTGCGTATCTGCCACGGTTATCTTCACTTCATCACCCCCAGATAGGTTTTCAACTTTCCAGGTTCGGGCATCGGTTGCAGAACCACCCGATGACAAGGTTTTCTTTGTGCCATCTACGCTGGTGATTTCTGCCGTATAGTGAAAAGGCCCTAAACCATTGTACACTTTTACCTCAACGCTACCATTGTTGCTACCTTTAGAAGAGCAATAGGGATCCGACTTTGTAAATTCCATATCTGGCGAAAGATACGTTTCATTAATCTTCTTCACCTCAACCTGACCAGCATACTCTTGTTTATTGCCGCTGGTAGTTTGGAAGTACACGTCGTATGTGCCTTCTGAAACGTTATACCATGTTTTAGTCCACGTGTTAGGATCGGTTGACGACTGCCGCAAATTGCCATCATCCAACAGCTGTACACCATTTACTGTGATGACGCTGGTGGGATTACCTGGCTTACGAATTTGTGCCGAGCCATTCGGCTTAACTCCGTTCGTGCCTGTCACACTTAACGTAACAGATCCTCCAGACGCTCCACAGCCAATGTCTATCTTTGACACTTTGTAGGGATAGGTCTGGGCAAAGGTTGCCACACCAAAGGTGAGCATCATGACGAGCATGAGCAGGCAGCGTTGCAACACTTGAGGTCTATACGACCTCGAAGAAGTAAAATTTTTCATTGCATTTTCTTTAAATCTTTTGTACTGTTTCAAAATATACATACAGCATTGGAGACCTATTCGTCCCACCCTGCACTCATGTCAAAGTCTTCGTCGAACGATCCTTCCTTTGCATCAATGGGTTTCATACCGCCTTCACCGCTCACACCCGCATTGGGACCAACAATTTGCATGGGAAGCAATAAAATACTGGGGCTTACATAACTTTTCTTCATATTTTCAATTATTAGCTTTTATTCGTTACACAAGGCAAGTATGTCTTTTCAGCCTGTAGCTTACCATTTCTGGCATCATTAAAAAAAACTTATTGTCAAAGTATTAACGACCGATACACATAGAAAACTTGCCTATTTAGAAAGCAGCACATGTCTTACGAGCATAAATTAGGTGCAAAGTTATGAAGTTTTGTTAATTTTACCCCCCCCATAACGTTAATTATGTTTAATACTCGAAAGTTTAACAGGTTTGTAATCTATCACTGTTATCCAAGAAGATTTCTAAAAATTTGTTTTTGAATGGTCATGAACAACGATAGTCCATTCAAATTTTGTGGTTAACGAAGCTTTCACCCAAAAGCCAACGGGAGAGTGACAGAAAACATACATGATATATCTTTGAAAAAAGAGGATTAGGTAGGGAGCTTTAGCTAATTTTCCATGAAATAATGATCAGTTATTACACTTCATACAACGAGGCTCTGCTTTTTTATGGCAAGTTCCTCGTTATATGGGATGTTGTGATCATTGATAGAGATTGTAATTGTAATCAGATGATCTATCTTCGCATTCATCAAAGTCTATAAACTTCGAAAGGGCATTAGGTCCATCCTCTTCGCCAGAATGATTGGAAAGCTCGGTGTCCGCCAGCAAACCTTCGGACTGAATACCAATTTTGAATATTAATGGTTGAATATAGCGTTTTCGTGACATCGCTTAAGATTTTGTTTTTAGAACAAATTACCGTCTTATTATTTTCTTATTATTGATGATGACAATTCCTTTGGCAAGCCTGCCAAGAGGTTTTCCTGTCAGGTCATAAGCCGTTGCCTCATCGTCGGTATGGTTATATTCCGCATGCTTGATGTCAGTGGTAGCGCCATCAACTGCGATAAACTCCTTTGAAGTAGAGATTTCATTTCCGTCAAGGACAAGATAGCCTCTGTTCTTTGCAATTTTCGTGTTTTTTCGTACTCTTACGAATCCTACACTGGATTTTTTATAAGTGAGGATATATTGCGTTCCGTTACCCATCACATCACAATTAGAAGTCGGCCAAAGCAAATTTCTTTCAATGGCCCGTGGTTTTCCAATAGCAACTGGTATTTTATATTCACCTGGCGCACCCTTAATGAGCACGGCGGTGTTGGCTTGTATGATACCGAGGTCGAGCACTTGTATTTTGGCTTTGTTCTGATTAAACTCAGTAACAGTATAAGTTTCGAGGCCTTGAATAGATGAGAAATCTAAAGGATGTTTTGAAGATAATGTCGAATATCCCGCATTGGAGATATTGAGTGTGACTGGTGACGGCAATGTTGATGGGTCGTAAGTGATAGTAATTTTATTGATTAATCCTCCTTTGTCAACGAATGCGTAAAAATCTTCAGTTGGATCTCCATTCCAAAGATATGGGGTTTGAGGAGAGCCAGACTTCTTCCATTTCCCTTTAGAAGAATTTGATTCAGAAAAGAGGGGAAGTTTTCCGGCGTCATCTTTTCCAAAATCTATAGACGTTATTTTACCAACAGTGGAAGATATATGAAAATTTCTTGTGATTAGGATTTTATAAGACTTCTTTGTCTCGCAGCTAAAATCCGCATCTGTAGCCATAATAGTAATTCCTCCTTTAGTAATAACACTGTCGGTGGCAGTCGATTTGTCTATTGTAGCGTTGAACGTTATTTTGTCTGCAATGACATGACCACAGTTCAGGCTCAACATCACGACAAAAAATGTAAATCGTAAAATGCTTTTCATAATTATAATATTAAGGTTCTTATCCTTTTTGTGTGTTGCACATGGGTCTTTTCGATACAAAAGTACTACTAATATAAAAGAACAACAAACTTTATCATCAGAAATAAAGTTTGCTGTCCAAAATATCTACAGATTATTATGCCTTAAGGGGGTAATTTACCTGTTTTTGTAATTATCTATACCCTTGTTAAGGAAGTCGAGATAAGCTGGAATATCTTCTTTATGTGCAAAACTTCCACTAAGCGGATTGCCTTGATTGTCTATTGTCACATAGAAAGGTTGAGCAAGATAGCCGAACTTTGTTTCCTGAAGATAACTCCATTTGTCACCAATTGTACGCAAAGTGCGACTCGTTCCATCAGGTCTTTGAACCTTGATTGGCTCTTTCAAAGGAGTTTTATCGTCCACGTACAAGGAGATAAGCACATAATCATCGTTCAACTTTTTCGCAACTTCAGGATCTGTCCAAACAGAACCTTCCATCTTTCGGCAGTTCACGCAGCCAAATCCAGTGAAATCAAGCAGAACAGGTTTGCCAGCTTGGGAAGCTGCACGCATACCCTCTTCATAATTTGTGAATTTTGCATGAACTTTCTGTGGCTGAAGATTGAAATCCTGTGTATTCATTGGTGGTGCAAATGCACTGATAGCCTTTAGTGGCGCCCCCCAAAGCCCAGGAATCATATACACTGTAAAGGCTAATGAAATCATTCCAAGCATGATAGACGGGACGGGCATAGCCTTTTGGTCGGGATCATCGTGTGGAAATTTCAACTTTCCGATAAGATATAGGCCCAAAAGTCCAAAAATAACAATCCACAAAGCGAGGAATGTTTCCCTGTCAAGTAATCTCCACCCATAAGCCAGGTCAGCAACAGAGAAGAATTTCAGAGCAAATGCCAATTCTATGAAGCCAAGAACAACCTTTACAATATTCATCCATGAACCCGATTTCGGTGCTTGTTTGAGCCATGTCGGGAACAAAGCAAAGAGCGTGAACGGCAGAGCCAGTGCCAATGCAAAGCCGAACATACCAACAGCCGGTGCTACCCAGTCGCCACTTGTTGCCGCTTGAACCAAAAGGAGTCCTACTACAGGTGCCGTACAAGAAAAGCTTACCAATGACAAGGTAAATGCCATCAAGAAAATAGAGAGCAATCCAGTAGTTGAAGCCGCTTTATTGTCCACTGCATTACCCCAGGATGAAGGCAAAGTCAGCTCAAACCACCCGAAGAAGCTCAAAGCAAAAACAAGAAGCAATAAGAAAAAGAAAATATTGAATGGGGCATTTGTAGCCAACTCATTTAACTTCTGAGGTCCAAACAATGCTGTAATGATGGAAGCCAGTGCCATATAAATTATAATGATTGAGATTCCGTAGGTGACGGCATCGCGAATACCCTTCTTTTTATCGTCTTTTGCACGCTTAAGAAAGAAACTTACCGTCATGGGAATAATCGGCCACACACAAGGAGTCACCAATGCGACAAGCCCACCAATGATACCCATTAGGAAAATGTACCATAAAGAATTATTCTTGGTGTCTTGTCCTGAATTGAAAGCCTGCAGTTCCTTAACAACGGGACGCCAAAGGTCAGAAGGTGAAGCCGTCTCGACATTGGCTGCTGCCCCAATACTGTCTGCCGAGATGGTTGAATCGCCTACATTCGTTGCTGAGGTGTCAGATGTGGCAGCGGAAAGTGCTGCGAGGGAGGCTAATTGGTCTGCTTCAGTTTTTTTTTCTTCCTCTGGTGTTCCAACAGTCTTGGGGGCATCGGCAGGACCATTACCCTTGAATCTGAACTCTACATCGGTAGGTGGGAGACACATCTCGTCATTGCAAGCGCCATATTCCAGATAGCCTTTGATGTTATAGGTTTTCCCTGTTATCTTATAACGCTGTACAAAGCTGACATTATTCTCAAAATAGCGGAGTTTTATTCCAAAAACCTTATCAAAAACATTCAGTTCCTTTCCCCGCGCCAATAATTTTCCCACGGCTTGAGCCCCTTCAGCTTTTTCTGTGGTAATGGTTGCTGATATAGGGCCATCAGCTGGCAGTCCAGTTGAATAGACATGCCAACCGGAATTTATCTTACCAGTGAAGATAACATCAACTTCGGTGGGTGATATTTGTTTTTGCTGAACACTGAAATGCACGGGGTTTTGAGCCAATGCTGTTAGGTTGAATAAAACAACAAGGACAAATAATAATTTATATCTCATCGCTTTCATAAATTTTGCTTTTCTTTTTTTAGATCGTATGGCCTCCACTGTTGATGGAATTTATTTCAACCTTGCAAAGGTAATATTTTTTTTTAAAAAAGAATATTACATCTTAATTTACTTTAGACTTTTTGAATTTTCTTGAGTTTTATCACTACGACAGATAATAAAAAAGAGACAGATGTACATCGGTTTCTTCGTTCATGATACATCAGGGAGTTCATGATTAATGACTGAAGGGTAAAAAAAACTCGCTGCTGCTTGTGTAATTCGAAATAATTTCCTAACTTTGCGAATGTGTAAGTTTCATTTTTTTCTTTTTTATAGTTTTCAAATACAAAGATAAGAAAAAAGGAGCTTACACACTTTTAAGGATAGTACCGAGGAGAACCGAAGGAGAATGTTCAGGCCAACAAGTAAAAGCAGGCAGATGGGAGAGTGCCCATTATTAGCTGATGGAATTGTAGTCCGATGAATGACTGAGGTTTATCTGATTTTTGTCAGTTTGATGCCCACATCACTGATACCAGGCAGTTGCTCACGGCTCATGATATGGCGCACAGTGATGTATAATGAATCTCCCCTGTTGATATTGAGCCCCGTCGTAAAGCGCATGATTTCGGTGTTTGATATTCCGCGCTTACCCACCAGACTTCCGTTGTCGTCAATGATGTTGCAGGTGATGGTGTCTTGAAAGGTACGATATGCAGCCTTTTTCTTGTCGGGGATGATTTTCCCCTCCATGATGAGGCTTATGTTCTTGTAAGGGTACTCCATCGTTGCACGAATCCCCAATTCAAGACTGTAATATCCCTCCCACTGGCGTGGAACAGTGAATGACGCAGTGTCGTTTCTTTCCCATCCGCTCATCATGATCGGTTCGTAGTGGTCGTATGTCCTGGCATCGTCGCACGAGCAGAAGCCCACGACAGATACCACAAGCAAGACTAAATATAATAAGGTGTCAACCTTAGTTCTCATTCTGCTGATTGCGCTGTTCTCTCTGATTGTTGTTTCCCTGACGGTTGTTTCTTCTATTGTTGTTATGTCTGTTGTTTCTCAACTGATGCTGTTGCCTGTTGTCATCTTGGTCGTTTCGAACGTTTTGATTCTGTCTTCTCTCCTCGTTTCGTGGTCCATTGCCGTTGCGTCGTTGGTTACCGTTCCTGTTTCTGCCGTTGTTCTTTCTTGCGGTCTTATCCTTGTCGAAACGGCTGATATCGGCACCTGCAAGCAAATCGATAGGTTTTTTGGCAGGCTTGGCCTTCCCGTTGTTGAGCAATGAAAGCGGTTTCTCGCCCTGTTTGTTCATCTCGATGATTTCCTTAGCCCGATCGGCGGATATTGTTTCGAGGTTGATTGCCAGATTCTTGTCTGTCGAGTAGGTGCATTGACCGTTGAGAATGTCGGTCTTGAAGAGGAAATACTCGTTGTCCATTGTGTGCAGATGGATGTCCTTGCTTGGCAGTTTGCGGCTCGCCTCCACGTAATTGTCCACTTCGTAGTTGAGACAGCACTTCAGTTTCGCACACATGCCAGCCAGTTTGGTTGGATTCAGTGAAATGTCTTGGAATCTTGCCGCCGTGGTAGAGACACTTGAGAAATTCTTCATCCATGTAGCGCAGCACAGTTCACGACCACATGGCCCTGTTCCGCCGATGCGTCCAGCCTCCTGACGTGCCCCAATCTGCTTCATTTCAATGCGAACGTGGAACGTGGCAGCCAGATCTTTGATAAGCTGGCGGAAATCCACACGTTCATCGGCGATATAGTAGAATATGGCCTTGTTGCCATCGCCTTGATATTCGACGTCGCCAATTTTCATTTTCAATCCCAGTCCTTTTGCTATTTGGCGACTTTCTATCATTGTGGCATGCTCACGAGCTTTCGCTTCCTTGTATTTTTGCATATCTACATCTTTTGCTATTCTATAGACACGCTTGATATCGTCTGGCGATTTGATGACTCCAGCTTGCTTTATCTGCAATTTTACGAGTTTGCCAGTGAGCGTTACCACACCGATGTCGTGACCTGGGTTGGCCTCCACGGCCACAATGTCGCCCTTGTGCAACTCAATTTTGTTCACATTGTGGTAGTAGCCCTTCCGTGTGTTTTTGAATTGAACCTCCACAAGGTCGGTCGTATCTGTGTTGCCGGGTATGTCTTCCAGCCAGTCATAAGTGTTGAGTTGTTTATCCTGCCGTCCGCAGGCACGATGGCACAAGCCGCGGTCGCAGCCGTTCCATATCTTGAATTTCATATTTTTATAGTCCATTGTCTATTCTTGGCGACCTTACATGTCTTGATTGTCCATCAATGCTTGTGTAAGGGGTATATATTGTTTGAAATGTGGGAATATTATTGTCTTAAAAGTAATACTATCATTTTGAGAGCCATGTCGTAGAATACCAGTTTGGCATTGGCATTCTGTCCGATGTCCCGATGACAACGGCCGAAAAGCTCGTTGATTTCTATCACATTGGTCTCGTTGATGAAGCGTGAGAAATTCTTTGCAAAGTTCTCTTCTTCTACAGTCATGTATATCAGTTCTGGATTGCCGAAGTTGTGCATGAAGTTCTCGCGAACCTGTTGTTGGAAATAGACCAGCAAACGACGCTCCTTCTCACGCCCGAAGGCTGCAACAGTCTCACTCCATTGCTTCAGTTCCTTCACATTGCGTTGGTAGCAAAGGCGCATGAGCGACTGGAAATGTGTGAGAAACTCGTTGCGCTCATTCTCCGAACTGAGCGATTCCAAAGCTTTCAGCCAGCTACCGTGGGCAATCCTTGCCACTCTGTGTGCTGTTTCGGCATCGAGACCTCGCCTTTCCATGAGGGCGCGTTCTATCGAATCGTCGTCGATGCGCTTGACATCGATTCGCTGTGTGCGGCTGATGATGGTTTCCAGCAGCTTTTCGGGCTCTTCGCTCACCATCAGGAAGATCGTTCCTTGCGAAGGCTCTTCCAGCAGTTTCAGGAGCTTGTTCGCCGATGTCAGGTTCATGCGCTCCGGCAGCCAGATGATGGAGACCTTGTAGCCTCCTTGACTCGATTTCAGTGCCAGTTGTTTCGACAACTCGTCGCTCTCCGCTCCCGTGATGATGGCTTGCTGTGTGGTTGCCCCCATTTGGCTCATCCATTGCTTGACGGTGAAATAGGTGTCAGTAGTCACCATCTCATGCCATTCCTTTGCAAACTCACTGCTCACGGGCTGATGTTCCGAGCTCATGCCAGGCAGTTTTATGGTGGGGTAGGTAAAATGCAAGTCAGGGTGTTCCCAGTTGCGCAGCATTGTCTCCGAGTTTTCGGGGCTGACCGACGAACTTATCAGGAGATTGCGCGCAAAGGCCATGGCCAGTGCCATTTTGCCACATCCTTGAGGACCACAGAACAGCAGAGCGTGTGGCACACGATTACCCTGCACCAGTTGCGTGAGCCGTTGCTTAACCTCCTCTTGTCCTATAACATCCGCAAAATTAATCTCCATTGTTGCAAGGATTTTTACCACCTTTTTGGGGTGCTTTTAGGGTACAAAGTTACGAAATAAATATTAAAAATGAGAGTAGTTGATTGTAAATGCTTTGCCGTTGTTCACATTTTCTGTTATTTTTCTACCGGATGATGACTTCATGCAACAACAGACAATCACCAATCATCATTAAAAGTGATATGACAGACGGTGAAAAGCATCCATCATGACATCTTTTTATCTTTGTTCTCAATGAGTTGATTATCAGTATATTGCTTCCTGTTTTGAAAAAGGTCACCTTTTACCTTGCAAAACCTTACCTTTCGCCTCGCAATAGCTTACCTTTCGTTCGACGAAAGCTCATTATACAACAAACACAACTGGATATTCAGGATTCGGCTGGCAGAGAATAGCCGTCTCGAAGTTTTTTTCTATGTGCCCTTGCGATCGTTATACGGTGTATGATGAATGCCGAAAACAAAAGCGGTGAAGTCCGAAGGGGGACAACACCGCTTTATTTTTTTCTGATAGTCAGTTGGAGTTTAAAGAAGCGCCTTGAACTTCTCGTCGAGCACTGCCTTGGAAGCAGCGCCTACAAACTTGTCAACCAGCTCGCCGCCCTTGAAGAAAAGGATGGTAGGGATGTTGCGAACGCCGAAGTTGATAGCAATGTCGTCGTTCTCCTCGACGTCGCATTTACCTACGACAATCTTGCCATCATAGTCGTTTGCCAATTCAGAAATGATTGGGCCAACCATCTTGCAAGGGCCACACCAAGTTGCCCATAAATCAACTACTAATGGTAATTCACCATTCTTGTAACTCTCGAAATTTTGGGTTGTAATTTCTACTTCCATTTTCTTTATTTATGTTATTGAATAATAATATGCTTTGTGTTTCGACTTCCGACCAAATATCATGCCAAAAATCACCGAAGGCTAATTGATAGAGTATTCCATGCTCCCATCTGCCTTAACAAAGTCAAGTAGTTTCTTGTCCACGTTCACCCCCTTGGAGCGGCGGTGAAGCATGACAGTGTTCTGTTCTGGTGTTCGCAACTGTATGTAGAGTTGTGTGTCACCGGGATTTTCATCCACAATCGACAACAGGTCAGAGACGGTTGATGAGTCAACCGACATGGCATCCATTGAGATGGTGAACCGTTGGAGGCGGTGCGCCTTAACGTCATAGAGTTGTTCAACGTTCTGAACCTTAATCTCGTATAGGTTGCTGTTCCGGTAACGTGGCTGGCATTTTGCCGTAACATAGATGGTGTAGTTTTCCTTCATCAGTCCGTTCCACCTTATCCAATCGTCGCCGAAGAGCGCCAATTCACCCGATCCTTCGAAATCTTCTATTGTGACAAAGCCAAACGGCTTTCCTGTTTTCTGTGAAAAGCGTTCGTTCACAGCCGTGATGATTCCCCCGAAGGTTATCTCGTCGCGTTTAGCCAGCTCGTCCATGTTCATGTCGCGTGCTATTTCAGCTGCATGGGTGTTGCATAAGTGATTCAGTATCACACCGTATTCGTCTAATGGATGGGCTGATAGATAAACTCCGACGAGGTCGCGTTCCTTGTTGAGTTTCTCTATTGTGGCCCATTTCTCACCCTTGGGGATGGGAGGGTGAATCACATCCACGGCATCATCGCCCCCAAAAAGCGAGTTTTGCATCTGTGATTTCTCTTGCTGGTAGAGCTGCGCATATCTCACAAGTGTGTCAAGGAAAATGAAACCTTTGCCGTTGTCGCAGAAGAATTGTTCCCTTTGTAGGCCGAAACTATCGAAACCGCCACTGAAAGCCAGGCTCTCAAAGGCTTTTCGGTTGACATTGCTCAAATCAACACGCTCGGCAAAGTCGAAAATGTCTTTGTAAAGGCCGTTTTTCTCGCGCTCTTTCACGATGGCTTGCGCAGCACCCGTTCCCATTCCCTTGATGGCGGAGAGCCCAAAGCGTATTTCGCCCTTGTTATTCACTCCGAAGCCCATTTGGCTTTCATTGACATCAGGGCCAAGTGTTGAGATTTTCATGGCCTTGCACTCTTCCATGAGTTTCGTAATCTCAGTTATCTGGCTGAATCGCCGTGTCATCAGGGCCGCCATGAATTCGGCAGGGTAGTGAGCTTTCAGATAAGCCGTCTGATAGGCTACCCACGAATAGCAGGTGGCATGCGACTTGTTGAAGGCATAACTGGCAAATTTTTCCCAGTCGCCCCATATCTTCTCAAGTATCTGTGGGTCGTGTCCATTTTTGGTTCCTTGTTCTATGAACTTCGGTTTCATGGCATCGACAATGGCTTTCTTCTTTTTTCCCATTGCCTTGCGCAGTGCATCGCTCTCGCCTCGTGTGAAGTTAGCCAGCTGGCGGCTCAAAAGCATTACTTGTTCCTGATAGACTGTGATTCCGTAGGTGTCCTTCAGGTATTTCTCCATACAGGGAATATCGTATTTAACAAGCGAAGGGTCGTTCTTTCTTTTGATGAAATCCGGAATGTAATCCATAGGACCGGGACGGTAGAGGGCATTCATCGCAATCAAGTCCTCAAACACCGTTGGGTGAAGCTCGCGCAAATACTTCTGCATGCCAGCCGACTCAAACTGGAATGTGCCGATGGTCTGGCCGCGTTGGTAGAGCTGGTAAGTCAGCTCATCATTGATGGGAATGTTGTCAATGTCAACGATGTCGCCCGTTGTCTGTTTGATGACCTTGCAAGCCTCCTTTATCTCGGAAAGCGTCTTTAAACCAAGGAAGTCCATTTTGATAAGTCCGGTACTTTCGATAACGTGTCCATCGTATTGGGTTACAGGCACTTTCTGGTCAGGGAAGTCTGGGTCGGTAGCGGTAGAGACTGGCACCCAGTCGCTGATAGGGTTGCGGCAGATGATGAACCCACAGGCGTGGATTCCCGTTCCGCGAATGGTTCCCTCCAGCATCTTGGCATATTTGATAGTATTGCGTTCACGCATATCCTCGCTAACTTCAGCATCTTGCAGCTTTGGCGTACATTTGATGGCATTCTTCAGGTTCATCTTCATGCCGTCGGGCAAGCGTTCGGGGATGGCCTTGCAGAGATTGTTCGATATATCCAAAGGAAGGCCCTCCACACGGGCAACATCCTTGATGGAATTCTTCGTCGCCATCGTGGAATAGGTGATGATATGCGCGCAATTCTCTGGCCCGTATTTCTCCATTACCCACTGCAACACCTTGCCACGGCCGTCGTCGTCGAAGTCGGTATCTATATCAGGAAGGTTCACACGGTCTGGATTGAGGAAACGTTCGAATAGCAAATCGTATTTCAACGGGTCGATTCTGGTAATTCCCAGGCAGTAAGCAACCACAGAACCTGCCGCAGAGCCACGCCCTGGGCCAACCATCACGCCCAATTCGTTACGTGCGGCGTTTATAAAGTCCTGTACGATGAGGAAATAGCCGGGGAAACCCATCGTTTTCATGACGTGCAACTCAAATTTGATGTGGTTAACCACATTCTCTGGTATGGGCTCGCCATACAGTTTCTTTGCTCCGTCGTAAGCAAGCTTGCTCAGATAATCGGCCTCAAACTTGATACGATAGATCTTTTCGTAGCCTCCCAGACGGTCGATAACGGCCTTTCCTTTCTCGGCATCTAAGGGGTTCTCGCCATTCTCATCCGTTGTGAACTCGTGATAAAGGTCTTCCTCGGAGAATTTCTTTTCCCATTCGGCCTCTGTTCCAAACTCTTCGGGTATAGGGAAGAAGGGCATTATCGGGCCATTGTCAATGCTGTAAGGTTCTACTTTGTCAAGTATCTCGATCGTGTTGGCCATTGCTTCGGGCAAATCGCCAAATACTTCGTTCATCTCTTCTCGAGTTTTGAACCACTCTTGTTTGGAGTAGCGCATGCGTTTGGGATCGTTTAAATCCTCTTGGGTTGACAGACAAAGCAGGTGGTCGTGAGCTTCGGCCGTTTCTTTGTCCTCAAAATGGCAGTCGTTCGTGCACACATATTTTATCCCATACTCCTTTGCGAACTGTAGGAGCACACGATTGGCCTTTTGTTGCAAAGGGAAGGCCTCACGGTTTGCCACCAACGATGGGTCTTTTACTTCGTGTCGTTGTAATTCGAGGTAGAAATCATCGCCAAACACTCTGTGATACCATTGGCATGCCTCACGAGCGCCTTCTATATCGTCGTGAATGATTTTATTTGGGACTTCCCCTGCGATGCAGGCGGTGCATACTATCAGGCCTTCATGGTATTTTTCGAGGTCTGAACGGTCAGTTCTCGGTCTGTAATAATAGCCATCTACCCACGACCGGGACACCAATTTTATAAGGTTCTTGTAGCCAGTGTAATTCTTTGCCAGTACAATCAGATGATAACCAGAGTTGTCGTGCATCTCCTTTACTTTGTCTTCCTTCCTTCTTCTGGCAACATACATCTCGCAGCCAAAGATGGGTTTGAATGGCTCTTCGCCCCTTTCTTTTCGCTCCTTATTAATTTTATTGCAATAATCAGAGAACTCTTTGATTCCGAACATTACACCATGGTCAGTGATAGCCATTCCCTTCATGCCGTCTTTAATAGCCTTATCGACCAGATACTGCACTTTTGACTGACCGTCGAGTATTGAATAGTGAGTGTGAACGTGTAAATGTACGAAGTCTTCCATTATTTAAATTGCGATTTTGAGTTTCAAAGTTACGAGGAAAAGATGATATAGCCAAAAGAATGAGGTTAAAAATTTGTAGGAGCAACAAAAAAGAATTAACTTTGCAAACATAATAAAAGTGATTCTCAACCATGGGAAAAATTAAGAGGAAACTCAAGAAAATCAGAATACATCACGAGGGAACGGACCAGATTCTTTATGGAGGAATTGGACTTGTGCTGGTGGCACTTCTTCTGTGGTTTGGCATTGATTCGAAAATCCCCTTTGGGTTATTCTGCGTTGTTTTTGGAACTATATATTGTATCGTCTTAAATTTCTATCGATGCCCCATCAGATACTTTCCGAGTGAGGACACAGACAAGATCGTTGTCGCCCCTGCCGATGGACATATTGTAGTGATAGAGGAAGTAGAGGAGAATACTTATTTCCATGACAGACGACTGATGATTTCGATTTTCATGAGTTTGTGGAACGTGCATGCTAACTGGTTTCCTGTTGATGGCGTAGTCAAGTTCGTGAAGCATTTCAACGGTAATTTCCACAAAGCTTGGCTTCCGAAAGCGAGCGAGGAGAATGAGCATGCCGACATTATGCTGACAACTCCCGATGGGCAAGATGTTCTTTGCCGACAGATAGCCGGCGCTGTTGCGCGGCGCATCGTAACCTATGCGAAAGAAGGGGAGGACTGCTACATCGACGAGCATCTTGGATTCATAAAGCTGGGTAGCCGTGTTGACGTGTTCCTGCCTATTGGCTCTGAGGTTTGTGTCAAGATGGGACAATCCACCACGGGCGACCAGACGGTGTTGGCTAAACTACCGTAGAAAGATTAGATTAAAATGTCAATTAAAAAACATATTCCCAACAGCATCACTTGTTGTAACCTCATTTCGGGTTGCGTTGCCATTGCCTTTGCTTTCGGTGGCAACCTGAAGATAGCTTTATCATGGATCATTATCGGTGCCATCTTCGACTTTTTCGACGGCATGAGCGCACGCTTGCTGCACGTCAGCTCGCCAATAGGTAAGGAGTTGGACTCACTCGCCGATATAGTTACGTTCGGAGTCGCACCAGCCACCATTGTTTTCTACGAGTTACAGGTGATGGAATATCCAGGATTCTTGGAACATTTCCGTACTATTATTCCTTTTTCTGCCTATATCATGGCGGCATTCTCAGCCCTTCGACTGGCTAAGTTCAATCTCGATGAGCGTCAGGCACTTGGATTCATCGGTCTGCCTACCCCAGCCAATGCACTGTTTTGGGGTTCTCTCCTCGTTGGTGCCAGTACTTGGATTGAGGCATGCTCATGGATGTTCTTCGTTATTCTTCTTGGAATTGCCGCTTGTTCATGGTTGATGGTATCGGAGATTCCGATGTTTGCCTTGAAGTTCAAACACTGGGGGTGGAAGGGCAATGAAGTGAAATACATCTTCCTCCTCACCTGCATGCCATTGATTGCTATCTTTGGCATCGCTTCTTTTGCGGTAATCATCGCTTGGTATGTGGTTCTCTCAGTCATCATTCAAAAGTAGCTGCCAGACCGGTTTTTAAGGGTTAGATAATAATTACAATGTTTGCATTTCTCAAATTCATATTACTCATTTTCTTCCTCTTCTTGGTGGCAATCATTTGGATTGCCTATAGTTTCTTCAAACAAATTCGTCGATCGGCTCGTCGGTTCAGGCCTGAAGAACATCAGGACGGAAGCCATGTGAACGGCAATACGATAATAGACAACCGTACAACCGAACAGCGCAACAAGAAGGTTATCAGTGATGATGAGGGTGAATACGTTGACTTCACCATATCTGATAAGCAAGATACTGATAAGGCTGAATAAACTTAATCATCATAAACGAACAATCCTGGCAATCTGTTCTTACGAGCAATTTGTCAGGATTTTATTTTGTCTCTGTAGGTTGCCTTCAGATTTTGAACTAAGTCCCACTTTTAAACAAAAGGGCAGCAATCGCAAATCAATCGGTGACCTTTCGCATGATGAACGGTGACCTTTTGTCTGGTAAAAGCTGACCTTTTGAAAGGTGATATCTATTCTTCTGATTATTAAGAACTTATCGAAGGCCTTCTCGTGTGTCAAATCAGCTGGGTGAAAACCAATCCACAAGCCCTTGAATCCTCCGATAGGTTAGTTGTGAACCAATGTTCCGATCTCCTCACCCTCCATCACCTTCTTCAGGTTTCCGACTACATCCATGTTGAACACATAGATAGGCAAGTTGTTTTCCTTGCACATGGTCGTCGCTGTCAGGTCCATCACCTTCAAGCCCTTATTGTAGATTTCGTCGTAGGTTATCTCCGTGAACTTCGTTGCTGTAGGGTCTTTCTCAGGATCGGCTGTATAGACACCATCCACGCGCGTGCCTTTGAGCATCACGTCTGCCTCAATCTCGATGCCACGCAGACTCGATCCTGTGTCTGTGGTAAAGTACGGGTTGCCCGTTCCAGCTGAGAAAATGCAGATGTAGCCGGCCTTCATGGCCTCGATGGCATTCCATTTGTTGTAGAACTCGCCGATAGGCTCCATGCGTATGGCCGTCATGACTTTCGACTTCATGCCTATTGCACCCAAGGCCGAACTCAATGCCAATGAGTTGATTACGGTTGCACACATCCCCATCTGGTCTCCCTTCACCCGGTCGAAGCCCTTCTGACTTCCGCTCAATCCACGGAAGATGTTGCCACCGCCGATAACAATGCCAATCTGTACCCCCATCTCATGTATTTCCTTTATTTGCAGTGCGTAGTCGCCCAGTCTTGTTGCGTCAATGCCATATCCCTGATTTCCCATCAGGCTTTCACCAGACAGCTTCAGTAGGATTCTTTTAAATCTTGCCATACTTTATTTCTTTAAATTCATAACTTCTTATCATGCCGGAGGTGTCTCTCAAGATGAGATGTCCATCATCCTCGACTTCAACAATGCTACCTTCGAATGCACCATCGGCATCCTCGTAAGGATAGAACCCTTTTGAACGGTAGAGGGCTTCGTGGTACATGGTCGTCAGTCCGATGTAGTTGCCGCTCTTGATCCATTCATAGTTTTTTTCAAAGGCTTGAACGATTTTTTGCAACAGTTCGTCCCTGTTGACCTCATGACCTACAATTTGGGCCAAAGACACTGGGTTGGGAGCATCGCTTCTGAACTCCATTTGATTGACATTCAGTCCCACACCGAATATGCAATCTTTGATTCTGCCAGCTCCGAGCTTTGTTTCGATTAGCGTTCCGCTCAGTTTCTTGTCTTTCCAGTAGATGTCGTTCGGCCATTTCAGCGTGATATCCTCACTTACATAGTCAGCCAACGCCTCCTTTAACGAGAGCGCCCCGTATTCCGACAACAGAAACTGCTTGGCGACAGGCACCTCAACGGGATGCATCAATATAGAGAAGAGCAAGTTTTTCCCCTGCTCGCTTTCCCACGAGTTCGTGCCTTGTCCCCTCCCGGCAGTCTGATAGTCAGCCACTACCACAGTCATGCCCTCGCCTTCGTCGGGCGAATAGCTTGTCAAATAGCTGTTGGTGCTTTCCGTAGCATCCAGATAGATAATTTTGGCCGAGGATTTCTCCAGTTTCGGACCAGCAAAAATATTAATAAACTTTTTATATAAACCCATTTGTTCTTACTTGTCTGCCGCTGAGCGATAACCCATCGGACCGTATTTCGCCAGCATCATTTCAGACAAACGGCAGGAAAGCGTCCCTGACATGTCTGAGTGTGTGCTCCGTTTCGGGAGTCCCCACGATGGTAATGATGTCAAAACGAATATCATCCCCCATGCTCCCCAATGAGTGACTCTTCACATACGCATTGGCAGCGATGGACAACGAACGGATTTTCTGTGGGGTAACAGCCTCATCGGCGTCATTGTATTGCTCGTTTCTTCTTGTCTTTACCTCTACGATTACCAAGACATCGTTTTCGATTGCTACAATGTCGAGGTCGCGATGCCCGCACTTCCAGTTGCGATCGAGAATCCTAAATCCTCCAAAACGCAAATGCTCATAGGCTAATTCCTCACCCCATTTGCCCAATTCATTATGTGTTGCCATTTAAGTACTGTCACTTTAGATTTTATAAGGTTATTGAAAATATCGCTGTTGAGTGCTTTTTGCACATACAAAGTTAAAATTTTCTTTCAAATATACAAAATAAAAATCGTAATTTTGCACTATGACTACAGAAGAACAACTGAAGAAAGACGAATATTTCATGCGGCGCGCGCTTGACGAAGCTGAGGCAGCGTACTGTGAAGGCGAAATTCCCGTAGGGGCAGTGGTCGTTTGTCAGGGACGAATCATTGCCCGTGCGCACAATCTTACCGAGACTCTCAACGATGTCACGGCACATGCCGAGATGCAGGCCATTACCATTGCCGCCAACGAATTGGGCGGAAAGTACCTTCAAGATTGCACGCTCTATGTGACATTGGAACCTTGTGTTATGTGTGCGGGTGCTCTTGGGTGGGCACAAGTGAAGCGAATCGTCTATGGTTGCAAAGATGAGAAGAGGGGATACCTCGACTATGCTCCTCATGCACTTCATCCGAAAGCAACCGTCACGTCAGGTATCTTAGCCGAAGAGTGCAGCAATCTTTTGCAGCAGTTCTTCAAAAGCAAACGATAAGTGCCAGTAACGAGCTGCCGTCAGTTGTCTTTTTGTCACTGATAGCTACTGAATCAGGCTCAGTTCGTACGATTCCTTTATTCCTTTTTCAGACTTTCCACTGTCATCACTGGTAACTTCCGTCTTGATTGAGAGAGACTTTAGAACTCCGTTAGGCAGGAAACTGTAGTCCTCATATCTCATAATCTTGATGCCCAGGTCTATATCGTCTGTTTCTTCCTCATCATCTTCCTCATCGGACCCTATGAGAAGGTCGGTTATCTCGGTGCTGTTGTCGGCTTCTTTCTTCCCGTTCAGCATGTCAACCGTTACTTTCAGGCGCACAGAGTTGTCGTCCATTCGCGCCACGGCATAATTTGTTGTCATCGAATCGACAGTTTCCGACTTTCCCAACAGCAAGGGCTTGCCATAGTATTTAAAATAATCGGGTATCTCCACAAAGAATTTTGTCAGGAAATCATCTTTTATTTGGTCTCTCATTTTCTCCTTTGCCAAATCGTCAGGAAGCTTTTGCTTTATCATCTTTTCAATCCACGCCTTTATTTCGGGGAGCGCTTTGTCAATCATTGCATCTATTATTTCTGACGTATCCTCCTCTTTCAGCAGCCTGCCGTCTTTGCTGACAATCAGATGGATGGGCTTTTCTTTCATGTCGTTTTCATAAAAGTCGATGAAAGTTTTCAGGAAAGAAAAATCTTTCACAATCTTTGAATTGTAGTTCAGCTTGGCATCCTTCATGACATAGTCAACTTTGAAGTTTCCTTCGTCATCCGTTCCCTTGACTATGAACATGAATTTTCGGTCGCTACCCTCTTTGTTTTCTTCTGAAATGAAATCAAAGATGGTAGTGCTGGTAGCCTTGCATTGATAAGTCAGTGTGTCTCCGACATGGAGTTGTGGCATTAGTGTGAAGGTTGACTGTCCTTTGACGGTCAGGATGGCCATGAAACAAATCATTAGCGTTGTAAGTTTCTTTCTCATAAATCTTAATCTAACAGTAGTTTGAATAAATCGTGATTTTTGATTTGTTCAACAAAAGTACAAAGTTTTCAACCAACAGCAGTAAAATAAGTCTGTTTTTTCTTGTCTGTCAATAATTTAATTTATCTTTGCAGCATTAGAAATAAAAGATGAAGCATCGTTGGGCATATATAGTTCTCTTCTTTTTGCTGATGGCATTTACTGCCATTCAGCAGGCGGATGCCTCGACAGCCAACGGTGAGGATCGTGATTTGACAGCCCGTTGGCTTTCGTTCAGTCAGAGCCACGACACACATCAAGCCACATTCACAGACTCTTCGCAGCTTCTCCGCATTTGTAATTCACGCCCGGAGCGGATCGTTTCCATCCACCCGTTGGCATCTGGCGAACAGACAAGTCGCCATTTTCAGTCATTCACCTTTAAAAATGCGTTCCATAACCATTATCCTGGCTTGCAGTCAACTCCTACAAGTGCGATAATGTCGATGCCTTCGGCGGAATATTTTGTTTTCCGTTTAAGGCGTTTGCTTTGTTGAATTGTTGGTTTTTGTCACACTTTTGTCGTGACATAAAGTACAATTTATCAATATTTTATTCAACAGACACATTTTTATATTATGGCAAATATCAATAGTCTGGAGATGTGCGGCGCACTCTTCAGCGATCCACGTATATCAATTAAGAAATCATTCTTCAGCAAGAAGGCAGTCTATAACAACACACAGAGCACCATCAAGTTTCTCAAGAAAGAGTACACTGCCGAGGTCGGCATGCGGATAGAGAAGGTTTTTGCTATCGCCGCCGATCGTTTGGAACGCGATTTGAAAGAGTCAGAGCAATTTCAGGAGACGGGCCTTGGCAATTATCTACTCGAAGGCGGGGTGTCCGACGACAAGCAGTTTGCAGTGTTCCGGCTATATCGCTACGACCGTCTGCGATATGAGCCCGTTACCAAAATAAATTTCTACGAAGGCAGCTGTGCGGAAAAGATAGCGCAACTCTTCTAACCATCAGTCATTTTCACCCCAACAGCCATTCATTCCTGTTGAATGGCTGTTTTGGTATCAATGGGGTATGTCTGCAATTTTAAAACCAATGACAAGTAACTTGAAAAATATGCCCATTGCTAATAAATTTGTAAATGATTGGTAATCAGTAAGATATCTATTGTGTTACAAAAGGTGACCTTTTGTGACCAGAAAGCTTACCTTTTGCCATGCGAAAGCTCATCTATCGCGATGCAATAGATGAGCTTCGGGAAACGGTGGTTGTGCCGACGCATTAAAAACGTCATCCTACTGGTTTGCTGATTACTACAAAATCGCAATTAAGTTGAATAAATAGGAGTTTTGGCACTGTCTTTGTTATTCCTATATAAATAGGTATGGAAAATTGAAAGCAGAAAAATCAGGACTTATCTTGTTTATATGGGAAACCTGTTTATTTTCAAACTGACGAAAGAAAAGGATTAAAATAATAGAAAACTTACTATATGGAAATCATAAAAGACAAGAAATTCGGAGGCGAGCGCCCTCTGTTCGGTGTGAAGAACGTGCGTTTGGAAAACATTGAGATTGTCGATGGTGAGTCGGGTATCAAGTGTTGTGAGAACCTTGAGTGCGACAATTCTCGATTTTACGGTAAATATCCTTGGTGGCACGTTGACAAGAGCGTCATTACCAACTGCTATTTTGCAGTGGGTTCGCGTTCTGCTATTTGGTACGTCACTGACATGGTGATGCGCGATAGCGTCATCGACGGACCGAAATTCTTCAGAGAAATGAAGAATTTAGAGTTGGAAAACGTGAAGATTAACGATGCCGACGAGACCTTTTGGAAAGTTGACGGTCTCAAAATCAAGAACGTGGAGCTGCACGAGGGTACTTATCCCTTCATGTTTTCAAAGAATATCTATGTTGACGGATTGTTTTCTGATGCCAAATACGTCTTCCAGTATTGTCAGAATGTAGAGGTGCACAATGCCAAGATAACAACCAAGGACTCATTTTGGGAATGCGAGAACGTGACGGTTTATGACTCTGAGCTCAACGGCGAGTACTTTGCATGGCACAGTAAGAACGTGCGGTTGGTGCGTTGCCACATCAGCGGTGAGCAACCGTTGTGCTATCTTGATGGGATTACGCTCGAAGACTGCACCTTCGACGCAGGGTGTGACAGGGCTTTTGAGGATAGCCGAAACATCAACGCCACTATTAAGGGGGCAATTACAGAGATAAAGAATCCGGTTTCGGGTAAGATCGTTGCTGACAAGATAGGTAAGATCACTTACGACGAGTTCGCAAGGGGCAAGAATTGCGTGATTGAAGAACGCGGATAATTGGGCATTTAATCATAGGGAGGATATGGAAAACTACAATTTTGACGAGATTGTCAACCGCCGAGGCACAAACTGTGTGAAGTGGGATGTTGAAAACGAAGACGGAATCATTCCGATGTGGGTGGCCGATATGGATTTTCCTGCTGCGCCAGCCATCAGAAAGGCGGTGGAAGCACGGGCAAAACATGGTGTCTATGGTTACACCATTGTGCCAGACAGCTATTACCGTGCCATCATAAGTTGGTTTAAGCGTCGCCACGGGTGGACGATCGACAGGGAATGGATTATCTATACAACTGGCGTCATTCCAGCAATCAGCGCCGCCATCAAGGCTTTGACCATGCCAGGCGAGCAAGTGCTGATACAGACACCTGTCTATAACTGTTTTTTCTCAAGCATAAAGAATCAGGGCTGTCAGATATTGGAGAACCCGCTCAAACGCAATGGCAATTCCTATGTGGTGGATTGGGATGACTTCGAAAGGAAATGTGCCGACGAAAAGACAACCGTTTTCTTGCTTTGCAACCCCCACAACCCAAGCGGACGTGTGTGGACGAAAGCCGAGCTGGCACGGATGAATGAAATTTGCTTACGCCATCGTGTAGCCGTTGTCAGCGATGAGATTCATTGTGAGCTGATCATGCCAGGCAACAAGTTCACCCCATTTGCCGCTGTGAACGAAGATTGCAAGACCAACGGTGTGACATTAAATTCTCCTACTAAGAATTTCAATATCGCTGGCTTACAGATTGCCAACATTGTCTGTGCCAATCCAGTTTGGCGCAGACGTATCGACCGTGCCATCAACATATTTGAGGTGTGCGATGTCAATCCCTTCGGTCCTGTTGCTTTGGAAGCCGCCTACAATGACAGTGAGAATTGGATGGATGAACTCAACGAATATCTGTTTGCCAACTATCAATTGCTGTGCGACACCTTTGCGAAAGAACTTCCGCAGTATGAGGTCATGCGCTTGGAGGGCACTTATCTGGTATGGGTGGATGTTAGACCATCTGGTCTGACCTCCGACGAGGTGACCGAAAAACTCCTGAAAGAGGGGAGAGTGCAAGTGAATAGCGGTACGATGTATGGGCAGACGACTGGCGAGGGCTATGTCAGAATCAACATAGCCTGTCCGCGTGCAACGTTAATAGAGGGCTTAAAGCGAATGGTCAATGTGCTGAAGTGAGCATAGAGCTCATCAGATATAAAAAACGTCCATCTCCTTCTGATAAGGAAGATGGACGTTGTCTGTTTATTTCTTGAATCTTTCGGCTTGGCTTCTTATCAATTCTTCGTCGTCGAAGTAATTGATTCGCATGGCTGCGCGCACCTCATCCATCGTCTGGGCTGCTGCTGCACGTGCCACCTCTGAGCCTTTTTTCAATATATTGTAGATTTCGGGAATGTCTTGCTCGAACTCATGACGGCGAACACGGATAGGTTCTAACATCTTGTTCAAGACATTGTTGAGCAACTTCTTGCACTTCATGTCGCCGATGCCACCGGCTGTGTAGGCCGCCTTCAGCTCATCAAGATTCTGGAACTCCGGCCAGAACTCCGCAAAGTCAGCATCGGTAGAGAAAGCGTCAAGATAAGTGAACACGGCATTGCCCTCAACATGTCCGGGATCGGAAACGTTCAGATGGGTAGGATCGGTGTACATGCTCTTGACTTTCGTCCAAACGGTGTCGGCATCGTCAGACAGGTAGATGCAGTTGCCGAGGCTCTTGCTCATCTTCTCCTTGCCGTCGGTTCCTGGAAGACGGCGACAAACAGCGTTCTCAGGCAACATGATGCTTGGCTCCACAAGTACTGGCGCATAAACCTGATTGAAGCGGCGCACTATCTCACGGGTCAGCTCAAGCATGGGTTCCTGATCTTCGCCAGCAGGTACGGTTGTGGCCTTGAATGCTGCGATGTCGGCTGCCTGAGATACGGGATAGCTGAAGAATCCCATGGGGATGTTTGCCTCGAAGTTTCGCATCTTGATTTCGGTCTTCACCGTCGGGTTGCGCTGAACTCGGCTGACGGATACGAGATTCATCATATAGGTTGTCAGTTCTGACAGCTCTGGAATCTGACTCTGTATGTAAAGGATGCACTTCTGTGGGTCGAGCCCAGCTGAGAGATAGTCCAAGGCTACTTCAATGATATTCTGGCGTATCTTCTCAGGGTTGTCTGCATTGTCGGTCAATGCCTGAACGTCGGCCATAAAGACATACATCTTGTCGTAATCGCCAACATTCTGCAGCTCCACACGACGGCGAAGCGAGCCTATGTAATGTCCTAAATGAAGCTTTCCTGTGGGACGGTCACCCGTCAATATTACTTTTCCCATTTATTATCTTTCTGATTTTACTGATTTATATCTGTTGTCTCATTGTCTTTTGGTGTAGCATCGATCTTGGTATCCTCTTCTGATGAGGGTTTCGTACTTGCTGTATCAGTAACGTGATGTTCTTCTTGTGTTTGCACTTGCTCAATATCCTCTGGTGCAGAAGGAACTACCGCCGTGTCAATGGGTGGCTCGTAAGTCGGCTCAGTTTCGATTTGATAGGGTATTGTGTCCACTACGGCTGATGTGGGGTCAGGTTCTGTCGGCTCATGCTTCTGACCGAACAGGAAATAAGCACCTATTGCCAGACCAACCAACACGAGGCCAGCGATAACTCCGATAAGAATGGTATGGTCGGCCTTCTCTGGTCCTGAAGATTTGCTCATTGGCTGTGGACAGATGTTGCCGCTCTGAATGTTTTTTACCGGCTGCTCGCCATACTGACGCGCACCGGTGACGAGGGGTAGGGTAATGTCCATCACACCGTGGCAGTGCGGACATTTGCATTCTACCGTCTGTCCTTGCTCCGCCTCTATGATAAACTGAGTTCCACAGTTATCGCACGTAATCTGATATTTCATAATTCAATACTTGATAATATTTTCTCCGTGGCGCCAGATAGGCTCTGAACAAAAGTAAAGGCTTTGCTGCCGCACTCCTTCATGAGGTGAGAATCTGATGATAGGTCATCCATAATTTTGCGGAACGACTCGTCATCAGTTATCTCAAATCCACCATCGGACTTCAATAGGCCCTGGGCTTCGTCAAAATGCTTGTTGTTAGGACCGAAAATAACGGGCATTTGCCATACGGCAGCTTCGAGAACGTTGTGAATCCCTGCTCCAAAACCACCTCCGACGTAAGCGATGTCGCCATAATGGTAAACCGATGACAGCAATCCGAAGCAGTCAATAATCAGTACTTCAGCATCTTCGACATTCTCTTCGTTGCCTTTTGTGTATCTGATCACTTTCCTGTCTTTAATTAATTCCTGAATCTGTTTGAGATGATCCTCGTCAATAACATGCGGAGCGATGATTAATTTCCAATCCTTATGTTCATTAAAGTATTTAAGGAATATCTCTTCGTCGGGCAACCATGAAGATCCGGCTACGAAAACACGCCTTTGCCGTGCTCCGTTTACAGGACTCCCAAGCCTTGTTCCCACAAACTTTTCGACTAAGGGGAGATTCTTACAGGCTTCTTTGATTTGCAAAACACGGTCGAAACGGGTATCTCCCACAACCATAGTGTCCTTTACTCCTATGCCCTCAAGCAGTCTTTTGCTTTCCTCATTCTGTACGAAGAAGTGGCTGAAGCACTTCAAAACGTGTGCGTACTCCCATCCATACCATTTGAAAAACACCTGGTCGGGACGGAAAATGCTTGACACACTATATACGGGAACACCGCGATGACGCAGTATATGCAAATAGTTGTACCAAAATTCGTACTTGATAAAGAATGCCATCACTGGACGGATGGTACGCAAGAAGCGGCGAGCATTGGTCACAGTGTCAATGGGCAAGTACGTTACGATATCTGCGCCCTTGTAATTCTTCTGCACTTCATAGCCTGAAGGAGAGAAGAAGGTCAGCAGAATCTTGTATTGTGGATATTCTTTCCTGATCTGTTCGATCAAAGGGCGTCCCTGTTCAAATTCCCCCAATGAGGCAGCATGAAACCAAATGTACTTGGCTTGTGTATCGACATTGGCCTGAAGCACGTCGAAAGCAGCCTTCTCGCCACACCACATCTTCCTCGTCTTTTCGTTGAAGTTGCTGTAAATGGCAATACACGATTGTATTGCGTACATGATTAGGTTGTAAATCATCACAGGTCTTTTTATCGTCCTAATTTTGGGGGCTATGCATACTTATCCCAAGATTTCAATAGCCGTATGAAGACGTCTCAGGGTTTCTTCTTTTCCGAGGAACGAAGAGATGTCGAACATGCCAGGTCCTTTACCTATTCCTACAAGTGCAAGCCGGAAAGCGTTCATCACATCGCCCAGTTTGTATCCCTTATCTTCGACCCATTTCATAACGATGGGTTCCTGTCCCTCAATAGAGAAGTCTTCTATGTCACCCAACACTTTTGATAGCTCAGCCATCTGTTGGCCAGAATAATCTTTCCAACGTTTCTTAACGGTCTTTTCGTCATATTCTGTGGGAGCTATGAAGAAGAAAGAGCACAGTGGCCATAATTCCTGCACAAAGTTTACGCGGTCCTTCATCAAGTGGACAACCGTCTGTACCCTCTCCATTGTAGCATCAACTCCGTTGTTTGCCACGATGGGGGCAAACTGTTTGGCTATCTCTGCGTCGCTTTTCTTCAAAATATACTCATGGTTGAACCATATTCCCTTCTGATAATCGAACTTCGCACCGCTCCTTGAGCATTTCGTTATGTCGAAAACCTGAACCAATTCGTCAAGAGTGAAAAGCTCTTGCTCAGTACCTGGATTCCATCCCAGCAGAGCGAGGAAGTTGATGACAGCCTCTGGGAAGTATCCGCTTTCTCTAAATCCAGAACTTATTTCCTCTGTCTTGGGGTCTTCCCACTCCAATGGGAACACTGGAAATCCAAGACGGTCGCCATCGCGTTTGCTCAGTTTGCCTTTTCCCTCAGGTTTCAGCAACAGCGGCAGATGTGCAAAGCGTGGCATTGTGTCCTCCCATCCAAAAGCACGGTAGAGTAGAACGTGAAGCGGTGCGCTGGGCAGCCATTCCTCGCCACGGATGACATGGCTGATTTCCATCAAATGGTCGTCAACAATGTTGGCAAGATGATAGGTTGGCAATTCATCGGCACTCTTATAGAGTACCTTGTCATCGAGAATATCACTCTTAATGCAAACGTCGCCACGAATCATATCATCGACATGGACGTCCATTCCGGACTCTACCTTGAAGCGAACTACATATTGCTGACCGTCGTCCATCAATTGGTCCACCTCTTCTTTTGAAAGTGTCAGCGAGTTACGCATCTGCATTCGGGTATGAGAGTCATACTGGAAGTTGTTTATTTCCTTGCGCTTGGCCTCCAATTCTTCTGGCGTGTCGAAGGCAACATAGGCCTTGCCTGAACTCAGGAGAATATCTACGTATTTTCGGTAAATCTCCCGGCGCTCGCTTTGACGATAAGGGCCATGATTTCCTCCGAAACTAACTCCCTCATCGAACTTGATGCCAAGCCATTTGAAGGATTCGAGAATATACTCTTCTGCTCCAGGAACATAGCGATGCGAATCGGTATCCTCAATACGAAAGACCAATTCGCCACCATGCTGACGTGCAAAGAGGTAGTTGTAAAGAGCGGTACGTACACCGCCAATGTGTAAAGGTCCAGTAGGACTAGGTGCAAAACGTACCCTGACTTTTCTTTCTGACATTGCTGTGATTCTATTTTTTTGCAAAATTACTCTTTTTTTTCGACTATACGCTATTTTTTTTGTATTTTCGCATACTGAACAAATTAATGAATATACCCAAGAATATGAAAAAAATAAATAATAAACGAAAACATTACTGGCGGAATCTCGCATTGAGGGTTCTTCTTGTGCTGATTACTGCTGTTCTGATAGTGCTCTTCTTGCCTCGAACCACTGGGAAAATGTTCCACTACGACGAAGGTAAGCCGTGGATGTATGGACAACTCATTGCCAAATTCGACTTCCCTATTTTCAAGACAGATGAGGCTCTGAAAAATGAGCGTGACTCGATCATGAAGAATTTCAGTCCTTACTTCAACATAAGTCCGAGCATTGAGAAGAAGAATATAGACCAGTTCCGGGCGGCCTACAAGGGAGGAATACCCAATTTGCCACCACAGTATGTCGATGCCGTGGCAAATCGTCTGCACGAACTTTACCAAGCGGGCATCGTCAATACCGATCAGTTCAGCACGTTGCTCAAAGATAGTGGAAACATCATCCACGTTGTTGCTGGAAAACAAGCCATTAGCGAGCCCGTGAGCAAGATATACACGACGCTGGGGGCATACGAGAACCTCTTCACCGACCCTCTTCTGGGGCCCAAACGCAACGAATTGCAGCGGTGCAACCTCAATGAATATATAGAGGCGAACCTCATCTACGACAAGGACCGCAGTGAAAGCGAGATGAACGACATGCTCAGTCTCATTCCTCAGGCATCGGGCATAGTGCTGGAGGGACAGAGAATCATCGACCGTGGTGATATTGTGGATGCAAAGACTTACCGAGTGCTCAACTCGTTTGAGCAAGCGATGGAGAAACGTAACGATTCGAAAGATAAAATCACATCCACTATCATCGGGCAGAGCATTTACACCTTTATCCTCATTGCCCTTTTCACTCTCTATCTTGTAATGTTCAGAAGGGAGTACTTCGAGAAGCCCCGTTCATTATCTTTGCTTTATGCAATGATGATAATCTTCCCCATTCTGACATCGGTGCTGATAGATCGCAATATACTAAGTGTCTATATTATTCCGTTTGCCATGGCCCCGATTTTCGTGCATGTATTCATGGACTCTCGGACATCATTCATTTTCCATGTGACTATGATTCTCATCTGTTCGGTGGCAGTGAAATACCAGTACGAGTTCATCATCGTGCAGCTTGTTGCGGGACTGATAGCCATTTTCTCGCTCCGAGAACTCTCGAAGCGCAGCCAGATCTTCTTGACAGCCATACTTGTCACCGCAGGGTCGGCCGCTATCTATCTTGCCATTCAGCTGATACAGTCCGACAGCTTCTCACAGCTCGACCGTTCCATGTACTATCATTTCCTGATCAATGGCTTCTTCTTGCTCTTCACCTATCCGTTGATGCTCGTCATTGAGAAAACCTTCGGCTTCGTGTCGGTGGTGACGCTCTTTGAATTGTCGAACACCAACAACGAACTGCTTCTAAAGCTTAGCGAACTTGCGCCAGGAACTTTCCAACACTCAATCACCGTGGGTAATCTCGCCACAGAGATTGCACGAAAGATCAGGGCGAAGAGCCAGTTGGTGAGGACGGGTGCTCTCTACCATGACATAGGGAAGATGACCAATCCTGTGTTCTTTACCGAAAATCAGGCTGGAGTCAATCCACACGACAAGATTTCAGACTTGGAGAGTGCCAAAATCATCATCAACCATGTGACAGAGGGCCTCCGACTGGCCGAAAAATACGACCTACCCAAAGTCATCAAGGAATTCATAGCCACCCATCATGGTACAGGATTGGTGAAATATTTCTATATCAACTACAAGAATGAACATCCTGATGAGGAAGTCGATGAAGCACCATTCCGCTATCCAGGACCCAATCCAACGACTCGCGAGCAAGCTATATTGATGATGAGCGACACTGTTGAGGCCGCCTCGCGTTCGTTGTCTGAATATACGGAAGAGAGCATCAGCAATTTGGTCAACAAACTGATAGACGGTCAGGTGACAGAGGGATTCTTTACCGATTGCCCCATCACCTTCCACGATATCACTACGGCGAAAATGGTCCTCATCGACCGACTGAAGGCCATGTATCACACCCGCATCCAATATCCAGAGTTGAAGTCTTGAAGTCTTTCTCATTGACGAACGGAGTGAGAAAACATCATGAAATATTTTTACATCTTAGCTTCTGTCGCTAAGTTTGTAACTGTTTGAAAAATAGCAAGATTACTCGTGAATTATGAAAGGTCAGCCTTCGCCATGCGATAGCTGACCTTTTGTAATGTGATAGCTGACCTTTTGAATTTCGAAAGTTTTTGCTTTCAGTAGGCATTGTAAAATTATTTTGCAAACAGCGACTGACTCAACCTTGGCGTAATGGACATTTGGTAGGAAGTGGGTCGATAAATCATTTTCTTTTAAAAAGTTGTAAAATATGAGAGGGTATATTAAAAGAAGTTGTAAAATGCAAGAATATATTATAAAAAGTTGTAAAATACGAAAAGATATATTATCTTTGCTGGCAAATCAAATACAGACAGAGATTTTAAATACCGATAGAGTTTGAAATCAGCTTTTCCACATAGTCAATTACATTCTTGCCCCAAATA
>OASD01000101.1_pt1 | contig 56238 bp, 46 predicted proteins | sample 1475531 | NCBI WGS metagenome assembly OASD01 (sample SAMEA3360668, study PRJEB22359) | human gut metagenome | biome: ENVO:urban biome; feature: ENVO:human-associated habitat; material: ENVO:feces | place: Bangladesh | collected 2011
TCTAGTGGGTTTTTATATTGTAGAAAAAATCATAAAAAATAATATGTGGTTGGTGGGAAAAAATTATTAATTAATCTCGTGCATTCAATAATATTTTAAACGTGATATAATAAGTTTAGATGAATTTAAATTCACGAGCAAAAGTATTGTTAAATTCAGTGATTTAGGCTATGTAAAAAGGTTTTGACATAAAAAAGATGTTGATGTAAAGAGGATTTGATGGAAAAAATAGAACATCTCAAATATAATTATTTTGAAAGGAGGTATGGATTTTATGGAACTTGGAAACAAAATAAAATATTACAGAGGCGAAAAAGAATTTTCGCAGGAAGAACTTGCAGAAAGAGTTTATGTTTCAAGGCAAACTATTTCGAATTGGGAAAACAATAAAAGTTATCCTGATATAAACAGCATTGTATTACTAAGTGAAGTTTTTGAAATATCCATCGATAATTTAATTAAAGGAGATGTTGAACAAATGAAAAAGGAAATTAATTCAGAAGAAGTTAAAAAACTGAACTTCTATGCAACAATTATGGCGATTTTAATGCTGGTAGCAACTATTTTGCTGATGCCGATGCTTAAATTTATTGGCTTGTATGGGTTTATTCCATATTTTGTATTAGTGGCTTGCGCTATGTTTTTTGCAATTAAAGTTGATAAAATCAAGAAAGATAATGATATTCAAACATATAAGGAGATTGTAGCATTCACCGAAGGAAAAAGATTAGACGAGATTCAGAAAATTGAAGAAAAGGCAAAACGACCATATCAAAAAGTTATAGACGGATTTTTATGGGCAGTAGTCGCTCTATTGATTAGTGGAATTATGATTTTTTTACTAAGATCATTATAAGACTTTTATTTTGATTTACTAATCACATTCAAATTTCGGTTTGTCGAGCTAAATAAAAAACGAAAGAGACGATAGAATTAAAATTTTACCGTCTTTTTTTATACTAAAAATTAGGAGATTAAAATGGTATGGATAAAGAGTCATGCTAATAAAACTAAATAATAAACATAATGAGTGATTGAATTTGTAATATCCATTATTTGAGCGTACGGATTTAATTGACATTACAAAAGTGGGCGTTTTATTACAAGAGAAAGCTGTTTATATTTACATAAAGTGTAACAAATTAACATGTGTTTGATGAAAGAAAAAATTTATGAAATTAAACTTATGTCTTCAATAATATTTTAAATGTGATATAATATAGTTAGTTAAAATAATTGTAATAAATTAAAAAAGTTTTTTATAATATCTTTTAAAACAAAAAACAATAATTTAGTAAAGTGTTAAATCAAATTTGACCAGTAAGAATTGAAAAAATATGTATTCCAACAAAAGTTTATGCAGACGACAATGAGTACAGTATTATAAGACTTCCATTTTTTAATAGAAATTTGAGAGTCAGAGAGTTTGAAAAAAGAAATAGAAAGATTTAAAAGTGGAACTATTTGAAGGGGGAAATTATGAATAAAGATTTAACCACATCAGGTTTGGATCGGCAAAATATTTTAAATAATCAAATTGCTGTTGATGAAATAAGCCATAGAATTAAAATAAAAAGTGTAAATTTTGAAAATAAAATATATATTACAAAAGAAATAGTAGCTGAGTTTTATGAAGTTGATGTTAGGACAATAACAAGATATATTGAAAATAATTCTGAAGAGCTTAGAAATAATGGTTATGAAGTCCTAAAGGGCAAACGGTTAAAAGAGTTTTTACAAATGATTGATAAAAGTTTTGCTAAGGACATTAATGTCCCTAGCAAAATTACGCAGCTTGGAGTCTTTGATTTTCGCTCTTTTCTTAATATAGGTATGCTTTTATCCGAAAGTTTAAAAGCTAAGCAAGTAAGAAAACTAATATTGGACATAGCAATAGATGTTATCAATGAAAAAACTGGTGGCAATACTAAATATATTAATAAAAGAGATCAAGATTTTTTATTTTCATCTTTCCAAGAAGATAACTACAGAAGAAAATTTACAGATGCTTTGAGGGATTATTTAGAAGATGATACTTATAAATATGCAAAGTTCACTAATATGATTTATAAAAGCATTTTCAAGGAGAATGCTAAAGAATATAAAAAAATTTTAGATTTAAAAGCCTCTGATAAAATTAGAGAAACTTTTTATAGTGAAATATTGGATATCGTAGCTTCATATGAAAATGGTTTAGCGGAGGAAATTAAAACTAATTTTGAAAAAAAGGGGAGAAGCCTTACTATTGATGAAACAGAGGAGATTTTTAAGAAGTTTGAAAAATTACCTCTTTGGAAGCCTTTAATTGAAAAAGGACGAGTAAAAATGTCTAGTCGAGATTTGGCTTTGAGAGATGCTTTTCATTATCAACTAGTAGAGTATATACAGCCGCTCAATCAAAAAGAGTTTGATAAATTTCTAGGTGAGAAAAGTGAAGAGTTAGAAAAACTGCTTAAAGAAAACGAAGATGTGCTAAAAAGATTAAAAGAGAGATAGTAAGATGAATAATATTATATATATCACTCTAGAACAAGCGAAAAATATTCATATTAGAACTATACAGAATAGTGGGGGTGGGAACTATGGAATCGTAAATATAAATGCATTAGAAGGTGTGTTAACTAATATACAAAATGATAATTATTATCCGACTTTAGAGGATAAACTAACACATCTTTTTTTCTGCACATGTAATTTTCACGCTTTTTCAGATGGCAATAAAAGATTGGCAATTACATTATGCGCGCAATTTCTTTTATTAAACGGATATATGGCTGTTGCTAAGAATTTTTTTACTATAATGGAGAATATAAGCCGTTATGTGGCATCCGGAAAAATCAACAAAGAGTTATTACATGAGATTATAGTTTCGGTAGTTTCTGGTACTTATGATACAGACGAGTCGATTAAATTGGAGATATATAAAGCTATATCGCAATAGATTATTGCTTAATTTAGTAAATAATTTTTTATGAAAAACGGGCGAATGAACTGAAAATGTGAGGTATTCTAGATGTTAGAAGATGAAAATAAGTACAGTTATAAACTACCATCTCCAGATGGTCAAATAGAAGAATATAAGACGAATTATAATTCTTTAATTCTTATAGGTGCGAACGGAAGCGGTAAAAGTAAATTAGGAGCATGGATTGAAAATCAAAATCCTGAAAATGTACATCGTATTGGTGCTCAAAGAAATCTTAATTTTCAACAAAATATACCTTTAACTAATTACGATGATGCAAAAAACAGAATCTTTTATGGGACTAATGATGAAGACAGTGTAAAAAATCATAACAAAGGAAGTAGGTGGAATTGGGAGAAATCAAATACTACTATGCTTTTAGAAGATTTTGATGTTGTTTTAGCGGCATTAATTGCTATGCATAATAATGAAACAAATAATTATTTTAATGAGTGCAAGGATGCTGAAAAAGCGGACAGAAACAAGCCAAATACACCAAACTCAATAATGGAAAAACTAATGGACATATGGGATAGTATATTTCCACAGAGATGTCTTTTATTTGATGATTCAAAGTTTTTTGCCTACGAATATAACAAACCATTTGAAAAGTATTCTGCGAATCAAATGAGTGACGGAGAAAGAGCAGTATTATACTTGGCTTCACAAGTTTTAGCTATACCTGGAAATAAAACACTGATAATTGACGAGCCTGAAATACATCTTCATAACTCAATTATTAATAAATTATGGGAAAAATTAGAAAGCTTTCGTCCGGATTGTTTCTTTATATATATAACACATGATACAAATTTTGCTGCTTCTCACGGACTTTCAGATAAAATATGGATAAAAGAATTTGATGGAAACAAATGGAAATTAGAAAAATTAGATAAAAATCAACTTCCTGAAAAATTATTGTTTGAAATATTAGGAGCTAGAAAAAATGTTCTGTTTGTAGAAGGGGAAAATAATAGCTTAGATACTAAACTGTATTCTTTGATATATCCTAATTATTTAATAATACCGTGTGGAAGCTGCGAACAAGTGATTTTAAGGACTAAAGCGTTCAATTCTACAACGAGTATTCATAAGTATAAAGTTTACGGACTAATAGATCGCGATTTTAGAACAGAAAATGAAATTGAAAAATTAAAACAAGATAATATTTATGTTTTAAATGTAGCTGAAGTTGAAAATTTATTTCTTGTGGAAGAACTAATTAAAAATTTAACAAATTCGTTTGGAACTGATTTTGATTCGGTCTTTTCTAAGGTAAAAAATTATGTTATTATAGATAGGCTAAAAAATCGAATTCAAGGTCAAGTAAATAAATGTGTAGTTGCTGAAATAAAATACAAACTATCTACAACCGATATTAATGAGATTAACATAAAAGATAGTTTGAAAAATATTATCAATGATATTAATATTGAGCAAATTTATCAAGATAAATTTAGTGTTTTCAATAAATTATTAGAAAGCGAAAATTATAAAGAAATACTTAAAATTTTTAACGAAAAAGGTTTAGCTAAATCGATTGGACATTTTTTTGGTATTATTAACGATAGGTATATTGAGATAGTTATTTTTATTTTAAGAAAGACAAAACATGAAGAAATAGTAAAAATATTTCAAGATTATATACCTGATAACATTCCGCCGACAGCGTAAATAAAAATTAAAAGAATATTTCTGTCGTCATTTTATCGTATATAAAAATATAATTTTTTATACAAAAACACAAAAAACAGGGTGCAGGAAAGAGGACTTGAACCCTTAAGTACAGATGATATTAAGTTGAGGGTTTTAAGTTTTGCGATAAGAGATAGATGACATTTTAATCAATTAGGAAAGGCGAAAAATTTGATTTTAATAAACCACGCCAAAACCCTCCGTGCTTACACCCCGCTCTTTTAGTGTACAAATAATATGTTGGAGTTTTTTCCGCAATATTATTTTTAAGGGGGAAGTGAATATGGATAATATTAAGAAGGTTTTAGAGGTTTTGGGTAGTGTGGATGTTTTTTATCTTGCGACGAGCGTTGACGGCAAGCCGAATGTTAGGCCGTTCGATGTGCACACGGATTTTGAGGGCAAGGTTTATTTGGTGACGAAGAAGCAAAAGAATGTCTACAAGGAGCTCAAGGAAAATCCTTATGTTGCTGTGGCGAGAACTACGGGACACGGTTATTTCAGAATTTACGGCAAGTTAGTTGAGGACGACAGGCGCGAGGCTCGCGAGAAGATGTACAATGACAATGTTGAGCTTTGCAAGGGCAAGTATGAGGTCGACGACGAGTCGACGGCTGTGTTTTATTTCGAAGATGCGACTTTAAATCTTATGGAGCACGGCAAGGAGCCGGTTGTTATTGAGTTTTAATTATTAATTATTTTTTCAAGTCGGGTGTTATGCCCGATTTTTTTATGCTCTATGTCAAAGGTTGGGGAGTAACACCTACAATTATTATAAGTCTATATTTCAAATGTCACGTTTTATTCCAATAAAAAAGCGACCATATGGCCGCTTTTATTAGAATGCCGGGTATATTTCCCCGTTGTAGTTTTCTTCGATGAATTTTTTGCATGCTTCAGAGTTGAAGACTTTTATAAGTTTTTGGAATTTTTCTTTGTTTTCGTTTCCTTTTTTAACTGCGATGATGTTTGCATATGGGGAGTCTTTGTCTTCGAGGATGAGTGCATCTTTTGAAGGGTTCAGACCTGCGCCCAATGCGAAGTTTGTGTTGATTGCTGCGATTGTAACGTCTTTGTAGAGGTTTGCAACATTTGCAGGGTCAGCAGCGCTGAAGTCCAAGTTCTTCGGGTTGTCCTTGATGTCTTTTTCTGTCAAGTCTTCTTTTGTGTTGTCTGTGAGTGTGATGAGTCTGGCTTTTTCGAGAAGAAGAAGTGCACGACGTCCGTTTGTCGGGTCGCTTGGAATTAGAACAGAGTCGCCGTCTTTTAGTTCGTCGAGCGATTTAATTTTGTCGCTGTAGATTCCGATCGGTTCGATGTGAACTTTTCCGATTGAAACGAGGTCGAGGTTTCTTTCTTTGCAGAAGTTTTCGAGGTATGGAAGGTGTTGGAAGAAGTTTGCGTCGATGTCGCCTTGGTCAAGTGCAAGGTTTGGTTGTACATAGTCGTCAAAAACTTTTACTTCAACTTCGAGTCCTTCTTTTTTGAATTCTTCTTGAAGGGCTTCTGTGATTTCTGCGTGTGGGACCGGTGAAACTCCGAATACGATTTTGTTGTCGGAAGCGTCGTTTCCGCCGTCAGTGGTTGTGTTGTCTTTTCCTTTGCATCCTGTGAATACAAGTGCAATTGTTACGATTAATAAAAATAATTTCTTCATTTTAAAATCTCCTTTTCTATTTTTTATTAGTAATTTTATATAATGAGTTACCGATAAATTGTACGAGTTGCACGATTATAACGATAATCAATACCGAACACCAGAGGACATCAATTTGGTTTCTTTGATATCCATATCTTATTGCGATGTCGCCGAGGCCACCGCCTCCAAGGACTCCCGCCATTGCGGAGTAGCCGACGAGGTTTATTATTGTCATTGTGATTCCCAATATTCCTTGAGGGAATGTTTCTTTTAATATAACTTTTATGATTTCTGTGTTGTTTGCGCCCATTGATTTTGCGGCTTCGATTATTCCCGGTTCGACTTCGAGGAAATATCCTTCAAAAAGTCTTGCGACAAACGGTGCGGCTGCAAATGTTAATGGTACGATTGCGGCGGCGGTTCCGATTGCTTTTCCGATGATTATTCTCGAGAGCGGAGCAAGTATTATGATTAGTATGATCGCCGGCAAGCTGCGGAAGATGTTTATGAGTCCGTTTGAAATTGCGTACACAACTTTGTTCGGCTTAAGTCCGTCCGGTCGAGTCATATATGTGATTATTGCCCAAGGAAGTCCGATTATAAATGCAATTAGCGCCGAAACAAATATCATTATGAGCGTTTCCGGAATTGCCGGAAGGACGATGTCAAAAATTTCTTTAATTCTCATTTATAACACCTCGCTTATTTCTACATTGTGCTCTTTTAAAAATTGCAGAGCTTTGAATATTTCCGCATCTTCGCCTTTAAATTCAACAATCATATATCCGACTTGGTCGTCTGAGATATTGTTTATATTTCCTTCGATGAGATTTATATTTACGTCGAATTTTTTGATTGTGTCGTTTAAAACCGGCGTGTTTACGGTGCGCTTTGTGTATGAAAGTCGTTTTACAACTCCTTCGAAGCTCGAAATGTCGATTATATTTGAAGGCGCCGCTTTTTTTACAAAGCTTTGCGCAAGTTTCGACTTTGGACTTCTGAATAGTTCGACCGTGCTGTTCGATTCGATGATTCGACCTTTTTCCATAACGGCGATTTTGTTTGAGGTGTCCTTTGCGACTTCCATTTGGTGGGTAATCATTATCGTTGTGGTTTCAAAGTCATCTCTCGCTCTTTTGTAGAGGTCGGTTATTATTCTCGTACTTTCAGGGTCGAGCGCGCTTGTCGCTTCGTCCGAGAGAATTATTTCAGGTCTTGTCACAAGCGCTCTTGCGATTGCGACTCTTTGCCTTTGTCCGCCGGAGAGTTCCTTCGGATAAGCCTTTTCCTTTGAGATGAGTCCGACATAGTCAAGCACATCTTGTGCCGCTTTCTTTTTGTCGATTTTTTTGTTTGTCAAAGTCAAAGGATACATAACATTTTCTAAGACAGAGTATTGATTAAAGAGATTGAAGTTTTGAAATATGAATGCAATTCTCTTTCTTATTTCAAGAAGTTCTTTTTCTCTCAAACTCATTATATCCACTCCGTCGATTAAAACATTTCCTTCGTCCGGTTCTTCGAGTCTGTTTAAGAGACGAACAAGGGTGGATTTTCCCGCACCTGAAAGACCTATAATTGCGAAAATATCACCTTTATCGACTTCGAAGCTGACATTGTCGACAGCCTTAAATCTTTGCCCGTCCACATGATATTCTTTTGTTAAATTTTTTGCTTCTATCATATAGTTCTCCTTATAATAAAAAAACTCTTTACCGAAAGATAAAGAGTTACACTCGTATTAGCGTCATCTTTCGGCGTTGCCGCTGGAATTAGCACCACGTTTGTTAAACAGGTTGCCGGGTTTCATAGGGCCAGTCCCTCCACCGCTCTTGATGAATTTGATTGTAAGTTCAATTATAGCTGAAAACGAATGGTATGTCAAGTGATTTTCATCACAAATTTGAAAATAAATTGAAATTAAAATAAAGGAGCGATAATTCTGAAGATTGAGTCATTTATGCGCTTAAATATGCTCGGATTAATGCTCGAACGATAGATTTCCGCAGACTCGGAAAAAGATTTCTCCATATCTCTTTTCAAATCCATCGAAATCTTCGAGTGATAAAAGAGTGAATTGTTTTCAAAGTGCAAATAAAGACTTCTGAAATCGAGATTTACAGTTCCGATTGCACAGAGATTGTCGTCCGAAAGAATTGCCTTTGCGTGCAAAAATCCGGGTGTGTATGTGAAAATGCGAACGCCGGCGTAGAGAAGGTCCGAATAATAACTCCTGCCGAAGCGGTAGACCATCTTTTTGTCCGGAATCCCCGGCATAATTATGCGCACGTCGATTCCTCTGTGCGATGCTCGAATGATTGCATCGTTTAGCGAGTTCGGAAGAATGAGATAAGGCGTGTAAATCCAAACATAGTCCTTTGCGGCGCTTAGAATGTCCACATAAAGAGAGTTTGAAACCGCGTCTTCAAAAAACGGCGAGTCGTAGTAGGATGCGACAATTCCGTCGTATTCACTTTCCTCGGAATGAACGACGTCAAGAAAGCTTTCGCTGATTTTATCGCTTGAAAAAGCGTTCCAAAATTCCATAAACATATATGAATAGACATTCACGCCCTTGCCTTTTATGCTAAAGCCGACGTCTTTCCAATAGCCGAAGCGCTCGATGATGTTTGCATACTCATCCGCAAGATTGTTGCCGCCGCTGAATGCGATTTCGCCATCCACAATAACCATTTTTCTGTGGTCGCGGTTATTGAGTCTCGGGTCCAAAAATTTCACCGGATTGAACAAAAGACATTTCACGCCGCCGTCTTTTAAACGTTTCAAATCGATGAGCGAAAATTTCATAAGACTTCCGAAGTCGTCATACATAAATCTGACGTCGACGCCTTCCTTGACTTTTTCAATCAAAATGTCCGAAATTTCTTTAAAGAGTTCTCCGTTTTCAACTATAAAAAATTCTACAAAAATAAATTTCTCTGCCTTTTTCAGTTCTTCAATTAGATTTTTGAAAAATGCTTCTCCGCTTTCGTAATATGTTGCATTTTCGCACTTGTAGGTCGGCATGCCGGTTAATTTTTCTATTTGTTTGAAATGACCGAGGTTTCTGTCGACGGTTGAATCGATTAAATAGGTGTCTTTAAACTTGTGGTTCAAATCGAAGCGCGACTTCATAATTTTGCTATTTAAACCCCTGGATGTTTTTTTATTTCCGAACAACAAATAGAGCACAGCGCCGAAAACCGGAGCGAGAATGATGACTATTATCCAGGAAATCTTGTAATTGCTTTCCATTCTTTTTGAAAGTAGATATAGTACAAAAACAATTGCTAAAATATTTGTGATTGGAATAATTATATTCGCAAATTCTTTTAAAAATCCGAAAAGTAGACTGTACAAAAATATTTGTAAAATAATTGTCGGTATAAAAATTAAAGATCGTATAAAAAACTTTTTCATATAAACCTCCATTAGCTATAATTATACACCAAAATTATTTTTTTGTAACACTATAATTATTGAAATATTATATTTTCTGTGTTAAAATTATTTTAATTAGGATAACGAAATGTTTTATAGGGAGGTTAATAAATGAATTCTAAAAAAGTTGTTAACATGCTTGAGGGGCCGTTACTCGGACCTATTTTTTTATTTGCGATGCCACTTTTTATAACGTCGGTTTTGCAACTCGCATTCAATGCGGTCGATATAATAGTAGTTGGAAAGTTTACAGGTCACCACGCACTCGCTGCGGTTGGCGCGACGGGTCCTGTTATAAATCTATTGGTAACTATGTTTATGGGTATTTCAATCGGCGCCTCGGTTATAATGGGGCAAAATGTCGGAGCGAGAGATTTTAAAAACGCACAGGACACTCTCCACACCGCAATCGGAATTTCAATTCTCGGGGGTATACTTGTTCTCTTTGCGGGAATTTTTACTGCGATGCCGCTTCTAAGACTCATGCAAACGCCGCCGGAAGTAATTGAACTTTCGGGCGAATATTTAAAAATTTATTATATCGGTATGCCGGGATTTATGGTCTACAACTTCGGCTCCGCACTTTTGAGGGCAATCGGCGACTCGAGAAGGCCTATGTACTTTTTGACAATCTCCGGAGTTTTTAATGTTATTTGTAATCTCATTTTTGTTATAGTTTTTAAAATGGGCGTTGCAGGTGTTGCGATTGCAACCACTATTTCGCAATATATCGCGGCGGCTCTTATAGTTGCAAGCCTTCTTAAAGCGGACGGATATATGAAACTCTCATTCGACAAAATCCGAATCAGCAAAGACAAGGCGCTCGGCATGATGAAGATTGGTCTTCCGGCGGGATTTCAAGGCGCACTTTTCTCAATCTCAAATATTTTAATTCAATCGGGCATAAACTCTTTCGGCTCGGTTGTTATGGCGGGAAATACCGCAGCGGGAAACCTCGAAGGTTTTGTTTATATGGGAATGAACGCGGTTTATCAAACCTCGCTTTCGTTTACATCGCAAAATATGGGCGCGAAACAATACGACCGTGTGAAAAAAATATTCTGGACATGCGTAAGAGTTGTAATAGTTGTCGGACTTGTTCTCGGAGTCGGCGCATGGATTTTTGGGGACAAACTTTTGAGGCTCTACACCGACGAACCGGAAGTAATAAAATATGGTGTCGAAAGACTTGGAGTTGTAAGTGCGACATATTTTCTTTGCGGCATTATGGACACTATGGTCGGCGGACTTCGCGGAATGGGCTATTCAATCACTCCGATGATTATAAGCTTGACGGCGGTCTGTATTTTAAGAATGATTTGGATTGCAACGATTTTCCAATCGATTCACACTCCGGTCATACTTTATCTGAGCTATCCTGTCAGTTGGACAGTTGCTGCAATCGGAAACTATGTTAACTATTTGTATGCGATGAAAAAGCTCGACAAAATGAAAGCGGAAGAGGCTACTGCATAGAGATTTTGATTTTTAAATTTTCAAATAAAAAATGAATAGCTAAAAGGTTTTTAAAGCTCACATTAAAGTGGGCTTTTTTAGAATTTAAAACACTTGAAACGCATACGAAAAATAAACGCTTTTTCCATTCCTTTACATTTCATTTTATTTAATGTATAATGAATTTATGTGGTTAATCCACGGGAATTATTTTTCATTATCGGCATGATGCACGCCGTGTCCAAAGGACAAAAGCATCGAAAATTTACTTATCACTGGGGGTGCCTTCGGGCTGAGAGATACCCTATGAACCTGAACCGGGTAATGCCGGCGGAGGGAAGTGGACAAGGTTTGACCTCTTTTTTTCTGTGCAGGTTCCCCGGGAATCTTCAGTGATTGGAATAAGGAGGTTTTTTAATGAGTAAAAAGATGAATACTCAAATTTTGGTTGAAGGCGGCATTATGGTCGCACTTGCATTTGTTTTGGGAGAAATAAAACTATTCCATCTACCGCAAGGCGGCTCCGTCACTTTGGGACTTATGATTCCGATTATTTTTTATTCTCTAAGACACGGCGTTGGCGCAGGTGTTCTTGCAGGTGTTGTTTTGGGACTTTTAAAACTCGCAATCGGCGGATATTTTGTAAGTGTTCCGCAAGTTATTTTGGACTATCCGGTTGCATTCGGAGCACTCGGACTTTCGGGACTTTTCTCAAAACAATTTAAGGAAACGAAATCAATCGTTCCGGTATTTTGCGGAACATTTGTCGGAGTTTTGGGAAGATTTGTCGCAGCAGTTCTTTCCGGAGTTGTTTTCTTTGCGGAATATGCGGGAGATATGAATCCGTGGACATATTCTATAAAATACAACGCCACATATCTTGGAATCGAACTTGCAATCGCAGTTGTTGTTATATTTGTTTTAAGAATGTTTATCACAAAAAATTTGACAGGTGATAAAATTGGCAGATAAAAAAATCAGCACAAAAAAATTGGCGCTTGCAGGCGTTCTCATTGCAGTTGCAGTTGCGGGAAGCACATTCTCATTTCCAATCGCAGGAAGCAAATGCGCACCGGTTCAACACTTTGTAAACGTTGTCGGCGCTGTATTTTTGGGACCGGTTTTGAATGTTATAGTTGCATTTATTGCATCTTTAATAAGAAATCTCGCAGGTCTCGGCAGCCCTCTCGCATTTCCGGGTTCAATGGTCGGCGCACTACTTTCGGCGCTCGTGTTTAAATATTCTAAAAAGTTGTTACCGACTCTCGTGGGCGAAGTTTTTGGAACCGGAGTTTTGGGCGGAATGCTTTCTTATCCGATTGCAATTTGGTTTATGGGAAAAACCGCCGCACAAATCGGCGTTTTCACATTTGTAGTTCCGTTTTTGGTATCTACAATCGGCGGCTCAATCATCGCAGGCATCACATTGTTTGCGCTTAAAAACACCGGAGCCGTAAATTTTAATATTGATGACAAAAATTACAAACAAATATAAATAGAGCCCCGCCACGGGGCTTTATACATATACGGGGTGGGAATATGAAAAAATATTTTATACATGCAATTACAAACTATGTTTCGATTTATAATGTTGCGGCAATCATAAAAGCGACGGGCGCACATCCGATTATGGCGGACGATTATAACGAAAGCGCGTCGATTACAAAAAATGCCGACGCTCTTTATATAAATCTCGGCATGTTAAACGAGAACAAAAAAATTGCGATAAAAAATTCGATTCGGGCGGCGAATGAAAAGGGCATTCCGATTGTTGTGGACCCCGTCGGAATTGGAGCAAGCGAATATAGACGCGAGTTTTTCTTTGAAATTTTAAATGAGATAAAGTCGGGAGCTATTAAAGCGAACTTGAGCGAAATCCTTTCCATATATAACGGCGAAAAAAGTCACGGCGTGGACAACGAGCACGAGATGAGTGAAGATGAAAAAATAGAAGTGCTTCAAAAGCTTTCAAAGAAATATGGTATAATATTTTTAATGACAGGCGAGGCGAACATTGCGGCGGACGGCGACGAGTTTATAAAAGTTTCGGGTGGAAGCGAGATGCTAAAAAACATTGTCGGCTCGGGTTGTATGCTCGGCGGAATTGTAGCTGCAAGTGTTTCAAAGGGGCTGAGTCTTAAAAATGTGAAAGCGGCGCTCGAGATTTCACGTGATGCGTCACTTTTGGCGGAGAAAAATAAAAAATGCGGACCGATGGAATTTTTAAATGAATATATAGATTCGGTCCATAAAAATAGGGAGGAATAAATTTGGATTTAAAATTGTATGCAATCACCGACCCGCGGTGGACAAAAAACGACGATGAGTTCTTTGAGTCAATTCGAAAAGCACTGGACGGCGGAGTCACAATGCTTCAACTGAGAGAGAAGGACACGCCGCACGAAGAATTTCTCTTTAGAGCAAAGGAAGTCAAAAAAATTTGCGACGAATACAAAGTGCCGCTCATAATAAATGACAATGTAGAAATTATGGAAGCGGTTGACGCCGCAGGTGTTCACTTGGGAAGAAGCGACGCATCGATTAAAGAAGTGCGAATGAAATATCCGAAGAAAATTATCGGCGCAACGGTTAAAACGATTTTGCAGGCAATTCTTTCGAAAGCGGCGGGCGCAAGTTATTTCGGAGTGGGCGCTGTGAATCCGTCGTCGACAAAAAGCGACGCCGTGCCGATTGATGTGAAAAGAATTAACGAAATAGACGAAGCGGCGGGCGTTCCGATTGTTGCAATAGGCGGAATAAATCTCGAAAATATGGAGAATTTAAGCGGAGCAAGGATTGACGGCATTGCCGTGAGCGAAGCGATTTTTGGAAGCGGCGACGAAGAAAAGAGCGCGCAACTTTTGAAGGAAAAATTTTTGGAAATGACGAGGAAACACCATGCATAAATCACTTACAATTGCGGGCTCAGATTCGTCGGGCGGCGCAGGCATACAAGCGGATTTAAAGACGATGACCGTGCTCGGCGTTTACGGAATGAGCGCCATCACGGCTTTGACCGCTCAAAACACAACGGGCGTTCAATCGATTTTCGAAGTCACTCCGAAATTTTTGGAGGACGAACTCGACTCGGTTTTTACGGATATATTTCCGGACAGCGTTAAAATCGGAATGGTTTCGAATGCGGATTTGATTCGAGTGATTTCGAAAAAACTTAGAGAGCACAACGCAAAAAACATCGTCGTGGACCCGGTAATGGTTTCGACAAGCGGCTCGAAGCTGATGGCGGACGGAGCGAAGGACGCACTTCTTTCGGAGCTCTTTAAAGTCGCAGACATCATCACGCCGAACATTCCCGAAGCGGAAGCACTCACCGGACAAAGTATAAAGTCAAAAGACGACATGCTCGAAGCGGCGAAGAAAATCGGAGAATTTTTCGAGGGTTACACTCTTTTGAAGGGTGGACACAGCACCGACGATGCGGACGATCTTCTCTACAAAAATTCGGAAAAAATCTGGATTAAGGGCGAGCGCATCGAAAATCCGAACACACATGGAACGGGTTGCACGCTTTCAAGTGCAATTGCATCATATCTCGCGATGGGGCACGACGTTCCAGAGTCCGTGCACCTTGCAAAAGAATTTATCACAGGTGCGATAAGCGCAAAGCTGGACTTGGGAAAGGGCAGAGGTCCCTTGAATCACATGTGGAAAATATATTCCGAAAATATGTAGAAGTTTTCGGGAGCAATCGAAAAAACCTCGAAAAAAATCGGAGAATGCTCGAAAAAGTTTTTGAAGAAACTCTAAAAGAATTCTATAAAAATAGAAAAACTCGAGAAACTCTCGAAAAAATCGGGAATCGTTCGGGAAAAATTCGGGGAACACTCTAAAAAATCGGAAATCGTTCGGAACGGTTTCTTAAAAACTAGAAAGAAGAAAATGTTAGTGTAATTAATTTTATAATAAAACATTTTGTTTAGGAGGTTTATTTATGAAAAATCCCAAATTTTCAAAGTTAGTTATGTATATATTTTTGATTATAGGGTTTATTGTTATATGTATATCCGGTTCGGTTTATGGAGTTGACCCATCTCATTTTACCTTTTATATTGGATGTTCTGTTATGTTTTTGAGTATTTTATATGGAGTCATTTTTGTCAGATGCCCATCATGTGGTTGTATGTTACCTTTGAGGGGCTGTATAGGTGATTATTGTCATAAATGTGGCACAAAATTATGATTAATATTAGTTGGCAATTTTTTATTTTTTCATAACAAATTGCAAATATTATTGCGACACTTATAGACAGCTAAGTTCATGCATAAATATTTTAAAAGTAAAAATTTATTTTCATATTCTTAATTTATTTATAACAGGCAAATTTTTTACCACTATTGAAGTAAAGTTTTTGAAAGAAAATTTTAGTAAGATTTTTTAGAGAGTCGAATGAGTGCGTACAGAAAACTCGAGCCGGATTAAAGCTCGAAAAAATAATAAACAAAGTGCCACAGAATATACACAAAAAAAGCATCACGGTCGATGCTTTTTTTAATGCGATAATATTTGTTTTTGAATTGTATGAATTTAAATTCGAAAAAATTACATATCATACAAAATGTCGCTCTTAATTTCCTCGAACTTTTTCTTTCCGTAGATTTTCTTAACGATTTCGAGAGCGAAGTCCGTTGCGATTGCAGGACCTCTTGCAGTTATGATGTTTTCGTCGACAACAACGCGGTCGTTTTGGTACTTTGCCGAAGTCATTTCTTCTTCGAAGCCAGGATAAGAAGTTGCGTTTTTACCGGAGAGTATTCCCGCTTTTTCAAGCACAATCGGACCGGCACAAATCGCAGCGATGAGTTTTTCGTCGTCATAGAGAATTTTAACGAGATTTATAACTTGCTCATTGTCCCTTAAATTTGTTGCGCCCGGAAGCCCTCCCGGAATTATTGCTGCGGTTATAGTTTCCGCGTCGAGCTCGTCGATGAGCGCATCCGCTTTGACAACCACGCCTTGCGCGCTTTTTACATTTAAATCTCCCGTCGTTGAAACCAAAAGTGCAGATTTTTCTCCGCCCGCTCTTCTTAAATAATCTATTGGCGTGAGCGCTTCGATTGTTTCAAAACCGTTCGCCAAAAATATACATACTTTTTCCATAATTTTCGCCTCATTACAATTATACCCGTTTTAATTTTCGAAGTGAACTTGTGTTTGAAATCACAAATTGAAACAGAATTAACGAAATATATGACAACCTTGTAACCTTTGTTGAAATTATTTTCAAATAAATGCAAAATGTAATCATTTTGTTAGAGTTGGTTGACATTCGGGGGTATATAATTATTAGGCAAGAGATGAGAGCGAAATGAGAGGTCGCTTTCATATGAATAATAAATATAAATTTTTTCGGGAGGTATATTATGTATAACAGAATGATTAGTGAAAGAAGAGTAATGTTTTCATCAAGAGAAGAACATAGAATTATGGACATCATCGAAGCAGGTCCTTTTGCAAAGCATGGTGCATATGATTTATCAACAGAAATCAACTATGTAAATCCTTGGGACGTTACAAAAAAAGACGAAGTTAAGACAATATAATTTAAAATTTGCGATTAGTTGAAGGAGCCTTCGGGCTCTTTTTTATTTTACGTAAATATATGTTATAATATATAGAGGTGATTTTGTGCGGGAATTTATTCCGAACATTATAAATTTGGGTCTTGCGTTTTTGTTTGTCGATTTGAAACAGCGGGGCGAGATTTCGACGGCGACGATGATAGGGCTTATAGTTTTGAGTTTCATTGTCGTGAACGGTTTATATTTTTATTTAAAGAAATATTTCGTTTCGAAAAGAGTACGCTAGCTTAAAAAGTTCGGATATCTTTTGGATGAAAATCCGGTGGAGTATTTGAAGAAGGTTGACGAGAGTCTTTCGGGGGCGAAAGAATACGAACTCGATTTTCTAACTCTTCACAAGGCGAATGTGCTCCACAAAATAAACAGGGACGAAGAAGCAATTGAAACTCTTCAGTCGCACATGCCGCTTTTTCTTGATGACAACAACAAGGCGATTTATTTTAACAATCTTGTCGGGCTTTATTTAAAGCAAAATGATTTTAAAAATGCGAAAAAGATTTTTGAGTCGAACAGAGAACTTTTGGAAAAACTTGAAATAAATCCTAGTTTCGGCTTTTCGATTCTTGTAAACAAGGCGTCGATTTTACTTAATCACGGCGACAAAAAAAGCGCCGAAAAAGCGATAGAAGAGGCGAGAAAAATTGCTCCGAGCGAAAAAGCGCAAAGAGAAATTGATGAGATGAAGAAAAAGTTTTTATAAAAATATTTTTTGGAGGGTCAATATGAAAAAATGTAGATTATTAATGGCGATTCTTATTACTATGTTATTTACAGTCACGGCAGAGGCAAAAGTTGCTGTGAAAAATGTAAATATCGGCGGCAGAAATGCAAATGTTGTCACTATTGATTTGGACAATGAGGTGAAACTCAGGGTCGCAAAGCCGAACAACAAGCAAGTGGGAACCATGAATTTCAAAACATTCATCAACAACTTCGGCGCCAAGGCTGCGATTAACGGTAACTATTTCGAAGCTTACAAGGGCGGCAAATTTCCATACGGCACCCAAATGAAAAACGGGCAAATGATAAATATGGAAGGGAAAAATGCGAATTTGATTGTGTTTGACGACAACAAGGCGAAAATTGTGAATGGCACTTTTAAATATTTGGGCTATCTCGACGGCAAGAAAAAGAATGAGTGGAACAACGACACAAACGGAATGGACTTCAACGTTTTCAGTGTTTGGTATGTAAATGTCGCTCCAAACGACACGAGCGGAGTTTATATTTTCAATCAATTCAGAAATGTACCGACAAATTTAAACGGCGGTTTTGTGGTAACCGTAAAGGACAACGTGGTTCAAAAAGTTGCGCCGGGAAACGGCAAAGCTGAAATTCCAAAGGACGGCTATCTCATCTACTACGGCAAGGACGCTGCGGATGAAAACTATGTTAAGGTGCGTTTTAAACCGGGAAGAAAAGTCGAACTTGAACTTATACTCACAAAGGACACGGCTGATGGAACGATTGAAACAAAAACATTTAAATACGGCGAAGAAGAAATTCCTTTCTCGAAAGTGACGGATATTATGTCGGCGGCTCCGATGCTCATTGAAAACGGAAAATCCGTTTGGGAAAAATCGGTCAAGGGGATGGAAGCGAAGATGACACAAGGTGCGGGCGCAAGAAGCCTCATCGGAATTAACAAAAACAACCAACTTGTGCTTGTCACAACTTCGGGCACGATGGCACAATGCGCAAATATTATGGCGAGCCTCGGATGCACGGATGCGTTCAATCTTGACGGCGGCGCTTCGAGTGCGCTTTATGCGAACGGAAAATATTTGAGAAATGCGGGAAGGCAATTGAACACAGTTTTGTTGATACAACAAAAATAAAAAGAAGTGGTTTTGTAACCACTTTTTTTATTGTATAAAAAACACGGGTGTGGTAAAATTATATGAGAGGTGATATGCATGGAGATTGGATTTTCTAACGAAAAATACATCAATGAACAAACGGATTTTATTTTGAAGAGAGTTTCGAAATTCCAAAAGCTTTATTTGGAATTCGGCGGAAAACTTTTCGGCGACAAACATGCGGCGAGGGTTCTTCCGGGTTACGATGAGGACATAAAGACGACATTGCTCGAAAAAATGAAAGACGAAATGGAAGTTATTGTAACAATCCATGCGCAAGATATTATTTCGAACAAATTGAACAACAATACCGGTTTGACCTATGAAAAAGAGTGCATAAGACTCATCGAAAGGCTCAAAAAAAGAGGTATAAAAATAAATTCGGTGGTCATCAACAGATACAAAAAAGATGAAAACGTCGACAGATTTGCGGCACTTCTTAAAGGAAGCAATATGCCGGTTTACCTTCACGAAAGAACGGAAGGCTTCCCGAGCGACGTTGACAAAATTCTTTCTGAAGACGGATTCGGAAAACATCCCTATGTCGAAACGACGAGAAAAATTATTGTCGTGACGGGGCCGGGGCCGGGAAGCGGAAAAATGACCACTTGTCTCAGCCAACTTTATCATGAATATAAGCGTGGCGTGAAGGCGGGATATGCGAAGTTTGAAACATTCCCGGTGTGGAATCTTCCTTTGAAACACGAACTCAATCTTGCTTATGAAGCTGCGACTGCAGATTTGAGCGATGTCAACCAAATCGACCCGTTCCATTTGGAAAACTACGGTGAAGTTTCGGTAAACTACAACAGAGACATCGAAGCATTTCCGATTTTGAAAAAGATTTTGGACCGCATAATGGGCGAAGAATTTTACAAATCGCCGACCGACATGGGCGTGAACCGAATAAAATCCGGAATAATTGACGAAGAAGTCGTGAAAGAAGCGTCGAGACAGGAAATCGTTCGAAGATATTTAAAGGCACTTTTTGTCTTTAAAGTTACACATCAAAATGAGTCGGAAATGCAAAGGATAAAAAGGCTCATGGAAGAGTTGAACCTTAAAGTTGAGGACAGAAAATCGCTCGTAGTTGCGAGAGAAAAGAAGGAAAAACTCATGAGTGAGTCGGACTTCAGCGGAAATGTCACAGCGATTGAAACGGAAGACGGCACGATCATCACGGGAAAAGACAGCGAACTTATGGATTCGGCGGCCGCTGCAGTTCTCAATGCGCTGAAACATATTTCAAATATTCCGGACGATCTTCATCTCATAGACAAGGCGATTTTGGAGCCGATAAAAGAAGTGAAGGGCATTATCGAAAAGAAAAACAGCCCGGTTCTCAATGTTGAAGAAGTTTTGATTTGCCTTGCAACGTCGAAAATGTTTAACCCGAGCGCAAGAATATGTATTGAAAACCTTGCGAAACTTCGCGGACTTCGCGGGCACTCGACCGGAATGCTCAACATCACGGACATCGAAATCTTTAGAAAACTTGACATCGATCTCACAAGCGACTACAAAGACAGAGGCGAAATTATAAAACTGTAAAGATTTGATTATTTATGAAAAATGCGGTACAATTTGTTGTATATTGTACCGCAGACCATTTTGGTTGATAGGCGATGGAATTTTGAAAGAAATTTCATTGTTTGTATGGAATATGCAGATATGGCGAAATTGGCAGACGCGCACGGTTCAGGTCCGTGTGTCTCACGACATGCGAGTTCGAGTCTCGCTATCTGCACCAAGTAAAGCTACGAATGAAAAATTCGTGGCTTTTTAATTTGGCAAAGTTTGAACGAGCAGTTCCGACCGTACCGAAAAGACACAGTAATCGTTTTGGCTTATATTGTATGACGGGCATGTTCTAATGCTGGAAAGTAATTTTTTGAATGATAAAGATTTAATGGTTTAATGGTTACCCCTAATCTAGATTATGGAATGAGGAAGAGATTTGATAGAATATATATAATTTAAAAACGAAATGTTATGGTATGATAATATTCAAAAACATGACGATATGAACTTCACAAAACAGCAGAAAAATATATTTTTAAACGCACATATAAACACACTTGCAATTATTAATTCATTGTGTTATAATATTATCAACAAGAGATTTAAAGATTTAACTAGCGAAAGTGTATGATGTAGCATTAAAAATCTCATGTTTAAGGTTTATGGATTACCTTTAATAATCTAAATATGTTATATAAGGAGAAAAAGCATGAAAAGAATATTTATTCTATTACTAGCATTAGTTTTATCTGTGCAGGTTATTACAGCAACAAAAAATCAGGAAGAATTTAATTTAAATTATGATCAGCAAAAGGAGATTGTTCATTTTGTAGAAAATCAAATAATTGAAAGCTATTCCAATTATTACACTATTCCAACAATAAATGTTGAAATTGAGTCGGTTAATGTAAGGGATAATCAATTAATAATTGATTTGAAAGCTAATATAACAAAAGTTTTAAAAGTGAATTCGGCATTAGAACTTCCTTATGTGAAAGGTATGCTTGAAGAAATTTCTAGCATTAGAGATAAATATGATTTTGATAGAGCAAAAAGGTATGCTGAAAATCTTATAAAAGATTTAAATTATAATTATATCGGAGTAGAGCAAAATGAAAATGCGGATTTTCAAATGCAGATTCCAATTATTGCTGAACGTTCTAACTTGTATAATACTAGGTGTAATTTACTTTTTAAGGATGAGAACAATGATACTCTTACCATGGAAGAGTTTGCACCTCTTTCAGAAGAAATGCTAGAGAAGGATGGTAAAAGGTATATTAATAATATTATTGAACATCAGAAATATTCTATCAGGTCATCAAGCCCTGGAAATTACGACAGAATAATAGCGCGTGATTATGTAAGAAAATGGTCAGATGCTTGTGGAGATTGTCACTGTTCTGATTGTGATCCATCAAAATTAGTATATAATCCATCTTATGCAAATTACCACAATAATGACTGTGCAAATTTTGTCTCACAAGCAATACATGAGGCAGGGGTCCCTACTGATGATAAATGGAGACCAGGTAATCGTTGTTGGTACAATACTGGACATGAAGGAGATGGATTGATTGATTACATGGTGGAAGAGGGGCTATTTTTCGAAACAAATGATAGATATAAGGCTTTTGCTGGAAGCATAATTAAATGGACAGAAGTTTCACATGTGGGCATGGTAGATCAAAATGATACTGTTACAATGACATTTTGTGCACATACTGACGATAGAAATAGTTGTGCATTTAGAAATATAAGAGGCTTGACATTTTTTGTGCCGGTATGGGATTCTTACTCTAATCAATGGACACCACAGTAGTAAATAATCAATTTGCAAAAATTATTATATATAAAGGCAATAAACTAAATGAAAATAAGATTTGAATTAATTGCATTTCTTATATTTCTTTCATTCTTTTCTGCTTGTGCAGATAAGAATGTGCAAGTAGAAAAAAAAGAAATGGAGAATGCACGAAATGAAGTTGGGATAGAAAAGCAAGTAGAAATAGAAAACCTAAAAAAACAAATAGAAAGTCAACAAGGGGAAATTGATGAATTAAAAAAAGAGTTAGAGAGAGAAAAAAAAGGACGAGAAAGAATTGTTGAAAAATTTGATAAGATCTTTTACAATTTATATAAATCTAACAAGTTGATTTATCATAATGATGATTATGGATTTAGTATAGAAATTCCTGAGAAAAAATTAAATATTAAATTTAATAATGTTATACAAGATAAGACAGAAGAAAATATAGAAATCTTGAACTTTCAATTCTCTACAAAAGATGAAAATGATATGGAAGTTGCAGGAACCTTGTTTGAAATAATTGTGTGTAAGAATAATGCAACTTATCCTGGAGTGGAATTTTTAGGCAAGCGGGGAGATATTGCATTTTATTTTAGAGATTCTTCTTATGATACAGAATCCTCTGCGATTAAAGCACTTATCGAAGAATTAAAACCTATGTTGGAAGAGATAAAAGTATCTTTTAGATTTGATGAATAAAATATATGCAAAATATATCTATAAGAAGTGAAGCAATGTTATCGTGAAAAAAATACACTACGAATGCTCATGCCCACAAGGGGCAATCCCATTCGCCGTATGTCTGGGATTTTCCTCAGATTGTTGTCCTCAATCGTTTGTCACTACGTTCAAACGATTGAACAACAAGTTGCGTGAGTCGCTGCATACCAATCGAGCATCGTTTGCAATCGCTCTTGGGAAATCAGTTGCAGCTGACCTACTAAGATGTGCCGACAAGTCGGCTCATCAAGTTAGGTCAAGCACGTCCGTTGTGTCTCACGACATGCGAGTTCGAGTCTCGCTATCTGCACCAAGTAAAGCTACGAATGAAAAATCGTGGCTTTTTTATTTATCTAAAAGAGCTAGAGAGCCTAGGATATGAAAGCAAGTATGAAATCTTAAATGCAATGGACTTTGGGATACCTCAAAAAAGAGAAAGGATATTTGTTGTTTCATGTCTTGGAGCAAATAACTTTTCTTTTAATAAATTGGAGAGGAAAGAAACTAGACCACTAAGTGAATTTTTAGAAAAGGATGTAAGTGAACTTTATACAATGACCCAACCTTATATGCTGAAATTTTTAAATAAGGGCATAGATAACAGTTTTAAAGGACGACTAAAAGTGATTAAAGATTTTTCTTATACTATTTCTACAAAACAGATTAGAGTACCTAATTTTGAAATAATAGATATTGGAAATGGCCAATATTGGTATTTAACAGAAAGAGAATGTTTAAAACTAATGGGTTTTTATGATAGTGATATAGATAAATTAGAGAAAGTACATCCAAGAAGAAAAAATTGCACATCAAGTAAACTGTATAAGCGGGCAGACAATTCTATTGTGGTTGATATTTTAATGGCTACTATAAAAGATATTTTACTGCGTTAAAAAAATGCAATTTATTTGTATTTATATTGACACTATTTTGTTACCAAATATGATTGTGTAGCGGGTATTAAAGCAATAAAGGAGAATGGAAATATGTTTGACAATTTCCAAAGATATAAAAATGGTGATTAACTTAGGAATAAGGTTAGACACTTATTCCTAGAAAGATGGTACAATATTTCATAAATCATCAATATGTCATGAGAGGGGTTATTTATGAATAATGAAAATAATGATATTAAAAATAAACTCGAAATAATGATAAATGTATTTTTCGAAACACTAACATTTATATTAACATTATATTTGATATCATGCTTTTTAATATCATTTCAAAGTGAAATCATTAAAGTATTGTTTTCGTGTTTAAATATAAATATAATTATGAATTTCAAAGATAACATTGAAAAGGAATTGAGCAAAAAAGAAGCATACATTCTTACGGCTGTGTCTTTCATAATATTAATATTTTTTGTTTATTCATTTGGATACTTTGAGGTTTCTACTAATTTCACAAAATTATAGGGAGGAAATATGAAAAATATAAATTACAGAATTTTAGCTATAGTATCTTCAATAGCTATATTGATAAATTTAATTGCACCAATTTCAGTGCATGCAAATTCAGAAAACACAATCTTCAAAGAAGCATATGAATTAGAATTACAACAAACTGGAATTACAGAAGATGAAATATTAGAAAATCAAAGAAGAGAATTGAGGGAAATGTGGAACGAATATTCTGTGGAGTTAGATAAAGTAGATAAGTTGCATTTATCAGAACACAATTATAAAAATATTTTGTTTGGACCTGACCCTGGGTTCACAGGAATAGGTTCAACGGGGGATATTTTGATTGCATTAGACTCTTTGACAGATCATGTGGGAATTGTTGTGGATAAATATACAGTTATAGAGGCACATCCAGATAATCCTAACGGTGGAGTAGATTACAGAGATAACAACTGGAAAACACGCTATAAAAGTATAAAAGGACTCTATGTAAAAGGGGCAAACAACTTAGATTGTACAAATGCTGTTTATTATTGTGAAAAACAAATCGGAGAACCTTATAATATGTTGTCAGGTAGATGGTCAGAAGATGAATGGTATTGTAGTAAGTTGGTTTGGAGAGGCTGGTATGAACAAGGATATGATTTGGAAGGAAGAACATATGAACCTAGAGGAACTCATGTAACACCGGGAGACATATTAGATTCTCCATTAACTGTAGTTTTCTATGATTATAACAATTAGGTAATAGAAGTTTAAATAATATTTAGGTGATGTTAAACGAGTGATTTTAGGAAAATCACTCGTTTAAACTAATGGTAATTTTAAAATGAAAAAAAGAATAATAAAGTTATTAATCGCATTATCTTTAATGATAGTATATTTTATACATCAATACTATTGGAATACATATAGTTTTAGGTATTTGATAACAAACTATCTTGTTGAAGGAACAAATATTATTAAAATAACACCTTTTTCAAGAAAAATATCTCATACTTTTAATCTGAAATGTGTTGAAAAAGAATATTGGATTAACGGAGAAAGAGTTTTCGCAGATAGGTATGGGAATAAAATTGCAATAATAGATGGGCAAAAAGTTAAATATTATAAATTTGATGAATTCAATATAGTAGATATAGTTAGTAATAATGAATATATATACATGTTATTTAACACATCTCCTCATAAAAATAAAATACTAAAACTAGATAAAAATTTCAACGTGGTTGATGAAAGCTTGAAGTTTGAGGGTAATCCGAGAAATATGGTGCTAATAGAAGACGATATTTACGTAGTGTCTAATATTCTAAAAAAATCCAATGATAGTAAGTCTATATTATATAAAGTTTCTACTAAAACAATGAATTTGGAAAATTCCACCTACTTAGAATCCATGTCTTTTGTTTTTAGAATATCAGAAGTAGATGGTAAATTGCTAGTTTTTGGGAACTATGATAATATAGGATACAAATTACAAGTGTCTAAATTTGATAGAAACTTGAAATTAGAATTGGAGAAAAAATATACCGAAAAAGCACTATGGGTTAATAATATTATAAAAAATGATAAATATTTAATTATTCAAAATGAATTTTCGATAATTTTTTTGAATAAATTAAGTCTAGACATTCTTAATGTTTATAAAAAAGAAAACTGTGCCTTATTTGATGTTATTAAAAAGAAAAAATATTTATACGTTCTGTCTTTGAATATAAAATTAGGAGAAAGCTATATTGACATAGTGGACACAAAAACTTTAAAAAATATAAAAAACTATAAAATTGAGATTGGTTTAGAAAAAGAAAACGACATACCGTCTTTATTGATGGATGATTTTTAATGGAGGTACATTTAATGGAGAAAAATAAACTATTATGGCTTTATGTAATAATTGCATCTTTTTTATCCTTAGTCGGGGGAGATAATTTTACTTTTTTAAATGTAATTTTAGCTGCCTTAATCTTAGTAGTTTCAATATATTTTTCAGAGAATAATAAAAAATTTTTTCAAAAAATTAATAGAACATATTTGCCAATTTTATTAGTGCTTATCGTGTGTTTGTTTAATGGAATATTGCATTTTCTAACGGATAGTAAAGATTTTTATGTTTTATTTTTGCTGCAAGTATTTTGGGGAATTTTAGGAGTGGCTGTTTATATTATGAGGAAACTGGTTTTAAAGAATGATAGTGATTTTTTCAAAGGATTTTTGCAATGGTATCTTTCATTATTTATAATGATTTTAATGGAGAGACTTTTAAATGGCATTAAATTTTTAGATGTTAATTTTGATATTTTCCATTTTATTATAGCCATATTCATATGGAAGCTTATAGATGTATTTTTGCTAAAAATATCAGATAAAAAAATGGAAATGTAAACTCTTAGTATATATTAAGTAGGGCAATCTATAAAGTTCTATATTAATAGCAAATATGACTTTTGAATAAATAGTTTAAGACGGTAGAAAATTAAAAACTATCGTCTTTTTTTGTTGCTCTAAAAGGGAGATAGAAAATGCAAGTAAATGATTATAAGAATATACAAGAAGCTATAAAGTATGAGGTTTTACAAGATGAAAAAAATATTTAAAACTCTTAAAAGTTATAGGCAATAATCAGAAATATGATTTTTCAAGCCAATTAAATATATATAACAAGGAAACTGAAGCCACAGCATAACACTGCGGCTTTTTTCATGCTATTTTATAATTTCATAGATTCTTGTTCCGATGTTTTTCCATGCGAAGTTCTCAATTTTTTCGGAAATTTCATCAGTAAATATTCCGTCGTTCATTCTCCCGATTTGTTTCAAGATATTTTCCGCAAGTCTTTCGACATATGCGTGTATGTCTTCGGTGTACGGTTTGTCGACGTCGTACAGGCGAGGGAGTTTTGTAAATTCGATGATGCCGGTGTTTACGAGTTCGTCGCCCAAGAGTTTTTTCAGTCCCGAGATGTCGGATGCAACGACGAGTTTGTGGCACGCGAGTGCTTCGACGGCAATGAGTCCCAAGGCTTCGAAGTAAGACGGTAGGACAAATATGTCGCTTTCCCTCAAATGGTCCGCCATGAGTTTTTGGTTTTCGGCGTTATAGATCATGAGCCCTTCCGAATAGTTTGCCTCCATCATCAATTTGTCGCGTTCTTCTTTGGTGGACTTGCCGACGATGTGGATCTCAACATTTTCGTATTTCTTTTCGATATAAGGAAGCGTTGCAGCAAGGGCGTAAATCCCTTTTGATTCCGTAATTTTTCCGGCGTACATAATCCTTATTTTTTCGTCCTTTTTCGCTTCGGTTGGAGGATAGAAGACGTTTTCGTTGTAGCCACCGCCCACGAGGTGAATTTTATTTTTGTCCACTTTTAAGATTTCTTCGATTTCTTTGTGCTCCGCCGGAGTGACTGTCAAAACGGCGTCGAGGTCTTTTATGTGGGTGAGTCTTTTTAAAAACTTTTCGTGTTTTAAAACCTGTCTTATATCCGTGCCGTGACAAATGCCGACGACTTTTCTGTCGTCAAAAACTTCTCGAACCAAATCGGTCAAAAGGAACAGATGGTGCGAGATGACTATGTCAGGCTCGAATTCTTTTTTCATTTTTTCAAGTTTTTCCCTGAAATTTTTAAGTAGTACGTCGATTTCGTCTTCCGACATTTCGCTGTATATTGTCGAGTCATACGGCATTTCGTCGCTCATTCCGCATATGTGAAAAGGCATTTCGGGCGTGTCGTAATAAACGGGCTCGACGATTTCCGCGTGCACATCGATTAGTGAAGCGTGTTTTTCTTCGGTGCCGAAAATTGCTGCATTTTCGATTCCGAGATTTCGAAGACTTTCAATCAGGTTTGAAAAGTAGACACCGCTTCCCGTTTTTGCCGGGAGTTGTGTTAAAACATGTAAAATTTTCATAAGTCTCTCCAAATATTTAAATTTTTTAATAATTAAACTCTAGTTCTTATATACCCAAGCTGTTAACAAAATACGAATTTAATCAATTTTAATATAAATTTATTTTAAAATTGATATAATATTGATTTTCATATATAATATAGTTAGGATTATGACGGAGGTGGTTTTATGATAAAGAGAGAGATTATTGATTCTACGATTTTGCTTCACGGTCTTGACGACAGGGACAAGGAGTTTTTGAGTGAGAATCTTGAAATACAAAAGTTCAAGCGCGGCGAATTTATTTTCCGTCACATGGACGAAGCGAATTATATGTATATTATGAAGAGCGGCGCGATGAAGATTTCGATGGATCTGTCGGACGGCCGCGAGCAAATTATGTATATTTACAGAAAAGAAGATTTCGTCGGAGGGCTGAATCTCCTGACCGCCGACAAATATGTTTACAACGGAATCGCTCTTACCGAGAGCGAGGTTATAAAAATTTCGAAAAATATTTACAACGAGATTTTGATTCACAACGAAAACTTTTTGAGGGAAATGCTCATCCAAAGTTTTTTGAGAATCAGAAAGTCGGAAGAGCTCATCGACAGGCTTTGCGTTATAAACGGCGACATGAAAGTTGCGAAGGGGCTCATCGATTTGGTGCAAATGAGCGGAAAGAGGGAGCCGGACGGAAGTTTTCTCATCAGTCCGCACATGAACAGAACGGAGCTTGGAAGCTACACCGGTCTTGCAAGAGAGACTGTGACGAGAAAGCTTTCGTATTTTGAGGACATGGGATATATCGAACTTTTACCGAAAGGAGCAATTCGAATTCTCGACATGGATTCATTGAGAGACCTCACAATTTAGTTTAATTTTATGAATGCAGATTTATTTCTGCATTCTTTTTTTGTATGTTATTGCGTTCGTCGCACCGCTCGCCCCATCGTTTCTCATATTGTAAAAACTAGCATGTTTTGATATAATTAAACCATGAATGAAGATATTGAAATTCGAAAAATGAATGTAAAAGATGTTGTTTCAATGCGTTCTTTCGGAAAAAATAAAAATCGACTTTTGAGGAGTTATGATTTTTGGCCGAGGACTTTGACGGAGTGCGCTTATTGGTTTTACAAAAAGACCGAAAAGCAGGACAGAAGATATTTTGTCGCGTCAATCAAGGGCAAAATCATTGCCTATATTTCTTCAAAGGACATCGACATGGACGAGGGAACGTCGGTTTTGGGGCTGGTCCTCGATCCGAATTTTCAAAGCGCGGGATACGGAAAGCGCATCATGGAAAAGTTTCTCGAGCTGTATTTTGAGGACTACGGTTTCGACGAGATGACTCTTACTGTCGATATGTGGAACGAGAGAGCGATTCGGCTCTATAAGTCTTTGGGATTTAAAGTTGTCGGACGCGGGTACCAGATTTTTGACGGCGAGAGATGGCAAATTTCGAAAGACGATGAAAAATTTTTTGTCTTTAAAAAGGGACGTATATTATCTAAAATGTGGGAGATGAAAATCTCGTACGAAGATTTTTATCACGGAACGGAGGAGAGATTTTGAGATTTATTGAATCGGAAAATTTAATACCAAGGAGGACTTCAATAAGCAATCTTTTTTTCAATACATTTTTAAAGGATGCGACGGGAGACGATGTAAAAGTTTATCTCTATGCGTATTATCTTTGCAAGGAGAGCGTTGCAATGACGAAAGAGGATTTTGCAAAGAGTCTTCACATGGAAAGTGAAACGATTGAGCGCGCGATAAATTATTGGATGAACACGGGGCTCATCGAGATGAAGGACGGCGATATGATTTTCCACGATCCGGACTCTCTCACTCTTAAAAACATCGTGACAACGGCTCCGCAAAAGACCGAAGACCCGGAGATGAAGCTTATCGAAGCGAACAGAAATCCGGAGATAAGAGAGATGTTTCGTCAAGCGGACTATATCGTGCGGCGACCGCTCGTTCCGGAGGAAAAGAAGAAATTTATCACGTGGATTGAGACTTACCACATGTCGATTGAAATGATTCTTCATGCGCTCAGCTATGCTTATGACGACCAGGGCGTAAAGCATCTCGATTATGTCGAGGGGATTTTGAGACGTTGGTATGATGCGGGATACACAAGTCTCGACGACGTTATAGATAATACAAATCTGATGTCAAGCACGATGGAAATTGTTAGAAAGTCTTTGAATTTCAAACAGTCACAAATGACGGAGCCGGTCAAGGAAATGATAGAAAAATGGAAGACGGAGCTAGGCTACAGCGACGATATCATCTCGCTTGCGTGTGCGCAAACGGTGAATATAAGAGAGCCGAATGTGAAATATGTCGACGCGGTTCTTCGCGCGTGGCACGACGACGGCGTGACGGATCTTACGGGAGCGAGAGCGGCGATTGAAAACAGACCGCAAAGACCGTCGGGCGGCGGAACTTCGAAACTCGACGACTATTATATGACGACCGAAAGGCAGACCGACGAATACTCCGACGATGAGTTAAAGAAACTTCTCGGTTTAAGAGGGGGTTTATAGATGAATATTAGAGAGCAGGTTGAGATGAAGCTTATGGGCCGACGCGAAAAGAATGCGCACGACAGCATTCAAAAAAAGAATGCGGTCCTTTCGAAATATCCCGAAATTGTAAAGCTCGAAAGCGATGCGCGTGACTATATGGTTGGTGCGATGACGGGCGGAGAGATAAATACGAAATATTTTGACGAGCTCATCGAAAAGAAAGAGGCGCTCATAGATAAATACGGCATTCGCGAGGATTTAAAGCCGATTCACGACTGTTATATTTGCGGCGACCGCGGATATTTAGAGGACGGCAGCATGTGCAAGTGCCTTAAAACCCTTTTGGAAGAGGAGTATTTCAGGGTCGGCGAGTCGAGCAATATTATAAAAAACGTAACTTTTGAAAATTTTAAATTGGATATTTTTTCGGAGCAAATTATGCCGGGCGACAAGATTTCGCTTCGCGATTATATGTCGGAAAAGCTCGAGGAGGCAAGGGCGTATGCCGAAAGTTTTACCGGCACCGGAAAGGGGCTTTTGTATTTCGGAAAAAGCGGCACCGGAAAAACTTTTACAACCGGAGCGATTGCAAACAGAATCAGGGAGCGCGGCTTCACGGTTCTTTACATGACTGCGGTTGAGCTTATGGATGCGGTAAAAGAAAAGGATTATTCGAAAAACGCCGACGACAGCGAAACGAAATACCAACTTATAAAAGATGTGGATCTTCTCGTGATCGACGACCTCGGGACGGAACTTGCAACGCCGTACACCGCTTCCGCACTTTTTGACATTGTAAACTATCGCTCGGGACTCGAAAAGCCGGTCATTTATTCCACAAATTTTGAATTGACACAGCTTTCAAAGAGATATCACGACAGAATTTTCAGCAGAATCACCGGCTCGGTTAAGTTGGTTGAATATTTTGGAAACAATATTAGATATATAAAAAAAGGAGAATAAGATGTTAGATATTAGAGACATTAGAAATAATTATGAATTTGTTAAGGAACGTCTTTCGGTCAGAGGCAAGGAATATCCTCTCGAAGAGTTGAAAGAGCTCGACGAAAAAAGACGTGAAATAATTGGAGTTGTAGAAGACAAGAAAGCATATCAAAACGAAATTTCGAAAAAAATTCCGATGATGAAAAAAGAAGGCAAGGACACCGAAGAAATTTTCAAGGAAATGAAGGAGCTTTCAAACGAAATCAAAGGTTTCGATGAAGAGCTGAAAGAACTCGACGAAAAAATCAGAGAAGTCATTTTGGAAATTCCGAACCTTCCGAACGAAAGCGTTCCAAGAGGAAACGACGACTCGGAAAATATCGAAATGGTAAAGGTTGGAACTCCGCGCGAATTCGATTTTGAGCCGAGAGCACACTGGGACATAGGAACGATGAACGACTGGCTCGACTTTGAAAGGGCAAACAAAATTACGGGAAGCAGATTCTCGATTTTTAAAGGATTCGGCGCAAAACTTGAACGCGCATTGACACAATTCATGCTCGACCTTCACACCGAAAAACAAGGTTACACTGAAATGAGTACGCCGTTTATGGTAAACCGCGATAGCATGATTGGAACCGGACAACTTCCGAAGTTCAGCGAAGATATGTACCAACTCGAAAGAGATGACTTCTACCTCGTTCCGACTGCAGAAGTGCCGCTCACAAATATGTATAGAGGTGAAATTTTAAGCGAAGACGATTTGCCGATTTACATCACGGAATACACTCCTTGTTTCAGAAGAGAAGCGGGAAGCGCCGGTCGTGACACAAGGGGACTCATAAGAAATCACCAATTCGACAAAGTCGAACTCGTAAAATTTGTAAAACCTGAAACCTCATACGACGAACTCGAAAAGCTCACGATGAATGCGAGAGAAGTTTTGGATTTGTTGAAACTCCCGTACAGAGTTGTCACGCTTTGCGGCGGCGATTTGGGATTCTCGAGCGCAAAGACATACGACATCGAAGTTTGGATGCCGAGCTACGGAAGATATGTTGAAATTTCGAGCTGCTCCAACTTTGAAAGCTACCAAGCAAGACGCTCCAACATAAAATATCGTCCGAAAGACGGGGGCAAAACCGAATTTGTTCACACTTTAAACGGAAGTGGTCTCGCAGTTGGAAGAACATTTGCCGCACTCGTTGAAAACTACCAAAAAGAAGACGGCACAATCGAAATTCCGGAAGTCTTAAAACCATATTTCGAATCGAGATTAAAATAATGAAAAAATATAGAAAATTTTTAATGGTAACGGCGTTTGTAATGCTGTTACCATTAACTTCATATGCCAAAAATGTCAGACTGTGGATTGACGGAAACTATGTGACGGGAGACGTCGCACCCCAAATTGTAAACGACAGAACCGTCGTTCCGCTTCGAATGATTTCGGAGAGTTTGGGTCTTACTCCGGTGTGGAATGAACCGGAACAGTCGGTCACAATTGAGGCGCAAAACATTTCAGTCGTTTTTAAAATAAATGACATGAATTATGTTCTAAACGGCGAAATGAAGCAAATGGACGTCGCACCGCAAATTATAAGCGACAGAACATTCGTGCCTCTTCGAGTTATCGCCGAAGTTTTCGGAAAAAAAGGTGGATTGGGACCAAAAGAACGAGACTGCAATTGTGGGCGAAGGATATGTTCCGCCGGCTGAAACGCAAGTTTCGTTTGAAAAAGCGACTGTAAAAAATGTGGTTGACGGCGACACGATTGTTGTGGACATCGACGGAGCTGAAAAGAAAGTGCGCTTCGTCGGAATTGACGCACCGGAAATGAGCACACCGAACGGAAATACATCGAAAAAATTTACGGAGGACGCAATTTTAAACAAGACCGTCTATCTTGAAAAAGACGTGTCCGAAGTCGACAAATACAACCGCCTTTTAAGATATATTTGGCTCATTTCTCCGAGCGGAATCGAAATAAACGAAAACAGCATAAGGGAAAATATGCTGAACGGGAAAATGGTTGCTAGCGGAATGGCTGCTTTAAAAACTTATGCGCCGGACACAAAATATCAAAATATTTTCGACAAAATTCAAACCGATGCGATAAACAACAAACTCGGCATGTGGGCGCCGGTTCCGACGGGTGCGGTTGTAAGCACGCACAAAGTCGAAGGTTGGGGTCTTCAATTCGGTACATTCGTTCCGGAAAACAGAACGAAAATCGAAAGAAAACAAAACGGCAAGACCTACTTCGCCGACACGACACAAGGATATATAAAAGGCAACGCAAGCTCGAAGAAATACCATCTTCCGGGCATGCAAGGCTACGACAAAATCAGCGTTGTGAATGTCTGCTTCTTTAAAACTGAGGAAGAAGCGATTGCACGCGGCTTTGTAAAAGCGAAAAGATAATCTTTGCCCCAAATTTCTTAAAACGAGATGTGGGGCTTTTTTGTACAATTTTTCTTGGCGAATAAAAGAAAAAAGATTAAAATATATGTGGGAGGAGGGAGCAACGTGGAAGGATTTCAAAAATATAAAATCGACTACTCGGGCGGAGCGCTCTATGTCGAAAATATAAAATGGAATGACAAAGGACTTGTTGTGGAGCCCGAAAATGAGAACTGCGAAAAAATAAAACTCATTTTTGAAAGTACGGTCTATCTTTACATAAACACATCGGAAAGCTATAAGCCGGAGTTTTGGATTGAAAATACGGAGGATTATTATCCGTTCTTGTACCCGGAAAACTCGAAAAAAATTCTCGAGCTCAAAAAAGAAGCATCTCATATTGAAAACGAAAAGATAATTCACTTTGCAATTGTCGGAGTTGAAAATATTGTTGAAGTGCTTACTTCGGATTTTCCGAAATTGTATTGGAAATAAATTTCGGTTCACAGTTTGCAATATTTTGTTAAATGATTTATATTATTGCGTACATTTTTTGTAAAGATTGATTTAAAAATAAATTGCATAATAAAAAAGTGAAAGAATTTGCATTTAAAGACATTTGTTTAGGTTTTATATGAATAGTTTAATATAATTTATGGTATAATATATATTATAGGTAATAATAAAATTCAATAATAAATTGAAACTATTTTTGAAAGGAGACTATAATTTATGCGAAAGGAATTTAAAACAAAACGTTTACTTGCTTTTGCACTTGCAATTATGATGCTTGTTACATCAATTCCATTGCAAGTAATGGCAAAAGATTTTGACCACGAAAATATAGTTGAAGAAAAATCTAACTATATCAATAATGTTAATGACTCAATACCGATTAAACCGGTTGTTTTGCCCGAGGGTAAAGCTGCTGCGGACTATATAATTAATCCGAATATGCCGAAGCTTTACACTATGCGTGCAGATTTTAAGGTGCCGAGAAATGATGAAGAAATTATCGGATACCAACCTTATATAGCTACTGTCGGTGATGATGAATATACCTATACTGATTTGGATAGCGGTGAGAATAAAAAGGTTCTGACAGATGCAGAAAAAAAGAGTATCTCAAATGATATAAAGTTGCCGGACATTGACGGATATACTGCACCGACACCGAAATTTAATGTGAACTATAAATATATTAAAGACAATGCATTAAAAGGAATCAAAGATGGCGAAGATTATAATGGAGAGCACCCATATCTTTATAAGGCAAAGCAAGGAACTATAAAGATTAAACACACTTTCCAAAAACTGGAAAATCGTGATGAGTATGGTGTAAAGGATGGAGATACTGACTATACATACACACATCAAACCGGTGTAACAGGAACAGTTGTCACTATCAAGGCCCTAGATGGAGAAAAAATCAAAGGCTATGTTCCTGAAGTCAATGTCTTAACAACCCAAGTTCCACAAAATTCAACAGATTTCGAAATAGAAATGCGTTACAACCGCGCTATTTATGATGTGAATTTTGATTCCAACGGTGGAACCGATTTGCCGGGAATGACCCTTATCTATGGACAAACCGTTCCAAAATTAAATTTTGATATTGAAAAATTGGGAGCAAAGTTACAAGGCTGGAAGGTAGATAAGGATATAGATTATGTTGATGCTGCTGGAAATAAACAAACTCTTTCTAAAGATACTCTTATTAAAAAAGAAGACTTTGAACCAGGTGGAAAATTTGCAAATGGAATAAAAAATGCCATGCCGGCAGAAGACCTTACTTTTACTGCAGAGTGGACTGAAAATAAGAAAGCAGAATATGTAATCCAGTTTTGGACTGAAAAGCCGGATTATGATGACAAAGACGGCACACTTACTTTGCGTGACCGCTACGACTTTATCGGTGCAAGAAGAATAGATAATGCTGACACCGGTTCTACGCCGGAGCTTACTAATTTAGATATTCATGGAATCACCTTCCCGGACTTAAACGACGGACGCTTGCAAAAGGCTCAAGATGATCCAAAGGAATTCGCCAGATATTACTTCTTAAATAAAGACTTGACCAAAGAGCAAAACGCATCTGAAAAAGACCCGAGCGTTCAAAAATCCGTCTTGTCTAACGGGGAGACGGTCTACAACGTTTACTACGACCGTAGAGTCTACACACTTTACTTTACATCCATTAATGACGAATATGATGATTATGCCTACTGGCCGATTATAACAAGAGATGGACAAGTCTTAGGCAAGGAAGGATCTCCTTATAAAGTATATGTAAGATTCAACCAAAGCTTAGATAAAATATGGCCGAAGGATGCGGAAGTTTCAGGTCTTCCGCAGGGTCATACCAGCGAGCCTATCGGAGATGACGGCTTAATAGGTTGGATGATAAATAATAATAATGTCGATTATGGTGTACAAATTTTTCGTGACACGCCGCCTTATCGCTTAAGTGCAGAAGATTTTGTTGACGCTGAAGATGTAATGGGGACAGATGACGAACATGGAAATGGTCATGCAGATAAGATACCTATAGGGAAAAATCAAACAAAAGATAGGGGCGAATATGAGATTTCCCTTGGAGCCAGCTACTTGGATACTGCCGTTATTCACCATGTTGACATTATAAAGGACGACTTCAATGGCAATGAACAAATAGATTATGACATGACCTATTGGAAGAGTGACACCAATGCAGTCACATATCCCTTCATTTTGCCTCATCTTCAAGGATTTACCATTAAACAAGAGACAAGGCCTGCAGAATGGATAGGATTTAGAAAAAATAATGATGTTGAGAAAACTTTTGATGAATTAAATACAGAAAGAAATGCAAAAACACCTTTTAGAAGCGACGTTGACAAGATAGAATACATCTCTCATTTTCCTTGGAGCAAAAAATCCTTTAATGGGACGAATGCCTACAATTATGCAAGCTACACTCGCAACAAGTACAAGTTAAAACTAAACAACGACCCGAAGACAGTAAAAAATGACGGAGAATATGGTGCGGGTAATATTTTAGATGTGCCTTATGAATTGCCACTAAAGGATTTGAAATTAGATACAAAACATGTGCCAGAAAGACCGGATTGGGTACCTGCGGATTGGAGCTTCTTAGGCTGGGCATTGGATACCGCCGGCGACAACCTGGTAAAAGATGGTAATGAAACCAAACTTCATTATGACCAAGTTCTCTACGCTAAGTGGGGCGAGCCGGAGACAATTTGGAGGGTAAAATTTGATCCAAATGGTGGAAGTTTAGCTGATTTAAACACAAAAAATATTTCTGATGAATCTAAAAAACTTGAAATAGATGGCGAAACTCACACTTATCCGGAAAAAGTTGCCGGAGAAAATACATTTAATTTTGTCCATAAGATGACTCTTAAAGAACCAAAAGATGCAAATAAGAATATCATTGAACCAAGAAGACCCGGATACAACTTCGCAGGTTGGGAATTTGTAAGATATACAAAAGACAAAGACGGAAAAGACACTACAAATGAAGATACAAGTTACAAGAACCTATATAAAGTTCCTGAAATGTATCACTTTGGCAACAAAGTTGTAGGTAACGTTCACCTTAGAGCGATTTGGAACAAACAAGACCTTGTAACAGTTGAGGCCATCCACCACTTTTTGAATGCAGATTATAGCGAAAAATCTAAGGAAGTACAAAATCTTTATAACAGAAGGGTTGGCTCGTATACAACAGGGCTTGGTAGTAGGCAAGGAGATGAGTACTTGCTAGTTCCTCAAGCTGAGTGGAATGCTCTTTATAATGCGAATGATGATTATAAAACTTATAAGGGTGAAACAGGTAGAGAAAACAGCTATAACCAAATTTTAAGAGTAGAACCGGAAAAAATTCGTAATAAAAATGGCGATTTGGTAGATAATCCTAATGTCAAGAACAATCGCTTTGAATTTTTCTACAGACCGTTTAAAGAAAGAGTTTATGAAGTAAATTATCTTGATGAAAGATGCAAAGAAGAAGTTGAAACTTTTATGGAAAAGGCGAAAGCTTCCTATAAAGCTATAAAAGATAATGGTCAAATGAGTTCTGAAGAAAAGAGTGAGGCTTATAAAAAACTTATTGCAGATAACAAAGCTGCTTTTAAAGAAATCAAAGAAAAGTATGTCATTATTCCTAACGAAAGAGTAGTAAATGGCAAACGTCATTATGATGCAAGAAATTATATAAGAATTCCTGGATGGATTTTAAATGACAAGCCACAACAACAATTATTCTTTGACATTTATGAAGACACAGACACTTTTGCCGGTATTAATGAAACTGGACTTGATGAAATATTCTTCTTCTACAAGGATGTTAGAGTTATTGAAGTTAAAGATCCTGATGATCCAGTTCCAAAGGGCTATGTAAGAATAAAATTTGTTGCAGAAGATGGCGGTTATTTTACAGACAGTAAGGATAATCAAGAAAAAGAGATTTATTATGATGTAATCATTGGACTTAAGTCTGATAACATTCCTGTTCCGCAAGAATTCGTCGGTGGGAAGAATGAAGATGGAACTGAAAAACAAAAAGAAGAAGGAAAGTACTACATCACTCCTGATGGAGGAAAGAAATTCACTAAATGGAATAATGAAAAACTTCTTAATAATGATACGATTTTAAACAAGAGTTACACTTTTAAAGCCTACTTTGACTGGTCAGGAGTAAAAGTAAATGAACTTGTAAAAACAGAAGCCTACAAGGATCCTTATGGAAAATGGGTCAATGATTTTGCTCCGACAATTGAAGAGTTAAAGAAACAAATCAAATGGGTGGATAAAAACGGTAAAGAAAGTGATTTGCCGAAGGATGCCACAGTAACAATCTTGGATGACGACGGAAATGAAATTACTCAAGAAGGCATTTATGAAAAAGTTAAAGAATTAAACAGAAATGACTCAACAGAACTTGTAAGAACCGTAAAATTCCCTGCAAAAATAAAATTTGCAGATAATTCGGTACAAGAAATCGAAATCCCTGTAAAAATTTACAAAAATGTCTACGAAGCTTTGACATCAGGGGAAATGCCGAAGGTTCTAAAAGATGCAACTGCAGCTGACGGAGATTTGGCAGATATAACCGGAAACTATGTAAAAGTTACAATAAATCCTACAAATAAGCCGGGCAATAAAGACTCAAAGATTTACTATGTAAATAAAAACGCTTGGGTAAACATTCCTGAAGTAGATATTTCACAAGACGCAAAGGAATTGGGACTTACCAGGTGGGCTGCAGACAAAGATGCGCAAAATGAAAATGGAGAATTTGATTTTGAAAAACGTCATAAATTCACAGAGGATACAATCATTACTCCGGGATTTACAAATGATGTAGTAGAACAAACTGATCCGGATAAGAAACCTGATGTACCGGACGGCTATGTAAAGATAATAGTTAAATCGACAGATAAGGCAACGACTGAATTTACAAAAACATTCTGGGTAAATCCGACTAAGGATGTCACGGTTCAAGTAGAAAATCCGGTTGGTAAGACTGTAGCAAAAACAGCCACAGAAGAAGCTAAGGCTTATACTTTTACCGGTTGGAAATCAAATGAAAGCCCTGCAAGAACTTGGACAAGTGAAATTAAGGGAAAATTTGAAAAGGATATAACAATTGAAGCACAGTATGATGATGTGAAAAATATTATTCCTTACGATCCCGATGAACCGACTACAAGACCTGAAGGATATGTAAGAGTTACTTTCACAGCAGATGAGGGCTTAAAATTAAAAGAACAAAAAGCATACTATGTTAAGAAGAATGCCGGCATAACTCTTGGAAATGCAGAACTTGTAAAACCTAAATATGATGTTGAGACAGGTTATGAGTTTACTAAGTGGGATAAGGACAACGATACCGAAATAGTTGATAATGATATTGTTGTAACTGCAAAAGCTAAAGAATTACCTGATTCTGATACAGTAGACCACCCCGGCTATGTAAAAGTTACTTTCAAAGCAGGCGAGAATGGTGAAATAAGAGACAACGGCAACAAAATAGAAGAAAAAGTTTACTATGTAAATCCTAATAAGTTTGTAATGCTGACGCCACCTACACCGGTGGGCAATACAGGATATGAGTTTGCAGCATGGAGTAGCGATAAGCATACGGGCGAATTCAGTCTTGCAAACTATATAAATTACACTGAAAAAGAAACAACAATAACAGCAAACTTTAACTTAAAAGATGCAGTAGTACCAAAGACAAAAAACGATGATTCAGAAAAACCTGCAGGCTACAAGACGGTCACTTTTGACATAAGTCCGAATACAGGCGGTAGGATTGATGACGGCGAAACTGTAACATATTACGTCGATCCAAATAGAGAGGTTTCGCTTATCGCACCTAGAACCATAGCCGGAACAGGTTATATGTTTGACGGATGGAGACTTGACCCGACAGCTCAAAGATTTAATCCTGCTGATAAAAAGAAATATGTTGAGGATACTACAATTTACGGTAGCTTTACTAAACTTAAAGACATAATTCCGGCAAAAAATGATGATGGAACACCTAACTTGCAACCGACAGATTATGTAGCAGTTCTATTTATAGAAGGCGAACATGCTAAAAAAATGGAAGGAAATGCACTATTCTATGTAAATCCAAAAGCAGATCCTAAGAAAACTGTTGGAGAATTAGCACATCCTACAATTACACCTGATACCGGATGGAAACACAAGGGTTGGGATAAAGCTGATACTACAGCTATCGAAGATTATATGTTCGTAATTGCACAGTATGAAGCAATTGACGATGTAATTGAAAGAATCGATGAAAACACAAAGAAACCGGATGGCTATGTAACTGTTACATTCAAGTCCGGAGACCATGGTAAGCTTGACGGTATAAATGAAAAAGTTTATTATGTAAATCCTTATAAGTATGTTAAATTAAATGCACCGGGTACAGTGCCTGCAACAGGATATGAGTTCGGATCATGGAAGAGCGACGGAAAAGTATTTAGTTTAGATAACTTTATTAAATATAAAAAAGACACAACGATTATTGCAAACTTCAACTTGGAAGGTGACGTTATCCCTAAGACAGATGATAGTGTTAAAAAACCGGATGACTTTGTAACAGTTAACTTTGAAATTGATCCATCTACAGGTGGAAAGATTAGTGACGGTGAAATTATCACTTACTTTGTAAATCCGAATAAAGCAGTAACAATTCATCCACCAAAGACAGTAGCGGACACAGGCTATGAGTTTGATAAGTGGGATAAAGATACTACAGTTCCAACGAAATATACCGAAGATGTAACAACTGTTAAGGGTAGCTTTAAAAAGCTTGACGATATAATACAGTCCAAAGAACCGGATGGAACGGTTAATGACAAGCCGAAAGGATATGTAACAGTTCGCTATCTTAAGGGAGAACATGGAGTTTTGGATGGTCAAACAACATTCTATGTCAATCCGAAAGCAGGAAAAACTTTAAAAGAGATTGACCCGGATATAACAATAGTTCCGATGCCGACTTACTATTTTGACAAATGGGATAAGGAAGATTCAACTATCATTGATAAAGATATCGATGTAACTGCACAGTACAAACAATTACCTGACATTATTAAAGCGGGACCGACACAAACAGCCCCGACAGGATATGTAGTAATCATATTTGAAACAGATGGAAGAGGTACTATAAAAGGCAATCCGAAATACGAAGATAACCCGGTTGATGAACAGGAAATAGTTTACTTTGTAAATCCTAAGAAGGGCATTAAACTCGCTGAGTTGAAAGACGGTGTTGAACCTTCAGACACGCAACTTGCAGTACCAACTCCTACCCCAAGTGAAAACAATAAATTTGAACAATGGCGTATGGCAATTGACACTAAAAAACCTATTACAAGAGGTAGAGTTCATATAGCGATGTTCAAGTCTAAACAAGTTACACTAACTTACGATAAAAACGGAGCTACAACAGGAACAGTACCTCCGGCATTGACAGTTGACTACAAGACAAGTGTAAGACTTGCGGGCAAGGGCAATCTTGCTAAGAAAGATGCTAAATTCCTTGGATGGAAGATTGGCGATAAAACTTATCAAGCTGGCGATCAAATCAACTTAAGAGAAAATAAAACAGCTTATGCTCAATGGGATGATGATAAGAAAATCATCGAGTATAATCCAGTTGATAATCCTACAACAAGACCAGATGACACTTATGTAAGAGTTACATTCGCTGTGGACAACGGTCTTGAATTAAAAGAATTCAAAGCATACTACGTTAAGAAGGATGCGGGTAAAAAGCTTGGAGATACAGAACTTGTAAAACCAGGATACAGTGAAGAGATTGGATACAAGTTTGACAAGTGGGACAAGGATGACGATCTTGTAATCACAACAGACGTACTTGTAACTGCAAAGGCTACTAAGCTTGACACAGTTATTCCAGAAAAAGATAAAAATGGAAATCCAAACACTAAGCCAGAAGGCTACAAGGAAGTAGTGTTTAAAGTTAAGGATGAAGACCAATCTAAGGGTTCACTTGAAGGTGTTACAAAGTTCTATGTAAATCCAAATGAATATGTAACTATAAATCCGCCGACAACAAATGCAAATACCGGTTATGAATTTGGAGCATGGGATAAGGACGCAACAATACCAACAGTTTATAAAGATGAAGTAACAACAATTACTGCAAGCTTTAATCCAATTAAAGATGTTATTCCAAAGATTAATCCAGATGGAACAGAAAACAAAAAACCAGATGGATACAAGACAGTTACTTTTGTAATTGATCCAGCGACAGGTGGACAAATTGTAGATAAAGAAGTTACAGTTTACTATGTAAATCCAGATAAAGATGTAACAATTAATCCACCACAAACAATTGCAGATACCGGTTATAAATTCAATGCTTGGGATAAAAACACAACTGTTCCAACAAATTATGCAGTTGATACAACAGTAAGGGGAAGTTTCACAAAACTTGAAGACATTGTAGATGGTAGCAAGCCAAAACCGGATGGCTATGTAACAGTAACTTTTGATAAGGGCGAACATGGAAAAGAAATAGCAGGACAAACTGTTTACTATGTAAATCCTAAGGCAAATATAACTCTTGGAGATACAAAAATCGTTAAACCGACAGTAACTCCGGAAACAGGATGGAAAGCTAATGGTTGGGATACAGAAGACACAACAGAAATTAAAAAGAATATTACAGTTACGTCACAATATACACCTATTGCTGATGTAATTCCAAAGACAAAAGATGATGAATCAGATAAACCGGATGGCTATATCACAGTAACATTTGTTAAGGGCAAATATGGAAAAGAATTAACAGGACAAGCAATTTACTATGTCAACCCAAATAAAGCTGTAGTTCTTGAAGGCAAAGCTCCTATAGCTGTTCCAAACAAGGGTTACACTTTTGCTAGATGGGACACTTCTATAGAAAAAGCTATCCAATACAAAGACGGCGATAAAATTACAGCTCTTTACAATGAACCTGGAAATATTTCTGAAACAGAAGTTGCAGGTTACGTAAAGGTTGAATTTAAACAAGGCCAACATGGAAATCTAGATGGAAAAACGGAATATTGGATTAAACCTGGAGTTGAAGTTAATATCCCTGCACCAACAGTTAAGCCAAATGTCGGATATAAATTTGATAAATGGGACAGGGGTTTAACAGTAACTCTAAAGGCAAATGATCCGACTTATGTAATTACAGCTGAGTATGAAGATTTAGAGAATATAATTCCTCAAGAAAAAACGGACGGTTCCGACAAGCCGGAGGGATATCACACAGTAACATTCAAATCAGTTAATGGAAGTCTTGAAGGAACAACAACTTACTATGTAAAACCTAATGTAGAAGTTGATTTAACTGATACTGCAAATGCAATTACTAAAAAAGCAGATGTAGGTTATACTGCAGAAGGCGGAACGTGGACACCTGCAATAGCAAAGCAACAATATACAGTAGATGCAGAATATACATTTAATTTTGTAAAACTTAATGATGTAATTCCAAAGACTAAGGATGATGAATCAGAAAAGCCTGAAGGTTATGTAACTGTTAAACTTATACCAACAAATAAGGCGACAGATGAAACAAAAGCTGAAAAAGTTTATTTTGTAAACCCAGATAAGGAAGTTACAATTACAAATAAACCAGAAGGTAAAGAAGAAACAATTAACAACATTAAGTACACTTATACTTTTACTGGCTGGACTGCAACAAGGGGAACTATTGCATCTTGGAATGATGAAAATATTAAGGGTAAATTTATCCAAGATACAGAAATAACAGCTAAGTATTCTACTAAGGTTGATTTTGGAGAATTAATAGCTGCACCAGTTCCAAAGAAAGATGCCGTAACACCAATTAATGATGTTCCAAATCCAGAAGATTTAATTAAAAACATTTCGGGCAGTGGTGAAAAAGATTCACTACCGGAAGGAACAACATTCACTTATACGAATGACGGCACTCCTGATGTAAGTAATCCGGGAACAACTACTGCGAAAGTTGAAGTTCGTTATCCGGATGGAAAGACTACAGTAGTTGAAGTACCAATTACTGTGGTTGACAATGTAGTTCCACAAATTGGAAACGACAAGCCACTTGCACCTGACAATTATGTAAAGGTAACAGTTGATACAACAGTTGCAGCTACAGACAACACTTACTTTGTGAAGACTTTCTGGGTAAAACCAAGTACAGTAGTTTGGATACCGGTTAATATTCCAACTGGAAAAGTAGAAGCTATTGATGGAGTAATGAAAACAAATAATTTCATCAATTGGGTTTCAGATGATAATGGAAAAACTTATACAACAAATATTACTGATGAATTCACAAGAGAAGAAACAAATATTGTGGCAAAATATGAGTTTAATAAAAACATTGAACCGCAACCTAACAACGATCAATGGATTCCAAAGGGGTCAGATCCAAAAGCAAAGGACTTCATCAAGAATCCTTATGACGACAATGACCCTAAAAACATGGACAATCTTCCACCGGGAACAAGTTTTGATTTTGTGCCGGGAACAGACCCTGATACTACGGAACCTGGAACAAATAAAACAACAAAGATAAAAGTAACTTATCCGAATGGAGAAGTGAAGATTGTTGAAGTAAAATACAATGTAACGGAAGATGTTGTTGAACAAATTGGCGACGAAAAGCCTATAGTACCGGATAAATTTGTAGAGGTTGTAGTTGATACAACAGATTTAGCAACAAGAGAAACTTATTCGTTCAAGACTTATTGGGTAAATCCGGACAGGATGGTCACAATTCCTACTGATATACCGAAGGGCATAAAGGACGACAAAGACAAAAGAGAATGGCTGTTTGACTATTGGCAAAGAGATTTGGCAAGTGGAGAAGGAACGAGATATAGAGATGTTATCGAAGATCGTTTCACCGAAGACACATATATCAAAGCTTTCTACTACAAAGCCGACATTCCTGAGCCGGGCTCGGATTATGTTGTTACAGACGTAAATGTATTTCCGGATGTGGATGAATATCTAAAGAGAATCACGCCACCTGTTGGAAAAGATATTGACTATGTAACAATTCTAAAACAACCGGATGTTTCGAAGGCGGGGAATAGAACACAAGCTGAAATTGAAGTTGTTTATACAGACGGAACACGTTCGACTGTATGGGTTCCGGTTTATGTTCAAAGACCGGGAGAAACAAATACTCGAATCGTTTACAGAGACAGAATCGTTGAAAAAGAAAAGATTGTTGAAAAGATTGTCAAGATTAAGGACAACCAAAGACTCAAGGAAGTCAGATTCATGCAAGGTTTCGAAGGAAAGTTCAGACCGCACGACGGACTTACAAGAGCTGAGGCGGCACAAATTTTGGCAAATGCTTTAAAACAAGACGGTTACAACTACAATCCGGTATATCCGATAAACTACAAAGACGTAAAGCAAAAATGGTACACCGAAGCAATTGTGATTACCACACAGGCAAATGTCTTCAAGGGTTATGACGACGGATATTTCAGACCGGAAGAAAAAATTTCGAGAGCTGAATGGATTGCAACTCTTAAGAGATTCCAACAACTACAAGATGCAGATGGAAATAGAATGGGTCTCAAAGAAAATCACTGGGCTACAAGAGAAGTTGAAGCGGCTTATGAAGAAGGCTGGCTCCAAATTTATACAAACGGAAATGCGAAGTTCGATGCAAATGAACCGATTACGAGAGAGGAAGTTGCAGCAGTTTCGAACAGAGCGTTCGGACGTTTGGTCGACAAAACTTATATCCTGAGAAATGACAAGAGCGTCATAAACTACAAAGATATAAATCCGTCGATGTGGTCATATGCTGATATTCTCTGCGCAAGCAACTCATTCATTCGCGACGAAAACTACTATATGTCACACGGAATTGAGTATATCAATTCAATTGTAAATAGTATCGATGGAAATATTATATTTAATGTTGAGCTTAAAAACTTTGAAATTCTTCAAGATAAATTCCAAAGATATTTGAGATAATTTATAAGCGGCGATAAAAATGCGCCGCTTTTTTAATGGGATGATTTTTGTCGCAATAGATGTAGGATACGGCATTATTGTTTTTGAAAAATGCGCACAATAAAAATAAATCGAAACCATATGTTATAAAAAAATATAGATGGGTATATAAATATATGAGGGCTAAATGAGGACTTAAGGAGGTTTGTCATGGAAAAGAACGCCGGTACTGAAAAAACGAATTTTAAACAGTGGATAGTTGTTGGAGTGCTTGTTTTGGCAATTGCGCTCATAATATATTTTATGGTTGCGACGAAGAAAAAAACTGAGACTTACAACCAAAATCTGAGTGCAAACATAACCGGTCTTTTGAATGCAAACAAGACTTATTACATCAAAGATTACGACAAAGAGGACGATTCATCCTATGGCGTTTCGAAATTTAAGTCGGTTGTTTTGCTCGGATATGACAATGCAAAACCTGGAGTCGTTCAAAAAGTCGCTGAATTCGGCGAGACAAAGGACGAAGATTATCTTTTCGTTGCCGAAAGAAAAGGCAAGAAAGAAATAAATGTTCTATTAAAGAAACCGGTGGTTTTGAGCCACGAAGTGACGACAGACTTAAGCACTTCATCGGTCACAGAGACAAATGATCTCGTGTCGAATTTGAAGAGAAGAATCGAAAAGGAACTCATAAGCTCAAAGGACCAAGAGAGCATCTTTGAGGATACAAAGTCGATTTTAAAGACATATCTCGAAGCTCTTGGATACGAAAACGTGAAAATCACGGAAAAATAGCAGTTAGCCGTGCATACGCACAGAGAACATATATATTAGAAAAGGAGAGATTAACATGATTTCAGAAAGATTAGCAAAGGCAATTAACGAACAATTGAATTTTGAATTGGCAAGTGGATTTGTTTACAAGGGAATGGAAGCATATTTCGGCAAAGAAGGATATGACGGATTTAAACACTTCATGAAACTTCAAGCTGAAGAAGAATATGGACACCATCAAAAATTTGCTGAATTTTTATACGAAGTGGATTGCACAGTTGAATATAAAGCAATTCCTGACGTAAAAAATGATTACGAAAGTCCAAAGGCAGCAATCGAAGCTGCATTGGAACACGAAAAGGAAGTAACCAAGAGAATTCACAACTTGTACGAAATTGCTCTTGAAGAAAAAGACTACGAAGCAATCACAACTCTCGACTGGTTCTTGAATGAACAAGTTGAAGAAGAAGATAACTTCAGACATATTCTTGACCAATATGAATTGCTCGACGACGCAAAGACAACGACTTATTGGATTGATAAGGAATTGGGACAAAGACAATAGTATAGGGGAATTAAACGGCAGAACATTTGTTCTGCCGTTATTTATTTGCGCGCTAATTTGCGAATTATTTTGTAGAAAATTGTAGACGCTGCCGTAGCGGGATGGTTCTGCGAATCCTCCCGCAAAAAATGCCTCACTCCAAAAACACTTCATCTAACCGTTTCTCATCAAATTATCATCGCAAATTGGTGTGGCTTAATTGTAGAAAATCTCAACTGCCGTCCGTAGCGGCGACCAGTTTTTTTGCGGGTGAGGTAGAAATCTATGATTTCGTAACCGAACGCGCAAAAAGGTGTATCGCCGCCAAGAGGGAAAATGGACAGAAAATATTTTGGGAAACCTACAATGATGGATGAATTTAAAAATTGTTTTAGGTTTTTGGTTTCGAAATTTTATTGGCATAGCGTTGTTGGTGGGTTTGTAAATTGCACGGGCGTGATATATGGCGTGAGGACATCGTTGTTCCTTACGTCACAACGTATGCCGTCACGCTACGTTGCGTATAGATGCATATACAATTATAAAAATATAATAATTTTATTGATGTGAGGTTGAAAATTTATATATAAATGCGTACACGCCGTCCGTAACGGCGACCAGTTTTTTTGCGGGTGAGGTAGAAATCTTCGATTTCGTAACCGAACGCGCAAAAAGGTGTATCGCCGCTAATAAAGAAAATGGACAGAAATATTCTGGGAAATCTACAATGATGGATTAATTTAAAAATTGTTTTAGGTTTTGGTTCGATATTTTATGTAATCAGCGTTGTTGGTGGGGTTGTAAATTGCACGGGCGTGATATATGGCGTGAGGACATCGTTGTTCCTTACGTCACAACGTATGCCGTCACGCTACGTTGCGTACATATGCATATACGATTTAAAAATATAATTAAATAAACGCAGCCCGTAGCGGCGACCAGTTTTTTTATCCATCGAGCAGAAATTTTAATTTCGTCGCGAGATGAGATAAAAAGGTGTATCGCCGCCAATAAAGAAAATGGACAGAAATATTCTGGGAAACCTACAATGATGGATGAATTTAAAAATTGTTTTAGGTTTTGGTTTGATATTTTATTGGCATAGCGTTGTTGGTGGGGTTGTAAATTGTACGGGCGTGATATATGGCGTGAGGACATCGTTGTTCCATACGTCACAACGTATGCCGTCACGCTACGTTGCGTACATATGCATATACAATTATAAAAATATAATAATTTTATGGATGTGAAGTTGAAAATTTATATATAAATGCGTACACGCTGTCCGTAGCGGCGACCAGTTTTTTTATCCATCGAGCAGAAATTTTAATTTCGTCGCGAGATGAGATAAAAAGGTGTATCGCCGCCAATGTGGAAAATGAATAGGATATATTTTGAAAATGCGCATCGCGAATATGTATTAAAAATTGTTTTAGGTTTTGGTTCGATATTTTATTGACACATCGTTGGTCCTTACGTCACAACGTATGCCGTTCTTCTACGTCACACATGCAAAACGCCCCACCCCACACACCCCACCCCACACAACCGCAACAAAAAAAGCACCCTTTCGAGTGCTTTATTTTTTTACCAACCTGTATAAGGTTTTACATATGTTCCGTTCGAGTATTTCGATGAGGACCAACCGTTTGATGTTTGGAATGCTCTCCAAATTCTCGTTCTGCTCTTCGGAACTTGTGAATAGCTGATTGTGTTTGTTGCAGCGACGATGTCGTAGTAATATGGGCTTGACATTGTAACGTCTGAGAATTTATTCATTTGTGCGCCATATTTATTGATGAATTCTTTGTCGACACCGAAGTTCAATGAGCGGTTCAAAATTTGAACTGCTTGTCCTCTCGTTATCGGAGCTGACGGATTGAATTTGTCCATTCCGATCCATCCTTTAACATATGCTGTTTGGATGTAGTGAACGCTCCAATAGTGTTTTTCGATTCCGAAAACATTGCCGTTTTGCGGAGTGTGTCCGCCGAGTCTTGCTGCGATGACGATGAGTTCTTCAATCGAAACAGGTTTTTGCGGATAGAAGTTTCCGTCCGGATTACCCTTCATAATGTTGTGCGATGAAACAAGGTTGACAGCTTTTTTGTACCATCTTCCCGATTCAACGTCGTTGAAATTCTTCGGAGCAAATGCAACTGTGTCGCCCGATTGTTCGAGAAGATTTTCAATGATTTGTGCCATTTCAGCTCTTGTAAGAGTTCCGCTCGGATTAAATTCAGTTCCGTTAACACCCGTCATATAACCGCGTCTGATATAGAGTTTCATTCCGTCGGTCTTTGCTTTTTTGATTGCCTTTTCGAGTTCTTCGATTGCGCCAGTGACGGATGCTCTGCCTTTTGCAGCTTTTCTTCCGTAGTTTGCAGCGTCTGTGAGTTCGCTTCTGTATGGAGCCCATTGTGCATCGCTTCTGGATGCTGCAAGTTCTTCAGCTTCGCCGATCAACTTCTTGAGTTCTCTGATTTTTGATGAATTTTGGTCGTAATAATATCCGTCATAATAATATGGGTCATAATACCATGGATAGTAATCGTAGTATCCGTCATAATCTGATGAACTCGGATATGAAACTTTCATAAGAGGAGCGTCTGCACTTATTGCAACGGCGTTTATTGCATCGACTGTTCTTTCAACAGCGTCTCTGATGCTTGAGCCGTAGTAGTAGCCGTAACGTCCTTGGTAACCGTAGTACGGGTCACAATCTTCGTCGTAGTCGTACCAATAACCTCTGCCGTAAGCATAGCTCGGATAATAACCGAATTCTCTTCTGAATTCACTGTATGTGTAAGGTACGCCGTCTCTGTAGTAGTAGCCGTTTTCATAGTAGTCATACCAACCGTCGCGGTAATAACCTCTTCTATACTTGCCGTACCAATAGCCTCTGCCGTAATAGTCGGACATATCATATTTCGGATAATATCCGAAGTGTGCTCTGAATCCGCTGTATGTGTAAGGTACGCCGTTTCTGTAATAGTAACCGTTTTCGTAATAGTCATACCATTCGTCGCCGTAGTAACCGTTCCAGAATTTACCGTTCCAATACTTGTTGTAGTAACCGTTTTCGAAATCATTTGCAATGCTCTTTAAACTTGAAAGTCTATTTTCGAGATTTGCTCTTGAGCTGTAGCTTGCAAAACCGTAGCGCGGATGAGCCATCATTGCATTTGCATTTGCGATTGTAGTTCTGATTGCGCGTGGAACTCTTGTTGAATAGTTGTCGCTTGGAACAGACGGAGTTGTTTTTTTATCATCTGCATCTTTTGCATCCTTTACAGCTTTTTCAACATCTGCAACTGTTTTAGCCTCTTCAACTTGTTTGAGGAAAGGAGCTTTTTCTTTGTCTGTCAATTTAGTCAAAGCATTGATTTCCTTTTCAGCTTTTGCTTTTTCTTCAGCAAGTTTATCTACAACCGGAGGCGTTACTTCTTTTTTTGTTACGGTTAATTTTCCGGCTTTAGCTTCTAAAGTTGTTCCGGATTTTTGAATGGAAATTTCAACAGCATTGTGATCTTCAACTGTTAACTTGGTTCCTTCATCAGGAGTTACAGTTATAGAATATTCTGCTAGTTCAGATTTTTCGATATCTTTTTCATTATCGTTGGAATCTACAAGCTTAACCTTCAATCCTTTTAAATCAAGCGCTTCGCCTTCCTTGTAAGACAATTTTGTAGGATTAGAGATTACACTAAAGCTTGTAATGGATTCTTTATTAAATGTTTTTTTAACTTTATTTTCTTCTGCTTTTTGTTTTGCTTCAGTTACAATAGCAGTAATAGCATCTTTTTTTGCTGCTTCATTAACTTTTTGAATGAATTCTTTTTGTTCTGTTTCACTCAAATCAGTCAATTTTTTAATTTCTTCTATAGCGTTTTCTCTAGCTGTTTTAAGTGCTTCTTCGCCTTTTCCCGGAGTTCCTTCGTCATCTCCCGGAGCTTCTACACCTTCTCCCGGAGCTTTTTCACCTTCTCCCGGAGCTTTTTCGTCTTCTCCCGAAACTTCCATAACTGTTTCATCTGTCACATCTTCGTCCTCTGCAAATACTCTGCCAAGCGGCAACAATGTCAATACCATCATGACCGCAACGAGTATACTGATAAATCTTTTCATATTATCCTCCTTGAATAAAATTTTTGGGCATGCCCAAATAAGTACACTGTGACTTATAGAATCAAATAATGTATATATTAAATTTTTCTGACAAGTCATTATTTGATGATTCTATTATATATCATAGTTACCCGTAATTCAATAGTAATATTCAATAAATCCTATTAATTCATAACATATTAGCAAATTGTTGTAAATTGCAATTTAAAATACAAAAAATTCATATGCATTTGAATTTTTATTTAACAAATCATTCGAGATGTGCTATAATAGTGGATGTAATTATTTATGGAGGTATAATATGACTGGCGCAAAAAAATTTACTACTAAAAAAATTGCAATCATAGCACTTATGATCGGACTTATTTATGTCGGTTCGCTCATTTCATTTTACATTCCGGTCGGCATCGGAACTCCGACAAGACTTCACCTCGGAAACGGTTTTTGTCTTTTGGCGGGAATGATTTTGGGACCTATTTGGGGAGGCTTCGCTGCGGGAGTCGGCTCGGTTTTCTTGGACCTCACAAACCCTGCATACATCGCGGGCGCTCCTATAACATTTATTTTTAAATTTTTAATGGGTGCGGTTTGCGGTGCAATCGCAATGGGCAAAGACGGTCAAGGTCTAAACAAAAGAAAAAATCTCATCGGCGGAATTTTGGGACAATTAACATACATCGTCCTTTATATCGGAAAGACATTTTTATCTTTGAATCTTCTTTTCGGCGTTCCAAAGGAAGGCGCATGGGGAGTTCTTGCAACAAAACTCGGCTCGAGCGTTATAAATGCCGTTTTTGCTGTAATAATTTCAATGGTTCTTATGTATGTAATAAACAAGAGACCTGAAATAAGAAGACAAGTTGACGAAATAAACTAATGGATAGAGCACGCATCTTGCGTGTTTTATTTCATTTTTATTACATATCGAATAAATATGTATTGAAAAAAATCAGACGGGGTAACAATGTAATAGAGAGACGGAAATTCACGAAAAATTAAGGAGGTTTTTTTATGAAAAAATACATTGCTATAATATTGGCGGCTCTAATGCTCATAAGCGTAACGCCTTTTACAACTTTCGCATACTACGGCGACTACTATGACGACTACTACAACGACTACGGCGATTTAGTCGTAAGCGTTATGGGCGACGATCGCTATCCGATTGACGGAGCGATTGTAAAAATCTACGACTCATTTGGAAGAGAAGTCACGCCGTACGGCTACTACAACACATACAGATTGCCTTACGGCTACTACACGGTCGTTGCGACATATATGGGCGTCGAAGCGAGAGAAACGGCTGTGGTAGACAGTTCTACAAACTACGTGAACCTCACGCTTTCGACTTCAAACAACTACAAACACACATTTGTCGTAAATACCGTTGACAGAAACGGCTTCGACATAAGAGATTTGGACGTGCGAGTTTACGATCAATACGACCGCGAAATCACGAGCTCCGGCGGAGTTTACACAATCGGTTATGCCGGAAAATACAGAGTTGACGTATACAGCGGCTACAAACTTGTAAAGAGCGCATACTTCGACTATACCGACATAAAAAGCGGTGCGCTCACTGTGAATATTGACGGCGGATTTGAATCTGCGGATGCGCCTCGTGCTTTGACGGACACGCTTAAAATCGCAAAAGACATCAGAAGATGCGGCGACTACAGCTCCGTTTCAAAAGACTTGAGAAACAAATTCGAAACAAGTCTCGACACCGTTTCAAACATTGTTGACGACTTCAAATACGGAAAATTCTCATACGCATACAACGGAAGATACTATGACAAATACGGAAAATACTACAACGGTTACTACAGAAACTACGACTCATACAGAAACGGCTACTACTATGTAAACGGAATTCCGTACTCATACTACGAATTCTACAAAAAATTCGGCTACTACCCGGATGAATATGACAAAGGTCGCGGCTACAACTACACCGCCGACTGGTACCTCGACAAATACAACGGTCTCTCGATGAGATACTATGTAGAAACTCTTGTCGACGCTGCAAATGCAGTGCTTGACGATATGCCGATTTCAAGCCTTTGCACACGCGACATCGGACATTTGAAATACCCGAGCATCTACGACTACAACGGCTTCGACACAATCGGCTCATACGACAACAAAACTGTAAAAGAAGCAAATGAACTTATCGCAGAAGCGAAAAAATTAAAAGACAAAAGAAACGATTCATATTGGAAAAAATATAAAGACAATCTCGAAAAAGCGATTGCCGAAACAAACAAAGCTCTAAAGGGAAACGGCGGACTTAAAAACGCTGTTGAAAACCTTAGAAAAGCGATCGCCGAAGCAAAGAAAAACGACGGCAAGCTCTACACAAGACGTGCATACATGAAAGGTCTCACCTCGACGACGTTCAGCCCGTCGGGCACATTAACTAGAGCCGAAATGGCGCAAATCATTGCAAATCTTTTGGAACAATCCGGCAAAAACTACTCATACGGCACAGCAAACTTCAGCGACGTTTCACAAAGTGCATGGTACTACAACGCCGTGAGAGCCGCTTCGAACTACGGCATCATGGTCGGAAGACCGGGCGGAAAATTCGACCCGCAAGGCCTTGTGTCAAAAGAAGAACTCATAGTCATCGCCGCAAGACTTGGCGGACACGAAGCTATGAACGGAAACACATTCCAAATCAAAGAACACTACTGGAGCGTTCCATACATCGAACGCGCTTTGACAAACGGATGGATCGAATACGGACAATTTAACCCGTCCGAAAAAATAAGCCGCGGCGAAACTGCAAAAATCATAAATAAAGCAATCGGCTACGGCGCCGACAAAGAATACATCGACAAAAATACGAACACAATGACGACATTTGACGACGTCGACAGAACAAATCCGTACTACTACGAAATTCTTGTCGCAACAAACACAATAAGCTACCAAAGAACCGAAAACCTTCGAATCTGGAGAGCGCACGTCACAAAAAACGGCACATGGAGCGATTCGAACTTCGGAAACGGCGACGTAATCTCGCCGATAAAATAAAATAAAAGCCGGCAAAACCGGCTTTTGTTGTAAAAGAAAGGAAAAAGCATGAAGAAAAAAATACTACCCGTGCTTCTAGCACTCGGAATAATGGGAACCTCGGTGCCGCAAAAAACGACTGCGGCGGAGGACCTCTTGAAAAACCAAATAAACATCTCGATTGAAGACATGGTCATCGAATTCCCTACAGTACTATATAAGGAAGAAAACTATTTAAAACTGAGAGACTTTGCATACGTCATAAAAGACTACAAAGAAATCGAAGTCGAATACAAAAAAGATGAAAACGGAAAAAACAAAATCTACATCAAAGACGGAAAATACACGCCGAAGGGTGACGAACTGAAAAGTGAAATCGACTTCAAAGGCGCCGTAATCGGAACAGAAACTCTCTCAATCGGAAACGAAGACATCCAAATGAGCAAAGTTAATGTAAAAGGCTACAACTACTTTAGACTGAGAGACCTTGCAAAAGCTCTCGGACTCGACGTCAGCTGGAACAAAGAATCAAGGAGCGTGAGAATTAAGAAAATGGGCGAAATGAAAGACGGCGCAATTCAATTTAGAGAAACTGCAACCGAAAAAACGGAGCATTCTCCGATACTCCTCGTGAAAGACGCGGGAGAAGGTAACATCTCAATCACCTACTCCGTGAAAGTGAACACGGGCGGCTACTCACTGAAAACAAAATCCGTCAGAAGAGCAGGAAACAAAATCATCGTTACCCCGGACCTCATCGGACCGCCGGCTGACTCGATGGTCACCCAAGTCATCAGCTACCCTACAACAACAATCGTCATCCCGAAAGCGGAGTTGCCGGAAGGGTATGTGATCGAAATTGAGGGAGTGGGAGATGAAAACGGGATGTTGACGGATAGATAAATTTGCGTTCTATTTTGCGATATATTTTGTAGAAAATTGCAACCGCATCCGTAGCGCGACGGTTCTGTGAATCCTCGCGCCTAAACACCTGCGCAATTAAAAATTGAGTTTACTGCGCATCTCATCAAAATATCCTCGCAAATTATGGTGTGAATATGCATATGAAAGAATCGGTATTACCGGTTCTTTTTTTGTTATTGTTTGTGTCTGTATACGCATCCGTAGCGGGACGGCATACGTTGTGACGAAAGGAACAACGATGTCCTCCCGCCCAACTCTGTGTACATATAATATGTATTGTTACCAACAACGTTGTGTTTATATAATATGTAACCAAAAAACCCCATACAATTTATAAACATATCTTCGCTTTGTACGTTTCCCAGAACGTAACGGCGCATGCACAATCGACGTCGGCAACTCATTTCTCCTGTTCGTCGAAATGTCGTCGGACGTCTTTGTAT
>OASD01000103.1_pt1 | contig 55726 bp, 47 predicted proteins | sample 1475531 | NCBI WGS metagenome assembly OASD01 (sample SAMEA3360668, study PRJEB22359) | human gut metagenome | biome: ENVO:urban biome; feature: ENVO:human-associated habitat; material: ENVO:feces | place: Bangladesh | collected 2011
ACAAAGGTAATCTCTTTTTACTCCCCCACCCAGCACATCAAAATGCGAATTAGCCAGATGGACCGATGAGGCTGGCTTTTGTGATTGGGCGGAATTAGGGCTAAATTTGTGGTCCCATTATACTGAGTATCCTGTGCCGTGTACCATCGACCTTAGACGAGGATGACGCCAAGCGACACACATATATATTGAGAGAAAAAGAATGATCGTATCGTACAACTTGCTCAAGAAGTATGTCGACCATGACCTCACTGCTGAGGAGGTCAGCGACATCCTGACATCAACCGGTCTGGAGTCAGACGGCGTGGAGACGCGTGAGTCGATCCGTGGCGGACTGCGCGGTCTCGTCATCGGGAAGGTCCTCACCTGTGTCCCGCACCCCAACTCTGACCACCTCCACATCACCACGGTGGATCTCGGTAGCAAGTACAGCCCGGACGGACCTCTGCAGATCGTCTGCGGGGCGCCCAACGTCGCTGCCGGACAGACCGTCGTGGTAGCCACCATAGGCTGCACACTCTACGATGGCGAGGAGTCCTTTACGATCAAGAAGGGCCGTATGCGCGGGGAGGACTCCTTCGGTATGATCTGCGCAGAGGACGAGATCGGGCTCGGCAGCGCCCACGACGGGATTATGGTACTGCCGGACGACATCCCCGCCGGGACCGAGGCGGCAGACTACTTCGGCGTACACTCTGATCAGGTGATCACGATCGACATCACACCCAATCGCGTCGACGGCACCTCCCTCTATGGTGTCGCCCGCGACCTCTACGCTTACCTCCGGTCGCGCGGACTCAGGACAGCACTCCATAAGCCCGAGGTGAGTGAGATAAAGGGAGAGGGACACCCCGTGAGTCTCCATATCGACGCTCCGGAGGCTGCCCCGCGCTATGCGGGAGTGGTAGTTCGCGGTCTGAAGGTCGGACCATCACCCAAGTGGCTTCGCGAGGCGCTTGAGACGATGGGCGTCCACCCGGTAAATAACGTTGTCGATGCTGCCAACTATGTCCTTATGGAGATCGGACAGCCGCTTCACACCTTTGACCTCGATAAGGTCAAGGGGGGCGAGGTACATGTCCGGCTCGCTAAGGCGGGGGAGAAGCTCACCGCACTGGACGGCAAGGAGTACGAGCTGACGGAGAGAGATCTGGTGATCGCAGACGCCGCCGACCCGATCTGCATCGCCGGCGTGATCGGCGGGAAGGACTCCGGCATCACCGAGGAGACGACCAATATGTTCCTCGAGTGTGCCACCTTCCACCCCACCTACGTCCGCAAGACAGCTCGTCGGCATGGGCTCAATACAGATGCCTCCTTCCGCTACGAGAGAGGGCTGGACCCCAATGAGATCCCCTACGCCCTCCGGCGTGCCGTCGACCTGATCACCGAGGTGGCAGGGGGCGAGGTGGCGAGTGCCATCTACGACGAGTACCCCAGTCCCGTGGGACCTTATACGATCGACCTCTCCTGGAAGCGCCTCTATGGTCTGATCGGCTTCGAGATCGACAAGGCTCAGGTGCGCAATATCCTCGAGTCGCTCCTGATCACCATTACCCGTGAGGACGAGGAGGGGATCCACGTGGAGGTACCCCGTTACCGATACGATGTGACACACGATGTGGACCTGATCGAGGAGATCCTCCGCATCTACGGGTACAATACCTACCAGGCCCCGGACCAGCGACTGACGCTGACGATGGGCGCTCCCTCCTACCAGGATCAGAGCGTCCGCTACCAGCAGGTGATCAGCGAGCAATTAGTGGGAGCGGGATTCTTCGAGATCCTCAATAACTCCCTCTCCAAGGAGTCCTACTACAGCGACGAGAAGAGCTCCGAGCAAGCGGTGAGGGTGATCAATCCCCTCTCTGCCGACCTCTCCACGCTTCGTCAGACATTGGTTCACGGCGGACTGGAGTCGATCGAGCGAAATCTCAATCGCAAGGCAACAAATATCCGCTTCTTCGAGTTTGGCAACACCTACACCCGCGTCGACGAGAAGGAAGAAAACCCGCTACGAGGCTTCCACGAGAGCTTCCGTCTCGGACTCTGGATGACCGGGGACACCGATACCGGCAACTGGATCACCCCCGAGCGGGAGATCTCGGTCTATGAGCTCAAGGGAGTCCTCGAGCAGATTCTGGTCCGTATGGGCGTTAATGCCGGAGAGATCAGCAGCGAGCAGAGGGAGGACGATCCACTCTTCGAGAAGTGCCAGGTACTCTCACTCAAGGGCGGGGAGGTCTTCGCCCGCTGGGGACTCCTCGACCGGGAGATGCTGACGACGATGCACGACATCGACGTGCCGGTCTACTTCGCTGAGATCAAGTGGGACGTCCTGCTCCACCGCGTCCTCGGTCGGCTGACCAAGGCGACGAGCATCCCCCGCTTCCCCTCCGTCAAGCGCGACTTCGCCCTCCTCGTCGACAAGAGTGTCACCTTTGAGACCATCAAGCAGGCCGCTGAGAAGGCTGAGCCCAAGCTACTGAGGAGCGTCGAGCTCTTCGACGTCTACGAGGATAAGACCCTGCCCGAGGGCAAGCGGTCGTACGCCGTCACCTTTGAGCTCCTCGACCCGGACAAGACGCTGAGCGATAAGGCGATCGAGAAGACAATGCAGAAAATTTTCAATCAAATCGAGCACGCTACCGGAGCGACTCTCCGATAAAACGGTCGACCGAGACTATAGTTACTGACAATAATCATGGGAAGAGCATTTGAGTACAGAAAAGCGCGTAAGATGAAGCGCTGGGGCAATATGGCCCGTACATTTACGAAGCTGGGCAAGGAGATCACCGTGGCGGTCCGCGACGGAGGTCCCGACCCGGACACCAACCCCCGCCTGCGCGTACTCATCCAGACCTCCAAGAAGGAGAATATGCCCAAGGAGAATGTCCAGCGCGCCATCAAGAAAGCGACGGACAAGGATCAGGCAAATTATGAGACCGTCACGTACGAGGGCTATGCTCCGCATGGCATCGCCATATTCGTGGAGACCATGACCGACAATACGACCCGCACGGTGGCCAATCTCAGGAGCTACTTCACCAAGTACGGTGGGAGCCTCGGTGTGAATGGTAGCGTAGAGTTCCTCTTTGACCACAAGGTAGTCTTCACTGTCACTCCCAAGGAGGAGGGCAAGGAGTACGACCCCGAGGAGCTACTCCTGGAGCTCATCGACGCCGGTGCGGAGGATGTCTCCAGGTCGGACGACGGCTACACGGTGACGGGAGACTTTGCCGTCAATGGCACCCTGCAGACAGCACTCGAGGGGATGGACTTCGAGATCCAGTCGGCAGACTTCATCCGCGACCCCAAGATGACGAAGGAGATCACTCCCGAGGAGCGCGAGGAGGTCAATACTCTGATCGACAAGATCGAGGACGACGATGATGTACAGAACGTCTTCTCCGACATGGCTGAGGACGACAGCGACGACGAGGAGTAAGTAAGGACGATACCGACGGCATTATGAGCGAGGAGGAGATGGACAGAGAGACAGAGGATCGGACGGAGGAGAAAAAGCGGACGATGAGCACAGGACGCGCTGTCAGGATCACGCTGCTAAACCTGCTGGCCATGGTCGTCGTGGGGGCGCTTATCATCGTAGGAGCTCTCTATCTCCTCGATGTCTACACCCACCATGGCGAGGCGGCCAAGGTGCCGGATCTCTCCGGCATGACCCTGACGGAGGCGCAGACGGCGGTGCGGTCCATGGACCTGGACCTCGAGATCGTCGACTCTATCTATACGGAGGGGATGGCACCCGGTGTGATCCTGAAGACCTCTCCCGGTCCGGGATCGATCATCAAGAAGCACCGCACGATCTTCCTGACCACCAATACCACGACCGTGGAGCAGGTGGTGATGCCTGCTGTCTACGACACCTCGAGACGCCGTGCTCAAGCTGCCCTCAGGTCGGCAGGCTTTGTCGATGTGACGATCAAGATGGTCCCCGGGAGATACAATGATCTCGCGGTGGAGGTGTCCGATCGTCAGACCGGTCAAGTGATCCAGCCGGGCACTAAGCTACCATTCAATACCCCTCTCGTCCTCTCGATCACCTCGACCTCCTCTCTTGACAGCCTCTACGATGCCGACACCACAGCTGTGGACCGCGAGGTCGCGGAGGCACTCCAGAGGATCGGACAGGCTGAGGAGCCCGATGGGGAGGATCTGCCGGAGCTCTGAGCTGATAGAGGTCCAGTCACACCAGCATACGCCTTACAGTAAATGACCGAAAGAGACCTACCGACCGAGCCGGAGCCGGTAGACGAGGAGGATGAGGAGGTTGACCAGCTCTACGAGCACTACGCCATCACAGCAGATCAGGGGCAGGAGCCTCTGAGGGTCGACCGCTTTCTCGTCAATATGATGCCTAAGATCTCCCGCAGTCGCATCCAGCGGGCAGCCTCTTCCGGCTTCATCTTCGTCAACGGCGAGCCGGTAAAGTCCAATTATAAGGTCAAGCCTCTCGACCGCGTCTCTATGCGGCTTGAGCGTCCACCGATGACCCTCGAGATCACGCCCCAGGAGATGCCTCTCGAGATCGTCTACGAGGATGACTGGCTCTTGGTGGTCAATAAGCCGGCGGGACTGGTGGTCCACCCAGGGCACGGCAACTGGGACGGGACGCTCCTCAATGGCCTCGCCTGGTACCTGCGGAATGACCCCGACTTTGATGTCAATGATCCGGCGATAGGGCTGGTCCACCGTATCGACAAGGATACCAGCGGACTCCTAGTGATCGCCAAGACCGCGGAGGTGAAGAGTGCACTCGGGAAGCAATTCTTTGACCACTCCACCCGGCGCGAGTATGTGGCGGTGATCTGGGGACATATGGACCCGGCGGAGGGCGTGCTGAGGAGCAACATTGCTCGCGACCCTCGTGACCGGACGAGGATGGCACCCTTTCCCTACGAGGGCGAAGTGGGTAAGACGGCCGTGACCCACTACAGCACGGAGGAGTACCTCGGCTACCTCAGCCAGGTACGCTGCCGCCTCGAGACGGGACGCACGCACCAGATCCGTGTCCACCTCTCCCACGAGGGGCACCCGCTCTTCAATGACGCCGTCTACGGTGGGGATCAGATCCTCCGCGGTAATCGCTTCGCCAGCTACAAGAAATTTGTGGAGAATGCCTTCGCCATCTGCCCAAGGCAGGCACTGCATGCGCAGACGCTGGGCTTCTTTCATCCCATACTTAAGCGACAGATGGACTTCTCGAGTACGCTACCGCCCGACATGACCGCCCTCATCGAGAAGTGGCGGAAGTACGTCGACGACGGCAATGTAGAGAACCTCTGATCACATCTCATTATGGATCAAGAAAAACTAAAGATTGCGCTCATCGCCGGCGGCTACAGTGGCGAGTATACCGTCTCCCTGTCGAGCCAGGAGGGGCTGATGAAGTTTCTCTCCGACAGCCCTTACGAGATCTACCCGGTACTGATACGGCGTGATCACTGGACAGTCCTCGGACTCGAGGACACACCTGAGATCGACAAGGGAGACTTCTCCTTTGTCCACCCCGAGACAGGTCGCAAGGTTCGCTTCGACTTCGCCTACATCACCATCCACGGCACACCGGGCGAGGACGGGCACCTGACCGGCTACCTCGACATGCTGCAGATCCCCTACTCCTGCTGCCCGACGCTGATCGGTGCGCTCACCTTCGACAAGTACGTCTGCGCCCGCTACCTCTCCACCTTTGGGATCAAGATCGCCCCGGCTGTCCGGCTCACCAAGTACGACCGAATCGACATCGATGACCTGCTCCGAGAGCCGGGGCTTCCCTGCTTCGTGAAGCCCAATAACGGAGGCTCCAGCATCGCTACGACGCACGTCACCGAGCGAGAGCAGCTGCAACCGGCGATAGATAAGGCACTCGCCGAGAGTGGCGATGTGATGATCCAGTCCCTCATCACCGGCACCGAGATCACCTGTGGCGCCTACGAGGACGCCGAGGGGATCCACATCCTGCCGATCACCGAGGTGGTGCCCAAGAGCGAGTTCTTCGACTACGATGCCAAGTACAATGGCGCCGTGGACGAGATCACGCCGGCCCGCATCCCTGAGGAGACGACAGCGCGTGTCAAGGAGCTGACCCACCAGATCTACCGCCACCTACGGGCCGCCGGCATCATCCGGGTGGACTACTTCATCGAGAGCGACGGCACTCCCGTGCTGCTGGAGGTCAATACCACACCCGGGATGACAGCTACCAGCTTCATCCCCCAGCAGATCCGTGCCGCCGGTCTCGTGCCGGGGAAGGTCCTCGAGGGGATCATCGACTTCCTCTACCACCGGTCACGCCGGTAGAGGAGGCTCTTCCGCCAAGTCATCCGGGGCTGCGTCTCACATGAGACGTAGCCTTTTTTTTGGCTATTCCTCTCAGCCGATAGTCCTATCTCTTCCTCCCGGTCAAATAGAGTCTGGAGAGGGAGTCTTCTCAGAAAATAAGCGACAGAAAAGTCTTCCGATACTCCTCTCTTTTACTTATCTTTGTGGGAGTAGTTTTTAGAAACCCTATTCTTAACGATACATACAATCATATGCTAGCATACGTTTTTCCAGGCCAAGGATCCCAGCACATAGGCATGGGCATGGCCATGTATGATAATAATCCTGAGGCGATGCGCCTCTTTGATCGTGCGGATGAGATCCTCGGCTTCGGTCTGAGTAAGATCATCTTTGACGGCACGGAGGAGGAGCTGAAGCAGACCGCTGTCACTCAGCCTGCCGTCTTCGTCCACTCCTACATCTCCGCAGCTGTCCTCGGCTCTGAGGAGAAGCCCGACATGGTGGCCGGTCACTCTCTGGGAGAGTTTACCGCCCTCGCTGTCGCCGGGGCGCTCTCCTTTGAGGACGCTGTCCGACTCGTACATATGCGTGCCGTGGCTATGCAGAAGGCCTGCGCTGAGGCTCCATCGACGATGGCGGCTATCATCGGTCTTCCGGACGCCGAGGTGGAGGAGATCTGCGCCAATATCCTGGACAAGCTGGTCATACCTGCCAATTACAATAGCCCCGGGCAGGTGGTCATCAGCGGCTCCATCGATGGAGTCAATCAAGCCATCGAGGAGGCGAAGAAGGCCGGAGCCAAGCGAGCCATTGCTCTGAAGGTGAGTGGTGCATTCCACAGCCCACTGATGGAGCCGGCTCGTCAGGAGCTTGAGCAGGCGATCCACCAGACGCACATCCAGACCCCCCGCTGCCCGATCTACCAAAATGTGGACGCCAAGCCACACACCGACCCCAAGGAGATCGAGAGCAACTTAGTCAAGCAGCTCACCGCCCCTGTACTCTGGTCTCAGACGGTACAGCGCATGATCGCTGACGGAGCGGATCGCTTCATCGAGTTTGGCCCGGGTAACACCCTGCAGGGGCTTATCCGCCGCATCGACCGAAGCGTCACGGTAGAGGGACGAGAGGGCTGATTTCTCACTCCGCACCCGTGTCAGAGAGTACCGGTCATCGGTCCCACGAGGGGGATGCCCTCCATCGCGTAGAGCTAAGGACGTCTTACCTCATAGAGCGCTACCAAGCGCTTCGGCAGGAGGTGGAGCTGCTTAGAGACCAGAATGGTCAGCTCCGTAGTCTATTAGCCAAGGAGACGACAAGAGCCGACGGACTGGAGCAGAAGCTCGCCCTCAGGGCGCCCATCGCAGCCGATGACCCGGATGTACGCAAGTCTGCAGCGGGCCTCTACGCAGAGATCGATGATCTCGTGGAGACCGTGGACGATGTACTTCGCCTCTTAGAGACCCACGTCAAGTAATTCCGACTGACACCGTACTCACTACCTACCACCCAACGCTCCACAGCCGTCATGCCTGACAGATCCCCGGATATGCAGGCAGAGACGCCTGTACCCACTCTCACCCGCGTGATCAACCTCCGCGTGGGGGAGGTACCTATGGCCGTCACCATTCCCCGTGAGGAGGAGGCGGAGGCCACCCTGAGAGCAGCCGCCAAGGAGCTCAATCACCTCCTTGACGAGTACAGGTCCCAGTACGACCTCACGACCATCGAGGCACTCACCTACGCTGCCATCCACCTCGGTCGCGACAAGTACCGCCTACTGCAGCAGCAAGAGCACGCCGACTACGAGGGACGACTCGCCAAGCTCTCAAGGGACCTTGATCAGGCACTTGATGGTCTGAGTACACAGACCTCCCCCAGAGACAACACTTAGATAAAGACATACCACTATATGAGTCCCATAATAATTGCGATCATCGTCGCCATAGTCCTACTGGCATCGGGCTGGATTCTGCTCAATAAGCAGAACGAGCGCCATGCTCAGAGGCTCTATGAAAACGAGATCGCCAAAGCCAAAGAGGCTCGGCAGGAGTACCTCGACCAGGCCAAGGTCACTCGAGACGAGTACATGGCCAAGGCGAGAGAGGATGCCGAGATGCTCCAGAGAGACAAGCTCCTGAAGATCAAGGAAGAATTCCTAAAGCGCAGGGCCGAGCTCGCAGACGAAGTACAGGCTCGTCAAGCCTCACTCCAGTCCATCGAGGACAAGCTCAAGAAGCGCGAGGAGCAGCTCACCAAGCTCCAGGACGACATGTCCCGCCGCTCACAGGCGATAGAGGAGGAGGGAGTCAACCTCAAGAAGCAGATCGACTTCAATAAGGCCAAGGAGGCCGAGCTCGAGGCGCTACGTCTCCGCCAGCTTGAGCAGCTCGAGGAGACCAGCGGTCTTACCAAGGAGCAAGCCAAGGCGCAACTGATGGAGCACCTCAAGAGCGAGGTCAAGTCCAGCGCCGCCATCATGACCAATGAGATCATCGATGATGCGAAGCTCAAGGCAAATGCCGAGGCGCGCAAGATCGTCATCAAGACCATCCAGCGCATCGCCACCGAGACCGCTATCGAGAATGCGGTCACCGTCTTTCACATCGACAACGATGACATCAAGGGGCGCATCATCGGTCGTGAGGGACGCAACATCCGCGCCCTCGAGGCTGCCACCGGTGTCGAGATTATCGTCGATGACACCCCTGAGGCGATCCTGCTCTCCTGCTTTGACCCCGTCCGCCGAGAGCTGGCACGCCTGTCCCTCCACGAGCTGGTGCAGGACGGACGCATCCACCCCGCCCGCATCGAGGAGGTGGTCGAGAAGACTGAGAAGCAGCTCGAGGAGGAGATCATGGAGACCGGCGAGCGAACCGTGATCGACCTCGGCATCCACGGCATGCACCCCGAGCTGATCCGCCTCGTCGGCAAGATGAAATACCGCTCCAGCTATGGGCAAAACCTCCTCCAGCACAGCCGCGAGACCGCCAACCTCTGTGCCGTCATGGCCTCGGAGCTCGGACTGGACGCCAAGAAGGCGCGCCGTGCCGGACTCCTCCACGACATCGGAAAGGTGGCAGACGAGGAGCCGCAGATGCCTCACGCCCTCCTCGGCATGAAGCTCTGCGAGAAGTACAAGGAGAAGCCGGACATCTGCAATGCCGTCGGCTCCCACCACGATGAGATCGAGATGAGCACCCTCATCGCCCCCATCATCCAGGTCTGCGATGCCATCAGTGGCGCACGACCCGGAGCACGGCGCGAGATAGCAGAGGCCTACATCAAGCGACTTAAGGCACTTGAGGACCTCGCCCTCTCCTACCCCGGAGTGATCAAGACCTACGCTATCCAGGCAGGTCGCGAGCTCCGCGTCGTCGTCGGGGCCGACAAGGTCGACGATGCCGGCACCGTCGAGCTCTCCAATGCGATCGCTGAGCGAGTGCAGGATGAGCTCACCTACCCCGGGCAGGTCAAGATCACCGTCATCCGGGAGCGACGCGTCGTCTCCTACGCCAAGTAATCCGGCACCACCCCAAAAAAGAGGGTGCGCCATCCGTATGGGATGGCGCACCCTCTTTTTTTTTTGAAGCTACAGAAGACCGCAGCACAATAGCTATAGTCGATAGGGGGCTCGGGGAGGGGGGGACGTACCTGATCTTTACAGCTATGATAAACGCCCCCTACCGAGGTGCCGCTCCGCCTCCCATCTCCAATCGAGGTCGGATGGTGCACCCCAGGGGGGGGGGACCTTTTGGGGAGGGGTCGTTCTCGCGTAAGTCTAATACCGATATTAGTGTCGCCTAATACCGATATTAGTGATCACTAATATCGGTATTAGGATTTCCCCACTTATATCGTCTCTTCAGAGAGCCGGCTTGCCTCGTCGTCGTCTCACCGCCAGAGCCTGTCCCGAGGGGCGCAAATGGGGCCATCTAATAGATGGTACACCGGCAGGCGTAAGGATGGCCGATGCATAGGGAGCGTGCATCCCCGTCGGGGTGCCGTCGCTCGTGTCCGACCTCTCGGATCAACTGATGATCAGCGAGAGGGTACCAAAAAGAAGGGTGTACCCATCACGAGCACACTCTCCTTGATTATATCAATATCCTGTGTCTAAGAGGATATTGGTATACACATATATGAAGCTTAGTTTACTGATGTACTCGCATCAGAATAGCGATTATTCGATAGTATTGTTCTGGATACAGCGGACCGGATTGGAGAAGTTGCCGTTCCAGTACTCAATGAATGCATTCTGGTACTCAAGGGTAGCGCGGAAGGCATTCATACCATCAGAGCTGAAGTTTGCCCAGTATGCAGTCTTGACCCCCTCGCTGACGATGCTGAAGGCTGCGTCAGTACTCATGGCACGGAAGCCGGCGAAGGGAAACCAGCAGCTCACCTTATCGTCGTTGTAGAAGAAGACCCCGTTATTGATCATACCATCCTTAGCGGCAGCATCCAGCCCCTCACTGGGCAGGTAGTCCTCGGTACCATTGGCATAGATACGGGCCTGAGAGAGGTAGCGATTGAGCCTGAAGAGCTCTGCATAGCTTGGTACCCTCCACCCTTCGGGGCAGGGGTCGTTATAGCTTTTGCTTGTCGGCATCTGCATCACATTGGTCGCCATACCTACATAGTACGACCAGTTCCAAGCATCGTTAAGCCTACTCGCATTTGAGGTTTGGGCGGGGAAGGTACCGTACATTCCCCAGGAGAAGTAGCCGTCATTAGCCTCAGGGACATTACGCCCAGCAAAGTAATACCGTGTCTTATTATTCCCATAGCTATTAATTTGTGCCGGGTCTACGGACCAACGGAAGTACTCGACCTTATTACGTCCGTAGGTGGATGTCGGTACAGTGGTACTCCCCCCCCACTCAGAGGGTGACTTGTCAAAAGATCGCCCGTAGGCATAGATCACCGGCTCATCTCCCGGCTGGGCTATCGGGACAGCGCAAGCATAGAGCAGGTCGCGAGGCGGGAGCTCCTGATTATACCGGTCCGTCTTGATGACATAGCGATTCCAATTGCGTGACCCTCCGACGAAGCGTGAGACCTTGAGGTTGCGGTCCATCCAGATCTCCTTGCCTATCCGGACATACCCCCCCTGATAGACCATAATGCGCTTGAAGAACTGGTCCCCGATGATATCGACATATCCCTCGCGCGCAGGATAGAGCCCACCGATCTCTTCCCCCTGATTATTTGGCGGGAGAGTGACGGTGAAGGTACTATTGTAGGACCCCTTGTCAAAGGTCGGCTGTGTAATAGTGATCCAGTCGTGCGAGGCCTTGACCTCCCACTTCATCGTCGAGCTAACATCGATGGAGTAGGTCTGAGACTGCCTCTGATAGAGACTGCTCTCGATGACTCTCGTGGATCGCTCCATGAAGGGCTTCTTAGGCTCGCTATCGGGATAGGTGATCCGATAGTCCAGCCCCAGACCGGAGACCACTCGGATGGTGACAGACCTGGTGGGGTAGTCCCTATGGTAGGGCGACAACTTCAGCTCAATGTATCCCTCCCTGTAGAAGGAGCCCTCTGTCAAGCCATCCGCCACGATCGTCAGCGAGGAGGGTCCCATATATATGGGGCGACCTAAGTCATTATCCACATACGAAGGCTTCGTATCCAGTGTGATATGGATCCACTTGTCCTCCTCGGGGAGATCGGGGTCGAGGAGATCGACACCCTTGGAGTCATAGATCTTGTTGATGTACCAATAGGTGTCCGGGAAAGTGGTGGCGATGGTGGAGTAGAAGACCTCTCTCTGTGCGCCATTGCTGACATGGAGCGAGGGATCAGCATCAAGGTTATCGAAGTACCCATCATCCGGCTGCTGTGAGACCGGTATCTCCGTATAGAGATTGGGCCGACCTACCACAATCACACAGATGATCGCTTTCCTGACGGGAGATCTTTTCCCTACACCCTCCATATTCGCATAGTCAGGCAGTGCTGTACGTGTAATATTAAGTCCATTGGGCAGACCGCTGTTTCCGTCCTTACTCACCTCCACTGTCAGCCAATCCTCATAGAGAGGATCCGACACTGCCGGATCGACATAGACTACTCTTGTCTGTATCTCAGGATTAGGGGCGTTTGTCTTGAGAAGAAAGGGATCAGTCCGACCGTCCTTCACCAATTGCAGATCTCGATCCTCCATGGCGAGGTAGTACTGACCGTCAAACTTGACATACCGGTAGTCCCCCACATCCTTAGAGATAAAGTTGTCGGCGTCCTGAGCATACTCCAGCACGAGGTTGGTAGCCTTATTGGCCTTAGCCTCCTCGACCTTGTAGTACCCTTCACCCCTCACCTCCTTGATATTAATAGTGTACAGACTATTGCGGGATATAAGTTGCTCGCCTCTGTAGTCAGCAGGGTCTATCCGGAAGTAGCCCCAGTCCGTCTTTCCCTTGAAGAGGTGGAGGATCAAGTAGATCGACTGGTCGTTGGCGGGGTTAGTGTCCTCTGAGTCACTGGTCCTGTCGTAGCTGAAGTACTCGAGGGTAAAGAGATGTGCCACGCTGCTGTCATTACTCAGTGAGCCCTGTACCCCATTATACCTCTTCCCGGAGTCGGGAGTAAGACTCTTGCCGGTGACATCGTCTCTGTGCGGTGATAGATAGCAGCTCTTGGCGCCATTGTAGAGCTGCGCTGAGGCGATCGTGAACCGCTTGTCACTCATTACCACCTCTATCTGTGAGACTAACCTCTGGAGTCTCATAGCCACTCGCTCAGTGGCGGATATGGTTACGCTCTTTGCCTCACCATACATAATAAATGGGGCCCAGAGCTCATCCTCACTCTTTGAGATGGTCACCACCATGTCACTCAGAGCCTGCCTCGTGGTCACCGTTCCTAAGTCAGCCTCGAGAGAGGCGGTGGGATTGGCCACAGCATAGAAGTCGTAGGCCCCCTCGCTGAGGTCCAGCCGTGTGGAGAAGAGACCGGAGATGACAGGTGAGCTACTATAGTCGAGAACCACCCTGGTGAGTGGAGCTGCCGGGTCGGTCGAGGGAGCATAGAAGAGGTAGATCTTCTTCACCGTAGCCTCATTCTCGAAGTCCCCCCCCTCGACAGACTTGAGTGAAGGTGTACCCCCTACCCGAGACTTGCCAAATCGGGGTACGGAAAAGTCGATCTGCACCTTGGTGCTCTGGTGAGAGGCGACAAGCTCCTCGGCCGTCTCTCTCTGCTGAGTGCATGCTACAGCAAGGAGCAGCATCACCAGCGTCCCCAAGCAACGACTCGAGCGGGACCATATATCACTGGATATCATACTTCTCATAGTCCTTCTTTACTTCCTTTGTCATTCTCCAAGCTTCACACAGCGTACCGAGGCACTCTCAGCGGCATTTTGTATGCCCATCTGCACTCTGGATGGCGTCACGATCATGGTATAGCTAGCCTGCAGCATATTATCTGCATCACCAGGCTGGAGTGGATCCTTCTCAGCTTGCTTGTAGTACCCTATAGCCCCCGAGAGGTCAGTAGAGTTCCACGCAAGCAGACGAGCCCCGGCTGCCGGCAGAAAGAAGGGTGTTGCCTGGCGATCGTCACGATGCTGGCTGTCGGGGATCCAGGTCCTCCAGCCACTATTCTTGACACCCATATCCCCATAGGTGTAGGTGAGTTCGGAGTGGCTATCCCAGGGGAACGCATTGGGGGCACCATACTGACCGCCTCCGAAGTCGCTCATCGTAGCGACGAGATTACTCATATCCTGCTGCGTGGGGAGACCCCATCCCGGTGGGCAGGGATTGAGCGTGTATCCTACCTGCAGAGGTTCCAGATTGTATTGAGCTGTAGCTTTGTTCCAGTCGAAGGAGTAATTCTGGTAATTTCCGGTATAGCTCCCGAACCAAAAGAGCTGGTACACTGTATACTTTAGCTCTCTAGAGCGATAGTAGAATAGTTCGGGATGACTCTCAAAGAAGTTTCCCGCATAGTAGCCGGACTGTGGCGCACCGCAGGGGAAGAGCCCGTCGTCTCCATAGTCTCCTCCGGCATTACGACTGGACGGTGTCGGCGCGAGGTAGTGGTTACTCTTACCATAGGCCCCATGGACCGAGGTGGGCAAACCGACCGGATTGGCGTAGGGGTAGAGCATCGGGTAGCCCTTATTCTCAGGGTCGAACTCCTCGGAGAAGAGGTAGCCGGTCTTGAGGTTACGATCGAGCCACCTCTTACCATTGATCTCCACGTAGCCTCCCTGATAGACATCTATTCGATCCCCCCCAAGTTCGAGGACGGGAGATCCCTGACTATCCACAGCGTTCCCCTTATAGATGATTGAGAGCGTAGCCGCTCTCGCCTCCGGATAGACGAAAGCCTTCATGGTCTTATCATAGTGGGGTGTGGTCTCATTGGGCTGGATCGTCACTTTCAGCCTATTGGTGTACTTTTCCGCCCCGTAGCCCTCAGTCGCCGGATAGCTGAATGAGATTGGATCGGCCTTGATCCACGAGGAGGCTCCCGCCGGAGTCACCACGGCACTCCAGGAGCAGTTACTGGTGACATCGACATAGAAGACCGACGGCTCTTTGCTTTGCATATCGGTCTCCATCACATAGCGATCACGCTTCATATCTCCGGGATAGTCCTCCGGGTAGGTGATCTTGTAGTCAAAGCTGAAGTCCTGCGTCACGTAGATCGTGTTGAAGAAGTAATTATAGAAGCCGGTCTGGATCACTACCTTGGCAGCACGAGGCATAGCCTTAGCCATCTTCTTGGTCTTGATGACAACGTCACCCGCACCGATGGTAGAGACCAAGTACGCCTCATCTTTGGAGGCAAAGGCTTCGTCAAAGTCCCACTTCTTGCCATTGGGGAGAGTGACCGACTCGATGAACTCGTACTCGTCTTTAACGTCACCACTAAGGACCGGCTCCCCTTCAGCATTCTTTTCACGGACGGACACGTACCCCTTCCCCGGGACGTAGAAAAGGACGTCCCTGACAGACCATGACTGTCGCTCGATGGGGAGCATAACGTGGGACCTAAACTCCTCCGCCTCACCGCTGTCCGAGAAGAAGTCAGTCGGGCTCACAGACATATTGAGTGCATCGGAGTAGTAGATCTGATCAGCCCTCTGTCGCACGTCGATACGGAGCTTCAGGTCATCGGTATGGATCCCCTCCGCCCGGACAAAGGCGTACGCATCGCGTTGCTCATTACTATTATTCTGGAAGCAGCCGACATTTAGCCGATAGCGCCGAGATCCACCGGCACCGATGACGTCCGTACCCCCCCCGTCCGGAGAGAGGGACATCGTCGACCAAGTGGCTTCTTCGAAGCGAGGGTGCTCCGGGTCCCGAGCATTCTTCCTGTCCACAGGAGGGATCAGCACCAGAGAGGGGACATTGGTCTCTATGGTGGTGGAGCGCTGCTGCTGGATGGCATCGTACTCGAAGAATACCCGACCTGCGGAGATGTAGTAGTTGTCGAAGAATACCACCTCTCTACTATTGGTCATATCCCAGTCGGCGACCGTGAAGACTACAATCTTATTTGCGGTATTGGCCACAGCCTCCTCGAGGGTATTGTAGCCGACACCGATCACCTTGACGACATTGAGCCGGTAGTGGCGACCATGCTGAAGGGACTGGACGCCGTCCTTGACATTGAGGGCGACACGATAGTAGGAGCTGACACCATGATACCGTCCCCTGAAGATCACGTACGCCTCCTTGGTCGGGTCGTTCTCTACCCGCTTTGGGTAGCTGTAGACCCTCTGCCCAGTGGAGAGCTTACCGCTATTTGCCGGGGCGGAGGTGTAGCCGGTAACTGAAGTGGGATCATCCTGCTGCAGGTAGCCTTTGGTCTCTCCATTGTAGAGATACCACTCGTCCTCCAGCTCAAATCCATCCTCAGCTCTTGCGGTGGAGATAATGTCGACAGCAAAGGCGCTTCGCTGCAGCTCAGCCCGGATATTGGTGTATGTCTGGACATTTTCCGCACTCACCTCACCATACATCAGGAGGGGTGTCGAGGGAAGACCCGTGCCGGAGCTGACGAGGCGACTCCTGAGCTGGACAAGCGTCGTGGGGCGGAAGGTGGCAGGTAATTTCTTATTGGCAATCACCGCAATCCTATAGCTTACCCCCGCTGTCAGTGCGATAGGGTACTGATACTCCGTGTCGCTCACTTTCTTCAGGCCATTGCTCTGATTTATCTGTACCGGTGACCCGATGATGGTGCCATCCGGCTTGGCGAGGATGTAGTAGAGTGAGTCGACCTTCTTCTCTTCATCCGTCTCTCCAGAGGGGGCATCCGGTGCGGCACGCAAAAGCAACTGACTCTCTGCTAGGTGAATATTGATCATCACCGTGACCTCGCGACCCTGCGCCAACTCATCGCCCTCCATACGGGGGTCTCGGCAGCCTCCCAGTGTGAGGAGAGAGAGTAGGAGTAGGACAAGGGTATATATCTTATTCATAGCGAACTCATTCACTTGTTTATCACTTCACTCCTTGATGCATCGGATGACGACACCGGAGCCGTAGCTGATGGGCTTATTCTGATCCCACAACCATTTCCCATCATCGTACCAAGACAAAAAGAGGGCATTGCAGTAGTTATCTGTCGCCCCATTGGACGTCCCGTAGTAGGAGGTATTCTCTACGTCATCGTCTATGGTCCACTGGCGAATACTGAGGGTACCGCGCTCGCTTCTCCTCGGAGAGATCGGGAAGTAGATGTCGCGCGCCGTAGAGGTGGCTATGTCCGCGCCCTTGATCCAGACACCATGGCTCACCCGCAGACGAGAGAAGCCATCGGCATTTCTATCCTTCGGGAAGATCCTCCCATACTCCTCCAGCTTCGGGATGCGATACCCCTCAGGGCAGGGATCCACCCCCTTCCTCTTGGTCCCATCGGCATTGGTCCAGGAGGGACGAGGGACAGTGGAGTCAAAGAAGTAGAACCAGCTATTGACCACATCGGGAGTATCGCCCTCATCGGTCTCATCAGAAGCGATGAAGAGTCCATGCTGGTCATCTCTCGAGTAGTGCCCATTGATCTGCTCGGTCCCCAAGTCGGCCCACTTAAGCGGACCATCGGGTCGATAGTAGGGATCGATCTTCCACTCAGTGATAGGGATAGAGCGCTTGATGGTGCCGTAGACAAGGTCTACGCCGAGCAGGTGGTATCCGTCCGGAGTGCGGCCATACTGGTAGTAGAAGCCATTGCGCTCCACTCGCTCACGATTGGTGATCTCAGAGTTGGTAAACCACGCCCCTCTATTCGACGCGCTCTTGATCGCCCCGAGGTTGCGGTCGAGGATGATAAGATTGGCACCATTCTCGGTCACCCTTACAGGCTTGTAATTACCCTGCTCCACCCAGATGTAGGCGCTCTCTCCGGTGCCGTCATAGAGTTTCACCTCAGCATAGCGGATCAGATCGGTGTCGTTGGTACTGTCGACGGTAATCTTGACGCTCCCCGTGCCGTTTTTCTCCGCCTTGACCCAGCCGGTATTGTCTGCGGTAGTCGAGTAATTGGTCACCACGGTGGCACCCCACTGCCTACCGAAGCTCTCCACCGGGATCTCCACCGAGCCCCCCTCTCCTATGAAGCAGACATAGCGTCTCTTAGGCCGGATCAGCTTCCTTGCCCGCTGGTGTACCACCACTCGCACAGGGTGGTCATAGTTCTGTGGAGTAAAGGTGATCACCGCCTCCCGCTCCTCATCGTGAGGCTTACCATCGGCACTATACCAAGTCTCGTTGGCGCTCGTGGCTCGGAAGGTGAAGAGGACCGGCGTGCCATCCATAGCCACATGACCACTCTCCGCCCCGGCAGGAGGGATCACCTCGAGCCAGTCGGGGTCACCCTCTACACTCCAGGTAAAGGATCCACTCTCAAAGTTATTGAGCAGCTGCACGGTATTTGAGGAGCCCTCCTCGTAATTGAGCTCGACGACATCCTTGGAGCTATTGAAGAGAGGGTCCGTGTACTCAACATTCTGCATCGACGGTAGCCACGGCTGCAGGTGAATATCGAGCAGTGGCTTGACGCGCTGGTCAGTAATATTGAGCCGGACCTTGTAGTGCAGACTACGGAAGATGGAGTATATGTCAATGTCATTGAGATCTACCGTGGCCGCATTGATGTGGTCAAGTATCTCACTGCGGATCTCATTAACGTCCCCTGCATCGAGGTAGTAGGTGTTGCTCAGCTCCGTACCGGTAGCACCTGTGGTGTAGTAGACCTTGAGTGCGGCGTAGTCGGTACCACCTCTCGCAAGCAGATGCTCGGGGAGGTAGTAGGTGCCGGAGGTATATAGTGCCTCCTCCGCCCCTTTATTGTAGTCACTGATGGAGACATTGACCCGCCCCGAGGACCAAGTGCCGGTCGTTGCGTCGTAGGCCTTACCCGAGAAGAAGAGAGGATACTGATTGGGTATATTGATCAGCTCGAAGCCGGTCACCTTGACATTAGGCTTCGCCGTAGACTCAGGGGAGTCCTTCTTGCGATAGATTGCGAGGGTGAGCTTGGAGATGTTCCTCACTAGTGTCGCCTTGACCACCTCAGGGGCATCCTTGGTCCCATTACCCTGAAGAGACTTCCTCGATACCACACCGACGGAGATCAGTGGCTTACTGGTCCCAATGGTAGTGATCTCCGACTTTGCGAAGGGGATCGGCTCGAAGTCTCGGAAGCGGATGGCATTGTCGAGACCACCCTGCAGGATGCTCTGATCCCTCTGCGGCATCGACTCCTCATTGGCAAAGAGGTAGAAGTCATATCGAGTAGAGACCGACCGTAGCTCGATCGGGTCGGAGAGAGCTGCGGTGCTGATGTTCGCAGGAGGAGTCAGGCTCCCATTATTCCAGGTCAGTAACTGATTGTAGACCACCTCGCCACCCGGATACTTGGCGATGACGAGACGGACTGTCTTGATCGTCGTCTCCTGATCACCGGGGATATTGATGGAGCGCAGGCTCATCGCCATATATCCGGTGGCCATCATCGGCTCGTCGTTGCTCCGTGACTTGCTGCACCCCGACAGGAGTGCCACCAGTAGGAGTGCGATGAGGGAGATCAGCACCGGACGACGTGCCGTCGTCGCAACTATTCTGTGACTAAAGTCTGTAACCATCTCACTTACTCTGCAGATACGTCCTGCTCCCGGATCAGCCAGCCATTGATGTAGATCGAGAAGGACTGGAAGTCCACATCGGATGCGGGACCCGAGGTGGTGAAGACAAAGCTGACCACATACTCATCCTGCCGGTCCATGTACTCCTGGAGTGGCATACTGCCGTACTCGCTCAGCTTCAGGAATTGGATCAGCTCCTTGAGCTTGACGTTGATCAGCTTCTTCCCACTCTTCTTATCGGTGACGATGAGCCGCTCATCGCTATTCTCCGACAAGCGCCCGGTACGTAGCTCACAGGTGAGTCCGACGGCCTGCTTATCCTCAGCTATGGAGAGTCGACCTCGCTCGCTGAGGTAGGGACGATACGTGATGGCATCACCGGGGACGATCCTATTATCTCCGTCCAAGAGCCCATTGGCAGAGGCGATCGTCACCTCGTACCTATTTGGGTCGAGATCCACGCCCGCGCCCGTGGTGACTAATTGCACGCGGAAGGTATTGGTATCCTTGACGAGAGGGATCACGACCCGCTCTCCGGGCACCCCCTTCACCTCCAGTCGCCGGACGATCCCGTGCCAGAGGTGGTCGAGCGCCTTGTCGGAGATGCCGGCACTGCTCTTGATGGCCAGCCTCATCTGTGCAAGATCCCTAATGTTGCTGAGGGCATAAGAGCTGTCAGTGAGACCCGCCCAGGCGACAAGGGTGTACTTACCCGGCTGGAGCTGCAGCGGGTGGCTGAAGTCCTGAGCAAAGGGATTCCCCTCCACTCTCAGGGGCGTAGCGACCGCCCTACCCTGATCATCAAAGATAAAGAGGTCGACAGAGGGCACCTGAGAGGCGAAGGCATCGGCAAACTTAAGATTGTAGTCGTACCTATAGCTCACCTCTAAGAGACAGGGCTCGAGATCGCTGTAGATCATCCTATCACAGCCTGTCAGTCCCAGTGACACAATTGCCAGCAGGCAGATCATTAGGTGATGTATACTCTTCATATTATCATGCAGGCAGAGGCAGTCCCTCCCTTACTTCTCTCAGTGAATAATTAGATTTCCTATTGGTCCCCGGAGACAGGATCAACCGTCTCCGGGGTGACATCATCAGCTCTTGGATCACTTAGATGTCATAAAAGTCTCCCGCTTGGGATCAGAGATCGTAGCCACTCTCGCGGACAAGCCACGGCAGCAGCTCGACAGACATAGCGATGAAGAGTGTCTCGGGGTCATCATTCTCATCACCGGGCTCCACTACCTCAGGATCACCAAAGTTCTTGATAGAGTTGATGGTGAGCTTGTAGATGTTGTTACGCACCAAGCCATAGCGACCATACTGCATAGGAGCAGCCTGCTGCTCGTTGGTGAAGTGACGGATAGGCATATGGTAGTAATTTACTCCACCAACATAGAGGCTGATACCGCTCGCCTCGTCCTTAAATGCCTTGCCCTTGCCAATCTTAGCATTGAGAGCATCAACACCGGTGGCAGAACCATCTGCAAACGCAGCGACTGCAGCCGCGAAGCCGGTGGGCATACCATTATCCGCGTCACTCGTGTTGGCAGACTTAGTGACACGCTTCGTGAAGTCGTCCACCGTATAGGCTACACCCTTGTAGACAACGTAGCTTGTCACCTCAGCACCATTGATCGTGGGAGTCACCTTGACCTTAAAGACAACGAGGGTGGTGCCACGAAGCTTCTGAGCATCGGGAGCCATCGTATTCTCTGCCACATAGTGCCCCTTATCATCATCATAGCCGGCCTCATAGAAAGTCGGCAGAGTCGACAGACCTGCGAGGTATTCGAAGTTATTGGTATCGATGGTGGTGGTAGCAGCATCAAAGTTCGGGTCCTTAGCGTAAGAGTCGACACGTTCAGACGCGGCTGTCTCAGCCTCCAGCTCGGCAGCAGCGCTACCTACACTATTAGCCTTGATCTTCTGATCCATCACACGCATCGGGAAGTACTTCAGGTTGGTCACATCGAGCTGCCAGCCCAAGAGCTTCAGCTTGGCACCGGCGATAGAGCCGGAAGCATTATCATTGGTGATCGTAGGATTGACAAAGACCTTGGCGACGGCTCTCTCTACCTGCACGGAGACCTTCTCGGCAGCAGCCTCCTCAGCCTTCTCCTTGGTATCGAAGAGCTTGTCTCCTGTGATATTCACGATACCCTTGGCATTGCTCATCATGATGCCATTGGCGGTGATCACCTTGGCCTCATCATAGTTAGAGAATCTCTTGAGGTCCTCTATGCTGGCGCCCTTATTGATTCGTCCCTTCACCTCCTCGGTGGGGTTGAAGAAGACAACGACGTCGTAGCTGTCAGTATTAGCGATCTTGGGGACCTTGACCGCCTTGGTCACCAGCTTGTAGCCGGTAGAGGTGGTGGCGACGTCAGTTCCGGTAAACTTGCCGGTAGTCGCACCATCGTGAGTCGCATTAAGATCGATACGAGCGGCGCAAGTACCGGCCTTGTAGAAGCCTACCAGCACTGATGATACCTTATTCTCAGCGACGGTGCCGTCATAGGTCTCACCCTGGTGTTTATCGCCAACATTAGCCCTGGAGCTATTGGCGGTAGGCAGGGAGATGGAGAGCACAGCATAGCTGCTCTCCCCTGCCTGGGGGACCTCAGGTCCCTGGTTACTCTTGTTGCAGGCAGTCATGCCCACCATAAGGGTGGCGCAGAGCAGTGCAACGGCAGTGAAGTTCTTTCTCATACTACTTGTGTAATTGTGAAAATGGAAAAGATTTATGAAATGATACAATTTAGTCTTGGTTTTGTCTCTCCTTCTGGTCCTCGATCACCTTATCGAGCTCCTCGAGGTTGTGCTTGGCGAGCTGATCGCCCCTCTGGGTCGCCTGCTCGAGGTAGCGCCTGGCCGTCTCGAGGTTGCCGGACCTGGCGTAGGCGACACCCATATTATTCCATACCCGAGCGTCCCCGCTGATCTTCTGCATCCGGTGGATGGCGGCCTCGTAGTTCCCTCCCTCGATGTCGGCAGCGGAGGCGTTGTTGACCGCTATGGGCTGATCCGGGTAGATGCGCGTTGCTATGTCAAAGACCTCCTTGAAGTAAGGGCTGTCCGGTGCATAGGTCTGAGCAACGAGGTACATCTCATTGAGTGAAAGGAGCTTGGGATCCCTCTTGATCACCTCCTTGGCCTCCTCCACGTCAAAGGCACGCACCTCATAGGCGATGCGGTAGACGGTACGCCTCACCCTGGGATAGATCTCCTGGAGCATCTGCGTGTAGGTCGCTCCCCGAGAGAGCTGGCGGAGCCGAGCGTCCCGTGCGTCATAGTCGATGCCACTATCGATGATCCGCAGCACCTGATCCCGGTCAGCGAGGTAGGAGTCCGCCACTAAGTCGCGGACGCCCCTCCAGTCCTCACCGCCTCCTACGATACGCACACGGGACCGATCCAGACCATGTCGCTGGATGAGATAGTCAGCAAAGTTGTGGGCACGTCGCTCGGAGAGAGCTTGATTGTAGCTCTGATTACCCTCCGGAGAGGCCCAGCCGGTGAATTGCAGGTTCGTCAGCGTGAGGTCCTTATTTCCCATAAGGTCACCGAGGATCTTATCGGCCTCATCGAGGATGAGGGCGTTATTGCCGAGCCCTCTGACGATGTCGTGCTTGGCGACGACGAAATTGAGTTGCGCGGTGTGCTCCTCAGCTCTCGCCTTGACCGGCTCAGCCTCCGGGACGATATAGGTGAGCTTATAGTCGGGCTTGTAGGGCTCCTTGACGAGACGGTCGATGATGGTCCTCGTGAGGGTCTCCTTGTCGCAGTACGCACACCCGGTCAGGGCAGAGATCAGCCTCAGCTGCCCCTTACGCATCCACGACTGGAGAGGTACTACCTGAGAGTAATTGATGGAGAGGGGCCGACCATTGTCCCGCATATCCTCATAGTAGGGGTGCTTATCGTAGGGGACCGGGTGCCGGAAGTCCTTTGTCCGCTTCAGCACCTTATAGCGGGTCTTGCCGGAGAGGACGATCTGCGGCAGCCGGACCTTCTCCGTCCCGCTCTCGTCTGTAAGGATCGGGGTGAGGACAAGTAGGTCATTGGGTCTCAGCTCCACCTCATCGAGATGGAGGTCAAAGGAGACCACCATCTTCCCATCCGTGACACCGGACTCAGCGCGAGTGATATCAAGTACCTCCTGAGCCATCGCAGTCTGTGCGAGGAGCAAGAGGAGTGTGGTCGTGATATAGAGTAGTCTGCGTTTCATGATCTATCAATTAAGGAAGTAAACGAGTGAGAGCGTGGCGCGCGTGAGGCCCCAGTAATTGTAAAATCCCTCGCCAAACTTATTGCCACAGGCAGCACAGGGGTAGCGCTCGTACCAGATCCGCGCATATCCGCCCCCGAGGGAAGCCTCGAGATTGAGCTTACTCGACAGCACCCACTGATACCCATAGCTGAGACCGGCTCCGTAGAAGTAGCCTTGGTACCGCTCCTCCTTGAGCTTCTTGAGCCGTCCGATCGGGATATTGATCCCACCTATATTGTACTGACCGCCGTGGAGATGAAGTCCCACGAAGTGACCATTCATAGGCTCACAGATCCAGTAGCGGTACTCCGGCTGGACGAGCCAGTGCTTGAGGGTCGTCGCCTCGTCAAACTTCCAAAGGCTCATCCCGCCACCGAGGTCGATCGTGGAGTGACGCCCCACCCTCAGCTCGAGCCCAAGATTGGGACTTGTGGCAGCTAAGTAGGGGAGATTGGTCTTGAGGGCTACCCTCTGAGCATCCGCCCTGCTACCGATCAAGAGAGCAGTGAGGACCCCGAGGAGAGTCGCAAGTCGATACACGTGGATTATTCTCATCTTTTTTACTAACTCGCATAGATCATCCGACCACCTTGTACAGCCTCAAGTAGAGAAGCGGGTACCTGGTGTCGCTGATGACAATTATCCTAACCTTGATCACAACAGATATTTCCGAGAAACACCCTTACGGCAGGAGAGTTACCTTACGGAAGTAGGGAGTAATTCAAGTTGAATCAAAAAAGCAGAGATCTGTTTAATCATTCATCCATTAGGATAGAAAAAAAAATCTACATTAATGGAAGAAGACACTAATATATCTCTCCGCGACCCACAGGTCGCATATTTATCTCACTTTCACAAACAACCGAGTAGCTCCAGCAAGGAACACAACTTTTTATGTAACCCTAAAACCTTGTCCCCATCGGGGATTGCGTTAAGTGAAGAACCCCAAATACCGATGGAAAAATCCATAAATTCCATCAGGGCCTATTTTTTGACAAAATGGATATATGAGCCGCAACTTATTAGTAACACGTATATACAAATCAAGCATCACCGAGGCTGGTAACCACCGGGACGCAGTCGATACATATATATATATGCGTCCCATGAAGGGGGTCGCCTGCTGCCGGTAGAGAGGCTACTGGTGCGCCTCCCGGTGGGGGCTGCGTAGTGCCCCTCACAGGGCTCCTCTCCCGGGACCATGGGGCTTATTCCATATGAGAAGAGGGTGCGCCATCCGTATGGGATGGCGCACCCTCTTCTTTTATTGCCCTCAGGGGCCATCAGCATGAGGCGGCCGGGGCTCCTTATCTATCCACTTTTGGTTGCGGCATGCCCCTTTTTCCTCCCATAGAGAGGGGTGCATCTAATATCGGTATTAGGAAATTCTTTTATCGGTATTAGGGATTTCTTTTACCGATATTAGGCGCGACTAATATCGGTAAAAGAATTTCCCATAAGGAAGAGGGGGCAGTCACGCAGGGTCCCTCCGCCGGTGCCCATGGCGGTACTGGTAGTAGTAGCCGATGGAGGCGATCGTGAAGTAGAGCGCCGTCAGCACCCACATAGCCCTACACTGTATCAGGATGTCGTAGAGGGAGGCACCGGTACCCAGCAGGGCAATATACCCCTGCACCGCATGCGTACTTGGGACCAAGTAGGCGAGAGCCTTCCAGAAGGCGGGGATATTCTGCCACGGCCACACCACGCCGGTGAGGAAGAAGAAGACCAGCGACAGCGGGACGATGTAGATCAGCACCACCTCACGTCTCTTGAAGAGGAAGGAGAGACCGATCGACATAAAGACCACCGACAGCAGGTAGGGGATGATAAAGATCAGCATCCTCAGCGGGTCCGTCAGGATAGGGATCCGCAGGCAGTACGGCACGATGCAGAGCACCCAGATGCTGAGGAGCAGGTAGAGGACAAAGTAGATGATGCTCTTATTAATCACCATCCGCATCGGCCCATGGATCGTCGACGGGATGAGGTAGTGCGTGTCATTGCTCTCCCTTGCTGTAGCCGCCAGCATACATATCCCCATGATCAGCGTCTGCTGGAGGATCAGGATCAGTATCGGTGGCATCAGGAAGGTACCGATGCCGCCCACGGGATTGTAGTACCCCTTCCCGTCCTGATAGACCGGGCGCACCTCTATGTCGGTCAGCGCCTTGGTCGACTTCCCGGCACGCTCCGCATGGATCTCCCCACCCATCTGGAGGGCATTATTATTGAGCGCCACCATATAGTTCTTGTAGTACAGCAGCACATTCCCGAGGCTCATCAGCTCCACATGGACTTGGTCCTCGCCCCTATAGAGATCGGCCTGGAAGTCCCTCGGGATCCGCGCATAGCCATAGGCATCCCGATCCATGATCATCTCCTCAGCCATCTCGATCGTCGGGACGACAGCCACCACATCCACCTCCTGCGAGGCATCCACCCGTCGTATGTACTCGCGAGAGAGGGCGCTATTGTCCTCATCGACCATGACCAGCTTTGCCTCCTCGACCACCTCGGTATTGTAGAAGGCTGCGTAGAGGAAGGGGTAGACGATCGGGACGAAAAAGAAGAAGAGCAGCACACCGGCGTCCCCCTTGATCGCATTGATTTCCGTTCGCCAGATCGCCTTGGTATCGGTATGGAGGAGGGAGAGTCTCCGCCGCCACTTATTATCGGACATAAGACACTTCTAAGAGCTCACGCTTGAGGTTGCGTCTGCAGAGCAGCGGCAGGAGGACAAAGGCTGCCAGCCCCAGGTAGTAGGGGATGCTCAGCGCGAGGGGAAAACCATTGAGCGACTGATCGGTGTAGATCATATAGTAATACCTCATCGGGAAGAGGTAAGAGAGGGTGACGAAGGGAGAGTACATCGCATCGAGAGGGAAGGAGTAGCCGACAATAGAGAAGGTCAGCACGCCGAAGAGACTCGCGAGACTCACTCCGAGTCTCAGGATCGGGACGAGGGTGATGAAGAAAACGCCCAGCGCCTCAGCCGCAAGGATCAGTAGCAAGAGCGCAAGCAACATAGGTCCCCAGCCATTGGCGAGGGGGAAGCCACAGAAGGTGTAGAGCATCCCGAGACAGGCTGACCCAATCACCAGCCAGATGAGCGTATGGACAGCCAGCTTCCCGGCAAGGGCGATATGCATGCTACCACCGGCGGTCTCCAGCCACTCCTGGGCAGACTCAGCCTTGATCTCCACACCGACAGCGTAGGCAGTCACCTGCATGATCAGCAGCTGTATGATCCCGAGGATGAGGATATTACTGAGGTAGACAGAGTAATTGAGCCATTTATTCCCCTTGATCTGATCCTTGACGACGATCGGCATCACATTGGCCATGATCTCCGTCTCCGTCTTGCCCATCAGGGTCCCCATCTGGAGCCCCACGGCCCCATTAGCCATCTCGCTGATCATGCGGAGGTTCTTATAGCTCAGGTTTCCGCCGATGATGGAGTGGTAATTGAGGTAATAATTGATGGTGGGCTGCTTGCCGGAGGAGACTTTCTCGGTGAATCCTCGGGGGATGACGAGGATGCCAAAAGCCTCATTTTGCTGCATCAGCTCACGTGCCTCGGTGAAGTTTGCCGTCCTCAGCACCACGTGGCTCTCGGAGAAGCTGTCAAGATTGTCCACCAGCCGCCGCGTATTGGACGTATTATCCAGATCCACGACAGCGATCGGCAGATCGCCCGGCAGCCCCTCACCCATAAGGGTAAGGAGGAAGACAGCAAAGAACATCGGCACCACGATCATCCCTGCAAAGTAGATCGAGTGGGTGGAGACCAGCCTCCACTCACGCTGCATCACTCTGAGGAAAGGAGAGGATGTACTCACGAGACGATGTTTCACTTTAGGTGAGACCTATCGATAACGACACTCATCCCCGGCTCCAGATCCTCTATGTCATCGATGAGCTCCGCCTTTACCTCAAAGGTGCGGAAGTCTATCTGCCCCGTAGGCTTCTTCGCCTTGCGGACAGAGTAGATCCCCATATCCTTGAGATGAACCACCCTGAGGGTGCACTCCTTACCCCCAAGTGCGGGGATCGTCCCCCGGAGCGTAGTGCCTCTATGGATGCCCGGCAGACGATCCTCGCTGAGAGCAAAGACCACATAGCACGAGGTGGGATCTGCCACATTCATCACGGGAGACCCGGTGCCGACCAGCTCACCCACGTGGGGGACAATATCGGTGACGCGACCATCGAGGGGCGATGTGAGCGCCCCCTCCTGTACGTAGAGATCCACCTCCTTGAGCATCGCATCCATATTGCTTACCAGCCCCTGGGTGGCACCTGTGCGATCGGAGAGGACCCCCTTGCGGGAGAGCTCGTAGCGGTTCTTAGCCGCAGCCTCCGCAGCCTCAGCAGACTTTACGAGCGCCCGCGCCTGATCATACTTCTGTGCCGACACGACACCCTCCTTGTAGAGATTCTCCACACGACGGAAGCTGGACTGAGCCACCTCGAGGGTCACCTTGGCACTCTGCCACATCTGATGGGCGGCCTCCTGCACCTCTGCGGGGCTGCCGCCGGAGAGGGAGCGATTGAGCGCCTGGGCCGAGGCACGCATAGCCTCCGCCTGCTCCCGCTTGGCGTAGACCTCAGGCGAGTAGATGCGCACTAAGGTATCGCCCTTACGGACCATCTGCCCCTCCTCCACGAGATACTCCGAGATACGACCCGGCACCTTACCGGAGATGCGGATCTCATCCACCTCCACATGCCCGATCACCTCCGACTCCCGGGGGGAGAAAAAGACAAATCCGGCAAGTGCCACCAGAGCAATAACGATGAGGGTGGTGACGATGGTGACCACCATTTTATGTCTCAGCTCCTTTGAGAGGGAGCTCTTCTCTTCTGTCTGTACCATTATCCTAAATACTATTATTTGACAAAGCGTGCCGTGGGGACGTAGTGCCTGATCTTGCTCTCACTGGACTTCAGTGCGATGGCAGCGTCGATATATCGGTCGTAAGCAGCGGACCAGGAGGTCTGAGCCTCCGTCAGTCCGAGGAGTGGGATCACCCCCTCCTTGTACCCCAGCTGAGCCCGCCGGAGGGTCTCATCGGCACTGCTGAGGTTGAGCCGGGCAGCGGAGAGCTGCTTGTACGCCTCCTGATTGGTCAGGAGGAGCTGATGGATCTGGAGATTGATCTTCTCCCTCGCATCCGTCAGTTGTCTCTGCTTGATCTCCCGCTCAACGGCGGCACCCTTCCGCTTCGTTATCCCCGTATAGATGTCCGTGAGGGGGATCTGCAGACCGAGTGCCACATGCCAGCTGCCACCATACTCATCTTGCATCCCGGCAAAGAGATTGGGGTTAATGGTGGTATAGCCACCGAGGAGGACCAGCTTGGGGAGGGCGTCCGCCAGCTCCACCCGCTCCTTGGCCGCAAAGATCTTATCCGCCGTCTCGAGCGCCCGTACCTCAGGTCGTGCCGCAATGCCGGAGGCGATCTCCTGATCAGAGAGGAGGATAGGCGTCTGTGAGACCTCATCACGGGCCCCATCGATCGTCACCTCGTCCGCCAGACGGTAGTGGCTCTCCAGCTCGATGCCACACTTCTGGGCAAGCAGCATCTTGGAGAGGGAGAGACCATTCTCCACCTTGAGCCGCAACTGATTGGCATCGCTCTGCTTGACCCGTATGGAGAGCGCATCTGCCTCAGTGGCCACTCCTTCCTTGACCGCCAGGTCCACATTCTCCACCGCTTCGTCAAGGAGAGAGGTGAGCTTCGTCGCCAGCTCCAGCTTACCCGAGAGAGAGACCACCTGCCAGTAAGTCTCCTCCACACTCAGCTCCAGCTCTCGCTCCTTCGTCTCCACCATGATACCGGCAAGGTCGACCGCCGAGGAGGCCATCTTATAGCCATTAAAGATCTTACCCCCCATAAAGATCGGCTGCACAAAGGAGACCGTCCCCACTCTCGTATTACCGAGGTCGATGGCGGTCTTATCCTTGATCCTCTCCGGCAGGTACTGCCCCAGCCCGAGAAGCGCATGGTCCCAGTCGATCGGCTGGAGAGGCTCCTCTATATGGGAGTAGACCCCACCGAGGGAGACCTTGGGGAAGAAGTTGACCCCCACCTCACCTTTCTTTGCCTTGGCTGCATCGACCTTCAGCTCCTCAGCCTTCAGCAATTCGTTACTCTCGGTCGCCATACGGATACAGTCCTCCAGCGAGTAGACCGGCTCCTGAGCAAGAAGGGCAGGAGTCGCCAGCATCGTCAGGACAAGGACCTCGAGGACACGCTTCAGATTTCTCATATCAATACTCATCATCTCTGGTAAATGATCCACCCCGCCAATTGTCAGCAAATCGGGGAACGGATACGGAACTCAGATGCACATCTGTGCAAAAGGTTAAATCAAGATCCGAAATTTTCTCCCCACTCCTACCCGGTCACCCGGGGTCGCCCAATTAGGATCTCACTCCGGGACACAAGACGCCATACAATAGTCGGGGAGCCTGCGACCGATGCATCGGCCACAGGCTCCCCGCTATTAGGACTTAGTTAGTTGCCGATCAGGCGCCGTGGAACTCGTAGGTCTCGCCGATGTGGAGGGCGATGAGCGTGAAGAGGCGCTCCGTCAGCTCATCCGTCACCTCGAGGGCGCGGGTCAGCATACCATCGGAGAACCTCTGCAGCAGGTCCTGTGCAGCCAGCGGGCGATCCTTGTAGATGGCGAGGTACTCCTGCTCCATCTCCTTCTGTCGCTGTGCGATCTCCTCCTCGAGCTGAGCATATGTCTCCTGGATCACCGGGGCGTAGCGATTGTAGTCGGTCATGCCGAGGATCTGGACGTGGCGGAACTTCCAGTACGCCGACTTATTGCACGACTCACCACCGCCGATGCGGTACGCCTCGGGGTAAGACTTGATCCCCTCGTAGAGCGGGAGGAAGATGCCGAGCGCTGCCATTCCCTCACACATATAGTCGATCTGACCGATCTCCTTGGGGAGGCCGGGGCGACGCTGCAGGATGTGGGTCTGTGTGGTGCGGAAGATCGAGATTGGGCGCCACGGCTCCTTGGGGTTGCAGTGGAGGTAGGGATCGTGCTCCGTGTCGTTGTAGTGCGAGCGGAAGCCCTTCTTGATGTCGCAGAGGGTGAGCTTCTTATCCGACTTAAGGAAGACAGGGAAGTCGTTCTTCGTCACGTCCTGCTTCTTAGAGGGGGTGTACATCTGCTGCAGGTACCATACGCGCGGGTAGCTGTAGGTGGTGTCGAGCTTCTCATCCCGGGCATAGGCCTCGTGGAAGTCGAAGTCGCCCTCATAGAGATGGTGCTCCTTGGCGAAGTCGATCAGGTCCTCGGAGGCGAGGTAATTGGCCTTATCCTTGGGGTCGTAGTCGCGGAAGCGGCTCTGGTTGCCGGAGACGAAGTACTTGTCCTCGGGGATGCGGGTGGCGAGCCAGCGGTGACCGGAGGCGGTCTCGAGGTACCACATCTCGTGCTCGTCGATGAAGCTGATGCCGAAGCCCTCAGCGATGCCGTGCTTCTCGATCAGTGAGCCGAGACGCTCTACGCCCTCACGCGCTGTGGTGATGTAGGGGAGGACGATATTGAAGACCGAATTCTCCGCCAGACCATCCTCCACGAGCGGGTCGTACTGCAGCACTTTCTCGCTACTGAAGATACTCTCCGTGGCGCTCATGCCGACGCCCTCGCGATTGAAGCCGGCACTTCCCCACTCGCCGTGCAGGTGGTAGGGGGAGAGGGCGGAGTAGCCGATGCGACGCTTGGGGAGCTTGCAGCGGAAGGGGGTCTCCTTGGCGATAAACTCCTCCGGGCCATTCTCCGTGGTCTCAAAGATCTCCAGATTCTTTGCCACCATGGCGTCCCAGTCCTCGGAGCGGGCGGCGATCATCGATCCGTCCTCCATCAGCTCCTTGCCGACGATGATGGTGGTGCACTCGGAGGGATAGCGCTTGGTTTGTTTTTTCATGAGATAAGTATATGGTTTTTGTGTAAAAATGATTGATGTCACTTGGCGCGAAGACCGCCCTGCGATCTCGCAACCCAACAAATGTAGGGAAAAAGGCGTGGCTCACCCACCTTTTTCCCTTAATCTTTCTGAAAGCCTATTCTCAGAAGGGCATGTAGGGCGCGAGGCGGAGGGAGTCGTCGCGGGTGAAGTCTCCGGTGGCCATCAGGTGCGACCAGTCGAGGGGCTGCTCCTCCTCTAAGAGCCTGCGGAGGGTGCGCTTGTGGCGCCACGAGAGATAGGGGTGGTAGCTGATGCTGTCTATGGTGAGGGTGAGGGTCCTGACCGCTGTCCCTACCGTGAAGTAGGGGTGGATGGCATCGTATCGCTCCCGGTCCATGCCGTAGACCTCCTGGAGCTGCTCCACCACGTAGTACCCGCCGAGGAGGTCGCGGTACTTGACGATGCGGCGGGCAAAGGAGCTACCGATGCCGGGGACGCGCTTGAGGAGCGTCGTGTCAGCGCTATTGAGGTCAATGGTGGCGCCGGGCTTGAGCTTGGGGAGGTACGCCTCTGCCCGCTTGGACTCGGGCGGAGGACCGGGATAGCGGTCGGTGCGAATGGGAGCGTGGGTACTCTCGCTCTCCCCTTTCGCCTCAGGTGCAGTGGGAGTAGCGGGAGGCAGTGTGTCGACCACCGGCTGCAGTGGTGGGATGGTGTCCGGCATCTCGGTCATACCGGGGAGTCCCTTCGCCGTCACGCCGGAGTAGAGCACGTAGGAGAGGATCAGGACGACGAGGAGGATGAGGACCACCCGGTCGCTCTTATTAAATCGGAGCCACATCGCCACCCTGCTCGCTTACGATCCGACCATCACTCAGGAGGAGCGACCGATCAGCGATCTCCGCCGTCTCCCGGTCGTGCGTCACGACGATGAAGGAGAGTCCCTCCTCCTCGCGCAGCCGGAGGAAGAGCTCGAGGAGCTCACGCTTGCGGACGCTGTCGAGGGCGCCGGTAGGCTCATCCGCCAGCACGATCTCGGGGTGATTGATGATCGCGCGCGCCACGGCGACCCGCTGCTTCTCTCCTCCCGACAGCTCCGCCGGGCGGTGGTCTAGCCGATCACCGAGGGAGAGACGGCGAAGGAGCTCACCTGCCTCAGCCATCGCCTCGCGACGGCTCTTACCGCTGATCATCGCTGGGATGGCGACATTCTCCACAGCGGTAAACTCGGGCATCAGCTGGTGAGACTGGAAGACGAAGCCGAGGTGACGATTACGGAAGGCGGCACGCCGGTCCCCCGAGAGGGCTGAGAGCCGCTCGCCCCCGATGATCACCTCCCCCCGATCAGGGGCATCGAGTGTGCCGATCACCTGCAGGAGCGTCGTCTTGCCCGCCCCGCTGGCACCTACGATGGCGAGGATCTCTCCCCGATGGAGCTCGAGGCTGATGCCCCGCAGGATCTCCAGCCGACCGAAACTCTTGTAGATATCCCGCACCTCCATCAGGGGTGCATCAGTTGGTGTGCTGCTCATGACTCAGGGTGTAATAGGTGATCAAGCGCCACGTAGGCGCAGTAGCCCCCCACCATCGGTGGCATATAGGAGATGGTGCCGGGGGTGGACTTCTTATTCTGCTCCCCCTCCGTCAGGACGATGGCCTCCTCCACTGGTATCTCAGTCGAGAAGACTACGGGGAAGTCAAGCTTGACCCTGAGGTGGCGCAGCCGCTTGCGGATCATCTTGGCGAGCGGGTCATTGAAGCTCTTATCCATGCGTGCCACCCGGATCTTCGTCGGGTCGGTCTTGGCACCCGCCCCCATAGCACTGACGAAGGGGATCCCGTGCTGCTGCATATAAGCGATGGCGAAGACCTTGGGCGCCAGCGTGTCGATGGCATCGATGACGAAGTCGTATGGGGCTGCCGAGAGCACCTCCTCCATACGCTCATCCCGCAGATACTCAGCGATCACCTCCAGCCGCAGGGCAGGATTGATCGAGAGAAGGCGGTCGTGCCAGAGGGTGGCCTTGGACTGACCGATCACCGGCTGCGTGGCGATGATCTGGCGATTGATATTGGACGGGGTCACCACGTCGGCATCGACGATAGTCATCTGCCCCACTCCACCCCGGGCGACCATCTCGGCAGCAAAGCCCCCGACGCCCCCGAGCCCAAGCACCAGCACGTGCGCTCTCGAGAGTCGCTCGCAGCCCTTCGCCCCGACCAGCAACCTCAGCCGGTCAAATGTATGATCCTCTTCTTTCATAGGTCTCAAAGGTAGCGATTTTCCACCGCTTCATAGGGCGTAGGTCTGCTTTTATTCGGAACTTTGCGACAGATGACTATCACACTAGATGGAATAGAAATGGACACAAAGACAAGAGAAAGAGTAGAGCGGATCCGGATCATGGAGGAGCGCCTCGACCGCTGCGTCGAGACAACAGCCCGACTCTCCGCCGCCTGCAAGCAGTGGAGAGAGGCCCTTGAGGACTCTCGCATCCTCGAGGAGTACTACCAGGGTGGCGACTGGATGGAGGACTACGAGGCGGACGAGAGGGGCGAGCTCCCTGATGATCTCATCCGTGGCGTCCTCTCCGAGGATGCGGTGTACGACTACATCAGCGACCGGCAGGAGCTGGCTAAGGAGCTCCTCCGCACCGCACTTGCCGCGCTGGAGTCCTAGCCTCCCCTCGGACCGGGATCAGAAGTAGTGCTCCTCTCGCACCATCTCCACCGCCCGGCGGATGGAGCGGAGGCCGAAGTCTGCCGGCACGATCTCGCGTGTCGGGACGATGAGCAGCCTGGCGACGTCGTCTCCCGCCTGATCCACATAGGGCACGAGGGACTCCACCTTGAGGTGGTAAAAGAGGTCCAGCGTGTGGAGCGTCATCCCGGAGTAGAGGTAGAGATTGGGGAGAGAGAAGAGGTACTTCGGTGGTCTGTGGATCCCTCCACGGAGGCCGCCAAAGGCATCGATGCCGGTCTCCTCCCGCAGCTCACGCGCCATCGCCTCCTCACCGGTCTCATCCATATCGACAAAGCCTCCCGGCAGATCGTAGGTACCGATGGCAGGCTCCTTGCCGCGCACGGCGACGAGCATATTGTCCATCAGGTCGGTGATGAAGCAGGCACAGGCAGCTTGCGCATTGGCGTAGTACTCAAAGCCGCAGTCCTCGCACTTCTTCGCCTTGGCATTGACGACCGTGAAGTGAGGGCTGCCACACTTGGGACAGTGGGCAAAGAGCTCCAGAGGATGCTCAGCGGCAGCCCCTGCAGGAGTGGTGATTACATTTTTCTTCTCCATAATAACTTTTATATGACTCGCTTGGTAGGTTGTATCAATTGAGGATCAGCAGCACCAGGTCCAGCAGTATCTCATCCGGATCGCCCTGGTCGCTGTACATCCCCTTACTCCTGGCGTCCGAGTGGCGCAGGGCGTGAATGATCTCGACGACGCGGCGGGCGGGATAATTCCGCAGCCCGAGCATGATGTCCTTGACGAAAAAGGAAGAGCTGATACCGAGGTAGCCCATCACGCTCTGCTCTGTACGTGGCTGAGGGGCATAATAGGCGGTGAGCAGGTCGGCAAAGTAGCAGAAGAGCGTCGGGATGATCATCTGCACCGGCACCCGCTTGCTGTCCTCCGAGAGTGAGCGGGCGATGATGAGCGACTGCCGCCGGTCCTTACGGGCGAGGGCGCGCTTGAGGTCAAAGGCGGTGTACTCCTTATTGAGCCCCGTGTAGGTGAGCACCTGCTCGGGAGTGACCTGAGCGCGCACCTCTGAGGGAAGGGCGAGTGCCAGCTTCGCCAGCTCGCTATCCAGTCGGGTGACGTCGGTCCCGATATGCTCCGCCACCACCTGCACCGCCTCCGGCGTGAGGGTCAGCCCGTGCTCGAGGGCGAGGGGACGTATGTAGCCACTGATCTGGTAGTCCCGGATCTCGGGCGACTCCACGTAGAGCCCCACCGACTTCGTCAGGCTCTTGATCACGCTGAGGGTGCGGGCGGGCTTCTTCCCGCCCTTGAAGCAGAGCACCACAATGGACGAGGGGACCGGGTGATCAACGAGGTTGCCCAGCACCTCCATGAGCGATCCTCCTCCACCCTGCATCATCGCCTGCGCCTCCCGGACCACCGTGAGGGTGTACTTCGCCATCATCGGTGCGCGCCGTGCTGCAGTGAGGAGCTGAGAGGGCGTCGCCGTGGTGCCGTAGAGGAGGGTGTAATTGAAGTCCTTCGCCTCCTCCGGCATATAGGTGGCCTCGATTTTTTTCTCTATCTTGTCGATGAAGTACTCCTCCTCTCCTGTAAGCAGGTAGATGCGGTACGGCTCCTTGGTGGAGTCGATCGCGGCGAGGACACTCTGTGGCTCTTTAGTGTAGGGCATGGCGGTAGTGATGACTTCTGAGACAAATATACCCTTTATGACGGAAAGTAGAGCGAGCGAGCGACCAATGGTCTACGACCCCCTCCGGCGGAAGGAGGTGGCGCTGACCCCCGAGGAGGGAGTCAGGCAGGGGATCGTGCGCCACCTGATCGACAAGCTGGGCTATCCGCACGAGCTGATGGGCAATGAAGTGGCGCTGCGCGTAGGGAAGCTCTCCCGTCGCTGCGACACACTCGTCATCGCCCCTGACCGGTCGCCGCTGATGATCATCGAGTACAAGGCGCCCTCCATCCGCCTCTCAGATGCGGTGCTGGAGCAGATTTACAGGTACAACTCAGTCCTCCGGGTCCCCGTGCTGGTGATCACCAATGGGCGAGAGATCTACGCCTACCTCGTCGGCTACGACGGCGAGGAGACCCGCCTCCTCGCCCGCCTCCCCTCCTACCCCGAGCTCCTCACCCTCACGAGGAGAGACTGTCCCTGACATAGGCTCTTGTAAAAAAAGTATCTTTGGGGCACAAAATAAGTCTGTCATCATCACCATGTACGCCATGAAAAGACAACTTGCCCTAAGCCTACTCCTCCTCATACTTTCCCTCCCGGCAATCGCCCAAGATCATACGATAGCCGGCAAGGTGGTGGATGAGACGGGAGCGGGTATCTCCTTCGCCACCATCGCCCATTGCAACCCCTCCGACAGCACCGTCATAGACGGGCTGGTTGCAGACGAGATGGGGCGCTTCACGCTGGACGGGGTGAGCCTGCCTGCCCTCCTACGCATCTCCTCGCTGGGATACCAAGCCTCCTACAGATGCGTGGAGAGTACCACATCGACACTTGTGATCCCACTGGTCGCTGATCCGTCCCTCCTTGACGATCTCATGGTGATCGGTGAGCGGAAGAGCCTCAGCCCCACCTCCGGCGGCTTACGCATGTCTGTGGAGGGGACAATCCTCGCGACTAAAGCCTCCATGAAAGACCTGCTCCTCACGCTCCCCGGCATAGTGGACGATAATGGCAGCCTCCGGTCTCTCGTGTCAGGAAGCGTGACGTACTACATCAATGGGAGAAAAGTACGTCGCATGGAGGAAGTCAGGCAGCTGGACCCTAAGCGAGTAAAGTCCGTCTCCCTGATCACCAATCCCGGAGTGAAGTATCCCGGCACAACGGGCGCGGTCGTCGAGATACAGAGTAATGAGCGTCTCCAAGGGCTCTCCTCCACACTCGGTGCAAGCTACACGCGCAACCACCTCAACTCCCACCGAGAGTGGTGCAACCTCGCCTACCAAAATGACCGGGTGAGTCTCTTCGGCAACTTGGAATACAATAGATTTGGCAGAGCTGCTCGTCAGGACATGACCTATACCCAATGGGCACCTCCGCGAGAGGATATGAGAACCCTCCTCCTCAGCAAAACCTATATGAACACCCTGTCGATGGGGACCGGCATCTCGTACCGACCAAGTAAGAGATGGGAAGTGACGCTTGACGGCAGTCGGGACAGCTACCATATGCAAGACCTCGGTGATGCATCGTATGAGATCTCGGAGTCCGGCACGCGGCGTCTCACAAGCAGCTCACACTCCTCTCTATCCCAGAGAGGATCTCAGAGCCAGGTCACTCTGACCGGGAGATACACCCTATCGGAGCGGCTCAGGGTAGACCTCTCAGCCGACTACCTCGACACTCGGGCGGATCGCCAGCAGTCTGTCGATGAGAGCACCCCCGGCGAGACCTCTCGCCGGGTCACCACCACCAATGGCAGCAGGTATCGACTGCTGGCAGGTATCGGTCAGGTCCACTATAGTCTCGGTGAGCACGGCAACCTACTGGTGGGGGACGAGGTCAATCTCATCCATCTCTCCGCGACCACCACCGGACTCCCCCGTATGACAGACAAGGAGGCCGGATACGACGAGACAGTGAATGCCCTCTATGCAGAGTATACCCATTCCCTCGACAAGGTCTCACTAAGTGGGGGACTGCGATACGAGTACCAGCGTACAGAGATGTCAGAGACCGGCGAGGTCGCAAGCTATGGAAATATACTTCCCTACTTCGCCCTCTCCTTCTCCTCCGGGATATGGTCTCACAATCTCAGCATCCGATCCGTTGCTCTGAGACCCTCCCTCGGACAGCTCAGTAACAGCACCTACTACCTCAATAAGTACAATAGTCAGGTAGGCAACCCCGACCTCAAGAGACAGCTCAAGACCACACTGCAGTACGTCGCGTCTGTCAGGAGTTTCTACGTGAGCGGAAAGCTGACCCGCACCAAGGATCCGATCTTCGTCACCTACAGGACCGATCCGACTGACCGACATCGATTCATTAACTCGTGGGACAACTTTGAGGGGGACTACTGGAGCGGCTCCCTCTTAGCCAACTTCAATCACAGATACGGAGTCTACAACCCGAATATCTCGCTCGGACTCTTCGGCAGCTCAGCCGCAGTAAGGGTCGGAGATGAAGTGAAGCGACTGAGCAGACCACAGCCATACCTCCACCTGGGCAACAGCCTGATTCTCGACCACGTGGATATGAGCTTGGACTATACCTATGTCGGCAAGGGCTACTCCGGTATATTCCTTGTGGAGCCGGTGCACTACATAGACCTCAGCATCCACGGCTCCCTGCCGAGTAAGGGACTTGACCTGACGCTCAAGTGGCACGACCCACTGCGGAAGCACATCAGCAGGTACGCCACGCAGATAGGGGACATAGGGTTCGCACAGGTGGAGGATCAAGACCTATCGTACATCAGTGCGACGATCACATGGCGCTTTAGCTCCAAGGAAAACAAGCAGCACCGGTCGACCGTCAAGTCCTCCGAGCGCAATCGGCTCTGAGACAGCCTGCGGGAAGCGACAAGTCTAATATCGGTATTAGCGAGAGGTATACTAAGGTAAAAAGGGACTGATGGCAATGGGATCGACTGTAGAGAGGGCATAAAGAGCGAGTCATTTGGGAAGCAAAAGTTTTCTGACCTACTTTCGTTTCCTTCCTTCTCACACCACCGTACGTGCCGTCTGGCATTCGGCGGTTTAATTCTTTTTCAAAGAGTGTCTAATCATATTCGATTAGTTTTATCTTCCGTCTCTCTTAATTGCCGCTTCCGATGCATGCGTGCTTAGCTCTTTGTGGTCGCTAGCATTGACATTTTGACCGTTGCCACCCGTCAGCAATAACATCGGAACATACATTCTTGATTAACGTCTGTCCTTCGTCTTATCCTGCTCGAGAACTGCTACTTCGACCTCTGCTGACTCCTCGACATTCGTTGTTACTATCCTCAATGGACTGCCGAGACCTCACGGGATAAGCCTTACATCTTTCATCGTTTATCTGCCTAATTGACGCGTCAAGGTTACGGTTGCCTTTTGGATCTTAACTGTCTTTGGACAGCTTGTCCGCTTGATACACTTTTGTATTAGGTTTCTGTTCGTCAGGCCACGAGTTCGCTATTGCTTCTTCTCTCACAAGGGTCACCCCTTGAGAATTGCAAGTCGCTATGGAGTTCGTTGGCAACTACACCCCGAGTGGACTTTCACCACAGATGTATGACATGCCCATCATACAAAAAAAGGACACCCCGGGTCTGCGCCGAAGTGCCCCGAAGGAAGATAGTCCTAGGTACGAGTTACCTAAAGCGGTATCGTATTCCGAGCTGGATCTGCCATGGATTACCGGAGTAAAAGGGCATACCAGCATTGGGTCTAACCTGATACTGATAAGCCTTAGTGACAGGGTCAAAACCCTTGATATTATAGAGGGCGACAGTGCTCCCCAGTCTCTTATCCACTCCCCAGGCTTTATTGAGAAGGTTAGTTACATTGAATAGATCAAGCGACAGCTCTATGTGGTGGTCTCTGTAGACCTTGAAGTCCTTGGTGAGGCGGAGGTCAAGCGTTCCATAGAATCCCTGCTCCCCTCCATTGCGCTCGGCGACCTTACCGAAGCTACTCTTGAGATACTTCTTGAACCCTGGATCTACTTCGGGATTATTGAGGATCTCAGTGAGGCCATCTGCGATCTCATTGGGGGTGCTTGGGGCGTCGGGATCAAAGACATAGGCGAGGTCGTTGCTGTCGACAAAGTCTCCATTGACATTACCATTGACCGTCATAGAGTATCTCTGCCCGGCGATCCCGCTAAAGCGCATACCTACAGACACTCCCCAGATAGAAGGTAAGGCTCCATAGGCGACGACCTTATGGCGGAAGTGATTATTGGAGTAATTCATCCGCGAGAGATCGCGAGGATCATCCACTACCTGGTAATACAGGGTGGCAGAGTTGGCGACATTTCCGTTGTATGAGGTGTTGTCCCGTGTATCGCCGAGGGTGTAGCTGACATTGAGTACACCATCTCTGTAGTAGTGCCAGACAGCATCAAGGACTAGTGCATACTGATTGACCCGTCCCTCACTGATGAGTTCGAGGACACGACCAACCCTGGGGCTGAGTCGTCCCTCTCTCCAGTCAGGTCGTCCACCTTTGATCGTCTCAGCAGGAACAAAAACTCCTCTACCGGCCTCCTGAGAGAGGGTAAAGAAGGGCTTCTCCACCATGTTGCGATCAACGTAGAAGTAGTTATTCCTCGTCCAAGAGCCGTAAAGGGTCGCTGTGACCTTGAGCGCATTGGAGAAGAAGTGGGAGTAGGAGAGATTGGCTTTGATGACATAGGGGACACGCACATGGGGGCTATTCATATTAATCGTAGAGACCATCGGTAGTTCCCGACCAGGAGCTGTGGAGGGATCCTGACGATAACCCTTGAAGTCGGGCACCGGCAGATCCTGCCTGATATCTACAGCACCAACTTTGGTTCCATCATTGAGAAGATTATTAATCATAGAGTAGTTATTGATGGCTGAGCCGAAGAGCCCCGTCCCGAAACGCAAGAAGTCGGTGCCTCTCTCTCCGATATCCCATGTGAGCTGCATACGAGGCTGCAGGAGGAGACTGCGGACGCCTCTGTCAGTATCGAGCCCAAGCTCCTGCTTGATGAGAGGGTTGTGGGCAGGCTTATTGAAGTAAAAAGTGCCTTCACCTCTCAGGCCTCCCATCAGGGTGAGTCCCCCTCCTATCTGTGCTGTCACTTGACCGTAGATAGCAGCAAAAAGTATTCCCTGTCGCACTGTAGGATCGTCCACCAGGGGGACCTCTCGAGCAAAACGGTAGGGCTTTATGTCTCTAAAGTCGTCCAGACCAGAAAAGTAGAAAACACCGTTTTGCTCACTCGTAATGAGGGAGGACATATGGGTGTACATTAGGTCGACTCCTGCAAGGTACTGCATAGGTCCACGATCAATATAGAAATTGTCGACCAACTGAAGAACATCATCGCTGAACTTCTCTGGTAAGTACCGCTGTCCTCCGATCTGGAACCCCTTGCGGACCTCCTTGCCATCTACGGTGGAGACGACATTCTCAACTATAGCTCTAGGTATATTCTCTCTCGGGAGCTCCTCCCCCGGAGTGCCATGGTCCAAGACGTGGAGGTACTGAAGCTTCAGGTCGTTGGTCATCGAGGCCCCGACTTTGCTCCGGAGCTGGACCATAAGGTTATTGTCCATCGATAAGTGGCTCCCGTAGACCTCTAGGAGGTTGATATTGTATCCTCGATCACCGACTCCTCGACGATTGAAGTCACGGACGAAATTATCTCTTACCGTGAGGAGATTGTCCTCATTGATCTGAAAGTCAAGTCGTGCGAATAGGGCATCAGAGTGACGAATCTTGTCGAAGGAGCCAAACTGAGCTCCCTCGCCGACCCCATACTTGGTCCGGGCAATATCGAGAAATGCATCTAGCGTCTCCTGCGAGACACTATACCGGCGCTCCTCGTCAACACTGTGAATATCTGCAATCCTAAGGGGTCTGGCATCCCGTTGATGATCCCAGGCGAAGAAGAAGTGCAGCCGGTCACGGATGATCGGACCTCCTACTGACCCACCATACTGATAGATAGAATACTCACTCGTACGATCATTGCCCGAGGCATCGAAGGGACTTGCTAGCACATTGTGACGTATGAAAGTGAATGCGCTTGCTCGCAGATCATTTGTCCCAGACTCTGTCACGGTACTGACGGTACCTCCTCCTGATCGCCCAAAGGTAACGTCATAGCGATTAGTGACGATCTCAAATTCACGGATCGCCTCCATAGAGATGGAGTAAGGTCCCCTATTGGTTGTACCTGAGGAATAGGTGCTCTTGGAAGTCATACCATCGACTGTGTAATTGGTAGAGCTCTGGAGCTGCCCTGCGAGGCTGCTTCCGCTCGTCAGGGGCGAGAGCTCCATCAGTCCGGTAAAATTTCGCCCCTCGACCGGCAGCAGAGCGATGTCTCCAGTGGAGATGGATGTGGCAGCCCCTACATTGGGAAGTTCGTTCTTGAGCGAATTGGCAACCACGGTGATCCCATCCAGGTTGACAGAGTGACTGCCAAAGTGGAAGTCCACACTCAATGCATTCCCTTGATTGAGGGTATACCCATTCTTGAACAGGTCTTTATACCCCACATAGGATACGGAGACTACGTAGGGACCCCCAAGGGGGACCTCCCTGAAAAGATATCTCCCGTCTGCTCCGGTCGCCGTGGTCTGCCGAAATCCGGTAGACTCATTCCGAAGCCTGACGATAGCACCCGGGAGTGCCAGATCCTCCTCATCATACACCATCCCACTGATAGTAGCAAGGGTAGTCTGTGCCCTCAATGTGTGGAGACACACGCTGAGCAAGAGTACTGAAGTCAATAGGAGCAAAAGCTCCCTGAGCCTGAGATTTGCTTGTAGAGTCATCTTACTTGTCATTTTCTTTACGGACTTTATCCATTTCGAGGACAAAAATAGACGATGCGTATGACGATTTGTTTACGAACTAATCTCAAAACACATAAGAATTGTCACAGAGAGAGGCAAATACAAAATTAGTATAGGAGTATCCGTATCGTCACAGATTTGTAGGCAGATCGTCAAAGTGTATTGGCACCTTTGCAATACGTAAATATGGTCTAATCATTTCAAACTCTAAACAATGTCACACCAAAGATCAATCCTAGCGGTAACAGTAACACTCCTATCACTCGCTTCCATCACAATGCGGGGTCAGAACGTAAGCGGTTTCGTCTATGAGGATAGGAATATCAATGCCCTCAGGGACAGCAGCGAAAGGGGTCTATCCGGCATCCCGGTATCCAACGGCAGAGAGGTGGTACTCACCTCCTCAGATGGCGCCTATAACCTGCCAATGGGTCCATCAGGTGTCGTCTTCGTGATCAAGCCGAAGGGGTATCGCTTTCTCGCAGACGGAGAGGGACAGTCTAAGTCCTACTACGTCCACAGCGAGAAGGGCTCATCGAAGAAGCTGAAGTATACGGGGATTAAGCCGACCGGTCCACTGCCTCGGTCAGTAGACTTCGGTCTCATCGCTGATCCCACTGAGGAGAATAGCTTCAGTGTACTCCTCTTCGGGGACACACAGGTCTCCAATGAGAAGGAAGTCGAGTATTTGCAGAGAAGTGTGATCGATGAGCTTGAGGGCACCAGGTCGGCAGCCTTTGGGATCACCCTAGGAGATCTGGTCAATAATGTCCTCGACCTCCTCCCAGACTATAAGGGCGCCATAGACAGGATTGGTCTTCCTTGGTATCACGTGATAGGAAATCATGACCACAATCAGGACGTTGCGGACGACAGTCTAGCCTCGGAGACCTTCCGTGCGGTACTAGGACCTGAGAACTATGCCGTAAACTATGGCAAGGTGCATCTCTTAGTCCTAGACGATATCCTCTTCCCGGACCCAAAAGGGGAGTCACAATATTGGGGTGGATACAGAGAGGACCAGCTAACCTTCATCAAGAACGATCTCAAACATGTACCTCACGATCGTCTTGTGATCATCGCCCAGCATATCCCACTTTTTAATGAGTCGGGAGACTCATTCAACACTCGGGACCGGAGTCAGCTCTTTGAGCTATTGAGGCCCTTCGAGAACGTCCTCCTTCTCTCTGCTCACACCCACTATCAGATGCACCACTTCTTTGGTCCCGAAGAGGGCTGGTATGGTGTCAAGCCTCTCCATGAGTATAATGTCGGCACCGTCTGTGGCGATTGGTGGTCAGGTGACTTCCATGCAGATCCTAAGTGTCCTGACGGCACTATGCGGGACGGGACCCCAAGGGGCTTCGCTTATATTGATGTCAATGGGACAGACTACAAGCTTAGATATGAGGTGCAGGGTGCTGATCCTAGTATGGGGATGAGACTATACAATACGAGGGTCGTAGACGCGGACGACGGGAGAGGCATACTGACGGCAAATATTTTCATGGGACGTGTGGGTGACATCGTGGAGTACTCGATTGATGGAGGTGAATGGAGACCTATGACCAAGGTGCTGCTGCCTGACCCATCTTACGCTCAAATGGTGATGGAGTACGATGAGGAGCGAGATACACTTAAGGACGGTCGGCGACCCAATAATCCTATTATCTGCTCACATATCTGGAGTGCAGGGCTTCCTCGCAAGACCACTCCCGGTGAGCATATCATCAAGGTCCGCACGATAGACTCTTATGGTCGTGAGTATATGTCGGAGACCACTTTTCGATCTATAAAGCGCTGACCTTTGACACCAAAACTTAAGGCAGAGAGATTGTCTTGCGACGATCTCTCTGCCTTAGCAACTGTAAGAATATAGGGGGAATCAGTCCTCAGCCATATAGGCAGCCTCGTGGAAGATCTCAGCAACCGTCGGATGGGGGAAGATCTGATGGCGGAGCTCATCGAGCGTCATGCCCTCAGTGATCGCCAGACCGCCGATGGCGATGATCTCAGAGGCGGGGTCACCATAGATCTGCACCCCGAGGACCTTCTTCGTCTCGGCATGGTAGAGGATCTTGAAGAGTCCGGTGGCGCGCTCATTCTCTACGATGAAGCGTCCGGCAAAGGTCATCGGGATCTTGAGAGCCTTGTAGTCGGTGCCAGCCTTCTGCAGCTCATCCTCGCTGGCTCCCACGCTCGCAAACTCGGGGCTGGTGTAGATGACTGAGGGGATGGAGTCGTAGCGAGCCTCCTCATCGGCACCATCGACGATATTGCGGATGGCCACCTCGCCCTCGTAGTAACCCACATGGGCGAGCATGATGCCACCGACGCAGTCACCTGCAGCGTAGACGTGCTTGTGAGAGGTGCGCATGTGACTGTCGACCTTGATGGCACGCCGGTTCATCTCGATGTCGAGCGTCTCCAGCCCCAGCCCCTCGGTGATGGGTCGGCGACCGGTGGAGAGGAGGATGCGCTCTGCCTCGAGGACCTCTCGCTGACCCTCGTAGGTCTCTATGGTGACGGCTCCAGTATGGAGGGAGACCACCTTAGCCTGGAGGTAAAACTTTACCCCGGCCTTCTCGTACTCCTGCTGGAGGAGCGAGGAGACCTCAGAGTCCATCGGGCCGAGGATCTTGGGGATCATCTCCACGACCGTCACATCGACGCCCATGGCGGAGTAGAAGCCTGCAAACTCCATCCCGATGACTCCGCCGCCGATGATGAGGATCGACTTGGGGAGCTCGGGGGCGCTGAGTGCCTCGGTGGAGGTCCAGTACTCGGTCTCTGCGATGCCATCGATGGGCGGGATGCTCACCTCACTACCAGTGGCGAGGAGGACGTCGGTGGCGGTGTACTCGGTGTCGTTGCAGCGGATACGGATCTTGCCGTCATCGGTCTCTCCGTCGAGGACTGCGAGACCATCGATGATCTCGACGCCGGACTTGAGGAGCTTCTGCTTGACGCCGGCGACCAGCTTGCGGACGATCTTCTTCTTGCGGGTCATGATCTTGCCGTAGTCGGCGGTGACGTCACCATCAACGGTGATGCCGTACTTATCAGCATTGCTGATCTTCTCAAGGAGGTGGGCGGAGTGGAGCATAGCCTTGGTGGGGATGCAGCCCTCATTAAGGCAGACGCCGCCGAGGTGATTGCCTTTCTCGAAGAGGACCACCTTCTTCCCCTTCCCGGCAGCATACTCTGCTGCATTGTATCCGGCGGGACCACCGCCGATGACTGCGATATCGTAGGTCATGGTATTTTTTTAGAAATAGTTGGATATGGTCTTGTCATTACATACACCGGCAAGTTACCCATTTTCCGCGTAATGGGGTACAAAAAAAGGAGACGTACTCCACGAGCGGGGTACGTCTCCATTGACTTTATATATAGAAGTGACCTTACTTGGTCTCCTCCTCGGCGGGGGTCTCGACCTTGGCCTCCTCTACGGGAGCAGCCTCAGCGGTCTCCTCGCTCTTCTTGCGACGAGAGCGACGGGTCTTCTTAGCGGTCTTCTCCTCCGTTGCCTTGGTCTTGCCCTTCTGAGTGTAGACCTCATTGAAGTCCACGAGCTCGATGAAGCAGGTCATGGTGTCATCACCACGACGACGACCCAGCTTGATGATGCGGGTGTAGCCACCGGGACGGTCAGCCACCTTGGGTGCGATCACCGTGAAGAGCTCAGTGACAGCCTCCTTATTCTGGAGGTCACGGAATGCCATACGGCGATTATTGAGGTTGTCCTCCTTACCGCGGGTGATCATCGGCTCTACGTGCATACGGAGTACCTTGGCCTTAGCGAGGGTGGTGACAATCCTCTTCTCCATGATCAGCGAGGCAGCCATATTGGAGAGCAAAGCCTTGCGGTGACTGCTGGTGCGGGAGAGATGATTGAATTTCTTATTATGTCTCATTATGCTACTTAGTCTTTATCAAGTTTGTATTTGGCGACATCCATATCGAAGGTGAGCTTGAGCTCATCGAGGAGTGCGTAGACCTCATTGAGAGACTTCTTGCCGAAGTTTCGGATCTTAAGCAGCTCACTCTCCGAGAAGGCGACCAGGTCCCCCAGCGTATCGATGCCGGCAGCACGAAGACAATTGAGCGCTCTGACGGACAGCATATCCTCAGAGAGCTTTGTCTTCAGGAGCTGACGGAGACGCATGGTGGCCTCGTCGAAGGTATCGCTACCCTCCTCGGTCTCCAGATCGTACTCGATCGTCTCATCGTGGAAAAGTCGGAGATGAGAGATCAGGACATCAGCCGCATCCACGAGCGCCTGCTTGGGCGTCACCGAGCCATCGGTGTCGATGTCAAGGATCAGGCGGTCGTAGTCAGTCTTCTGACCCACACGGGTATTCTCGACGCTCATCTTGACATTGAGGATCGGGGTGTAGATCGCATCGATGGCGATACGCTCCGGGTCATCAAAGGACTCGGCAATATCGTCAGAGGAGACCCATCCGCGACCCTTGTCAATGAAGAGCGTGAGGTCAAAGGAGGCTGACTTGTCGAGGTGGCAGATGACCTGCGACTTATTGATCACCTCGAAATTGGATAGCGGGGCGATATCGCCTGCTGTCAATTGCTTCTTATCCTTTCCACTGACCTTGATCGTCACCTGCTCATCGTCCTCACCCTGGATGGTCTGCTTGAAGCGGACCTTCTTGAGATTAAGAATGATATTTGTCACATCCTCAACAACTCCCGGCACGGTGGCAAACTCATGAGCCACGCCGGAGATCTTGATGGAATTGATGGCAAAGCCCACGGGCGAGGAGAGGAGAATACGACGCAGAGCATTGCCAATGGTAAGACCGTATCCGGGCTCCAATGGCTTGAAGTCTGCTCTCCCATGTGTGGGTGTCGACTCCGTGAAGACCAGCTTGTCTGGTTTTTGGAATACTAGTAAAGCCATATCACTGCTATTAAATGACTCGAAAGTCGGAAAGGATCAATTATTACTTAGAGTACAGCTCGATGATAGACTGCTCTACGATATTCTCAGGAATATCAGCGCGCTCGGGCACGTGGAGGAAGGTACCTGCCTGTGCCGCACCATCCCAGGCGAGCCAGGAGTACTGGTTGTGACCCAGACTCTGTACCGCCTCGCGGATGATCTCAAGATTCTTGTCTCTCTCACGTATGCCGACGACCTGGCCGGGCTGTACGGAGTAGGAGGGGATGTCGACCACCTTGCCGTCTACGACGATGTGACGGTGGTTGACGAGCTGACGAGCTGCAGCACGAGACTTAGCGAGACCAAGACGGAATACTACATTGTCGAGACGCTGCTCCAGCAACTGGAGGAGGATCTCGCCACGTACACCGGGCATACTGGACGCCTTCTTGTAGTAGTTGCGGAACTGACGCTCCAGCACTCCATAGGTGTACTTTGCCTTCTGTTTCTCGCGCAGCTGATTACCATACTCGGATGCCCTACGGCGACGGGAGTTTCCGTGCTCTCCGGGAGGTGTTGTCTTCTTGCTCTTGACATTGCCAAAGACAGGCTCGCCAAACTTGCGATTGACCTTAGCTTTAGGACCTGTATATCTTGCCATGACTTATCTATAACTATTGTGTGTGGATTATATGAGATCGATCGGTGGGATCCTCCAAGGGACCGGTACAGTGCTGCGCGTCGTCCCTGTATCTATCACTCCGCCAGAGTGGCAGAGGCACCAGCTTACCGGAGGGTAAGGTGCGCGACTCCTACAGGGGCATTTCTCTTATCTACACTATGCCGTCACTTATCTATGAGGGATACCTGAGACGATGACACGTGGTCATTGATCGCTCTCAGATCTCATCATCAGGGTTTACGACGCTTGGGAGGACGGCAGCCATTGTGAGGCATAGGCGTCACGTCGATGATCTCCATCACCTCGATACCGGCGTTATTGATCGTGCGGATGGCACTCTCGCGACCGTTACCGGGACCCTGTACGTAGACCGTCACCTTGCGGAGACCGGCATCGTGAGCCTTCTTGGAAGCATCCTCGGCAGCCATCTGAGCGGCGTAGGGGGTGTTCTTCTTAGAGCTCCTGAAGCCCATCTTACCGGCAGAGGACTGGCTGATAGCCTGACCCTGATTATTGGTGAGGGTGATAATGATGTTGTTGAAAGAAGAGTGGATGTGAGCCTGACCGATGGCATCGACCTGGACCTTTCTCTTCTTGGCTGTTTGATTCTTTGCCATAAACTATAGATGACCGTGTTACTTGGTCGCCTTCTTCTTATTAGCGACCGTCTTCCTGCGTCCCTTGCGGGTACGAGCATTGTTCTTGGTCTTCTGTCCACGTACGGGAAGACCATTACGGTGTCTGATACCGCGGTATGACCCGATATCCATGAGGCGCTTGATGTCCATCTGCTGCATACTGCGGAGGTCTCCCTCGACCTTGTAATTAGCAGTGATGTACTCACGGATAGCGGCAGCCTGATCGTCTGTCCAGTCCTGGACCTTGGTCTCACGCGGCACCTCCGTCTTGTCGAGGATGGTGCGAGCTGCGCTGCGGCCAATGCCATAGATGTAGGTCAGTGCGATCTGTCCCTGCTTGTCTTGCGGTAAGTCTACACCTACTATTCTTATAGCCATATATTATAAAAACGTAAATGATTGGATGTGTCTTAGTAGACTAAGATACCATCTGCTCAAGATACTCGTCCTTATAATCCACGGGGACCACACTCTCTCGAGTGCGTCTCCGAGGGATTACTTCTGACGCATCTTAAACTTAGGGTTCTTCTTGTTGATGACGTAGAGGCGTCCCTTGCGACGTACAAACTTGCAGTCGTCGTCACGCTTCTTGATAGAAACTTTGACTTTCATCTCTTTCTCTGCTATAGTCTCAGGCGGCAACCCTTGTCCCCGCCAATGATTAGTGTTGGTAATAGTTCGATGCCCGGACTGACCCTCTCGAGGTCCACTCCAAGCCTCCGGAGCTACATATAGGTCAAAATCGCCTACTCACAATAAGAGACTTACTTGTACCGGTAGACGATACGACCCTTGGTGAGATCATAGGGGGACATCTCCACCTTCACACGATCGCCGGGGAGGATGCGGATGTAGTGCAGGCGCATTTTGCCGGAAATGTGTGCAGTGAGCTCGTGCCCATTGTCCAGCTCTACCTTAAACATAGCGTTGGACAGAGCCTCTACGATGACACCATCTTGCTCTATTGCTGGTTCTTTTGCCATTATGCTTTCTCCTTGATGTATTATAAAATGTATCTCTCAATGATAAGAAATCCTCTCGACTCCTGCAAGTCCTCAGCTCAGAAGGTCTCCCTACCGATCACCTCGTAGATGTAGTCGAAGCTGCTCATCAGCTTGGCTCGTCCGTCGACCACCGCCATGCAGTGCTCGAAGTGAGCGGCCGGCTTACGGTCCTTAGTGCGGACCGTCCAGCCGTCATTGCTGATAAAGACATTCTTACTACCGAGGGTAATCATGGGCTCGATGCAGATGCAGAGTCCCTCCTCGATCATGGGACCGGTCCCACGGTGCCCATAGTTGGGCACATTGGGATCCTCATGCATGCCACGACCGATGCCGTGGCCGACAAACTCCCGGACCACACCGTAAAACTTCGCCTCGCAGTGCTTCTGCACCGCCTCGCCGATGTCTCCGATGTGCTTGCCCACCTCTACCTGATCGATGCCGAGGTAGAGTGCCTCCTTGGTCGTATTGAGCAGATCAGCCACCTTGGGGTCAATCTCTCCGACGGGGAAGGTGAAGGCGCTATCGCCGATGAAGCCGCCAAGCTCCGTGCAGAGGTCCACCGTGATGATGTCGCCCTCCTTGAGGATAGCGTCGGGGCTGGGGATGCCGTGTACGACGATCTCATTGACCGAGACACAGATGCTTCCCGGGAAGCCCTCATATCCGAGACAAGCCGGGTAGCCACCATGACTGATGATAAAGTCGTGCGCCACCTTATCCAGGTCCGCCGTGCTGACGCCCGGTCGGATGTGCTTAGCCACCTCCGCGAGGGTGCGGCTATTGAGCTGATTGGCGAGATAGAGCTTATCGATCTCCTCGCGCGTCTTGAGGATAATGTGATTGCGTCGAATCATCAGTGTCAGTCGTTAGTGGATTCTATCTCTCTTGAGATCAGTGGTACATATTGCCGTTACGGCCCTTGATATGAGTGCCCTCAAGGAGTCCGTCATAGTGGTGCTGTAGGAGCATACCCTCCACCTGCTGCAGTGTGTCGAGGACCACACCGACCATAATGATCAGAGAGGTGCCGCCGAAGAACTGCGAGAACTGTGCGTCGATACCCATCAGGCGAGCAAAGGCGGGGAGGATGGCCACGATGGCGAGGAAGATGGCACCGGGGAGGGTGATCTTGCTCATCACGTCATCGATGTACTCCTTGGTCGCCTTACCGGGCTTGATACCGGGGATAAACCCATTTGACCGCTTGAGGTCGTCAGAGATCTGACCGGGGTTGATCGTCACTGCGGTATAGAAGTAGGTGAAGACGATGATCAGGAGAGCAAAGATGAAATTGTACCAGAAGCCGGAGCCCTGCATAAACTGCTGCCAGAAGGGCGAGATATTATTCCCGTAGCCGATGAAGGTAAGCGGGATAAACATGATCGCCTGAGCGAAGATGATCGGCATCACGTTGGCGGCATTGATCTTCAGCGGGATATACTGACGAGCGCCACCATACATACGGTTGCCGACGGTCCTCTTGGCATACTGCACCGGGATACGGCGGGTCCCCTGCACCAGCAGGATAGCACCGATGATCACGATCAGGAGGAGTAGGAGCTCGAGGATAAAGACGAAGAGACCTCCGGTGACATTGAAGCGAAGTACAAACTCGCTCACGATGGCAGAGGGGAATCGTGCGAGGATACCCACGAGGATGATAAAGGAGACACCATTACCTACACCACGCTCCGTGATGCGCTCACCGAGCCAGAGGGTCATCATCGAGCCGGCAGCCATGTAGACCGTACTCCGGAAGTAAAACCAGAAGGTCGAAGGCATAGCTACACCGACGGTGGCGAGCTGATTACGCAGGTTGATCAGGTAGACCGGGCCCTGGATCAGCAGGATGATGATGGTAAGGTATCTCGTCCACTGTCCCAGCTTACGCCGACCACTCTCACCCTCGCGCTGCATCTTCTGGATGCTGGGCACTACCATCGCCATAAGCTGGACGACGATAGAGGCAGAGATGTACGGCATGATACCGAGTCCAAAGACAGATGCATTGCTAAACGCACCACCTGAGAACATGTCCAACAGTGCCATCAGTCCGCCGCGTGTCTGATCATGCAGCGCCGTAAGCGTCGACGGATCAATACCGGGGAGGACGATGGTAGTGCCAAGACGATAGAGGACGATGAGCCACAGTGTCGTCAGGATACGCTGGCGCAGGTCATCAATCTTCCAGATGTTTCTTATCGTCTCTACAAACTTCATGGGATAAGTGTCTTAGGGTGAAATGTGAGGAGCAAAAGATCAGGACAGCACCTCAGCCACACCGCCGGCCTTCTCGATGGCCTCCTTGGCAGTAGCTGAGAATGCATGTGCGCGGATGGTAAGCTTCTGGCTCAGCTCACCATTGGCAAGGATCTTGACGGGGGCGGTGGCGGACTTCTTGATGAGACCGGCAGCCTTGAGCTCCTCCGGAGTGATCTCTGTGAGACCCTTCTGCTCAGCGAGCTGGGCGAGGTCACTCAGACTGATGATGGTATACTCGCGACGGTTGGGAGAGTTGAAGCCGACCTTCGGCAGACGACGCTGCAGAGGATTCTGACCACCCTCGAAGCCAAACTTCTTAGAGTAGCCTGAGCGGCTCTTGGCACCCTTCGTACCACGGGTAGAGGTATTTCCAAGACCGGATCCGGTACCACGGCCTACGCGCTTGCGAGCCTTAGTGGCTCCGTCAGCCGGTTTTAGGGATGATAAATCCATGACTTATGTTGTAATACTTATATATCGATTAAAAGACGTGTCGCTATCGTGGAGAGCTCCGCCCTACTCCTTATGTCCCCCGGCGTCCCGCTGTGGGGAGCATCTGTGAGGGAGAGAGTAAAGGGGTCCTCTCCGCGTAGAGCTACCGGATCACTCCTCCACCACCTCGATGAGGTGACGGACGATGCGAAGATTGCCCCTATTGACGGGCGTATCCTCGACGTCGATGATGCGATTGAGCTTACGGAGGCCCAGAGCATTAAGAGCGTCCTTCTGCGCCTTGGTAGTGCGGATGCGACTACGTGTTTGCTTGATTTTCATCGTCTTATTATTCCTTAGTAATAATCGTACTCGAGAGACTTCTCGCTCTCAGATCAGCCCTTGAATACCTTCTCGACGGAGATACCACGGGTACGGGCGATGTCCAGGGGGCTGCTCAGCTTGGAGAGGGCGAGGATGGTGGCCTTGACGACGTTGTGGGCATTGGATGAGCCGTTGCTCTTGCAGAGGACGTCGGTCACTCCGACCATGTCGAGTACGGCACGCATAGCACCACCGGCAACCACTCCGGTACCCTCAGATGCAGGGCGGAGGAGCACCTCAGCACCGGCAAAGCGGGCACTCACCTCGTGAGGGATGGTCCCCTTGAAGACCGGCACCTGGATGAGGTTTTTCTTAGCAGCATCGGTACCCTTGGTGATAGCGGTGGAGGTGTCGTTGGAGCGGCCGAGACCGTAGCCGATGACACCCTTACCATCACCTACCACGACGATGGCAGCGAGGGAGAACGTCCGTCCACCCTTGGTGACCTTGGAGACCCTATTGATGGCTACGAGACGATTCTCGAGCTCTATATTATTAGTAGAGGTTACTCTCTTCATATCTTTATGCAATAGTTCGTGTGATCGATATCTCAAAAGACAAGCCCTGCCTCGCGAGCGGCATCAGCCAGCTCCTTGACACGACCATGGTAGAGGTAACCATTACGGTCGAAGACGACAGTCTTGACACCGGCATCCATAGCCTTCTTGGCGACGTCGCTACCGACTTGCTTAGCGATCTCTCCCTTGGGCGCCTTCTCGGCGATCTTGAGGGAGCTGCTGGCAGCAAGAGTCTTACCGGTAGTATCGTCGATCACCTGAGCATATATCTGGCGATTACTGCGGAATACCGACAGGCGCGGTCTCTCGGTCGTGCCGGAGATGTGCTTGCGGACGCGCTTCTTGATCTTGAGTCTTCTTTCTCTTTTAGTAATCATACTTCTCTCTCTTCACTTGATGTTTTGACTTAGGCGCATGCATTACTTAGAAGCAGCGGCTGCCTTACCCGACTTGCGACGGATGGTCTCACCGACAAACTTGATACCCTTACCCTTGTAAGGCTCCGGCTTACGGAAGGAGCGGATCTTGGCGCACACCTGACCAAGCAGCTGCTTGTCACAGCTGGAAAGGATGACCAGAGGAGCCTTATTGCGCTCCATCTTAGCCTCCACCTGGATCTCAGGAGCGAGCATCAGATAGATGGGGTGAGAGTAGCCGAGAGAGAGCGTGAGGAGCTGACCCTGTGCCTCAGCACGGAAGCCGACTCCGATGAGCTCCATAGTCCTGGTGTAGCCCTCGGATACACCGACGACCATATTGTGGATCAGCGAGCGTACGAGTCCGTGCTGAGCACGCTCCTCGATGCTGTCCGTAGCGCGGGTGACATGCACCTCACCATCCTTCACCTCTACGGTGAGACGGGAGTCATAGTCCTGGGTCAGGGTACCCTTGGGTCCCTTTACGGTGACGACGTTGTCCTTGATAGATACCTCTACTCCGGCCGGGATGGCTATGGGAAGCTTTCCGATTCTTGACATGATGTATATCTTCTTCTTAGAGTTAGGTATTAGTAGACGTAGCAGATCACCTCACCTCCGATGTGGAGATCAGCTGCATCCTTATTGGTCATCACCCCCTTGGAGGTGGATAGTATGGCGATGCCGAGACCATTGAGGACTCGGGGGAGGTCGTTCGCACCGACATAGCGGCGGAGACCCGGGCGAGAGACGCGACGTAGCGACTTGATGGCCGGAGCCTTGGTCGCCATATCGTACTTAAGGGCGATCTTGATCGTGCCCTGATGCTTTGGATCCTCGTCGTCAAACATGTAATTAAGGATATAACCCTTCTCAAAGAGGATCTTGGTCATCTCCTTCTTCATGTTGCTGGCAGGGATTTCCACCACGCGGTGGCGTGCAGAGATTGCATTGCGCAATCTTGTCAGATAGTCTGCAATTGGATCTGTCATAAGTAACTCATTAAATTGATCCACTCGTGTCCTGAGTTAGTGGGGATCACAAGCGGACAATATTTAACAATAGAGCACCGGATATGCCCGTCAACAGCCGTCCCACAGGGGATAGATGGAGTAGGCGTTACCCGACCTCGTATAGCCTTTTCACTCTGAAAAGTAGGCAAAGATACACAAAATCACCGACATAGTACAATCCCCACCCTCTTTTCTCAGAGAGAAATCATGGGGAAAGCATACGCTGCACCGCCGGGCAAGTCTCCCTAAGGCGCTCATGAGACCTCTCCTACCGGCCTCGCTATGGGCGAAATCTAATACCGATATTAGAGATCTCTAATACCGATATTAGGCGCGACTAATATCGGTATTAGGGAAGCTCCTGATCGACCCGCCTGGCCTGCCCTACCCGGCCGACCCTTCCTGACCTGCCCGACTCGTATGACCTGTCCGCCCCCAAAAAACAAGAAAAGGGCCCCCACAGTCGTAGTGACTGAGGGGGCCCTCTGGGTCTTTATGGTGCAGACCGGATCTTCCCTACAGGGAGGGGATCACCAGCTGGACTTCTTGACACCGGGGATGAGTCCCTTGGAAACGGCTAATTCGCATTTTGATGTGCTGGGTGGGTGAGGGTGTTGAAAGGGGGATT
>OASD01000106.1_pt1 | contig 54303 bp, 45 predicted proteins | sample 1475531 | NCBI WGS metagenome assembly OASD01 (sample SAMEA3360668, study PRJEB22359) | human gut metagenome | biome: ENVO:urban biome; feature: ENVO:human-associated habitat; material: ENVO:feces | place: Bangladesh | collected 2011
CCTTCTATGTCTTATATATACCCAACAAATGTGTATTTTAAGAGGTTTTAAGCAAAAAAAGTAGGCATAATTTTTAAAAAATATGCCTACTTTGTCAACAGTCTGAAGAGAGCCGAAGCTCTCTTGTGTATTTAAGATCTTTAATCTTTTATATTTATTAAATATCACTCGCTAGATAGATTGTAGAACCCCGTCCATAAATGGACGTGAACCTTTGCGCTATGCAGAGCTATTTGATGAGTAAGTTCTATCTAAACAAATCTCGTGCGAAGAGTAATTTAAGCATCGCAAACAGATTTTGCGGAGAGAATTGATGGATAAGGCGATGCATAACGAGCGCCCGACCGACATCGTACTAATGGGTACGTTGAGGGAGGAAGCGAGCGCGCAAGCCTTAGGCGCAATTCTAACGCGAAATCCTATCTATTTGGCTAGGCCATAAGTCTGCTCCACTCTCGTCACAAAGACTATTCCCTTCCCCTCTTCCTCGATTTGCGTTTCTTTTCTTATCGACTCAACTATGTCCTTAGTTTTTGCTTCTTCCGATATAATCAAGACGATCTCTTTCTCGGGTTCGATGAGCATATTGAAGACTTTGCGCGCTTCTTCGCTGCCTGAGCCTCTCGCGTGCATAACAGTTCCGCCTCTTGAGCCGGCTTTTTGAGCTGCTTCGATCACGTCGTCTGCATTTCCTTTTTCAACTATAGTATATATGGCGTTGTACATATTTTCACCTCTTTTAATATTTTCACTTCCACTAGCATTATCTTCAGTGCCAAAGACATTGAATGCGCTCTCGATGTAGGCGATTCCGTGGTTTGGCTTGTCCATTTCAAGTTTTTCTACTAAATAATCAGCAAGATCCGTGATCTCCTCAGTCTTTCCGAAGAGCATAAGAACTGCTTTTTTCTTGTCGTTTAGACCTAAGTAGTCGAATATTGTCCTAGATGCAGTGCCTCTGCCCAGCATGGCAACTGAGGCTGTAACGCCTTTCTCATCCGCTAAGTGCAAGACTTTGCTCGCTTTATTCTGTTCAACTATAACGACTAACATCTCTAAGTGACGAGACTTTAAACTACGCATTCTTCACTCCCCCTTTTTCATGTTTCAGATAGAATAGACCAAGTATTTGCAGTGCTATTAGAGGCGTCATCGCTACCATGGCAATGGTACCGAAGCCGTCTATAAGTAGGTCCGCTGTTGGTGTTGAGGCTGCAACGCCTTGTGCATAAGCAAGAATAAATGTTGCAGTCATTGGTCCTGAGGCAACGCCGCCTGAGTCAAAGGCGATGCCGACGAATAGGTTTGGCACTTTTTTCATTATCAAGAATGTTATGATATAGCCCGGTAGCAGCACGTGCCATAGCTGCATCTCTGGAACTAATATTTTAAGTATCGACAAGGCAACTGCGATGCCGACACCTATTGACAAAGTCATAAGTACGACTGATTTTTTGATTGAGCCCGCCGTAACGGCTTCGATTTGGTTCGTAAGTACGTGAACTGCCGGCTCCGCAAGTATAGTCAGTACGCCCATCAGAAAGGCGATGGCAACGATGAAGACCTTGCTGTGCTCTGTAGCTAGCACGTGACCGATGTAGCGGCCGACGTCCATAAATCCAGAGTTTACACCAACTAGGAAGATTACAAGTCCCACAAACGTTAAAACGCAGCCGGTTGCGACTCTTGCGTTTGCCCTCTTCGAATTGTGGAAGAAGATCATGTTGCAGATCGTGTAAATCACGATTATGGGTAGAAGCGCGATGATTATCTCTTTTGCGACTATCGGCGCCTCGTGGATGAAGTGCGAGAAGATGCCCGCTTCGCTCGCTACGGCAATGTCTGGAACCTCACCAAACTCTGGTTTTGATAGCATGCCAAGTACCAGTGCACCGATGATGGCGCCTGCTGAAGCGATGCCAACTAAGCCAAAGGAGTCGTCTTCGGACTTTTGGCTGTCTTTGTTAATGGCGGAGGCACCTGCGGATAAAGCAAGTAAGAATGGTACAGTCAGTGCCCCAGTTGTCGCTCCTGAAGCATCAAAGGATACTGCTAGGAAGAACTGGTCTGAAAGTACTGCAAGTACGAGTATTACGCCATATGTAAGCATTAAAAACTTCTTTAGTGAATACACTTCTACTATACGCACCATGCCAAGTGAAATAAGTAAAGCGACACCCATTGACACAAGCATAACTAGTGTTGACTTCGATACGACACCCAAAGTCACCTCACCAACTTGATCTGCCAAGATGTGTAAATCCGGCTCAGCTATTGAAATGACAAAGCCTAGGATCAGTCCCATGAGCGCTATGACCCAAAGTTTACCGCTCTTAACGGCTGCGTTACCGAAGCTGTCGCCCATAGGCGTGATGCCAAGGTCGACGCCGATCAAAAATATTGTCAGTCCCAAGAGTATGAAGACCGCGCCCAATAAAAAGCGTATAAAGACGTCGCTCTCTAGCGGAACCACTGTAAAATTCAGTATCACAACGAGTAGCGATATCGGCAAAACGGTCGCTAGGACTTCTTTAAATTTCTCTTTAATCAAAATGTCACTTCCTTCCAGTCAAATTTGTTTATTTCTTTAGACAAGTAAAATCATTAACACTATTATAATGGAAAAGTGCCCAAATTTCAAGCTATTTCTCTGTTAGGTAGCGCCAGTAACGCTTTGGCATATTTGAAATCATCAGCTTTTCATTGCGTCTTTCGTCAATGGCGATTGCCTTGTAAAAGTCTTTCCAAGCCTCTTCGAAGAATTTTTCTTTTTCGCTAATAGTGTAGTCAAGAGATTTTAGCTCCAAAAATTCGACTTTCCCGTCCATTTGCATGGCGGCCGTACCACGCTTCACGTCAGCGATTACGAAGTTTATAGTGGGGAGCCTCTTCACAAAATGAGGTACGATGAGGGTCAGGATGTCATTCTTCGGCTCAAACTCAGCTAGCATCACGCTGCCCTCAACCTCTTTGAAGCGCAAAAGACCTTTGTATGAATGATTTTCACTTAAAACATTTCTACGTATGCGGCGGAACTCGCTCGCAGCCACTTCTGATGAAATGATGTAGCCGTAGCCGTGCTCGAAAACGCCTTTGATGGCCCTGATTAATATATCTTCCTTATTATTATCGCAGGACAAAAATACTGCCACTAGCTCCCTCATGAAACGTTTCGGAAATTTTTCTTCAAGCGCTTTTAGTACGCGAGTGGCTCCTGCCATATCCGTGGCGATAAAGACCTTGCTATCAAATAAGGAGCCTTGACCATCGGGCATGAATTTGGCGCGCTCGATGTCCTCGTAAAGCTCGAAGATGACCGTCATGAGGCCTTCGAAGCTCCTGTCATAATCAAAATAGCGATAGCTGTTCATTTAAGTTCACCTTATCCATGAGTTTTATGCGAAGATTTTCGCGCGTTTCAATCTTGCCGCCTCTGTAGACACCTCCCACTGTGATGAAGTATTTAGCACGCTTTAAGGAGATATGCATGTTCTCGAGGGAGTCGTACGATAGTTTGGCAAAGCGCCTTGCGTTGATAATCTTGTGGCAGGTCGTCGGGCCAAAACCAGGCACGCGAAGAAGCTCTTCGTAGCTCGCCTTGTTGACTTCAATCGGGAAGAGCTCGATATGATTTATCGCCCAAAAGGCCTTGGGATCAAGGTCCAGGTCGAGCATGGGATTTGCGCGCGAAACGATTTCGTAGGGCTTGAACTTGTAGAAGCGCATCAGCCAGTCCGCTTGATAGATGCGGTGCTCACGTAGTAATGGTGCGGCTTTGATGCCACTTGTGTACTTCGATTTAACGACGGGAACGAAGGCCGAATAATAGACACGCTTCATGCTAAAGCCCTTGTATAAAAGCGATGCCTTCGTGATTATGGTCTCGTCACTTTCATTCGCGGCACCTATAATCATTTGTGTGGTTTGACCAGCTGGGGCAATGAGTGGAGCGCTCTTATACTTGCGCCTGTCCTCTTTGTTTTCAGCTATTGCCAGCTTTATATTGTTCATGGGCTTCATGATGCCCTCAGTAGTTTTCTGCGGAGCGAGCATTTTAAGAGACTTTTCAGTCGGCAGCTCAATATTCACCGACACCCTATCGATCAGGGACGATAGCTTTGTGACCAGCTCTTTTGAGGCGCCCGGTATGACCTTCATATGTATATAACCATTGAAATGGTAGGTGTTACGAAGAAGCTCAGCCGTTCTAATCAGCTGCTCCATGGTGTAATCGGGGCTCTTGATGACTGCGCTTGAGAGGAATAGGCCCTCGATGTAGTTGCGGATGTAAAAGTTCATAGTGAGCTCAGCGACCTCTTCGGGCGTGAATGAGGCGCGGGGCACGTCGTTCGAAGCTCGGTTGATGCAGTACTCGCAGTCATAGATGCAAACGTTTGTGAATAGGATTTTAAGGAGCGAAATGCAGCGGCCGTCCTCAGACCAGCTGTGACAGATGCCGCAGGACGCAGCGTTACCAATGCCGCCAGAATTTTTGCGCGATGAATTAGACGAAGAGCATGACGCATCGTACTTCGCCGAGTCAGATAAAATTATGAGTTTCGCCTTTAAATCCATAGTATCACCTGAGTATATTGTATCACTAAATGGCGATTTTGGCAAGATATGGGCGGGGATAGGGGAAAAAGAAATATTATTGTATTTATTTTTAAAACAAAAAAGATGCACGGCTAATAAATAGCTGTGCACCTTGTATTTCTTATTGATTTGTTGTGACAATTACTTTTGCGCAAAGTGATTCAATCATAAGATTTATTTATTCACAAATTTTGCAGGAAAAAGAAGAACCTTTCCCATAAATATGGTCAAGAACCTTTGCGCTATGATGAAATTGGCTCCTACATAAAAAGTGCATAGCTGGTAAACAGCTATGCACTTAATAATTTTTATTGATTTTTAAGCAAATTGAATGCGAAATTCATTATTTTTCTTTTAGTTGTACAAGTTTGATCAATAAGTCGATAGTTTTAGCTAATTCCTCTCTCGTAAACTTACTTTGCGGACCAAACTTGCCATTCGCTTCAACATTCACAAGTCCAGCTCTCTTCATAGCGATCATCGCATCCTTTGCCCAGCTATCAGCCTTAGCAAAGTCTTTTTCATCAACTGGAACTACAGTTTCAAGCTCAATGCCATTCGCCTTTAGTAAGTTCATTAGCATTACGCAGAACTCTTGTCTAGTAACCTTCTTTTCAGGTTTGAACTTGCCATCAGCGTAACCAGCGATGATGCCCTTACTTGCGGCCCAATTAACCGATTCAGCGTACCATTTTTTATCCTTAACGTCTTTAAATACAATATTTGTATCAACAGTTTTGTCCTTGCTGATTAACATAAAGACTCTAGTAACCATCGCTCTGTTTATAGTTTTATTGCCTTGGAACTTGCCGTTGCCCATGCCTTGGATAATACCGTAAGAAACTAAATTTCTAATCGCTTCACCTTCAGGACCTGCTGGCACGTCTCTTAGCTCAACTGGGTTTACAGGGAATTCAGTGATGATGCCTGTTTCTTTAGTATCTTTCTTATCTTCATTATTGTCAATAGGCTTAGATGGTTCAACAGGTTTACTTGGTTCAACTGGTTTACTTGGTTCAGATGGTTTTGGTTCTGGTTTTGGTTCTGGTTTGTATGGCTCATATGGTTCGTACGGTTCATATGGTTCTGGTTGTGGTTGTGGATTTGGTTGTGGTTCTGGCTTATTTTCTTCCCACTTAGCTATGAGCATCATATTTGCCATAACACTTGTGTTGAAATCATAGTCTTGACCGTTAAATTGCCATGCGATAAATGTGTGATTTGTCTTAGTAGGTTTTGCTGGCTCCGTAACTTTTTCGCCTTCACGTACCTTTTCAGTCCAAGTAGCTTCGCCATTGTTAGGATCGAAAGTGATTTCGTATTCAAGAATTTCTTCCCATTTAGCGTAAACATTTGTATTAGCTTCGATTGGCTCATCGAAATTAAATTCACGAGTAAGCTCTTCGTCTGCATACCAGCCTTTGAAGATATATCCTTTTCTAACTGGGTCTTCTGGTCTATTTACATTTTCTCCATCTATAATCTTAACTGTCCAAGAATCTGTTTCGTTATTTGGATAGAATGTGACTTCATGTCTGATTATTTCGTAGTTTTCTATCGAAGCAATAGCTGATTTTAGGTTAATTATAGTCTTTTCAATGTCTTCCATAGATGAGTTTTCGTCATCTTTTACTTTTATTGCCTTAGCTAGTTCATCGTCTAAGTCTTTTTGTCTATCTTCAGGAGCGTATTTGTATTGGTCTGTATCCTTGATTTCTTCAGCTTTAGCTATTAATTCAAGTAATTCTGATTTGTCAAGCGGAAGTATATTAACAATAACGCCGTCACTCATAAGTTTATTTACTTCTTGTTGATAAACGATAACTTTGTCTCCATCTTGAATTTGTCCTACGCTTATAGAGAATTTACCATCTTTATCATTTATAAGCATGCCATTTCTAATAGCTGCGTCATCAACATTTTGACCTTTCTTTACTATCTTGTAGTAAACATAGGCTCCCTTGATACCTGTACCTCTAACGTACTTATCATTTACATAAGCATCGTCAAGCTTAACTGGCTCAGTCTTTTCAGTTGGTGTAGCATAGCCACTCAAGCCCTTAATTGCGCCTTCTATAGCTTTTATAGCCGCATTTACTTCTTCTTGACTAGCTTTTTTATTGTTGAATAAGTTTGTAGCATTGATGATGGCATCTTCATAAGCTTCTCTTTCTTTTTCTGTTGAATTCCAGTATTTATCAGAGTTGCGAACGTCACCATACTCATCTAATAGCTTCTTAAGCTCTTTTTTGTTTGCTTCTTTGTAGCCGTCAAGCTTCTTAAGAGCTGCCTTTATATCCGCTATAGCCTTGTCAATGGCTTCTTCAGATGCATTTGCATCTTCATAAACTTCCTTGCCTTTTGTAATTGCGTCGTCGTAAGCTTTTTTGTCTTCAGCTGTATCGAATTTGTAAATGTCTTTTGCTTTGACATTTATCTCATCATCAAGAAGCTTCTTAAGCTCTTTCTTCTTAAGATTTTCCATAGATCCGATGATGGCATCGCGCGCATCCTTAACTTTATCTACTAAAGTGTTGATAGCTTCTTGACTTGTAAGTGCTTTTGCAAGCTCCATCTTTGCTTCACTTATAGCATCATCGTATGCTTTTCTCTTATCCGCATCAGCGTTCTTGTAAGCATCTGTCTTCTTGATATTGTCATATTCTGAAACTAAGGCTTTTAGCTCTTCTTTATTGACTATTGCAACATCTTCGTCACGTTTAAAATTAAATGTTAACTCTTGTCTAGAATATTCTCTTACTGTAAACTCTTTTATTTCGTCATCATCAAGCTTGTAGCCTTGTTCGCAGCTTAAGAATTTTACTTGGTACAATTGATTACCATTGCCAATGTATGGTACTTTCTTAAGGTCAGTCACATAAGTTTCTCCGTAGTTTGTCTTTGCATAAACTGCATATTCAGCATCAATAGGAGTATCTCCAGCAAGTGAATTTACTTTTAAGATTAATGGTGCAACAATGTTGATATATTTATAGAATGTTTGGCTTGGATATGCATTTATGATGTTAGGGTAATATGCATATTTTGTGCCTTCAAGTCTAAGTTCGTAATCAACGCCTGAAATAGCTGGGAATTCAAAGCCCTTAGCTGTCTTTGTAACGCCTTCTACTTCATTGCCCTTCATGTCAAAGACTCTGATTGTATAATCATCAAGACTTTCATTAGCGTCCGTTGGTATTCTTACTTCAACTATTTGAACTTCTTTTTTGTCTTCGATTTCAAAAACTGCTTTGAAGCTTGGATTTTTTGCATCGAGAGTAAACTCTATTCTCTTGTTTTTAACATTAACTTTTAGATAATCTGATATATCTTTTAATACATAAGCGTATTTACCAAATTCAAGCTCTTTTTCGGCTTTCTTATATTCTTGGTCAAAGCTTAGTTTAACTTCTTCGTCCTTACCGTCTACAACTTTATATAGCTTAACTTGTTCAAAGAAATTAAGTCCAGTTCTGCTACCAGTGTAGTTGATGTCCCAACTTGCCTTGCCCTTTGTAGGCTCTTGTGGGTCTGGATTAGGTTCTGGATCTGGTGTTGCGCCTTTCTTAACTAGTATAAACTTAACTACAACATTCTTGTGTGTTTCATCTAGTGTAACAGTTTCACTTATCTTTGATTTTGCTTCGTCATATATACCGTACCTATTCCATGTTAAAGAAAGTTCAACCTTGTATTCGCCAAATGGAAGAGTTTTTGCTTCATTGTTCATTAGAATTTCGCCATTAGCATAAGCCATCATAAATGTATTTAATTTAGTTTCAGTCTTTCCATTTGATTCCCAAACTTCGAACTTTATAGTTCCTTCACCAACTGGCTCAGCTTTGCCTTCTTCAAGCTCTATAGTCAAGCTCTTTGTATTTTCATCTATCGTTATAGTTTTAAACTCTTCTATCGGTACAAGTCCTTCTGGTTCGATGATTTCTACATCATATTCGCCAGGTGCTACTTCTATCTCTCCGCTTGTAAATTCTTTATCATCAAGCTTGAACTTAACATTATCAAGTGCTTCTCCGTCCTTAGTAAACTTAAAGTCTACCGAAACAGTTTCTTCTTTCTTTTCAGGCTCTATAACAAATTCAACTTGGTATTCATTGCTATTAACTACAAATTCTTTAGTATCAACAGTGTAGCCTTCAGGAAGGCCCTTTACTTCTGCTTGGTAGTAGTCATATGGTAGATTAACAAACCATGTGCTGAAGCCTGTCTTAATGAAAGTCTTCTTTATAGGCTCGCCCTTTGTTCCTGTTAATACATATTCATATGAATTTTTCTTCAAGTCTGCAGGAAGATTGTCGTCGTTAACAAAGATTGCGCCTTCGCTCATTTTATCACTATCAGAGTACTTAGTCCAATTAAATTCTACTTCAACTGGATCTGTTGTAGACTTAAATGTTCTAGATGTTTGCTCATAGCTTTCTTTATCTATAGTAAGAGTTGTTTCGCCGTATTTTTCTCTATTAGCAATAGCTTCAACATAGTAAGTTCCTGGTTCTAGCTCCATATTAGGAGTGTAATCAAGGACTTTTCCTTCTCTACCAATCCAAGCGTAGAAGTCGCATAAGTAGTACTCAGCGTTCTCATAATTATCTTTTATAGTAAATGTAAATTTCTTTCCAGCAATTTCTTCATAAGTAAATGTTAAATTTGCAACTGGTTTTTCTTGTGTTAATGTAACGTATTCATATGGCTTTTCTATATACATGCCTTCTGGCATCTTTTCAGGGAATATCATCCAAGTGCCTTCAGCAAGTTCGTCAAGACCAACTACGCTTCCATTTTTACTATCTCTAGCAAGGTATTTAACGCCTTCAGCGCCCTCAGTAGTGATATGAACCTTGTAGAAACCGCTTCTCTTGATATTTGCAGTTACTGTTGAGTAGTTAGTTGAGCCGTTAACTGTAAATGGCATGTCTTCATCAAATGTTATTGAGTAGCCTTCCTTGCCATTTTTAAATTCTGCGTAGAAATTGTAGTCGCCGTATGGAAGGTCAGCGTCGAAGTACTTGTCATATATGCCTTCGTCTTGAATAAATTTAAATACCTTATTATTTTTAACGTTCTTTGCCAATAAATCAAAGTCAGTCCACTCAAGATTGTCCTTTGATGCCACTTTGATAGTGATTCTGCCAGTAGGTATTTCAGTAAATTCAAGAGTTATCTTATAATTTTTATTGTCTTGTGATATTTCGAATGGAATTTCGCTTTCGCCCTTTAATTCGAATTTGTTAGAATAGTTTGTAACGACAAGTTTGTACTTTCCAAATTTAAGATGTTCATGGTTCTTAAGCTCTTTTCCGTCTTCAGTATAGACTTTGTATTCAAGATTAAGAGCTTCAGTGCCTGCTTGTTTTACTTCTACCTCAAGAGAACCGAACATGTCCTTAAACACAAGCATTTCAGCTGTTACAGCGTTTATATTGTGACCAAAGTCCATAGCTGTGATATTGATATCAGAAAGCTCTTTGCCTTCAGGAACTACTAGCTTAACTTTATTTCCTTCTCTAGTAAAGTCCATAGCCTTGCCACTTTCGTCTTCAATTTTGAATTCATCAAGGCCAGATCCTTCTTCTTTTATATCAAATGTTAATGCTCTAGTATTTTCATCATAAAAACTGTTTTCAAATTGTGGAGCCACTGTGTCTATAGTGAATTTTATATCTCTATATGTTTCTGGATAGCTTTCCTTAGGTGCCTTCATAGCAGCTGCAGTAAGCTTTAGAGTGTAATCACCATCGACATAGTCCTTTAGAGGAACAGCGCCAGGAGCTGTGTAGCCAAGGTATGTGTCTCTGTTCTTGTCATTATCTGGGTCAGTCGATATGTTAGAGTATTTTAAACCAATTTGGTAGTCTTGTGACTTGCCAGCTTCATCTATAATCGATGCCTTAACATTAGCAGTTCTAGTCATAACCATTTGAATGCTTAGTACGTCTTGGTAGTTATCTGCGTTTGGCGAAATAACTATAGGAGTAAATATAGGTTTTGGTTCATCAGCCGTATTTTTCTTTTCATTGATATCGTCAAAGTTCTTAAGACCAGCGATTACAAAATTATTAAATGTTTTACCCTTATCGTCTTTATACGTTCCATAGTTAGTTTCGATGTGAGTCGAGTACTTAAACCAGTCATGGTTTCTAGTCTTAAGGTTCCAGTACATTGGTTTTTCAGTCTCGAAATCGAATTCGTATAATGGTTTTTCAATCGAAGGAATATTGTCATAGCTACCCTTAAATGAAACGAATGGGAAAGAAATTTCCATGCCATTTTCATCTCTTAAGTGAAGGAAACCTTCAACGAAAGCGCCGTTTGTGAACGCTTCTACCTTTTCTAGGTGTTCGATAGGGAAAGTGATGTCGTATTCAACGCTAGTTTGCGCTGGTACAGTAACTTTCTTGTCTTCATAAGTCTTTGAGAATAGTTCATCAGGTCTTAGTAATAACTTCTTGCCATCGCGTGCTTCGATAGTCGCTTGAACCGATGGTGTAAGCACCTTTTGAGTGCCTGAGTAATTGTGTATAGTTAAATTTAATGTAATTTCATTATCAACATTGCCTACAAATTTGCTAGCAATCTTAGTATCTCTATCAACTACAGTAAAATCAAGCTTCGATGCCTTTGTAAGATTCATAACACCAGCGCCTTGACGACGAGGTGAAGTAGTTGTATGAGTTTTTGGATCTACATGAGGAACAGCAGAGTTCATTAAGATTGTCTTTGTTAATGCCGCCTTATGTTCTTCGCCAGCAAACATTATCTCATTTAGACGAGTACGTATAACGCCTACAGCGCCTGTTACGTGAGGTGTAGCCATAGAAGTACCGCTCATGTCGCCAAATGTGTTGCCCATAGTTTGAGTCGAGTAAATGTGTCCGCCAGGAGCAGTGATGTCTGGCTTCATGTAGCCACCAGCCGATAGACCCCAGTTAGTAAATGTACTTAGTTCGCCAAATTGTGGGTTATCAGCCTCTTGTGGTGTCATATCTATAGACACAGGCTTTGATAAATCCTTAAGCAAAGTCTCAGCAGTATCCAAAGTTACGGATATAGCTGGGATCTTGTTACCACTGACGCTCATGTATAAGTCGCCTTCAACATTATTATAGATAATTGCGCCTATTGCTCCAGCTTTTTCAGCGTTTAGAACCTTTTCGCTAAAAGTATTGCCGCCCCTCTTGATAAGAGCTACTTTGCCTTCAAGGTCCTTGCCTTTAAAATCGTCAATATTATCTTCAGCTTTAATAACACCATTGCCACAGTCAACTAAGTAGTAGTCGCCCTTTTTAAATCTAATCTCTCCGCCAGTTTGGAAGATGTATTTATTGCCATTATAAGTAATAAGTGGTACATACATCGATTTATTTTCAAGCGATGCTACAGTGATGGCGTTAGTCGCAATACCAGGAGATGCCATAGTACCAAAGTCTGGGTTGTCAATATTTAACTCGCCTTGGTATTGGCCTTCGTTACCAGCAGCTATAACAAAGTTAGTATCAGCAGCGTAACCGTTGTTTATAGCCTTGCCAACAAGTCCATCAGCTTGGCCAGGTAAACCCTTAGTTGAGCCTAAACTCATGTTAACCGCGTCAGCCCCCATAACTATCGCGTCTTGCATAGCTCTGATGTAGATGTTTGAAGATGTTGAGCCTTGCTTCATAACATTCATCATAAGTAGTTGAGCCTCAGGAGCAACACCTCTCCAAGTCTTGCCATCTATTTGAACAGCATTACCAGCTACAGTACCACTAACGTGTTGGCCGTGAGCAGCTAGTTCCTTTTCAGGATTTAAATCCTTGCTGTTAGTATTATAGTTCCAGCCAAATGGAATCTTTTCACTTCTATATACGTCTTCATATAACTTCTTATCTTGAGTATTGTCCTTAAGACTTAATTTGCCACCATTTAGAAAGTCATTAATATCAGGCTTTCTTAGTTTAGCTAAACCAGGATTGCTCAAATAGAAAGCATCATGGCTTGGGTCCATGTTACTATCGATGATAGCAAGGACAGAGCCAGCACCGTTGTACTTCTTTTGAAGCACATCGTCATTGCCAATAAGCTCGTTCGAGTTAACCATCTTGATCGAGTCAGTCATGACAGATTGGTCCTTGAAGACCCTCATGTCAGAGCGAACAACGTCAGATTCATAAATGATCTCGTTATTGAAGACATCCTTAACATAGTCAAGCGCCTTGACAGCATCAAGATCACTCTTATTAAGCCTTACACAAAGAGATGGAACTAGAAGCTGGGCCCTAGATATCACCTCAATGTCAGCAAACATCGACTTGAACTCACTTTCATAGTAGTCCAAAGCCTCGTCCGCTAGGCTTATAGCCTTGCCGTAATCCTTGTTTAAATAAGCCTCTTCATAGCCAGGAGATTGTTTTTCTACGTCTAAGTAGACTATGTACTCTCCCCTCTCTTCACTTGCAAATACAGTTGTATAGCCTGCAAATAGGCTAAAAATCATGCATAAGCATAAAATTAGTGAAATAGTTTTGCGTTTCATAATTGCCTCCCCCATATTAAAATTTTGCTAACGCAAGCGATGTTTTACACCTGCCGCTTCTTCTATCTGCTATACTAAAGCATTCAGTGTAAAAAAATAGGTAAATTTACCCACTGAATTTATTGTAACACATTTGTAACATATAAATCAAGATTTATAAAGAAAAATTTTACATATAAATAAAAATGATACTATCACACTTTGTGGTAGTATATACACATAGCACTACTACAAATAGTAGTCACGCATAAAAAAAAGAGAGCTCAATGCTCTCCAATTAATCTAACTATTTGATATTCAGTTCTCTTTTTAGTCCCTCTTGCAGAATTTGTGAAAAATTTACATTTTCTTTCATACCAAGATCATTTAGCCACTTTGGTATGCTCAAAGTCTTTTTTATAGATTTTTTATTAAGCCTTTCCTCAATACTTGCAATAGGCGCTTCAACTAAGAGTACAAACTCACCCTTTTTTAGATTAATATTTTTACTGTCACTTGTCTTAGGAAGGGCAAGACCATTATCAAGCATCGTGAAAATAACTCCGTTCAAAACTTCCTTTGTATTAACAAATAATTCTCCAAGACTATCTGCATCAGTGAAACAGGCATCAAAATCAGGAAAATCAGCATAATAAGTATTGTCCTCATATCTAACAACACATGGATAAGCATCTGTCTTTTTCATCTTAATACCTCCTATTATAGAGGTGGGGCTAAAATTTAAGCCCCGTAATCCTCTCAATACTTGTTAAAGTTCCAGAAGGAATATCCTTCTTGTTGCATTTGACAGGACAGATACGGCCATCCTTATAATAAATCTCATGAGATCCTTCAGTATGGTCTAGACGCCATCCTGCCTTTCGCATTGCTTTAACAACTGTTCTGTAAGGCTTTGTGCGGGCCATAGTATGTCCTCCTCCTTACACTTATATTATACACGTATTATTAGTACGTGTCAATAGTTTTTTATATTTTTCAGTTGGTTACAAAATGTAACCCACTCACTTAATTGAGTCGTCGACAAATTGTCGACAACTCACTTTTTCCCTACCCCAAAACATTTAGTGAAGAACCCCGTCCATAATGGACGTGAACCTTTGCGCTATGCGAAGCGAAGATGATGATAATAAATTTTGCAGAGCAAACAAGATGATTGGACGACGTGGACTGACGAGGCAAGCGGAGTGTACAAATGTACTCGAGCATTGCCAAGGAGGGAACGAGTTCAAGGGCTCGTTTGAATGCAAAATCGAACGCAAAATAAAAAAAGACTAGAGGGAACACTTCATAATAAAGCATTCCCCCTAGTTGGCTAATAACACTGCCTCTATCTGTAAGATAATAATAACAGATTTGTAGCTCTTTGTCAATCTTAATTCTATTTAATATTCAATTCCTTCTTCAAACCCTCAGTCAAAACCCTTGAGAAGTTTATGTTCTTATTCTTAGCAAGCGCCTCAAGCCAAGTTGGTAAGGTCACCATCTTATTTTTGTAAACTTCCTTAACCAAAGAGAATTGATAAGGCAAGTAAACATTGACATAAACAGCCAAGTCGCCTTCTTCAAGATCAAGCTCATCCATATCAATATCGTCTGGGTACTCAATTTTTTCCTTCTCTTCATCGTATAGGCAAAGTCCAATGACCTCTTGTGCATATCTTACGCCCTCTTCAAAAGTGTCCGAGCATGTATAAGCGCCGTCAATGGCAGGCACGTCAATAGAGTAGCCACCATCACTTTCTTTGCTAAAAATAGCTAAATATGTTACACTATCTTGTTTTTTCATGTAAACACTCCTTTAACAAGTGGGGGAGCAAGGGGATTTACATCCCCAGTGTTTTCAAAATGCTCTTTAAAGTTCCAGCTTTGAACCCATCTCTTGGATGAGGTATATTAAGAATGGCTCCAGTATCATAATTTTAAAAATATGATGGCTGCCATTCACTCTAATTAAGACAAAGCCTCGCTTCTTAGCCTCTTTGATTAGCTCCCTTGAGTTATAACTCTTCATAAGGAATCCTCCTTACAAGACTATTATAACATATGTTAAACATTTGTCAATAGTTTTTTTAATTTTGTAAGCAACTGACTTTTGAGTTGTCGACAACTTATTATTTCTCCCACACACAAAAAAAATAATTGCATATCAAATTGATATGCGACATAGTCATTAATTCTGTATATTGCAACTTGCTGCAAGTTAAATTTTCTATTTTGACTTCATAAAAAGCCTTGTTTCACTGGGTTTACATCGTAAATCTATCCAAATAAACCATACATTTGCAACTTGCTGCAAGTTAAAACATAAGCACAAAAAAAGAGAGCATATCATTTTGATATACCCTCTTCCTAATTACCTGCACTATTTACTTATATTCTTTTTTAGACATGAATATACTTTTCTTCCCCTGCTCCGTTAGTTTGCGGAGCGATTTGATGAGATTGGCGTTGTACAGAATTTTTTGGAGCGAGGTGTGCTAAACGCACTCCGCAGCGACAAAACAATTCGAAACTAGCCAAGATCGCAAATCGAACGCAAAATAACAACTAAAATAGAGTTTCAGTAGAAGTCGTAATCACCTTCGCTCCATCCATTGCGTTAACCTCGCTGCCATCCTTATTCACAATAAGTTTCTTCTCAACGATACCAGCAAATGCGTTTCTTACAGCATCAGCGTCAAGACCCTCAGCAGGGTTTTGTAAACTCATGTTGTACGGCTTACCATTCGCGCATTTGAACTTCATTTGTAATCTCTTCATCATCTCACCCCCTTTCTAAAAAATCCACCATCACTATAATTCAGTTACAGTGACTCTCTCAAGCTTAGTAATCTCCTTAGCTAAAAGCGTTCCAAACGCAGCCCTAAAAACCTTAAGGTCCTCGTTGTTCGCATCCTCCCTGATGTAGTTTACAGTTCTAGAGAAATTTCTCTTAGATCCGTCACTGCCTTCACCAGTAAAGTAAAGCTTAACACTATTCTTAGTCATCATCTCACCCCCTTCCCTAGGCCCCTTGCCTACACTTAATATATACAAAATCATGATAATATTTCCCACACATTGTCTAACTATAATTATGGAAATGGTGCAGCCAAACGTCCAATTGTCCACGCCAATGTCCTAAATTTGCCGTGCCTTCCAAAATTTACGCACAAGATTACATTTGCCTTGCTAATGGTCTTAAAGCTATAATCATCATAACAATAGAGAAAGGAGAAAGACAGATGCAAATCAATTACGACAAAGTTGCGATAGACTACCAGTCGAGTGGTAAGGTCGATGCCGCCGCCGTCGAGAGGCTCAAACCCCTCATGATCACAATGATTAAGCGCTACTACCCGAACTTTAAAGAGTGGGACGACCTCATGCAAGAACTTAGAGTCATAACACTCGAGGCGCTCCTAGACTTCGACCCCACGAAAGGCGTACACGCACTCGCACTCATCGAGTCACGCATGAAATACCATTTGCTCGGTAAGTATAAAAAACAAGTCGTCACCACCCCACTAGACGATGCATTTTTAATAGAGGACGAGACCAGCATGGACGACTTCGAAGCCCTGTTTTATAACGACACACTCGGCGAAGTCTTCAAGGAGCTCACATACGAAGAAGAAAAGCTCATCTATCTACGTTATTATACCGAGATGAGCTACGAAGATATCGGCCGCGCACTAGGATTTTCAAGAAACACCGCAGCTAGAAAAATAAACGCCCTACTAAAAAAGTTAAGACGCCTATATAAAAAGCAAAACAAACATACACCTAAAGTATGATTTTTAAGAAATTTCCATGAAAATGGTAAAAATTAGAACAAAGCTATTGACATAGCATATATAAAAGACTATAATAGACTTAGAAACAAGGAGGATAAAAATATGAATAATAAGGCATTGGCAGCCTTAATCCCAGCTTATGATAAAGATGGAATGAACACGACGGTTGCCATATACGAAGACATGAGCGCAGAAAATTTGCGCGTATCAATCAGAACAGCCATCTCGAGACTGTTTCAGGAGAAATTAGCAGACGAAAAAGGCTACAAAAAGTGGGCCAAGACCATCGCCAAGAAAAAGACCGGCCTCGCGCTTATGATTAAGGACACAAAGCTAGTCGGCATCAGGTGTAGAGAGGTTCGCTCCAAAGGTGACGGATCCATGATCTACCTAAACAGAGACCTAATCTACGACACAGAAGACGGCTACGTCTACATAAGAGGCCTAACAAGGATACCAGTTTTGGCAAAGAAAAGGACAATCAGAGACAGGATCAAGGACTGCGACAGAATTAGTAAAGCATACGACGAGAAGATGCAAGGGTGAGTACAAAGGTGCCACCCCTTTTTTATGCCTTGAGATGATGATGTTAATGGCAAAAGAAAAAAAGTGCCTATATAACTAAGCACTTTTGTCTAAGAAATAATTAAATCTTCATTTTTTAATAAAGTATCAATCAGCTTTTTATAAGGCATATGATCAGTAAGTTCAGACACAGTCGTTATTCTTTCGCCAGCATCCTTAGAAGAAGCTCCGCAGTGATAAATCCTTGCATCATCGCTGCCCCAGTCCAGAACTATGTATCTATCATGAAAAGAACCACCACTCTTTTTAAACTTAACTTTAAATCCAGGATATTCCCTGCAAAAGTCATTATATTCCAAAGAGTGCAAGCCCTTGCCTAGATTATCTGAAAAGATAATCTTCTCCACATTATTTGGAGTATCCTTTAACAGAACTAGCGTTTTTAAACCAATATAATTATCAATAAGATATATGCTCTTCTTAGCTAAGCTGTAAATATCCTTATAAGCAAGATCCGCTTCAACAGGTTGACCATTAAGCACAAGATAAGCACGCTTAACCTGAGGATTGCTAAAATCAAGTATTAAATCAGATAATTCCGACTTTTGGACAAAGTTACTCAAATCATCAACAACACCAGCAACCTTGTCCTCAACATCCATCAGATTCTTCTTTAAGTCTTGCATTCTAACAACATTATCAGTCACTTGCATAGAAAGCTGTATAAACTCCCTTTGACCAATAAGTCCTTGATTTTCAAGTATATAATCCTTCATTTGCTTAAACATCCTTACTAAAGCCTTGCTCTGCTTAGTCGCCAAATCACCCTTTAAAACAGTCATAAGCATGTATATGCCTTGCTCAGTAAATGCATACGGCAAATATCTCGTGCCGCCCCAACTTGAGGTCACATTTTGTGACCTCAAGATTTCAAACTCAGCTTCATTTAGTTGAAACTTAAAATCTTCATCAAACTTTTCAATATTTCTACTAACCTGTTGGTTAAACTTCTTAGTTTCATAGCCATAAATCTCAGCTAAATCAAAATCTAGCATTACCTTTTGACCTCTGATAAAATAAATCTTACTCATCAAAAATTCTTTATCAATAGTAATTATTTCATTTTTTTCTTCCATAGATACCATCCCTTTTATATTTAAGATTAAATAAATTTATATTGCTAAGACCATTATATATAAAGCACTGTAAAAGTCAAGCAAAAAACGGATAATGTTATAAAATTGAAATATTATAGACTCATATAGTATAATTATAATTTTAAAAAATTGCACCACAAGATTAATTTGAAACAAGAAGTGGAAAATGGATGGCTTGTTTCAAAAAAAGACGAGTTTCTGAAACAATGGATGGGTAAATGGATTTGCCTTTCAAAAAAGAATGGTTATAGAATAGTAAAAAGAGTGAGATAGAAAAAATAATCGCCTAAACAAAAATAAATCGCCTAAAATAGTGGAAAACTTAGGCGAATGGCATATAGCATCATAAAAGACCCATAGCGCTCTTTTGTATGGAAAGAGGTGCTATGGGACTTCTTTTCTAAATAAAACACGTAGAGAGAGTTTTGAGGGGTGGGTTTTGGGTTAATGATAAGAATATATTAGCTACTAGTAAAAATTTACATTATAAGATAAATTGAAAAAAAGAAAACCTTTTTGAACAAAACGGATGTTTCTTGAACAAGAGAGTGGAAAATGGTTTCTTGTTTCAATAAAAATTAACTAAATTAGGTTGACACGATAAAGCTTTATTTAAAATATAATTTATTGTATGTTTAAATTTTTATATACATGGGTAATAAAATAAACGAGGAGGTAAATAAAAGAATCTGAAGGAGGCATATTAGAGGAAAGAACTTATATTAATTATTAGATGTTAAAAAATTTATCTATTATAGGAGGATTATTATGACTAATTGTATTTTCGGAATTTTAGCACTAGTAGCTATTCTAGTTGCACTTATATGGTTTTTAAAAAAGCTTAGTAAGACTGATTTTAATGAATTTGAAGCAAAACATCCATACTGGCTAATAAAAGCATTTGTTTTCTTTCTATTGTTCTATCCATTGCTCACGGAACTTGTCGCTTGGTGTGAACAAGCCAATCCGCAAAATTGTTGTGATGTATGCTTAAAGACAATTAATGCTTCAGTACAAACAGATAAAAATGAATTAAAAACTCCAATCTATACCTTTTTAACTAATTACAGAGAATACTTTGCTACTGTAATTTCTTTGATGCTAGCTTCAATAGCTTTTATAAGAGAAGATAAAAGCAGAAAAGAAGAAGCAAGTAAAGATAGAGAAAAACTAGAAAAACTTGAACAAGAAATAAAAGAATTAAAACAAAATTCAATAAATAAAAAAGATTAATTTAATTTAAACAATAAAAGACAAGCTACAGCACCTTAATTGTATTTAAGAGGTACATATCTTGTCTTTTTAAAATTAAATGCGTATAGAGAGATTTGAAACTTTGATTTCGAGCAAATGAAATAATATATAACACTTTTTATATAATATGCAGTTTAAACATATATCTATTATTTCTTTACTTCATTTATATATGGTCTAAAATTTCTATCAAAAAATCCAGATTTAGTATACTTTCTAAACTCATGCATAAAACATATAAAGCTATCTAAAAGCGTAAGAGCTAGATAAATTTGCGCTACAATTGCCTTTTTCTGATGATTATTTGCATTAACTATTTTCGGATACACATAAGTTTCAGTATCAAATAAAAGATCTAAAACATTAGCCCCTGGTATAAGCAAAATTAGACTTACTTTATTAAAAAACAAGAAAAAGTTTTTTCTCGAAATACAAAACTCAAAGAAATATTTCGCGTCATTTCCATTAATTAAATAATCAACAAGGCTTTTTAATTTATTCTTATTCTTTATATCTTTAAGGCTACACTTTAATTGCCTCATATTTGATTCCCGTACTTCGTTATAAGTATCGTCGTCTGAAAAATCTCCATACTTTATCAAATAATACATGTTATTCATTATACTATCTAGATCTTCTCTGAAATAAGTACAGAAATCCTGAATTTTTAAAGTTACTTCTTCTTCAATTCTATCACTATACTTTTTTAAATGATTTTTAGTTATATTGCGTCTCCCTATATAGAAAAGAGCAATTAAGACTGGAACCAATAACATTAATATAGGGGTTGTAATTATAACATTCTTTATTTGCTCAAAATTAGCAGCCAAAAAGCCCTTTACCTTATCCAATATAAGTTCGATGATTTCAGTACGCATATATAAGACATATAAACCAGAAATAACAAAAATATAATGAGTGCAAAAACTTAAAATATTATGTACATTAAATCTAAAATCCTTATTACAAAGATTTTTAAACTTATTAAGTTCATCTTTCACACATAAGTTATAAAAAATATTGTTAGAAAACATAAAATAAAAATCATTTATAGCATTATTTATTTTAATCCACCTAATAGCTTGAGTTGCTTTGTTTTCTCGAATGAACTTCTTAATTAGATTGTTAGTTCCATATAGTATTACCTGTATTAATTTATTAAATATTTCATTCAGTACATATAATATAAAGAAACTTATTATAGTAATAGTTGCAATTATACTTAACAACCCAAATTTGTAATTACATAAAAGCTCCTGAAAAAAATTTAAATTATATATAAAGTAGATAACTAATAAAGCATAAATGTATTTAATAATATTTTTTATAATTCTGTACAATAACAATCACCCCTTAAAACTTATAACAATTATATCACAATTATTCATCTACAATTAAAAAATATGTACAAAAAAGGAAGGTCATACGACCCTCCTCTTTTATTCTAGTTAATTATTAACTATTCAACTATTACTGCTACGTAAGATTCAGTGTTAGTTGTATCTGCATGAGATATAACTACTGTGTATTCTTTCTTTTTAGCGTCTTTTACTTTTACTGAGTCAACTTTAACACCTTTATTTTTAGCGTAAGCTAATTTATCGATGTTTGCTGTGATAACTGCTTTAGCTGCTTCTTCAGAATAAGTTTGACCTAATTTAACAGTCTTATTATTGAATTCTGTTGCTATTCTCTTTAGTAGATTTTCAGCTGCCGCTGCTTTTTTAGCTTTTTCTTCTGTTTCTTCAGTTGCAGTTAATTTTTTGAATTCATTTCTAGCATATTCAACTTTAGTTGTTGCAGGATTTGTAAGTTCAACTACTAATTTATTATCTTCTATTTTAATTCTGCTAATAACATCATCATATTTTAATAATATAGATGCTATTCTAGTTCTATATTCTGAAGTAATATCAGTTACAGTTGAAGCAAATTCTTGTTTTCCTAAAGCTTCTATTTCTTCTTTGGCTTTTGCTAAATCTGCTTCTGCTTTTGCTGCTGCAACTTGTGCAGGAGTCTTTAATCCTGTAACCTTAAGAGCTGTCTTACCGTTGTAGTTAGTTCTTTCGTCATATTCAACTTTAACTTCTCCGTTAGTGTAAGCTCTTGCAAAGTTAGTTAAACCTGTTTCACCATAACCATAGTCTACACCATTATTACCTACAAACCAAGTTCTAGCATTAACTGTATAAACAACGTTGTTTTTACCGTCTGCATCAACTAATTCGAATTGTAGTGGGTTAGTACCAAAGTTCTTAAAGATGTTAACTGCTTTTCTAGTTGGAGCAACGTTTCTTTCGAAGTATCTGATAACTCTTACGAATTTACCATCTTCTTCATCGTAGTATACTTGTACCCAGTCACCTAATTGTCTGTTAAAGATTTGAGTGTCTCTGTCAAAGTATTTTTCAACTCCGTTGATGTCATAAGCATCTCTGTATTTAAGATCTTTAATGCTTACTAATTCTTGGTCATGTTTAATAACAACTTGTTTTACATAACCTTTCTTAACAGCTTCGTCTTTAGTTGCGTCAGTTATGTGAAGTTCAACGATGTCGCCTGCTGTGTACATAGTGTGTTTGATTCCACCACGAATTAGGTCTACATCGTAGTAAACGCCTTGAGCATCTCTAAATCTAGCTGATGTAGTTGTATTGTATTTGTCTAAAACTTCAGCGTATACAGTATTTGTCTTAGTAACTGATTTAGCATTAGCAAATACAACTATGTTAGCAATACCTTCTGCATTTGTTAAGAAGTTGTAGTAAGGTATTTCTAGATATTCAAATCTTTCTCTTAATGTATTTTCAGAAACTACATAAGCCTTAAGGTCTATGTTGTTCTTGTTGTCTGCAATGAATTTATCCATGTCAGCGATTTGAGTTAAACCACTGTTTGTTATTGCGTAAGCGTGTAGATTGTCAAAGTATCTGTAGTTTTTGTTACCAACTGTGATGTATCTATAGCTAATTGATGCCCAATCTAAACCTGCTTTGTAAGTTCTTGCTGAAACAATACGAGCCATTAAGCCGATTTCTTCTTTTTCAGCAGCGCTTAAATAAACGATGTCTTCTTCTTCAAATCCGTTGTGTAATCTTAAGTTGTTAGAATTTCCAAATACATCTAGATATTCAGTTCCTCTACCTTCTTTAGCCCAAAAAGCTTCTCCCTTTGAAGGTAAGAATTTAACATCGGCATAAGATGTGATTTGCTTAATAGCTTGGATTCCGTCGCTCCATGCTAGGTCAGAGTCAATGTATTGAACTGATCCATCTAAAGCGATTAATAATTTAACGTTTCTACCAAGAATTGGTTTTAATTGTTCTCTTGCTGTGATAACGTTGAATTGTTTTCCTTCATAGCTGTAAACAGCTCTGAATGGTCTTGTGTAATTTAACCAATATTCATCGTTGTTTTCTTTTCCTTCGATAACTACATATTCGTCACCGTATCTGTCTAAGTGAGTCTTTACTAACTTAGCTTCAAGCTTAGCGTCTTTTCTAACGATAGCGTTCTTGTAGTCGTTGTAGAAGTGGATAACGTCATCTTTAACGATTGCTTTTCTTTCAGCTACTTCATAACCTTTAGAAGTCTTAGTGATGATTCTGTTTGATAGCTTACCAGCTTTAACTACTCTACCGTCTCTTAAGTCGTCATAGTACCAAACGTCTCCGTCTTTAACTTCTGCAACTGGAGCGATATCGTCAAATTTGTAAGCATCGATAAATACAACTTTACCGTTCTTAACTGTTACTCTTGCAAAATCATATTTGCCTTCTTTGTAGTCTTTAGAAAAGTCTTCATATTTGTAATCTTTGTTGTTTAGATATGTTCTGTAGATTCTTTCATCTTCTCTGTCATATCTTTCATCAAATAATGCAGTGTATTTAGTCTTGTCTAGACCAAATTTCTTATAGTCAACGCTTGTGATTTGACCTTCTTTGTAATCATATGTTTTATCAACTGTAACGTCAACAATCTTGTCATCTTTATTTACTGTGATATCAACAACTTTACCAAGTAATTCTTCAGCGTCTAACTTAAGATCTTTGTCAAGTACGTATTTGTGTTGGTCACCTCTCTTGTCTCTGTTTGCTCCAACCCAGTTAGCTTCTTGAACAACTTTGATAACTTCAACAACGATTTCGTCGTCGTTCATCTTTTCAACTCTTGAGTTTTCTAGAACGATAGCTTTAACAATCTTTCTTTCGCCAAATTCTTTGCTTGTAATCATGTTGTAAAGCATCTTGAAAACGTCTCCTCTAGTAGCCATGTCAGTGTAAGCTGGAACGTTTACGTTGTTAAATAAACCTAATTGTTGAGCTTTTACAATGTATCCTGCTGGATATACTGTACCAACTTCTGCTTGGCCAAGAGCGATAGTTAACATAGTAGCCATGTCTTGGTAAGAGATTTGTCTGTCTGGTCTGAATGTTCCGTCTGTGTAACCGTTTACAAAGCCTTGTTGTTTAGCAACTGCGATGTAACCGTTTGCCCAATGGTTTGTAGGAACGTCTTTGAATCCTGTAGGGATTGTAGCTAATGATTGAGCTGATTTTTCAAGTCCCATAGCTCTAACGATCATAGAAGCAAATTCTGATCTCTTAACGTTCTTTTCTACTTTGAAGTCGTCTGAATCTGCTGAATAACCAGTGATGAAACCAGCCTTCTTAAGAACTTCGATAGCTTTGTCTAAAGCTGGATCTTCAGTCTTAACAGGTTCTTCTTCCTTCTTTTCTTCTGTCTTTTCTTCAGTTTTTTCTTCGGATTTTTCGTCTTTCTTATCTTCAGACTTTTCATCCTTCTTTTCTTCTGTTACTGTTTCTTTTTTGTCTTCTGTTTTAGCAGTATCAGCAAGAACTGAAGTAAATGAGCCTACTATCATGACTAATGCAAGTAGTAGTGCAAGTAATTTTTTACTCATGTCTAATGACCTCCTTTTGTATTTGTGTAGGTTAAGCCTACACTCTTAATGTATTATACCACCTAAAAATAAATATTGCAAGATAATGTTACATAATTTAACGAGTTTGTAACATTAGGAGCAAAGCACATAATGTTTCAAACGGTTAATATCATTTCTCTTCCAAATACAAATCTAGTGGTACTTTATTTACAATTACATTATAACACAGAAAAAGCGTTTTGTTTGTTAAGAGTGTGTTACAAAAGTCAATTTGCGTGTAAAACGACTTTTGCGTTTTTCGTTTTACGCGCGCTATATATATGCCGGGCGTATAACATAAGCCGGGCGTAATACAAGTGCCGCGCTATTGACATAAGCCCAGCTAATGATATATGCTGGGTGATTGATATATGCCGGGCGATTGATATATGCGCTTAGGCGACCATTATCAGGGAGGGTCTATATATAAGAAGACTTTTTTGCAAAAGTCTTCTTGCGAATGAAAATATTTCTATTTTCATTCTAAAGAGAAAAGTTTCTCACAAAAGTCTTCTTGCGATTAAAAATATTTCTATTTTCATTCTAAAGAGAAAAGTTTCTCACAAAACTTTTCTTGCGATTCAAAATACTTACGTATTTTAAATCTAAAAATAGAAGATATATATTTGAATATTTGGTATTAATAATTCAAATATTAGCTACTCTCGTGTATATTGCTCATGTCTACGAAGTGGCGAGGCTATTCTCAATGCAAATAAACTTTATGGGGCTTGACAATGTCTTCCTTTTATAATATAATACGCTCCGTAGTTCGAAGTAGTGGCTAGTACACTGAACTACACGGAAAGTAATCTAGGGGGTTCTCCTTCGTAGGCTGCATGCTGGTCGATCGGTTTTGGATACGCATGTGGCTACCCAAGTCTCGCATCACGAACTTTTTACTTAAATCGAGGCTCTCGGGCAAGGGCTAGGCTCGAGTTTGGGTTTTTAAAGAAATCCTCCTTCATTAATAGATTTCTTTGCCCCTGAAATGGACTTTGGGGTCCTTGATTGCTTTCTTGTTTACTATTACCATCCCCAAAAGCAGTACGCCGTGTGTGTGCTGCTTTTTTTTCTGTGTATGGGTGGGGTGGGTTTGCGAGCGACATCATGAGCGACATTGCGAGCGACATTTTTTTATATAATTTTCTGTAATTGACTTATAGTCTCAAATTTCCGAGCGACATCCCGAGCGACATTTTATTTTGTAGAGCGACATTCTAGAGCGACATTTGATTAAGTAGAGCGACATTTTATTGTCGTTTTTCTCCTGATTCAGTGATATGCTCATTTTGTAGAGCAACATGCTTTATAAGTAGAAGGTCATTTGCGAGGGACAAGCTGAGAGACAATTTCTATGATTAAGTGATATGCTCATTCTGTAGAGGGCCACTTTTTATAAGTAGATGGCCTCCTAGAGCGACATTTTATTTGTAATTTTGTGTAATCTAGCTATATACTCATTCTGTAGAGGGCCACCTGATTTTTGCGAGGGACATTTGTGAGGGACATCCTGAGGGACATCGCGAGGGACAATTCTTATGATTAAGTGTTAGTCTCATTTTTCTGAGGGACAGGTCTACGAAGTGGCGAGGGCCATTCTCAAAGAAAAAGACGCCTCGTGTGAAGCGTCTATGAAAATTGTTTTGATTGTATTGTTTTTATATAGTATATATTATTTATATAGTATATATTAAAGGAAGACTACTTAGTCAATCTATCATATACTATGCCAAGTGTTTCTTCTTTATACTTTTTGGAAGCCTCTAGCATGTCGTCGACTTTTTTCTTTGTTTCTGCTCTGAAGGCTTCGTCTTTAAGTGATTTTAGGTTGATTGTAACGTTTAGCAGTGCGCCTTCAACGCCTGTTTGTAATAGCAGGCAGCCTACGCCAACGTCTGTGATTGCGTTGATGTTGCCGTTTTGTGCAAAGATCTTTTGCATCTTCATGGCTTCTAGGCCTAGTTCTGCACATCTGAATGGTATTTCAAGTGCTACTTTATAGCCTTCTTGGATCTTTTCTGATCTGATTTTCTTTTCTTCGTCTGTTTCTTTTGGCATCTTTAGTGCTTTGATGACGTCGTTGAAGGCTGTTGAGTCTGTGTCAACGATTTCTTCTAGCTCTGCTGATAGTTCTACTAGCTTTGCTGAGTAGTCTTTCATTGTGTTTTGATCTGCTTCGGATAGTTCTGCGAAAGCTTTTTTGCCTTCTGTTAAAGCCATGACCATGTTTGTTAGGGATGCGCCTAGTGCTGATGAATAGGCTGCAACTGAGCCGCCGCCTGGTGCTGGTGAGTCTGACTTAACTTCTTTTAAATAATCTCTTAGTGATTTTTCGATTAACATAATTTTCCTCCTTGATATTTTGTATTTGTTTGTGGAATGGCTGGGCCATGACTATGGCTGAGCCACTGTGTTTGTATTTTTTGTTTTTGTAAATTATCTTCTTATTATATATATGATCCAATCAAATATTATATCTATTTCACGTCAAAAAGTGTTTTCCTTCGCTTGCTGGTCTACAAAAACTGATAATTTCTAAGCTTGTTCACCTGCAAGCCCATATTCGTTCGCTTCGCTCAGCTAGATGGTCTTGCGACCGGTTCACTTCGCAAAGAAATTAAAACAGTTTTTTCCGAATGCTGCGCTCGTGAAAATCACTTTTTTTATATCGGGTTAGATCAAACCTGAATTTCGCAGAGCAAATTTTTAGTATGGGACGAAGTGGAGATTTTTTTCAAGCGGAATGTATAGTTCATACCTGAGCATTGAAAAAAATCGAACGAGTTCCAGACGAAATTTGAATGCGAAACCTAGATTTAAAATGCGTGAGCATTTTGAAGCGCAAGAAAATTTATGTGAATAAATTTTCTTATATATTTAATATCCCATCTAGCGAAATCCTCGCCGTTCCCATAACCGTAATAAACGCCGAGTCCTTATCCTCTAAGTACCGCGTTTGCACTCTTGATGGCCTATTCATTGTCTCGCCCTGATGCATCTTGGCTTTGAGCTTTGTCGTTAGCTTGTTCTTTATCAAATAGTATTGCAGCGCCGCATTAGCGTATGCGGAGGAGCTATCTTCTTCAAAAGCGAGGTCTTTTGTGTAATTCCTTACGTAGTAAAAACCATCTTCGGCTTCATTAAACAGGTGAACGTTGTCCACGCCTATGGTCTTGGCTGCATCTTTGAACTTAAATTCATCTATTGTGTAGCCATAAAGTGCCTGTCTTGTCTTAATTGGTACGATGAGTGTCTTTTCCTCTGCTTCGACTACCATGGCCCTCGCGTCAAGACCATTCGCAAGGCCGATATCGGCTGTTGAAAGGCTCATGGCGCTGAGCATATTTGTGATGTCGGGCGATGTATTCACAATTGCTGGACGGCTGACCTCTATCTCCAAATTCTCTATCTTGTAGTCTTTGTAATAGATGTAGACTTTCTTCTTTGAATTTTTATCGACTTCGTAGACGAGCTTGACACCATTCTCAATGGCTTTGATATAACCAAGGTTTGTAAGCACGTAAAATAATGCAAGTGAGCCTTGTCCGGAGCCTGCTAGCTCGGTTTTGCTCGTGAAGTATCTGGTTCTGAAGACGTCTTGGTCAACTGGCTCTGCAAAGGCTGTAAGGCCGGCTCTGAGCTCGTTTGCGATGATTTGGTAGTCTTCTTCTTTGAGGCCTTCTGCGTCGGCAACTACGCCGATGGGTGTTCCGCCGAAGCGGCATGTTGCGAAGGCGTCAACGATGTATACGTGTAGATCCATACTAATCCTCCGTGATTAAGTCTGTAAGCCTTGTTAGGTCGTCGTCTGTGTAGTAATCGATGGTGATGGAGCCGCCGCGCTTTGTGTGCTTGATGGAAACTTTTGTAGATAAAAATTCCTCAAGTCTCTCGCGGATGTCTTTGATGTAGATGTCTTCTGGCTTTGCCTTCTTTGGCTTACGTGTTTTTTCTTCTGCCTTTTTAACTGTTAGGCCTGCGTCTTTTATTTTATGAGCAAGTTTTAAGCGCTCTTCTTTTGTATCTAGTGATAGTATAAGTTTTGCGTGTGATACGGTGATCTCGCCCTTCTTAAGCATTTCAAGTATCTCGTCTTCTAGGGATAATAGTCTTGTCATGTTCGAGATATATGGGCGTGATTTGCCAACTGCTTTGGCGATGTCATCTTGCTTTAATCCATACTTTTCCTTTAATTTTAAATAAGCAATGGCTTCGTCGTATGGGTTTAAGTCCTCTCTTTGAACGTTTTCAACGAGTTGAAGTTTATCGACTTCTTCGTCTTCATAGTCTCTGACGATGGCTGGGATCATGCTCTTGCCAAGCTTTTTAAAGGCTCTGTAACGTCTTTCGCCGGCTATGATTTGATATTTGCCTCCATCCATTGGCCTGACTACTATTGGCTGAAGTAGGCCGTTCTTCTCTATGGACTCTGCTAGCTCTTTGATGGTATCTTCTTTAAAGGACTGACGTGGCTGTGCTTCTGTTGGCACGACCATTGCCATATCTATATCCATAAGCTCGTTTTTGGACTTTTCTGTGATTTCTGTGATGCTTTCAACGCCTAGGAGGCTGCCTAGGCCCTTGCCAAGTTTCTTCGCCATATAATCACCTTCCTTGCTTTTGTAAAAATTCTTCGGCTAGATTCATGTAATTTTCGGCTCCTTTTGAGGCTTTGTCGTACTCGAATATGCTCATCGAGTAGCTAGGCGCCTCTGCAAGACGTATGTTGCGGTTAATGACCGCCGTGTAGAGCTTCGCGCCAAAGAAGTTTTGAACTTCGGAGAAGACTTCAGTGTGAAGATTATTTCTCGCGTCAAACATGGTGATCAGAACGCCTTCGATTGTAAGGGCCTGATTGTAATTTTCTTTGACTAGCTCTATGGTCCTAATGAGTTTCGAAACGCCTTCAAGTGCGTAGTACTCGGCCTGTATCGGGATGATGACAGAGTTTGCGGCTGCAAGGCTCATGATTGAAAGGATGCCAAGTGACGGAGGCGAGTCGATGAAGATGAAGTCATAATCACCTTTAATCTCGTCCAAACGGCGCTTTAAGATCTCTTTCCAGTCGCCTTTTTGTGCAAGCTCTATCTCAAGGCCCGCGATGTCTGTCGATGAGTCGATGACGTGGAGCTTATCTAGCTTAGTCGGCTTAATTAGTGATCTGATGTCTTTAGTATCGTCGGTAAGGAGCGTGTATGTGGATGAAGACGCCTCGCTGTAGTCCTCAAGCAGACCACTCGATAGGTTTGACTGAGCATCCATATCGACGCACAAGACCCTCTGGCCAAGCTTTGCAAGCGCATAGCTTAGGTTGATGGCTGTCGTTGTTTTGCCGACGCCGCCTTTTTGATTAAATATGACAATAGTTTTGGACATGAAATCACCTCTAAGTTAATAATAGCACAAAGTGCCGTAAATATCAATAGCAATTTATGGACAAGTCAATTCTGTAAAAATTTCGCCTAGAACTCGAATGATTGTAATGGCTGTGTCGATAGGCTTGTTTAGTGTGTTATAAGGAATGTTCCACGTGGAACATATTGTTTGAGCGATGACATTTGAAAAGTGATTAAATTGCGACTAATAACGAAAAGTGTTTTCCTCACTCGCTGCGTCTACATAAATTGTTAATTTCTAAACTCGATGTCTTGCGAATCCATATTCGTTCGCTTCGCTCAACTAGATGGATTCGCGGACAGACATCTTCGTTAAAAAATTAAAGCAATTTATTCCGAAGGCTTCGTTCGGTAAAAGCACTTTTCTTTTAATAGATAGTGAAAACAAATATTAGATCTTAAAGAGAATATTATTAAAAAAACACTTTTCTTATTACGTAGTAGCAAGCACAAAAAAAGAGACCATATTAAATATGATCTCTTATATAATCATTCTCTTGACTACTTAGTAGGTCCGCTTCTAACAACACATATAGAGCCATCAGGGTAGGTAGTCTTTTCATAATGTTCAGTCTTTATTTGTGGTTCTAGGTCTCTATACTTAGGGTTCATTGAATCCCATAGCTCGCCATTCTTTAGTTTAAGTATTAGTTTATCTGCTGTTTCTTCATCGACGTCATTCTTTAATAGATTCTCTTTTACTTTGTCTAGTAGTTCTTGCGGTATATCTTGTGGGCCAGCACTAAAATTATCTAAGTCTGCTAAATCAAACTCACTTGCTTCTTCTGCTTCTTCAGTTGTCTTTGCGCATCCTACGCTAAACGCCATCACTAAACAAAGCGCAAGTACTAAAAACAATCTCTTTTTCATAATTACATCTCCTTCATAATAATTATACATCCTTATTATTAATATACCCAAATAAAGCAGATCTTATTCAGCTTTGATATTTCAATTATTTATACTAAGGCAGCTACATTTGTAAAATAATCAATACTAGTCTTCTTATTATATAGTAGCAAGCACAAAAAAGAGACCCGCAGGTCTCAATTATAAAATATAAATTCATACGAAGCTTGGTTCGCAGAGCGATTTGATGGATAAGGCGATGTGAACTGACGAGGCAAGCGGAGTGTACACGAAGTACTCGAGCATTGCCGAGAAGGGAACGAGCCTTAGGCGCAAATCTAATGCGAACTAAACGATTGGATTAGTTTTTGCTTGATTCTTGTTACGTGGGTATTTCTTCGGTGTCGCCTTAACTTTTTTCACCACCACAATCGATCTGTCAAACTCATCAAACAATCTATATTTGTGCACATCCACAATCTCTCCACCCATCGCCGCTATAGCTTTTTTCGCTTCGGCTGCTTCTTCATCTATATCGCCAGACTTCATTGAGAGCATATATCCGCCGACTTTCACAAAACCGAGCATATACTCTGTAAGTGTGGCTAGGCGAGCGACTGCTCTTGAGATGGCGACGTCGTATGCCTCACGATGACCATTAACGTGAGCAAGGTCTTCGCTTCTTGCGTGAACTGTCTCTATGTCTTTTAAATCCAAATCCATAATTACATCGTCTAAAAATTTTAATCTCTTCAATAAACTATCGTTAAGTAAAATTTCTTTTTCTGGAGCAAGTATCTTCAGAACTATGCCAGGGAAGCCGGCGCCAGTGCCGACGTCTATTATCTTCTTCGCATTTTTTAGCTCAGGCAGAGTAAGAGGGTAGGCGCTGTCGGTGAAGTGGAGCCTGTCAACCTCGTCTGACTCAGTGATGCCAGTTAGGTTCATGACCTTATTTTTCTCCACGAGCATATCCTTGAAGCGCTCTAGCTCAGAGAGCTGCTTATCCGTAGCGTTTATATTAATCTCATTCAAATAAGTTTTTAGCATATATATCCTTTCAAATGTTCCACGTGGAACATTATTTTCTTAAGTGTAGTAAAACTATCTCAGGCGGGTTGTTTAGCCGCGGCACGAGCTTTAGTCCGCGCGCAAGGCCTCTCGAAACGACCTCGTATCTGCCGTTCGCCTCATATACGCCGCCAGCGTACTTTGGAAATATTCCTTGGTTCGGTGCGAAAACTCCGATATTGATAGGAGGTAGACGCCACTGACCGCCATGCGCATGGCCTGCGATAATCAAATCCGCATTTAAGTCCTTAAACTCATCCTTCGTAAGTGGCTTGTGCGACAAGACTATACGGTAATCATTAAAATCCGTATCCGCATCAAGCTTCTTAGCCACATGCGCCGCGTAATCCTTCATTCGCCAAGTGTGCCTGTCTCTAAAGCCCCAAATTTCTATTTGCTTATCGTCAGCTTTGATAATGGCTTTGCCATCATCCAAGACTGTGATACCCATGGAAGCGAGCTTCTTCATGTGCAGCTCTGCCTTGCCGGAGATGATCTCGTTATTGCCTAGGATGTAGTAGCACTTGTATTTCTTGATGCCTTCAATAAATTCATAGCCCTTTTTATCGTCAACTTTATCGTCAAAAATGTCGCCCGGCATTAGTATCGCGTCAAAAGGAATGCTATCGACTAAATCAAGCAGCTCTCTTTGATCCACCCCAAAGTCCATCGAGTGCAAGTCACTAAGCACGAGCAAATCCATATCCATGGGCGCTTTTACTGTGTATTCGCTCACCACTAATTTTTTCTTCCACATGAGTAGGGCGAGTGCCATTAGCAAGAGGGTTGCTATAATCACATATATCATTTGCGTTTATTTACTTCCATATATATAATGATGTTGTTTATGTCAGCTGGGGTAACGCCGCTGATTCTTGAGGCTTGGCCAAGGTTTGACGGTCTAAACTTTTCGAGCTTTTCCTTGGCTTCGGTCTTTAGGCCCTTAACGAGGCTATAATCAAAGTCCTTCAAGGAGCGTTCTTCCATCTTTAAAAAGTTCTCTATCTCTTTATTTTGCTTCTTGATGTAGCCGTCGTACTTGACAATTGTCTCAAGCTCAAGTATTTCGTCCGGCTTATCTAGTGCGAGCTCCATAAACTTAGCGAGATCAGCATAATGTATCTCTGGGCGGCGTAAGAGCTCCTCAAGTGTGACTGCTGTCTTTAGCGCTGTCGTTCCAAGGCTTTCAAGGTAGGCATTTGTCTCTTCCTTGGGGCCAATGGACTTCGACTTCAATTTTTCAAGCTCACCCTCGATGCGTTCTTTTTTCGCAAGCATCCTATTATAACGTTCTTCGGATGCGAGGCCTATCCTATAAGCATAGTCAGTGAGCCTCATATCAGCGTTGTCCTGACGCAAGCTTAATCTATATTCACAGCGGCTCGTCATCATACGATACGGCTCGTTTGTGCCTTTCGTAACGAGGTCGTCGATCAAAACGCCGATGTAGCCCTCACTGCGCTTGATAATAAAGGAATCCTTGCCCTCAAGCTTTAGGTAGCAGTTGATGCCCGCCATAATGCCCTGTGCGGCTGCCTCTTCGTAGCCCGATGAACCATTGATTTGGCCCGCGAAAAATAAATTCTCATGCTTTTTGGACTCAAGGCTAAGCTTTAGGGAAGTGGGGTCGATCGCGTCATACTCAATCGCGTAGGCGCTCCTCATAATCTCGGAGTGCTCAAGCCCCTCAATCATCCTATACATCTCAACTTGCATCTCCTCAGGAAGCGCCGTCGAAACGCCTTGGATGTACATTTCATCAGTGTCTGTGCCCTCTGGTTCGATGAAAACTTGGTGCTGATCCTTATCCTTGAAACGAAGCACTTTATCCTCTATACTTGGGCAATAGCGTGGTCCTTCGCCAGTTATGTCGCCAAGCGTCCGCGCCGAGCGATCCATGTGCGCCAAAATATATTCGTGCATTGGCTTAGTAGTGTATGTTAGGTAGCAAACCTCCTGATCTTTGCGAATGGCGTCCGCCTCATTCATAAATGAGAAGGGAACTATGGTCTTGTCGCCCTCTTGTACAGCCATCTTTGACGTGTCAATGCTGCGCCTATGGACTCTGGCTGGTGTACCCGTCTTCATCCTGCGTAAATCAATGCCATTTTCATTTAACGATGCCGATAGATAGCGAGCAGGGAAGCGGCCATCGGGGCCCGACTCGTAATTTAGCTCGCCCTCAAATATTCTTCCTTTAAGGTAGGTGCCAGTCGCCAAAATGACTGCCTTTGCCTCAAGTACGGCGCCTGTAGTCATGCGGACGCCAGTGGCTCTGCCATTATCATCAAAAATGACTTCGTCCACTTCGCCTTGGATAATGGTAAGGTTTGGCTCATTTTCAAGTGTCTTCTTCATCTCGCGGTGGTAGGCCTGCTTATCGGCCTGAACGCGCAAAGAGTGCACAGCTGGGCCTTTTGAGGTATTCAGCATACGCGACTGAATGTAGGTTTTGTCGATGTTTTTCGCCATCTCGCCGCCAAGTGCGTCGACCTCACGAACGAGGTGACCCTTGCCAGTGCCGCCAATGTTAGGATTGCAGCTCATCGCAGCGATTGCGTCGAGGCTGATGGTGATGACGGCAGTTTTCTTACCAAGGCGGGCAAGTGCTAGAGCCGCCTCGCAGCCAGCGTGTCCAGCGCCGACTACGACTGCATCAAACGTGCCTCTTATATATGTTTTTTCTCTTCTTTGCATAAAATCACTTCCTTTAGTCTATTTGCCGATGCAAAAGTTTTGGAATATCTTATCAAGTATCTCGCTGTCGAGCTTCTCGCCAAGTATTTCAAGAAGGCTATCGAGAGCGGCTCTGATGTTGACTATGAGTAGATCGTAGACTTGTTTGTGCTCTGCATCATTTAGCGCCTCGCTTATGGCAGAGTGCGCCTTATTAAGTAGATCCATCTCTCTGAGATTGGCGTAAACTAGGTCATCTTGCGAGATCTCTCCGCCTAAGAACATCTCCTTAATCATGTCCTTAAGCGCTTCGAAGCCTTCGCCAGTCTTTAGGCTCGTTAAAATGTATTTTGCATTTTGCTCGAAATGGTCTAAGTACTCGCCATTCTCACCCTCGTCTACCTTATTTAGTATATATATGTGTTTTTTATCTTGAACCATATTAATGATCTCTTTGTCGCCATCCGTAATAGGCTTTGAATAATCAAAAACTGCTAGAACGAGGTCAGCGTCTTTGATTGCCTTCTTGGATATGGCGACGCCCATGCGCTCAATCTCGTCCGAGGCCTCACGAATGCCGGCCGTGTCCATAAGTTTAAGGCTGATGCCCTCAAGGTCGATGTACTCAGTGATCATGTCCCTTGTAGTGCCCTCGATATTTGAGACGATGGCGGTTTCTTCGCGGGTAAATGTGTTTAGAAGCGAGGATTTACCTACGTTTGGTACGCCGACTATGGACGTTTTGATGCCGTCCTTGATAAGCGTCGATGTTGATGCGCGCCTAATGTGCTCTGCTAAGCTATTTTTAACGCTTTCCAAAGTATTTGTGATGCGCTCGTAGCTAATCTCTTCTATGTCTTCTTCTGGATAGTCGATGGCTACCTCGATATTTGCAATGAGCATCTTAAGGCTATCTGCAAGGCCATTAATAAAGTCACGAACTAATCCATCAAAAGCTTTTAAAGACAGATTGTAGCTCATGTCCGTCTTGGCGTTGATCATGTCAGCAACAGCCTCAGCCTGTGTGATGTCGATTCTGCCGCCAATAAAGGCCTTCTTCGTAAATTCGCCGCGCTCAGCAAGTTCCGCGCCATTTTTCAAAAGTAGATTAAGTATCCTTCTTTGACTAATTACACTGCCGTGCGAATAAATTTCGACCATGTCCTCTGTAGTGTAGGTATTTGGCGCCTTCATAAAGCATATCAAGACTTCGTCGACAAAGTCATCCCCGTCGTAGATCCTGCCGAAGTACATGTATTTATTTTTAAAATCATCTTTGCCGCTTGCCGAGCGAAAAATTTTCTTCGCAATAGCAAAACAATTTGCCCCGCTCATCCTGATGATGGCGATGGCGCCCGGCTGCATAGCAGTTGATATTGCACAAATCGTTCTCATTTCTTCTCCTTTGTATACTATTTTCCTTTATATATATGTATTTTCAATTAGGCTAGCATCTTTGCTATGTCAAGTAAAATCAATATCTCTAGCATTTTTACCTTCTTTAGTAAAATCACTTTCTCCATCAATTTTGCCCTCTCTAGTAAAATCACTTTCTCCATCAATTTTACCTTCTCTAGTAAAATAACTTTCTTAAGCAATTTCACTTACCATAGCATTTTCAGTTATCGTGGCAAGGCCATTCGCATAAGCATTTCCATTACCATAATCATAAAGATAAATAAAAAAGAGGCTATAAAAGCCTCCTAATTACTTCGCTATGATACAAACTCTTCTGTGAGGCTCGTTGCCCTCAGAAAATGTTTTTACGCCTTCAATACCTGCTAAGGTTTCGTGAACGATACGTCTGTCATAGCTAGTCATGTACTCTAATGAAACCTTAGTACCATACTTTCTAGCCCTTTCACAACCTTGTATAGCAAGCTCTCTAACTTTCTCTTGTCTTTTCTTTCTGTAGTCGCCTACGTCGATGTAAAGCCTCTTAAACTCAGCAAGCGACTTGTTTAGCTGAATTTGCGCTATCGTGTTCAAAGAGTCCAAAACCGCACCCTTCTTACCGATTAATTTCGACGTGTCTTCAGATGAGTCCCCATCGATCAAAACCTTGATCATATCGTCAGACTCATCAATCTTGTACGAAGCCTTTACCTCAAATAGCCTAAAGAACTCGTCCAAGAAATTTTTCAATATACTTATATGCTCTTCATCATTAGCATTAGCATTTTCATTTTCATGGTCATGGTCATGGTCTTCGTGTTCTTCATGATTATGGTGGTGTTCATGTCCATGTTCATGGTCCTCGCAGCCGCAGTGACATTCCGCTACCTCTTCATAAGTAACCTCAATCACAGCGTCCTTCGCGCCGATACCTAAAAAACCTTTACTATCTTCATTTATTACATCAACAGTGAAGGCGTCTCTACTCATGCCAAGTTCAGTCTCTGCCTTGATTATAGCGTCTTCAATAGTCTTCGCTTCAAATCTACTTTTCACTTACAATTACCTCCTCTTTCTTAATGATCCTATTTTGTACAAATTGCTGAATAGCAGCAAATAGGCTTGATACAGCCCAGTACAAAGCTAGGCCAGCTGGATATTTAACTGTAAAGAAAAATGTCATTAACGGCATAAAATACTGCATCATATTCATCGACTTCGCTTGCTGCTGGTCAGTCATACCGACCTTTGGCGTAGTAACACTCATTAGAAGCGTTACAAGCGTTGCAATTAAAGGAAGTCCGTACCAATATGGGTCAGCCACCGATAAATCCTTAATCCAGAAAAATGTTTTTGACATAGCAGCATATTTTGCTTCGCCGAATGCGTTGATAGCTGGATTTTGGCACACTTGGAAGAAGGCAATCAAGATAGGGAACTGAACAAGTAGTGGTAGGCAGCCGCCAGTTATTGACGCGCCCTCTTGTCTGTAAAGCTCCATAACCTTTTGAGAGGCAATCTGTTGATCGTAGCCGTACTTCTCTTGAATTTCCTTAACCTTAGGCTGTAAGTCCGCAGTCTTCTTCATCTTCTTAGTAGAAGAAATTTGAAGTGGCAAAACCAATAATTTCACGATAATAGTCGAGATAATGATAGTCATTGCCAAAAACGAGAAGTTTGCAGGCTCAGCGCCCATGCTAGCAAGCTGATCATATATGAAATTAAAAAGGTAACCTAAAATTTTACCTAACATATAAATCCTCCTTACGATAAATAAAGCCTAAAGGAAAACTATACAAGCGGGTCATAGCCGCCCTTTGACCATGGATTGCAGCGAAGCACACGCTTCACAGATAAATACAAGCCTTTGAAAAAACCATATTTCTCAAAAGCTTGGGTAGCATACTCAGAGCAAGTTGGCGTGAAAATACAGCTGGGCCTCTTGTGAAAAATCTTATGTGCCACAAAGCGGTAAAACTTCACCACCATAACCATAATCCTACTCATAAGCTTTATCCTTTAAAACATTTATTTTTCTTAACAAAGAAAGAAATCTTTTTCGAATCTTGTAGAAATCGTAGTCAATAACCGTAGGCTTAACCGAAATCACAATGTCATAAGGCTTATCAAAATCCCCTGCGTGCGCCTCGATGATGGCCTTGAGCCTTCTCTTTAGTAAATTCCTCTTATTCGCCTTGCCGTACTTTTTACTAATAGCAAAACAAAACCTAGGGTGATCTAGGTTATTATAGCGGTAATATACCGTAAAAGACTCGTTAAAGGCCTTCTTCTTCGACAAGAAAACCCTGTTAATATCTACTTTCTTTCTTAAACTCAAATACCTTTGCATAAATTATGCAGTTAGTCTCTTTCTTCCTTTTAATCTTCTTCTCTTTAAGACATTTCTACCAGACTTAGTTGACATTCTCTTTCTGAAACCATGTTCAACTTTTCTTTGTCTTTTCTTAGGTTGATAAGTTCTCTTCATTTATATACACCTCCTATAGTACATAAACTCCTATAGTAATTATAATTAATTAAGAGGCCTTTGTCAAGAGAAAATTATGAAAATATTAATATAATAGATAAATTATGCGAATGGCCGGGCCATTTCATAAAAAAAAGAAGCCTTAAAAAAGACTTCTATGTAAAAGAACTATTGTTGTGACACCTTATAAATAGCGTCGAAAACTTGACTCATTGTGAATATACTCATAAGTAGAGCAGCGCCTCTACAGATGATTAGAGCGTCTGGATAAGTTTCAACACCAGGGATTTTAAAAGCAGCCGGCTTCAAATATAATAAAAAGAAAGTCCCAGCCACGATGATCTTTAGTATAAAGTAATCCAAAAACGTCATCTTCTTCTTGTTGTTCATGATAAACCTCCTTTGATTATAACTTTATTATAACACAGCAGGGGAAGTAGTTCAAGATGATTTTAGTGGGGATAATGCTTGGGCGCTTTTAGTTAATCCATTAATTTTAAAATTTGCAGAGGAATCAAGATGATTGAAGAACCTCGTCCATAAATGGACGAGAACCTTTACGCTACGCTTTTGTGCAGAATTTTTTGGAGAGGCCGTAAGTTTAATCAAATCGACGTTCACTTCGTTCCGTCTCTTTGTAAACTCTGGCATAAATCATACATTACCAATCGAACTTCGCTTCGCTTGTTCTCTTGGTGTATGAAATTAACGTGTGCTAAATGCACTCCGCAGCGACAAAATAATTCGAAACTAGCGAAAAGGCTTGATTCAATGCAAATTTATATTTCATCCAAAAACTGAGTGTAATACACCGGCAAATACACTATATCTCCCTCTTTAAGATAATCTTTTGTGTATATAACAAAACTTTTTCCTATCCTTGACCTATATTTGTCGATAAACACATCCAAGGATTTATGCGCCTTGTAGCCTGATGACTTCACTTCTATAGGGTAGATTTTATTGCCGCTTGAGATAAGAAAGTCAAGTTCATAAGTCTTTTTAATATCTTCATCATAGCAAGTATTGAAGTAAAGATCGTAGCCTAAGGCTCTAAGCGCTGTTGCCACAGCATTTTCATAAAGCATGCCAAGATTAACCTCTGATTTATTAGAGAGCAATTTTTTATATATTTCATTCTTTGTAAATGGCTTATCCATAAACATTAGCGTAACAAAGAGGCCAGTATCTGAAAGATAGAGCTTGAATTTGTTTATATCTTTAGTCAAGGCAAGCGAGGCGCCTGGATCGGTGCTGTTGTATGAGGCTAGTACCGTTTTTGACTCAATAAGCTCTCTGATCTCGTCTTGAACCGTGCTTGGCCTTTCATTTTTCAAAACTGATGAAATCTTATATGAGCTTGTGTGCCTTGATAATTCTGACGGGATGTTTCTATATAGATCAGATGTAAAGCCTCTCATGTCAAGTTTGTAAAAATCATCTAGGTACAAAGTAATTATATTTCTCTTCACCATGTCAACTTCTTCAAGATTATTGCTCTCAATGTATTTAGCAACAGCTTGAGGCATGCCTCCAACAAGCATATAAAGCCTAAATTTTAGAAGCATCTTGCGGCTTGCAGCTTCACCTAGACTAGTGCCATTCAAAAAGCACTCCCTTAAAATGTCGTTGCTAGCCGTATCACCCGTAGCCCACAAAAATTCTTCAAAGTCCATAGGATACATGCTTAGCTTTTCTTCCTCACTCGGTATTAGGATGTTCTCAACATTCTTCCTGATAGAAATAAGCGAGCCAGTCTCGATATAATCGTATTTACCGTCTTCAACTAATAGTTTTATAGCTTGTCTAGCCTTTGGACAAAATTGCACTTCGTCAAATATAATTAAAGATTTTCTCTCAATAAGCTTAGTATTGAACAATAGTTGGAGCTGCATGAATAAATAGTCAGTGCTACTTAAGTCCTCAAATAAATCTTTCAAATCTTTACCAGCTCTTGAAAAATCTATAAGGATATAGCTGTCATATTCATTCTTTGCAAATTCTTCGACTATAGTTGATTTTCCGATACGTCTTGCACCCTCAATAAGTAGAGCAGTGCTGCCTTTGGACCTTCTTTTCCACTCAAGCATCTTAGCATAAATTTTTCTTTTAAACATAGTTTCACCTCAAACCCGACAATTGTTTTTTGCGTTTTTACCACAAACCCGACAATTCTTTTTCGTACTTTTTCTGCAAACCCGACAATTGTTTTTCTTAATTATACCACAAACCCGACAATTGTTCAAGAAATTTTAGCGGGGATTATAGTTTAGCGGGGATAATGGTGGGGTGCTTATACTTGATCGAGTCACTTTATAAAATTTTCCGCTTGATTAAGTAAATTACTTTTAATAGCAAAATAAATATTCCAAGTAAATTTAATAAATAATTGCTCCTTGAAATATATTTCAAAATTCTTATGATTTTTTATTTTGTCATATATTTCAAGGCTAATAGGGGAAGTGAAATCAATTATCAAAGCAAAATAACTATTCTTAGCAAAATTAAGAAAAGTGATTTTTCTTCTCTAATTTTATATTTAAGATGAAAATTTTGTATTCACTATCAAACGACAGAAAAGTGTATTAATGAGCGAAGCATTCGGAGAAAACTGCTTTAATTTCTTGGCGAAGTGAGCCGCCCGTGGGCTCATCTAGCTGAGCGAAGCGAACGGATATGAGACCACAGGTGAACGAGCTTAGAAATTATCAGTTTTAGTAGACGAGCAAGTGAGTTAATCACTTTTCGTTAAGTATCGAAATCAAATCACTTTTCTTTATAAGAAGAAAAAACAAAACATTTTCCAGACGCTGTCTGGAATTTATTTAAAAGGGCAAAACTATTATCGTGGCAAAACTATAAATATTTGCCAGACACTGTCTGTTAAATTCATTTTTTATATCGAATAAGTAGAAGAGCAAAACCATTATCGTGGCAAATCCATTCACAAGTTTTCCACAATTAAAAAAAATAAATGTTGATAATTTTTTTATTTGTTGATATAATATAAAAGACATAGAAAATAGCGAAGATATTATCCTAGTATTTGTTAATAAACTGTGGATATCCTGTGGAAATGTTGATAAAATTACTTACTTATCCACAGAAAAGGGCTATTATTCTATGCACAATGCGATTTGAGTAAATATACATATATAGACAGATGCCTGTGGATAAACTATCCACATAGGACGGAGGTAAAATTATGAACAACGCAAAGTCTCTATTTGCATCGTGTGTGGAGGCGCTTAAGGAAGACATTCCTATCAATAATATCGACTTGTGGATCAGTGTTTTAGAGCCGGTCGGCTTGGAGGATGGTGTTTTGGTACTTTTGGCTCCAAATATATTCATAAAGAGTATAGTTGAGTTCAATTACAAGGACACTATCAAGAAAAAACTTGTGTCGATGGATGATGGTGTGAGTGATGTCAAGGTTTTGGACCCTTCTCAAGGCTACGATTACAAGCAAAGTGTTGAGGAAACGTCGAAAAAAACTGGGGATATAATTCCGAATTTGAATCGATATTTCACGTTTAACAGGTTTATTCCGGGGGATGCGAACCTTTATGTTTTTGAAAATTCTAAGAGAATAGCGGAAAATCCTGGCCTTTTATACAATCCATTCTTCCTTTTTGGTAAGACTGGTCTTGGAAAGACGCATTTAATTAATGCGATAGGCAATAAGATGCTAAAGGACCACAAGGATTTTAGGCTATTATATATCACGAGTGAGGACTTCACAAATGAGCTTATTAGCTGCTTACAGAACAGAACGATGCGCGAATTTAAGGAGAAGTATCGCTCTTTGGACTGCTTAATTATTGACGATATTCAGTTTTTGTCATACAAGGATCAAACGCAAGAGGAGTTTTTCCACACTTTTAACGCGCTTTACTCTATGAACAAGCAGATAATTATAGCATCTGATAGGTCACCTAGTGACATTAAGAATATTCAGGACAGAATTATTAGCCGTTTTGAAAGTGGCTTAACTATTGAGGTTAAGCAGCCACCTTTGGAAACGCGTATAGCCATCTTAAAGGCGAAGGCGGATGAAGAGAACTTGGATGTCTCTGATGATGTGCTTGAATACATCGCGAAACGTGCTAAGCAAAACATTCGTCAGCTTGAGGGTGCCCTTATGGGTGTGAAGGCTGCTTCGGAGCAAGAAGACGGTACAAAGCTTGAAATTACTGTACCTTTGGCGAAGAGTGCGCTTGATTTTATGAGTCAAAGTGAGGAAAAGGAGATCACTATCGACTCGATTAAGGAAGCGGTTGCTAAGTATTTTAACATTTCGATTGAGGATATAAATTCGAAGAGGAAGCACTCTGATATAGCAATTCCAAGGCAGATAGCGATGTATTTCGCGCGTGTCAATACTGATTTATCGTACCCGAAGATTGGGGAGGCTTTTGGTGGACGCGATCACTCTACTGTGATATATGCCTATGAAAAGATTTTGAAGGAAAAGAAGACTAAGGCGAATATTAGGGACGCAGTTGAGGCTTTGGAAAAGATCATCTGTGGATAAGTCCTCTTTACTGAACATTTAATTCAGAAGACCTGTGGATAAATATTGATGATAAATATGGATTTGATAAACTTATCCACAATTATACAGGACCTACTACTATTACTCTTTATTAATCTTATTATAGGGAAATAGTACTGAGAAAAAATCTTAAGCGAATAAATAGCTTTTATTAATAAGAAAAATGGTTCTGAAAAATCTTTAAAAAGAAAAATTGTATTACAAAATATATTTATACAAGAAAAATATCTTCTATGATATAAGTGGAAAAATTTTGATTATTTACTATATATATATTGAAGAGAAAAATAGAAAATTTGAAAAGAACTAAAATTTATAATTTATAATTATATTTTAGTTCGCAGGAAAAACAAGATGATTTCGCGTTGTGCAGAATTTTTTGGAGCGATGTGTGCTTAGCGCACTCTGTAGCGACAAAAGAATTCGAAACTAGCGAAAGGGCTTGTTTTAACCAGAAATAAAAGAGGTGAAAAGATGAAGTTTATAATCGACAAAGATCAATTTTTAAAACATATTACAATCGCTCAAAGGGCTATCTCTCAAAGAAGTCCTCTAGAAATTCTTGAAGCGATTAAGATAACTGCAGCAAATAACAGAATCAGGCTTGTTTCGACTGACACTGAACTGACTATCATCAGTGAATGTGAATGCACTGTGGTCGAAGAGGGCACTTGCTGCTTCTCAAACAAACTTCTTTCTGATATAGTTAGAAAGGTGCCATCTGGCGAGATCAGCTTTACATCAAACGGAGACGACGTTGAGATCAAGGCAAAGTTCTCGAAATTCAATCTAAAGAGCATGCCGCACGACGATTATCCAGAGATTGACACGCACTACAGCTTGGACAAGTCTGTGAAATTAACTATGAAAGAGCTTAACAAGATTATCAAGAAAACACTGTTCTCAACTAGTCAAGATCAAGCGAGACCAACGCTTTGCGGTGTTTACTTCAAGTTTGAAGATGGCCTTTTAAGCGCGGCAAGTCTTGATGGCTACAGAATTAGCTCTTTAAAGTTCAAGGCGGCAGTTGAGGAGAATAGCTCATTTATAGTGCCTTACAGAACTTTAGCTGAAATACAAAAGATGCTTGACGACACAGACGATATCGTGGAAATATCTTACGCAAGGGACAAGGCTGTCTTTAAAATAGACAGTGCACTTCTATATACAAGGTTAATAGAAGGCGACTTCTTTAACTACGAAGAAGTCTTTGCAAGCGAGGACTACACTACTGTAGAGATCAATAGGATGGATCTAGTGAACGCAATAGAAAGGGTTTCCTTGATAGGTTTTGAGGACAGAATCAGTCTTATTGTCATGGACTTTAAGGACAATAACCTTAACATTGCCGCGTCAAACGAGCTTGGTAACGCGACTGACGACATAATGGTAGAAAAAACTGGTGACGACATCAAGATTGGCTTCAACGGCCGCTACGTTCTTGAAGGTCTCAAGGCCATGAGCGCGGATAAGCTGACTTTGAAGCTTTCTGAAAGCATCAGACCTATGAAGATTTACGAGGGTGAGGAGTATCGCTACCTTGTTTTACCTGTAAAAATGCAAGCATAAGTGAGTATATATAATAATAGTAAAGATTAGGTGAGAATTATGAAGTTTAAGCTAGAAGACGAATACATTCAGTTGCAAAATGTTTTAAAAGTTTGCGCTATTGTTGATAGCGGTGCCATGGCGAAAAACATCATTCAAGATGGTCTAGTCAAGGTCAATGGCGAGGTCGAGACTCGCAGGGGCAAAAAGATTAGGCAAGGCGACGTGGTCACTGTATTTGACGAAAGTATCGAGATATGTTAAAGAGTTTAAAGCTTGTAAATTACAGAAGCTTCTCAAAATTATATTTGAAGTTTCATCCAAAAAAGAACATAATTTTGGCGAACAATGCCAAGGGCAAATCAAATGTGATTGAGTCGATATATATGCTCAGCTTTTTGAAGAGCTTTAGAACTGAGCGAAATGCGGAGCTGATCAAGTTTGGCAATGCATCAGCCTATGCCTCTTTCGAGTACCTTTACAAGGATATTTTAAATAGAATTGAGATCACAATCGAGCCTAAGGGTAAGCTTGTCAAGCAAAATGACAAGATGATCAAGAATGCCAAGGAGTACAATCAACGCTTTGAGGCGGTTCTCTTTGAGCCATTCGACTTAAACATCTTAAAAGGCGCTCCAGGACTTAGGCGTAAGTACATTGACAGCATATTAACAAGGCTATCGCCCTCGTATCGCGACGAACTACTTAGCTACAATAAAGTGCTTATGAACAGAAATAAGGCTTTAAAAATGTACAAGGATAAAAATTCTTTAAAAGCAGTTTTAAAGTCCTACGATACACAGCTCATCACGCTTGGCGCGGCTCTCGTAGAGAAGAGAAAAACATTTACCGAGAACTTTAACGCCATTTGCAAAGCCATACATATGGACTTAAGCGGCGGAGACGAATTACTGATCGAGTACAAGACTAACATTGACATAGATAATGATATTAAAACGGCTTACGAAAATGCTTTCACAGCCAATCTTGACAAGGATATCGAGAGGAAGACGACTGCGCTGGGCCCTCATAGAGATGATTATCCCATAAGCATAGGGGGCAATGAGGCGAGGAAATTCGCTTCGCAAGGCCAATTAAGAACTGTGATGCTCGCGATGAAGATTGCTGAACTCAAGATGATAAGCGCATTTAATAAGGATGTGACACTTTTACTTGACGATGTTTTTTCAGAGCTTGACAAAAAAAGAAAGCAATACCTTCTTGATGCGGTGGGTGATATGCAAGTAATATTCACGCTTCAAGACATGGATGATATAAAAGATTTAATTGACGATGATTATTTACTTATAAAGTTAGAAACGAATGAAATGATTTACGGAGGAAGAAATGGAAGATAAGAATTATAATGCGGGTAGTATTCAGGTTCTTGAGGGACTAGAACCCGTTAGAAAAAGACCGGGTATGTACATCGGCTCAACTGGCACAAAGGGTCTACACCACTGCGTTATGGAGGTTATGGACAACTCCATCGACGAAGTTTTGGCTGGCAGAGCAGATACTGTCAAGGTAGTTATATACAAAGACGGAAGCATCTCTGTTGAGGACAACGGCTCGGGTATACCGGTTGAAGTGCATCCTAAGACTGGCAAATCGACTTTGGAGACAGTTCTTACTGTGCTTCATGCGGGCGGTAAGTTCAATAACGACGCATACAAGGTATCAGGCGGTCTTCACGGTGTTGGTGTTTCATGCGTTAACGCTCTTAGCGAATGGCTGATAGCGACTGTTAAGCGTGGCGGCCACATATATGAACAACACTTTGCTAGAGGCAAGGCGCAAGGCGACATCGAGGTTGTTGGCGATACTAAGGAATCGGGTACTACTATACAATTTATGCCGGATGAGGAAATTTTTGACACGACTGAATTTTCAAAGGAAGTCCTTGTTAATAAGTTTAGAGAAACTGCCTTCCTTAATAAAGGCGTTCGCATCACTCTAATTGATGAAAGAGAAGAAGAGCTATCTGAGGAAGTTTTTCACTACGAAGGCGGGATCAAGAGCTTTGTTGAGTACATCAACCGTAGCAAAAACGCCATCACAAACGATATCATCTACTTCGACAAGTCCATGGACGACTGCGAGCTAGAAATTGCAATGCAATACACTGACGGTTATTCGGAAAACGTTTTAACCTTCGCAAATAACATACACACAACAGAAGGCGGCTACCATTTGACTGGTTTTAGAAACGCTTTAACAAGGGCGCTTAATGATTATGGTAGGAAAGCCAATATTATAAAGGAAAAAGAAGAAAATCTTTCTGGCGATGACGCGAGAGAGGGTCTGACAGCCATTGTCTCGGTTAAATTAAAAGAGCCACAATTTGAGGGACAAACTAAGTCAAAGCTTGGTAATAGCGAGGTTCAAGGCATAGTGAACTCGGTAGCGTACCAAGAGCTTAATGACTACTTCGAACTTCATCCGCAAGAAGGAAAGAAGATTATCGAAAAGGCGATATCGGCGCAAAGAGCGAGGGAAGCGGCTAGAAAGGCGCGTGATCTATCTAGAGGCAAAAGAAGTGTCTTGGATAACACTACTTTACCGGGCAAATTGGCGGACTGCCAATCGAACGACAATACTGAGACAGAGATCTTCATAGTCGAAGGGGACTCAGCCGGCGGATCTGCTAAGCAAGGCAGGGACAGGAAGTTCCAAGCAATTCTGCCACTTAGAGGTAAGATACTTAACGTAGAAAAGGCGAGACTTGACAAAATTTTGGCTTATGAAGAGATAAAGGCGATGATAACTGCCTTTGGTACAGGTATCGACACAGAATTTAACATAGAAAAGCTTAGATATGGCAAGATCATCATCATGACCGATGCCGACGTCGACGGCGCTCACATAAGGACACTTCTACTAACATTCTTCTTTAGACACATGAGGGAGCTTGTTGACGAAGGACACATCTACATCGCTCAGCCACCACTATACATGGTTAGCAAAAACAGAAAAGAGTACTACGTTTACGACGATGACGAGCTTGAAGATTTACTTAAAGAGATAGGCAGAGACAACTACACTATTCAGCGTTACAAAGGTCTTGGTGAGATGAACCCTGAACAGCTTTGGGAGACTACCATGGACCCAGAACATAGAATTTTACTAAGGGTTAATGTTGATGACGCTGTTAACGCCGACGAGATATTCTCCATGCTTATGGGTGACAAGGTCGAGCCGAGAAGAGAATTTATTGAAAAGAACGCAAAATACGCGTCGAACTTAGATATATAATGAGGTAAAAAGATGACAGATGAAGTAATTTTAAAAGATACACAACTTAAGGATGTCAATGTCGAGCACGAGATGAAGAATAGCTACTTGAGCTATGCGATGAGCGTTATAGTCTCAAGAGCGCTTCCTGACGTAAGAGACGGACTAAAACCGGTTCACAGAAGGATACTTTACTCGATGAACGAACTAGGCATCACACCGCAAGGTCAGTACAGAAAGTCCGCCAGAGTAGTCGGTGACGTGCTTGGTAAGTACCACCCACACGGTGACTTGGCCGTTTACGACGCTATGGTTAGACTTGCGCAAGACTTCAACACTAGATATTTACTTGTTGATGGCCATGGTAACTTCGGCAGTGTCGATGGCGATGGCGCTGCTGCGATGCGTTACACTGAAGTAAAGATGACAAAGATTGCCATGGAGATGCTTCGTGACATAAACAAAGATACAGTCGATTACATGCTAAACTTCGACGAGACAACGAAGGAGCCAGTTGTGCTTCCATCACGTTTCCCGAATTTACTTGTCAATGGTTCAGCAGGTATAGCTGTTGGTATGGCGACAAATATGGCGCCACACAATCTAAAAGAAGTTATAGACGCTTGCATTGCCTACATCGATGATAAGGACATAGATGTCGAAGGACTTATGAAGTACATCAAGGGACCAGACTTTCCTACAGGCGCCTTGATTATGGGTAAAGACGGCATCAAAGAGGCCTACAGCACAGGCAGGGGCCGTATTTTACAAAGAGCACTTTGTGAGATAGAAGAGAAAAAGGGCAGAGAAAAAATAATAGTTAGAGAGCTGCCTTATCAAGTAAATAAAGCAAAACTTATACAAAAGATAGCCGAACTCGTAAGAGATAAGAAGATTGAAGGCATATCAGACATCAGAGACGAGTCCGATAGAGATGGTTTAAGAGTAGTTATAGACATAAAGCGTGATCAAAGCGCCAACATTGTCCTAAACAATTTATATAAGCAAACTCAAATGCAAAACACTTTTGGTATAATCAACCTAGCACTTGTAAATGGCGAGCCAAAGGTACTTACGCTAAAAGAGTTAATTGAATACTACATTATGCATCAATATGAGATAATAACTAGAAGAACACGTTATGATCTTGCAAAAGCTGAGGCTAGAGCACATATCGTCGAAGGACTTCGAATTGCACTTGACCATATCGATGAGATAATCAAGGTAATCAGAGGCTCAAAGGACGACAAGACTGCCGCTAATGAGCTGATGACTAGATTTAAGCTAAGTGAAATTCAAGCAAGTGCCATCTTAGAGATGAGACTTAAGAGATTAACAGGACTTGAAAGAGACAAGCTTGAAGAAGAATATCTTGAACTGATAAAATTAATTAATCAATATAAGGAAATACTTGGCTCAGAAAGACTTATCTACGGCATAATCAAAGATGAGCTTATAGAGATCAGAGACAAGTACCAAGACTTAAGAAGAACAAGAATCATGCCAGACCCAGGCGAGATTGATACCATAGACATGATAGAGGACGAAGACGTTGTAATCACTCTAACACACTTTGGTTACATCAAACGTATGCCAGAAGGCGCATACAAGATGCAAAAGAGAGGCGGCAAGGGTGTTCAAGGCATGCAAAGACGTGACGAGGACTTCGTTGAGGACATCTACGTTGTATCGACTCACGATGATTTACTATTCTTCACAGATAAGGGCAGGGTCTACGCCATCAAAGCCTATGAAATACCAGAAAGTTCGCGTCAAGCGAGGGGACTTGCCATAGTAAACCTAGTTCAGCTTGAAAAAGACGAGAAGATCTCAGCCATCATCCCAATAAAGAGAGATGAAGAAGGTGGCTACCTATCAATGCTTACAGAGCAAGGTATATACAAGAGAACTAGCCTTGACGAGTTCAAAAACATCAAGAAGAGAGGCCTTAAGGCGATAAATCTTAAGGACGACGACAAGGTTATAGGCGTTAGAAGAACTGCTGGAGACGAGAAGATTGCCTGCGTTACTAAGATGGGTAAGATACTGATCTTCGACGAAAAAACTACTAGAGCCATGTCAAGGACAGCGATGGGCGTTATTGCGATGAAGCTAAATAAGGACGACTGCATAGTCTCAATCGAAGTAGCTGACAAGAAGACAAGCCTTTTGATGATTACTGAGAATGGTTATGGCAAGAAGACAGCCTTTGATGAATTTAAGGTACAAGCAAGAAACGGCAAGGGCATGATCTGCTACAAAGTCACAGGAAAGACGGGACCTATAGTCGTTGCAAAAGCTGTAGAAGAGGAAGATGAGATCATGATCATCTCACTTAAAGGCGTTATAATCAGGATAGACAGTGACAGTATAAATGAATTAGGAAGAAACACACAAGGAGTTATACTTATGAAGCAAGCCGACGACAAAGTTGCCAGCGCATCAAAGTTTGTCTCCTCAGTTGAAGAATAAATATAGGAGGGCCATATGTTTGATTTAAACTTAATCGACCAAGGGGATCACTACCTTATCGAGCTGATAGGGGACCTCGACATTTACAATAACAAAAAATTCAAAGAAAAGCTAGCCGACATCTACGAAGAGCTTGATAAGGACCTAGTCGTAGATTGCTCGCGTCTTGAATACATCGACTCTACAGGCCTTGGAAGTTTTATAAGTCTACTAAAATTGACAAGAGACGAAGAAAAAGAGATCACAGTAAAAAATTTAAAGAAGAACATCAAGAAAGTCTTCAAAATTACTGATTTAGATAAATTATTTAACCTAGGAGACGACGAATGATATTTACACTAGATATTGAAAATAAGGAGAATTACCTTTCAATCTTCAGACTCATGGTCAGTAAGGTCATGGCAGAGGAAAATTACAAGTTTGACGATATAGAAGACACCAAAGTCGCCGTCGGAGAGATGGCTTTGGTGGCTCATGCCATTAACAAAGACAGAGTCAAAATGGATATCAAATTCAAAGAAAAGTCGATGATCATCACCATCTACCTAGATAAATATCCCGAGGGCGATGCCTTCGAGATGAACATAGACATCATCAATGCACTTTCCGAAGCAATGCTCGTTCAAGACGATAGGATTGAAATTATAAGGAAGAGACCATGACAAAGGCGAAGAAGAAGGACGACGTACAAAAGCTTTTTGAAGAGTACAGAAAAACTGGCGACCAAGCGCTTAGAGATGAGCTAATCGAGAGGAACCTCTACATTGCCGAGATACTTGCGAAGAAATTCGTCGGCAAGGGCATCGATTACGACGACATCTTTCAGATAGCGTCACTGGGCCTGATACTGGCAGTTGAAAGATACGAGCCAGAGCGCGGGTTTAAGTTCTCTAGCTTTGCTACGCCTACAATCTTGGGCGAGATCAAGCGTTACTTCAGAGATAAAGGCTGGACAATCAAGGTGCCGCGCCGCGTTCAAGAGAACACGAAGAAGGTCAAAGACGCCTACCACCACTTAAGCATGGTTAATGGCGAAGTGCCCACAGTTAAGGAGATAGCGGAGTACCTAGGCATTGAGACCGACGAGGTTTTGCTTGCGATGGACGCGGGCAAAGTTTATACGCCTCAGTCAATAGACTTTGAGATAGGAACTGATGATAAGAAAACCGCACTCGCTGACATCATAGGTGACGACGACCAAAGCTTTAAGGACTTTGAAGATAGAGAGCAGCTCGATAGCTGGATGAAAAATCTTTCAAACACCGAAAAGGAAATAGTGAGAAAGAGATTCTTCGAGCAAAAAACTCAGCTTGAGATAGCGAAAGAGATGGGTCTATCGCAGATGAGCGTTTCGCGTATAGAGAAAAAAGCGATTAAAGAGATCAAAAAGCATGCGAAAAGGGAGGACTTTTATTGATATTCGTAGACAACAAATCCCGAGATGGCGCGTATAATCACGCTCTCGAAGAGTACCTGATCAAAAATGTGAAGAGAGAGCTCTTCATGATTTGGCAAAACGAAAACACAGTACTTTTAGGCAGAAACCAAAATCCTTATAAGGAAATAAATATAGATTACATGAACGAAGTCGGCGCAAAGCTAGTGAGACGCCCATCAGGCGGCGGCTGCATCTACACCGACCGAAATATAGTGCAGTACACAATAATCACGAAGAAGGAAGAAAATTCCTTAAGAAAGTTTACGGAGCCAGTCGTTCGCTATCTGAATGGCAAAGGCGTTAAGGCAGAGTTTACCGGCAGAAACGACATCATCGTTGATGGCAGAAAAATCTCAGGCAACGCTCAGTACAAGGACAGAGAGCTCATGATACACCACGGAAGCATCATTTATCAGGACAGTCCCATCGACATAGGAAGGCTACTTACGCCGGCCAAATTAAAGCTTGCGAAAAAGTCATTAACAAGCGTAAAGAGCCGCATCACAAGCCTTAAGTCCATGATGAATATGGATATATCCATGTTTATAGAAGAGCTAAAGAGCTATATCAAGGACTATTATCATATAGATGAAGAATATATTTTAAGTGATGACGAATTAAAAAAAATAGATGAGATAAGGAAAAATAAGTACGCAAACGATGAGTGGACATACGGCCGCTACGGCAAATTCGATAAAGTGCACTCATTTGCGAGTGACGCCTGCGTCGTGGATATCTATTTGAAAGACCAAGATGGTGTCATAGAAGACATCCGTATAGACGGCGACTACTTTGGAGAAAAAGCAAAAGAGGACTTAGAAGGACTATTCAAGGGCGTAAAACTTGAAAAAGATGATTTAATTAGGGCACTCTCGGGTATTGATATGAGTGAATACATCGAGGGCATCACAAAAGATGAACTTGCAGAAAATATTTTAAAGACGAAATCAGGTGATTAAATGCAAGAGAAAAACTATATTAAAAAGCCAGATTGGCTAAGAATAAAGGTTACAGGCGACAAGAACAACGACGAGATCGAGCACATGCTAAAGGATTTGAAGCTCAACACCGTTTGTAAAGAGGCAAACTGCCCGAACAAGATGGAGTGCTACAAATCGAGAACAGCGACATTCATGATACTTGGGGAGAATTGTACCCGCAATTGCAGGTACTGTAACGTCACTACGAAGAGGCCAGAAGAGGTTGACCCACATGAGCCAGAGAATTTGGCAGAAGCGGTCAAGATACTTGGGCTTAAGCACGCAGTTATTACCTCAGTTACAAGAGATGACCTAGCTGACGAGGGCGCTACTCAGTTTAGAGACGTCATCAGATGGGTGAGAAAGCTAAATCCAGACACAACAGTCGAAGTCTTGATACCAGATATGCACGCGAAAAAGGATTTATTAGACATAGTCATGGACGAGAAGCCAGATATACTAAACCACAATATCGAGACCATAGAGAGACTCTTCCCAGAAGTGCGTAAAGAAGGTAACTTCAAGGACTCCATCGAAGTCATTAAGTACGCCAAAGCAAAGGGACTTAAGACAAAGAGCGGATTTATGGTTGGGCTAGGCGAGACAAAAGAAGAAGTTTTGGATTTAATCAAAGAGCTTTATGAAGCAGGCTGCGATTATGTTACCATAGGACAATATTTGAGACCAAGTTTGAAGCACTATGAAGTCAAGAGATACGTCCATCCGGATGAGTTTAAGGAGTATGAAGAATACGCTTTAAGTATTGGAATAAAGAAGATAGCTTCGGGACCATTTGTAAGGAGCTCTTACAAGGCTTCCGAAATGGTAGATAACTAGAAATTATAGATAAAAAATTTAAACAGATGAGATAAATAAATAGATTAAAAGCAAAAAACAATGGATATAGATTCACTTCTATATCCATTTTTCTATGTCTATCGCTCGGCGTATGTCAAACGCCCGACATTTCAATAGCGCTCGTCATAAGGATAATGCTTGTCACATGCTTAGTAAAATCAATTATTCAAACGCCCGTCATACGCTTAGTAATTTTACTATATATAACGCGCGGCAGACGATAAGCAGAATTTTTATTTCTCTTCTATTATATATAAAGGGCAATCTTATATATATATATATATATAGGGGGCAAACTTATAAATAATATAAATACGATTCGCGCGTGAAACGATATTTGCATAATCAATATTTGACGAGTTATATATAAGTAAGTATTATACACTACTTGTAGTAGTGATACTTGCCGCACTACACAATTGTAAAAATTTTTTAAAAAATTTTTAAAAAACTTCAAAAAAACCCTTGACAAATAACTTTTTAAATGGTAGAATGGATAAGTCATCTGGAAAAACCATATGACAAGCAAAACTGAATAAAAGTGAAAAGAACGA
>OASD01000107.1_pt1 | contig 54110 bp, 35 predicted proteins | sample 1475531 | NCBI WGS metagenome assembly OASD01 (sample SAMEA3360668, study PRJEB22359) | human gut metagenome | biome: ENVO:urban biome; feature: ENVO:human-associated habitat; material: ENVO:feces | place: Bangladesh | collected 2011
CTCCCAAGCAACGATGACACGTCTGGAGAACAATGTCGACAGCAAGACATTGTATAGAATCGGGAAGCTGTTCGTAGAGCAGTATGTCAAGTTGGACTACAAGGCACATAGTTGGAAACATGAGCAGCGCGTCATAGCCAAGATCGAGGTAAGCGCCAAGGGAACCAATATACGGTTCGTTGTCACGAAGAACAGGAACAATTCACCCGAAACCATCTACAAAAGATATTGCAAACGCGGTGAGATGGAACTTTGGATAAAAGACGTCAAGTATTTCAAGGCGGACCGTATGTCATGCAACTCATACCGGGCCAACTATTTCCGCCTCTTCCTCTATGCCGCGGCTTTTGTCGTCGCCAACACGATGAAACATAAGCTCTTCAATGGCACTGCCATAGAGAACTTCACAATGGACAGCTTTATAAAACGCATCATGCTCAGCGCTGTATATGTTGTGGAAAGGAAGACATTCGTACACGTTAGTTTTACACCACACCACCGGCATCTCGAAGAACTGACCGTCGCCTTGGAAAGGCTGACTGCTTAACGACCCCTGACAATACGATTTCTTAGACATGCCTAGGCAAGGCATGAGACTCTTCATGCCCATAAACCAAATTCGGGTATAATTTAGGTCTTCAAGAACACTCATAAACGGCTATTGAGAACATCTTAATGACGACATAAGTTCGACAAAACGACAGATTCTTATCCAAAGTTCAGTTTTATGTAGAAAAGAGGAACTGTCTTAGAGCGGTATGAATTATTCAGGCTAAAATTCTTTTTATTGCATCTACTATAACATCTGCGTCAGATTTGTATTTAAAGTAATTATTTTTATAGTCTGTTATTTGATTAAGCAACTCTGATTTATCGTAGCTTTCTAGTGTTTTTACAGTAAATAAATCTGAGCTGTTACTCACTATTACGCGATAAAAAGGAACATCGCAAGCCTTTTTAAAGATATGGAATTCAAAAAGATTTTTAATCTGTTCAATCTTAGAATTTAACAATTTTCTACCCTCTTCATTATCAGGAACAACATAGCATTTGATATAATTGGATTTACAATATATGCCTGGCAAGAACTCAATCTTAGTCCAATCATTTTGTTGTGGCACACTCAAATATAAACATTTGTCACCTTCATTAAGTACTAAATTTTCTTTCATTTGTATAAAAATATTGTGATTAGACATAAAAAAGTATCATCTTGAAGTTATAATTGCTTTGCGAAATGTTTCAGAGACCTTATATATGATCCAAAATGTCGTTTGTCTTTGCATTATAATATTCGTTTAATTCCATGCTGTTCATAGAATCGAGTAACTGCGTTGACATTCTTTCGCCTAATAGATCATGTAACAATTCATTAGGCGAATCTCTTTCAAAGTATGTTTGGCAAATATATTCCACAAGTTCCGTACAATATTCCCTACCTTGAAGCTTGTAGCCAGCAACATAATTGTCAAACAAGTATAGATGTTCTGGTGAAATAAATCCACAGTTAAGAATATAATTATCTTTATGTGAAAATAGCCAACAATCTCTACGCTTTACAAAAGGCTTGTCTTTCGTTGGAAACCAATGGTGTACGGAGGGACACGCAACATGGCAAAGAGTATTGGGCATTAGTATGATTTTTTCTTTCATGAAAGATAATTTTTTCAAAGCGTCCAACGCGCGATTGAACGGATAATATAGTAGCACATAGTTATAGTTGGAGAAATCTCTTTGGATTATCCCCTTAGAAATACGTTGAACGAGGCTGGCTATAACTAATAAATCAGAATCAAAGTCTTTTATTATTTTAGCATTTTGATCATTACCTATGATAAATCCAGATACACCAAGACTTCTATAGTAATCCAAAATTTTATTAGTAATGATTTCGGTAGGTAGTTGCCAAAGAACCACGCAACGTAGTCCGGCTTCTTGTATTTTTTGGATATGTTTCTCATACTCTGCTCGAGTTGTGGGCATATAGCAACGTCCTTTTCTCCTCGTTTCAATAACCGTACGAGTGTTTATAGAATCCTCTTTGTATGGCGGCAAAAACAAGAAACTAATGCAAGAAGAATATTTCTTGTAAAAAGGAATAATGGACAAGCTAAAATTGTATGGTACTTCAAAAAGTTTCTTCATATTCAAAAGTTTAAAATTTTTCTTTATTTTGTGAATGTTCTGGGGAAGCCTACAAAAGGCTTCCTCAGAACTTTTACTAACCGATAAAATAGTTACCATTCCAACATGAGCATCCGCTTTTAAGGCGGCCCATTTTAATGGGCTTCTTGTAAATCTTTGTGATTTCAAATTCAATAATCATACTTTTATTGATTAAATTGTTATACATGGGGAATCACTTGTATGAGAAGACTCCCATTTCTCAACTTTTCTAAGTTTAATCAATCGGCTTAAACAAGTAACGATTGCTTCTTATCATCATGTCATAAAACTTGTCTTTTACATTCATACTGCATTGTCGCGGAGAAATGTCATCTGGATTAAAACCAACAAATGTCGAACGTTGTGTCAGCATTGGAAACTCCTTTATTCTACAGCCACCGCCACAAATATATTTCAGCTCACATTCATTGCATGGTTTCAAGTTAGAGATGTTAGTAGCTTTTTCTGCTATTAAAGATTCATTGCAGATTTCCGCAAAGGAAGTAGTTCTAATGTTTGCTATTGGCGATAAATCACCTATTTGAGGGCAAAAATATACATCTCCATTGGATGCTACTGCAAAAACACCGAACATACAATTGTCAAGAATAACATTGTCATAGAATGTCTCTGCGAACGATTCAACTTCGTATTCGGAGCCATACAGACTTTCCTGAAGCTCAGACATTAAGTTGTGGTACTCCTTATTGTATAGTGGTGAAGGATTAATATTTCTTCCATGTATTAACCCTTCAGCAAATTTGACTTCAAATTTACAGTTCTCATATTTTGATGCCAAATACTGCGCAAAATTAGCGTAATCTTTCACATGATTTCGGAGTTCTGATAGAGGAGGGGTTATTGCCACAGATGTGTCAATATTGTGAGACACGAACTTCTCCACAAACGAGAGAGCTTTATTAAAACTGTTTTTCCCTCGAATTACAGCATTGCTTTCTTCTGAAAAACCATCAATACTGACTTGAACTGAATCTATAAACCTACAAACTTCTTCTATATGATCTGTAGACCATAAAACTCCATTAGTTAAAACCTTCACCTTCAATCCAAGCTCGTGCGCATATAGGATAATTTGAAAGAAGTCTATCCGAGAAGTTGGCTCGCCCCCAGAGAAGGTAACTCTCGTTCCTTTAGCCACCAACTTGTAATCATATAGAAGCTTACGAACTTCTTCAGTTGTAAGCTCTCCATCATTTGGCCTTCCGGAAAACATATAACAATGAGGACAGGCGAGATTGCACTTGTTTGTCAAGTATAGGTGTAAACTTCTTTTGTTGCGCGTTATGCTATGTACCCTCTTGTTCTGTAATTTCCTTGCCTCAATTTGCATTACAGTGTATTTTATGTCACTACTCAATAGTTTGGGGTTATTCAGTGCATCTTGTATAGAATGGCCTTTGCGAAAATATTCTAGAACGTCGACTTGACTTGAAGAAGTCAATACAATCCAGTTCGCAAAGTTAACTGCGATTGCAAGATATACATCCTTAAAATGTATGATTTTTATATCTTTTGGCAGATCATACACTTTGTTAATATCTATATTGTATTTAGGCATCTTTAATTACTTAGATAAATTAGATTTACGAATTATGCAATTTGAATCTTATGTCCTTGCAACTGCTGATTATCACTTTTGTGAAGTTGACACATTAGCGATACTGTCCAGTCGCCAAATTAATAAAATTTGCACGAAGCAGCAAATTAATAGAAGATTATTTTCTAAACTTATCATATCGTTTTCCTTCTTTCTAACTGTAATGAATCACAATCTACCTTTTTCTTCATCCCAAAATCGGCAGACGCCGATTCTGGGATGAACTTCGTTCATTACATTCTTTCTAAATCAGAGATAGCCTTGGCTTTTAATTTAGCAGACCAAGGTCCCTTCTGAATCTTATATTTCAATGTTTCTTTTGACTCGCCTTTCTTGTAAAGCTTCTTAATAATAGCCTTAAACAATGCGTCGAAGCCATATTCAGTAATTGCTGTTGCAATGACCCCACTTGCTAATAAAGTCAAAATACCACCAATCATTCCTCCAGGCCCCAGTAAAGCAAGAGCAGCAGTAATGGCTGCAGCACCTGACAATCCGGTCATACTTATTGCAACAAAAAACATAAGGCCAGGAACTCCAAATCCAGCAATCTTGTTAACTATAGCATCCATATTAAAATTGATTATAATTAGACATGTTATTTAGAAAAATTCATTATGTATGAAACCATATCTGACATCTCAGCCACACTTTTGCTTGTACCACATCTGTATGGAAGACGACCACCTTTTACGACAACTGGTGCGCCAGTATAGTTGATATCGATAATTAAGACTAGATTTTCGCTTATATTATACCATTCGAAGTCAAGAGAGGCCATCAGAGAAGCATTGTTTCCTGTGTATGACAGGAAGAACGGAACAAGAACTGTACTCTGAAACTTATCGAGCGACATACCTGGGTAACGTGTAGCTATCTCATTCTGTAAGCCCGATGGTTCATTGGTCTCATCAAAGATGCCAACTATTACATGACAAGGGCGCTGTTCCTTGGAATTACAAAATGCTATCACTGAATCTGCCACTTCTTTCAACTGGGCATTCCTGTCTTTTTCAAGCTGTGATTTAGATGCAGGGAAGAATAATGAACTTTTTTTCTCTAAACGTGTTGATTCAGTGAATTTGACAGGGAAGGGCACGATTTTCATTATGGCTTTCATCTTTTCTGTATCAGAATCAGTAGATGTCAATGCCACCAACACCTGTCCCCTCTTATCGTTAGGCATCAGAGGTAACAAGGCTGAGAGTTCTGCCATAAAAGTTTCATAGTCCTTCACTTCTACATATGAAGGTACACCTGTAAGAAGATAACTGCCATCTACCAGTTGTGCTGATGATTGCTTCTGACCTGGAAACAATATCGAGGACGATCTTTGGATTCCAAGCAAGGAATTCTTTGCGGTTGGATAGAACGTGTGGTCAGGATAATAAGTACTATCGTCCTTTCTTACTAAAGCCAACTCACATGACATTTTCAAATGCCCATCCTCAAGCATGTCAGATGGGAACTCTACGCATCGATGCATAACACCGCTAGGGATAGTGACAACCTTGTTGTCTACTTTGACAGTATAAATTCCGTTTCCGAATTTGACTACTGTACCTTGCGCTTTCTTTAAACGACTCATATATTTATTTATCATCAGTTGTTCATCCGAAGATCCATTCCTTCTGATGTCCTGAATGATGCTGCAAAGTTAGGGAGAATCCCAATGAAGGAATATTGAATCAATAAAGTATGCCAGCATTTTTTAGAATTAACATGGCTTTATCATTCATCTCAGGATTTTGATGAAGTGACTGCCGAATGAATTGTCGGTCAAAAGCATTTTTTTCTTTTCTGAAAGCTTTAATCACAAAGTCCCATATATCGATACTGCCTTTCTTCTTCTTTTCGGGAATGCATAAGCCAAATTTATCACACATTAATCTAATAGTTCTCAAGAACTGAGTATTATCCATCAAACCTTTAGTCGTAACAACTAAATAGCCTTCTTTGTTACACACAAAATATTCATTTCCAATACAATAATTAAGGTAGTTATCGAAAAGTTGTCTGTTGATGGAACTGCCATTAGATATATAATTGCGTAAATCTTCCAATGCTGCTCTAGGGTTGTTTTCTTGTTTTCGCTCTATTTTCATTCTCTCGTATAATAGTTTGATACCGTTCCTAGAGTGGGTCATGCTTTCCGAAATATTCTCGTCTGTTATATTCAGATGAGCAGCATATGCCGCACAGTAGAACAGCGTGTAACTACGTGTTGGCATACAAAGACGGCCGACTTTATGAAAATATATTTTTTGCTTGTCAAACTCAGATTTGTGATTTTCAAGCAGCTGGGCAATGTCGCGATGAAATACCACGACAAATTTAGGCTTCAAATCTTTTAGTACGCAGCAAAACGCTTCAAAGTCTTCTTTTTCGCATAACTTCAATTCTTTAGTTACGCCATCGCGAGTGGATGTAAGTGGTTTACTCGTAAAATGCTGGATATAATTATAAAAGGCGATTTCATCCCAAAACTCTTTCTGTTTTGCTGCGCTTGCATCGTCATACTCACCTTCCATGTAAAGCATAAACTCTTTCAAACACCCATAAGCACCGAGCCCGACACGATTTTCTAAATCCGAGTCTGTTTCGAGTTGGCGAAGTATGTCATAATAACAGTCAAACGCTTCATAGGTAGAAAGCCTTAAAGAATATTCCTTGCCATCCACTTCGCTGAATCTGAATGGACATGTCCCTTCATATTTACGGCAATTGTGATTTTTAATGCAGTCTTGATAAAATTTGCAATCATCGTAATGGACACACCAATGGTTAATGCCGACAACCAATAGATGATCGCCGGTATCCCATTTGTTAGTAATTCGTGGTTCAAAAAAGCACTTGTTATTTAGTTTATCACATTGTTGAACCATATTTTCATAATTCTCCATTTTATATGAATTTGAAGAATATTTGTTTCAGAACAAGGATAGGTGGAAGGTCCTTTCACCGTCTGATCTGACCTCGCAGTACGCAAGGGTATTTGTTTTGGTTTACCAACAAAAGTAGAAAGTTTTAATCAAAAGACAAAATTTTCAAATGTTTTTTTGCCCATCCATCGTGTTTTTATAATCGATCTTTTTCAAAACGATAATTTTATATATTGCTGTCCGTTAAAAGTTGATGCACGGTATCAAAATTAAGGCTGAATTCCTCGTTTGGATTCAGCCTTTTCCCTTATCTTCACCTGTAAGATGTTGAAGGGATGTAAAAACTATTCTTCGCATGGTGGATGTAGAAAAGAATACGAGCTTGTCAACTAATCACAAGGATATATATCTTTTATTATTATGACATTCGCCTGCTGCTGTGTGAGTTTAGCGGACATCTATATAATCAGATATTATTTTCCCCGACAAGTCAATCTCCTTCCGCTCAAAAGGATGAAGAAACTGGTCGAGAAGGACAGCAGCCTGTGCACGCGTCAGACAGACGGAAGCATGAGCAGCCGCTATCTTATAGGTACCAAGAACCGCCTGCGCCTAATCAACCGTCAACGAGGACAGGCTGCTATCCAAAGCACGAAGAATAAAGAGAAAGTCGGATAAACTGACGAACCGACCTCCGTCCATGGGCGGATTAAAATGTGGATAAACGTCTCGGAAGAAACGGAGATCAGCGCGCGTGAGCAGACTGTCGGCATTGATCCACGTCTGGTTCTGCCAGTCGATATGCTTTCCTTCTCCTCTGAGCATTCCCGTTGCACCGATGCGCTGCAAAGGGCCGAAAAGAGGTGAATGCTTATCAACATCAAGATAAGGCAGCAGATACATACCTTCTTTCAACAACTGTGCCTGAATACTCCTTACCGACAACAAGCGCGGAGAACAATGATTGCTTACGGCCATGGCAGCAACCGTACCGGCCACCTGACCGATCTGCATGGAGACGGGCTGGAGACGGGTAGCTCCGTTGACAATGTTTGTCACGGAAATGCTCTTTTCTGCCAACAGCAGACGGTCTTCGTTCTCCGGAAGCAACGCACCTAATGGCAGGCCAAACGACGGCACCGTGAAAAGGTTCATGTCGGGAAGGTCACGGTGCGGATAAGCATAATGGTGCTGGTCCACCGGATAGTCGCCCACAGCTACTGCCGTGCGATAAAGTGGACGGGTGGTATCAGTATAAGGATGGCGAAGATCGTTGATGGTAAACGTTACGATCCCGCGAAAGCGACGGCTCTCGCGATAGTAAGGAATCAGCGGAAGATGGTCGGCAGTGGGATAGATGTCGACAAGCTCCAAGGTGTCAGCACCCAACTCATGCTGCATGAAATAGACGAAACGTAGGGTCTTTTGCTTCGCAGCCTCTTCCAAAGACCGGCGCTTGGCAGGAGCATCGCACACATCGTTCAGATAATAGTCGTTGCCATGGATGGGCCAGTTGACCATATAAAGACCGTTGGGCAAACGGCCGTAACTGATCATCATCGATGCCGGCCACAACTTCTGCCGCGTCGTAGAGTCGTTGCCGGCATGAAGACAGCAATTGCGAAACTCACGAGGATCATAATTCCGGGGACGGGACAACAGACGGGCTCCTCGTCTGGCCCGCAGCGTAGCGCAATAAGTCAGGTCCTGAACGATATCATTGCCTTTCTCGGGAGCCTCTCTTTCTCCTGTCTCTGCCCTACTGTCCATGCCTAACCTATAAGGCAACCGCGCCATAGCCGCAAGGTCACCAAGCTCACTCGCATCAACAGCATAGGCAGCTTCGACACGCATCCTCTTTCTGCCGTCCGTGAAGGTCAGACACCAACTGTCTCGAAGCCTTGTCGCAGTTGAAAGCACGTAACCAGATACGTAAGTGAGATCCTTTTCCGCCGCGACCCAGGCACGGAAGATGCTGTCGCCGGTCTGCGGCTCAAACATCACGTTGCTCACCCAACCGGTTTTCAACGCCTCCGGCGATCCGTAATGTCTGACTAACGCGTCCTTGAAGTCGCCCCACAGTCCGCTGGGCAGCCGGTAGTTGCCGTCTACGGCACTCACGCCGGCAGCAGTAAGCATACCTCCGAGCCAGGATGTAGGCTCGACAAGAAGCGTACGGACACCGAGCCGCGCGCTCTACACAGCGGCACAGACACCACTGCTCCCCCCACCGTAGACCACGACATCATATCGCGCGCCTCGGCAGGGAAGCAGCATAACGGCAGAGAGAATCAGCGACAGACTAATTTTCCAAAGGACGTTTCTCCCAGTCATCTGAAGTATAACTGTCGGGATAGGTCGACTCATCGAGCACCTTTCCCTTTCGTTCACGAATGTAGGTATCGAAGCTGCGCAGACCCTCCTTAAGAATGATGACGCGGGCACCACAGGGCAGATGGTTATAGACCGTGTTTCCACCGGAGAAACGGCCATAGGCCAAAAGAATGTCGTGCCACATCACGGCATAGTCGTTGTCGTGATCATGTCCACAGAAGATACCCATGACATCTCCACCCATGTGCATAGCCGTAAACATGCCACTGTTGAAGTCGGGCGAACAGACTGTCTCGCGGCGCGTACCAATAAGGACAGCGTTCTCGTCCTTCACGGCATCGTGATACTCCGGCACGGGAATATGGAAGAAGGCAAGCGCCGGATAGGGCTTTCCGCCATTTTCTTTCGTAAAGGCAGTGCTTTGCTGCCGGTACCACGCTAGCTGGTCAAAAGAGAGCCAAGCGTAGGTACCGTGACGCTTGTCCTTGGGGAATCCCGCCGGATAGCTGTGCGAATCCAAACAGTAGAGCACTGCTGCCGTCTTCCTGCCATCATGCGACAGGATACGCAGCGTGAAGTCGAGCTCTTTCTGCGCAGAGAGATCGGGCAACAGATTGTTTTTCACCGTGCGCGCGAGGTTATAGAGCTCCCTGTTGCTCATGCCCGTCATCTCACTGTCGTGATTGCCAAACTCATAGACGAACGGAACATCATATTGCGAGATACGTCCCAAGACCGTCAGCAGGTTTTCCTTTCCCAGAGGCCCCCAAAGCACATCGCCTGTGAGCACCACGAGGTCGGGACGTTCATGCCGTAACACGCTGTCGACAACACTCAGCGCCACTTGAGACTGACGGGAACCATTGTAATGGACATCGGTGAACTGAACGATCTTGAACTCACCATTCTTACGGAACTTCAGTTCTTGTGCCGGCAAGGTCATTGACAGGCACAAGAACAGTAAACAGAATAGTTTTCTCATCGCTTGAATACGATTGCTACTGCTGATTCAAAGTGGCTAAGATGTCGTTGCAGAGGGTGTAACACTTTGTCATCATGCGCGGAATATGGAACGGCCCTTTGAAAAGGTTGCCCTTGGCCGGCTGAGCCACGGTGCCGTCGCGGTGCAGATAACCATACCACTCGCCATACTCCTTGTCGGGGAAGTGGGCATATGTCCACTCGCTGATTTGACGGTGGCGGTAGAGATACTCGTCGTCGCCCGTTGCCAAGTAAGCATACAGAGAGGCGATGATCGTCTCACACTGCGGCCACCAGAACTTCATGTCCTGCGAATAGTCCTGCGGCGGCAGGTTCTTGCAGTCGCGGAAGTTGATGATGCCTCCGTACTCCTTGTCCCATCCCCAGTCCCACGACCAGTTGAAGATGGTCAGAGCCGTGTCGAGCAGCCGCTTGTCCCAGTTACGGTAGCGTGCCTCCTCCATAAGAAACCAGGCGGTCTCGATGCAATGCCCTGGGTTGATGGTACGGGTCATGTTCGTGTCGATGAACTCACCATTGGGGCCCACGCTCTCCAAGAGTGCCTTAAACTCAGGGTGCATGAAGTAACGGCGCAGCTTCTCCACGCTCTCGTCGATCTGCTGTGTGAGCACCGGATCATCGATGACGGCGCGGATGCGCGAGCCCACATTGATAAGGATCATCACGATGCTGTGGCTCTGCAGCTTCACCTCCGGCTCAAACTTAGGCTCCAAGAAACCCGGAGTGTTGAGGAAGCGCTGAGTATCCTCAAAGATCTCCAGGGCGCGCCGGGCGCAGCCCTTGTCGCCCGTCGCGATGGCATACTCGGAGAGCGCTATGGCAGCAAAGGTCTCGCTGAACACATAACGGCGCTTGCGCAACGGCTTGCCGTCCTCGGTAACAGAGAAGTACATGTGGCCGTCCTTGTCGAAACAGTATTTCTCAAAGAAGTCGATGGTGCTCTTCGCCGCGTCGAGCCATTCCTGACGATGCTCCACATTGTTGTAAGCAAAGGCGCAGACAAAAGCGAAGCGACCCTGAAACCACACGCTCTTCGTGGTGTCCATCAGTGATCCATCGCGGTTGACACAGGTGTAAACGCCGCCGTGCTTGCGGTCCCAGCCGTGCTCCATCCAGAACGGCATGATGTTCTCTGTCAGGTCGCGTTTATATGAGTCGGCCCAATGTCTTAAATATTCCTTTTTATCCATCATAGCTATATAGTTATAAGTTGTAAATGTCAATAAATACACAGCGCCACCGTTCGTTTCACCACATTCTGAGCTGCCGTAGACAAGACTGCCCAAAAGAACATCCCAAACATCAGCGTGAAAGCTTTTGAAAGCTTTAAAAGCCTTGTTTTAGATAGGCGTTCCATTGACTTTTGTTTTTATGGGTTATCAATAATATTGTTTTAAGATGTTGTTTAGGGTTGCTGTTTTTGTCTTTGAGATTACATATTTTGACTGTCGCTCTCGGACAACAAACGCTTCATACGTTTATCGGATACAAAAGTAATAAGTTATTCGCTAAATTCCAAATATTACTCTTCGTTACAAATGAAAAATATCAACAAATACTTGTGTAAACAAGAAATTTATCGTAAATTGCACCCAATTTGACGGGCATAGATAATAAAATAATTCCGACTTGATGCCAGAAGCCTAAGAAGTTCCTCATAGGACAAAAGGTACTGGCTTCTTTGCATGTTCGGTGAACACCCATCATTATATATTGACTCAATAATATATTGACTCATTTAATATTCTATTACAATAACGAAATTAAAACACAAGTATGAGACGATTGATTATCGTGGTATCTCTCTTGATAGTTACGATGATGTCCACGACAGGCGCTTCCGCACAGACTAATGCCAAGCCGTTTGTTGTTCCTGAACTGACGCAGTGGAACGGTGAAGATGGCACGATGGCGCTCTCTGGCAGAGTGGTTGTCAGCAACAAGAAACTTACGAAAACTGCCCAAGATTTATGCCGCGACTACCAACTGGAGACCGGAAAGACGATGACCGTTGTCCAAGGCAAGCCTGGCAAAGGCGACATCGTGCTCGCGATCAAACAAGACAAGAAGTTAGGCAAGGAAGGCTACCGGCTGAACATCAGTGAGACTTGCTCCCTGACCGCAGCATCGACGGACGGTGCTTTTTGGGGAACACGCACCCTTCTGCAAATGCTCAAGAAGCAGTCCAACCTGCCACAAGGCAAGGCCGTAGACATTCCTCAGTACGGCATACGCGGCTTTATGCTCGACACTGGCCGAAAGTTTTTTCCCATAAGCTACCTGAAAAATCTGATCCGGGTCATGGCTTACTATAAGATGAACACGCTACAGCTCCATCTCAACGACAACGCGTTCAAGCACTTCTTTGGCGGCGACTGGATCAAGACTCCCGGCGACTTTAGGCTCGAGAGCGATACTTATCCCGGGCTCGCCTCAAAAGACGGCCACTATACCAAGGCCGAGCTGATCGACCTACAGCAGTTTGCCGAGAGCTACGGCATACAGATCATCCCAGAGATAGACTCGCCCGCCCACGTCCTCGCTTTCACACATTACCGCCCCAGCCTCGGCTCGAAAGAGTTTGGCATGGACCACTTCGATCTTGAGAACCCCGAGGTCTATACGTTCATGGACAATCTCTTCAAAGAATACTTATCAAGAAAGAATCCGGTCTTCCGCGGGAAATATGTAAACATCGGTACCGATGAGTATAACAACGCTACGGAAGAGCTGCGCGAGAAGTTCCGCGCCTACACCAGCCATTATCTTGAGCTCATCAAGAAATACGGCAAGACACCCATCCTCTGGGGAGCGCTGAGCCACGCATACGGCAGGACACCCGTCAATCCTAAAGGTGCCATCCTCGGTATGTGGTCACCTTTCATGGCCAAGACAAAAGACATGAAGGCTGACGGATGGAACATGATCAGCATGCCCGACTGGACCGTCTACACCGTACCTTTGGCCGACTACTATCACGACATTCTTCCCAACGACAATATCTATAAGAACTGGACACCCGCAGACTTCGGCGACACGAAACTCAAAGAGCAAGACCCACAGATAGCCGGCGGCATGTTCGCGCTGTGGAATGATCTCTACGGCAACGGCATCACCGTGCACGATGTCCATCTCCGCATCATGCCGGTGCTCCAGGCTATGGCGGTGAAGTGCTGGACAGGACAATTGACCACTGTGCCTTACGACTCCTTCGAGACTCAGCGCAAGGAGCTTGGCGAAGCTCCCGGCGTGAACGAGTCAGGCTGTGTGCCCAACCTTCCAGTGAAAATATCCGACCTGCAACCCAATAAAACGCTGTCGCTGCCCGTTCATGAAATAGGCTACGGCCACAAGATATCGTTCAGCATCGACTGCAAGCCTGAGCAGAAAGGCACCATCCTCACAACGGGACCTGATGCCACGTTCTACCTATCCGATCCCGTCAGCGGGAAGTTGGGCTTCCAGCGTGAGGCCTACTTCGACCATTTCGACTATGCGCTGCCGAAGGAAGGGCATGTAGAGATAACGATCGAGAACACGTCTTCAGCTACCAATCTTTATGTCAACGGGCAACTGAAAGAAAAGCTCGAACAGATCCGGTTCTACGTCGTCAAGCCCACTGACAAAGCTAACCACATGCCCGGACGCACCTGGCAGCTCGATGCCTATGAGCCGGAACGCAGCATGCGCTATCAGCGAGCTCTCTTCTTCCCCGTACAGAAGACCGGCAACTTCAACAGCCGCGTCACCAACTTGACGATCGACAAAGAGTAATACTGCATTATGATTCATCCCTATTAATTCTAAACTCTTAACTTAAAAAACATGACCAATCGAAGAGATTTTCTGAAAGAAGCCCTGCTGACAGGTGCAGCCGCCATGGCTGCGCCTATCATCACCAAGGGCGAAAACATTACAACGCAACATCGCACCGTCGCTACCGACACCAACGAAGGCGTGGGGGGCGGACTCATCGTGCCTAAAAACAACGGACTGCCCATCACCGGCACTTTCCTCGACGAGATATCACACGACATACCCCATCAGAACTGGGGCGTGAAGGAATGGGAACAGGATTTCCGCTACATGAAAGCCATCGGCATCGACACCGTCATCGTCATCCGGTGCGGGTACAGAAAGTTCATCACCTATCCTTCTGAATACCTGATGAAGAAGCATGGATGCTACATGCCCTCCGTCGACCTGATCGACATGTATCTCCGCCTGGCCGACAAATACGGCATGAAGTTCTACTTCGGGCTCTACGACTCCGGCCACTACTGGGACACCGGCGACATGTCGTGGGAAATCGATGACAACAAGTATGTCATCGACGAGGTATGGAAGCGCTACGGCCACCACAAGAGCTTCAAAGGCTGGTACGTCAGCACTGAGATTTCCCGCCAGACGAAAGGTGCCATACCCGCCTTCCACGCCATGGGCAAGCACTGTAAGGAGGTGTCCAACGGGCTTCCAGTCTTCATCTCTCCTTGGATCGACGGCAAAAAAGCCGTCATGGGAACGGGCAAGATGACCAACGACCAGGCTGTCAGCGTGCAGGAGCATGAGCGCGAATGGAACGAGATTTTCGACGGCATACACGATGTTGTCGACTGCTGTGCCTTCCAGGACGGACACATCGACTACGATGAGCTCGACGCTTTCTTCTCCGTCAACAAGAAGCTCGCCGACAAATACGGCATGCAGTGCTGGACCAATGCCGAGACTTTTGACCGTGACATGCCCATCCGCTTCTTCCCCATCAAGTTTGACAAGCTCCGCCTGAAGCTCGAAGCGGCCAAACGGTGCCACTACGACAAGGCTATCACCTTCGAGTTCTCACATTTTCTCAGTCCGCAGTCGGCTTATATACAGGCACATCACCTCTACGACCGCTATAAGGAATATTTCAACATCAAATAATTGTTTATTAGACTCTCTTATTCATCTACATGAAGACCGTAAAATTAGGTTACGTGTTTTTCCTCGCCATCGTGGCAGCCTTGGGCGGCCTGCTCTTCGGATACGACACAGCGGTCATCTCGGGCACCATCGACGACGTGGTAGCACAATTCCATCTTGACGTGATGCAGCAAGGCTGGTACGTAGGCTGCGCGCTCATCGGCTCTATCTGCGGAGTGGCTATAGCCGGCATCATGAGCGACCGCCTCGGACGTCGCCCCACCATGTTCATATCCGCCGCACTCTTCACCCTGTCCGGCATCTGCTGCGCCGTCGCTCCAAATTTTCATTTTCTTGTTGCCGCCCGTATCATAGGCGGATTAGGAATAGGTATCATCTCTGTGGTGGCACCCGTCTACATCTCCGAGATCTCCATCACGCGCTATCGCGGGCAGCTCGTCTCACTCTATCAGCTCGCTGTCACTGTAGGCTTTCTCGCAGCTTATGTTGTCAACTATCTGCTGCTCAACTTTTCTCATACCGGTCATTTCGCCAACAGCTGGCTGCAGCTCATTTTTGTCGGTGAGGTCTGGCGCGGCATGTTGGGCATGGAGGGGCTGCCCGCCCTCTTCTTCCTCGTCATCCTCTTCCTCATCCCTGAGAGCCCGCGCTGGCTCATCACACAGAATAAGGACGGCCGTGCGGCGGTGATCTTCAGCAAGATCTACATCCGCAAGGAAGATGTAGAGAAGCAGGTAGCCGACACGAAGTCGACCATTGCCGGAGAGCAGAAGTCGGAGTGGAAACAACTGCTCAGCCCGGGCATCCTCAAGGCCGTCGTCATCGGTGTGTGCATTGCCATCCTCGGACAGTTCATGGGTGTCAACGCCGTACTCTACTATGGTCCGTCGATGTTCAAGGATGCTGGCATGAGCGACCCGCTGTTCTGTCAGGTGCTCGTCGGTCTGGTGAACATGCTTACGACGGTGCTCGCTACCTTCATCATTGACCGCGTAGGCCGTCACAAGCTCATCTACTACGGCGTGTCGGGCATGATCGTTTGTCTCATCATGATAGCCGTCTACTTTGCTTTCCACGAGAGCTGGGGGCTGAGCGTATGGTTCATGCTCACCTTCTTCCTGCTCTACGTCTTCTGCTGTGCCGTAAGCATCAGCGCCGTGGTCTTCGTCCTGCTCTCGGAGATGTATCCCAACAGCGTGCGCGGTCTGGCCATGTCCATAGCGGGCTTTGCCCTTTGGATCGGAACCTACCTCATCGGACAGCTCACCCCCTGGATGCTCGAGACGCTGCAGCCTACAGGCACGTTCCTGCTCTTTGCCGTCATGTGTGTGCCTTATATACTCATCATGTGGCGCTGCGTGCCTGAAACGGCCGGCATGTCGCTCGAAGACATTGAGCGCTACTGGAACAGGCAAGGCAGCAAACAAGACAACAAATGATCATGCAGACTCATACCGAAGCACCTACGGCCGTACCAACCCGGCGCGCCCATTCCCTGGACGCGCTGCGGGGCTACGCGATCATGACCATGATCCTCGCCGCCTCTGCGGCCTCTACATGCTTGCCATGGGCCTGCTCATCGAAGCCTGTGAGGGTGGCATACGCAAGGACTACGTCACGCTCAGCTACCTTTTTGTCACCGGAGGACTGGCATTCATCGCCCTGCTCTTCTTCACCATCACATGCGACCATTATCACATCAGATGGCTCAGCGAACCGCTCGAGCTCGTCGGGCGCAACCCCATGGTGGCCTACGTGAGCAATGGCCTGGCGGTCATCCCTCTGCTGCAGCTCTGCCACGTCTTCCCAATCATTACGGGTTTCTGCACAACCCCGTTGCTCGGGTTCCTGCAAGGAATTGTCCTCACGGCTCTCTGCATGCTCCTTACCGCCTTCTTCACAAAGCGACAGATGTATTGGAAAACGTAGACCCACTCAACATCATTTGAAAATGTCACCATCCTACAGAAAGGGTGGTGACAATTCCGAATCAAGCAGCGATTAGTGATTAATAGGCCGCACCTTGCATTGGACGGACACAAGAGCCGTACCCTGCAATGGCGGACGGCCACAAGACCGCACCCCGCCATTGGATGATAACAAAAGAATGGTTATGTCCTATTGATATTTTGCAAGAATCTCTCTGACGACTGTCTTACTGTCACCCGTCGGAACGGCTTTGAAATTGCCCACGCAGCCTTCCCACCAGTATTTCTCGAAAGTGCAGACCCGATCCTTGTAGCTGTCGTAATGCGCCTCGTCGAAAGGTTGATGAGCTTCTACGGCCGTTTTCACGGCATTGAAGAACATCCTCCACCGTTTGCCATAGAAGGTCTTCACCAATCCAGCCCAGGAACGACAGGCATAGTCGTTGAGCCCCATATTCTTGTCGCTCCAAGTCGTGATGATATTGCGTGCGTTTTGTTCATAATAAAGTTTCTCCATCGGATCTTTGCCCCAGGCCCTTGCGTCTTTAATCCATTTGCCGGTGAGGAAACAGCTCTGCGTGCCAACGACCTTGTCAAGATCTTCAATGATCGTTGTCATCTTCTTAGCCAAAAGTCTCATCGTCTGAAGATCTTTCGCTTCATAAGCCTTCTGATAGTCGTAGAATACGCTCATGAAATGATTCGTCAACAACTGTCTTGTGAGATTGGCAAGATCAAAATGATAACTTTGTCGGTCGCTGTCTACCTGAAGCAGTTTCTCAATGACTTCCAACAGAATCTTATCCTCTTTGTCGACTTGGGGTATTTGACTCACCATCTTGCTTGTCATAAAAGCAGGCCGCATATTAAAGAAAGGCTGTCGTTGCTGAGTTACAGTTTGCTGGTTATAGATACTGTCAACAAGCAGTTGCCAAGCCTGGCGTGCATTGGCATCCACTTTTCCTGTGCGCTGGTCGGCGAGTGCGTTGACCCATTCCTGGACATTGCGATTCGTCGGAAAATTCCAGGCCTTCTCAAACACATATTCATAAATGTACGGATTGCAGTCGAAGCCTTCGAGCGTGGCTCCTATCCCCGCAAGGTTGCCTTTACATTTTGCCATAGCATGCTCCATCCGGCGGTTGATCGTTTCCAAGTCACCGGTCAGCATAGTGTTTCCTCCGAAGTTTCCGAGATAGCACCAGACAAACGGTACGCCGAAGAACTTATCCGTCGACTTCCACATCTCCTGCATGTCGCAGTAATAGTCGAGCAGCAGCGAGCGATTCTTGGGATAAGCCGTGAGATAAGCTTTGATGCGGTCGTTTGTCCAGTCTTTCTGTCTGTAATAGAAGAGCCAGGTCATCTGCAGCCATATAGCCTGCGGGTCAGCATTGGCGAGCGACGCATACACCTGCTTGGCAACGCGGCTGAGGTATTCGGGCGCGTAGCTTGGAGGTGTCACTTCGTTGAAAAGATCGATTCCATAAACATGGTCGGTGCCATAGACAGAGTCTTCAATTTCGATGAACCGCCTCTGTATCTGTGTAAACAGCGGATCCATAGGGTCGAGGAAACTGCACGAATACTGCTCAGCGTAACCGTCCCAAGGTGCCAGCTTCGTGATCTTAGCCTTGGGGAAGATAGAAGCCAACTCTGCGGGGACATGGCCGGAGAATGCCGGTAAGACGGGATGCATGTTCAACTCACGTTCCCTGGCCGTGATGCGTTTCTGAAGCATCAGTTGTCCGTTGAGCCACGACATCGGCAGAGGCGCAAACCACCGGTCGATGTTTATCATGCGATGCCAGGGCAGATGAGCCGGACCGGTGAAATAGTTGCGGATCGTCGCGTCGGAGAGGCCGAGCTCACTCCACACCTTGTACCAGATGCTTTCTTGGCCGGTGATGGCAAGCGGCAGATTGATGCCGTTGAGCGCCATCCAGTCGATGAAGTGTTCCCATTCGTCCCATCTCCACCATGGCATGGTGTAACCGTAAGTGCAGTAGTTCAGGAAGAAGCGGTCCTTGACCCGGGCCTTAATGGTGACAGGCTTGGGTATCCGGGGCGGGACGGAAGGGAGCTGAAAGGTATCCGACTTCAGCCAGCCTACCTCCACATGGCAATAGTATTTCATGTAGTGGTTGATGCCGACGGCCATCGAGTTGGCATTGTTTCCGCTGACGATGATCTTCCCGCCTTCCGACCGGAGGCTGAAGACATCAGTCTTGCCCGCTGTCTTGCGGAAAGAGAACACTTGCTCATAGCCTGGGAACAGGCGATGCACCAGTCCTTTCACAGCTGATATGTCATCGGCATGAACCGAAAGAACGACCATGAGCAATGAGAATAAAATGATGGTTTTCTTCATGAAGAAATTTTATAATGATTGATGTTGATATTTCTCAGTCAGCAACCGGGAACATTGAGACATGAAACTTCGTGCAGTTGTAGGGCACAAGGGTGATGCGTGCGGCTGAACCGCCTGTGACCTTCCGTTTGGGTAAGGGGGCAAGATCCGTGGGAGTCCAGGGAAACTCACGGGCATCAACACTCAGCTGTACAGGAGCCTCTTCATATCTCCACGTCCAGCGCTCCGGCATTTTCTTTCTGATGATCTTAACCTTGCCGAGCGTAGCTCCCAAGGCATAGTTGTACTTCTGTCCTTCAGCGACGTGGTTCTCGTCGATATCCTTGATCGGCAAGGCATAGAGCAACGGACCATATTTAACATATTCATAAGGCTCACCTGCTATGCTGTCTGTATACCCATAATAATAATTACCGTTCGAAGCTACAGTAGGATTCCGCTTGAAATAGTTGTCACGCGGATAAGGCGTACATATTCCCGCAGTGACAGACGCTTTCATGGGAAGGGAGATGACGACGGCATCACCGTTTCTCCATTTGCGTTCAATCTTGGCGAAACCTTTATAGGCCTTATAGGCAACCTTTTTGCCGTTGACCTTTATTTGCATAGCTCCACACCATTCAGGGATACGGAAGTAGAGAGGTGCTGCAATATCGTTGGCACTCTTCAGATGGATGCGTATCTGGTCGCCAAACGGATAATCGGTCTGGCAATCGATCTCCACGGGGACGTTGTCAAGCAAAGCCTTCACCTTGCAGGGGCCGTAGAGTGTGTAGGCAAGACCGTGATCCATGGTCGCCATCCACATATTCGTGACATAGTTGGGAATTTCCCAGTTGCTGCTGCCCACGCAACACAGCACTTCATGTCCGTATGGCGTATATCGCTGGTCTCCCGGCCCGGGTACAGCCGGATCGGCCGGTAGCTTTTCCGAGAAGCGGTTAGGCATCTGATAATAAGACATGGTCTTCCAGTCGCGTGAGACAGAGACAGGCCCCGCATTGAAGAATACGTTCTCGATCCGGTCGCCCCATTGCCCTTTTCCGTCGATACGCATCTGCCACGTGTAGTTCCACATCGAGGCAGGGATATCACACGTCTCAACGCCATGAAAAGGCCCGGTCCCGGACAAAAACTCCTCACACGAGACAAGGCCGAGAGGCAACATGTTGTACTTTCCGGCCCAGGAAAGCAGATGAAGAGACACGTCCCGGTCTTCTTCCCGCCCATTCCATATAGAAGAGATCGCCGGAACACGCGATACCTCATAGAAGGTCACACCGTGCACAGTCTTAAACCCTTCGTGCGAACGGTCGCTCATCTGCATGATGCGCTGGCCGAATTGTCTGACAAGGGGACGGTTGCTGTAAGCGATGATAGAGTCGAGGATCGTCTTGTTCCCGTTTTCCAGGAACGTCTCAGTCATGGCATCAACATTCGTCGAGCCGCGCACCAGTCCGCTTTCGAGTCCTTTCTGATTGGTCGGCGAAAGCATTGTGTAACGGGAATATACTTTGTTGAGGGCTTCAAGGATTCGTGGCTGGTGGGTCGCCTGGTAATAACTGACCAGCGCTCGCCCCATAATTCCATGGCCCCAATTATTGAACCCGTCAAGGACGAGGGAGTCGTTTTTCCACCAAATGAAGGTTCCGGCACCTTTGAGAACTCCATCGACGACGATGTTCAGCCGGTCGGACACTTTCTTCTGAAGCGCCCGGTCACCGAGGATATAGGCCAGCTTCGCAGCTCCGTCAAGCCAGTAGCTGCACTGTTCTATCGGCCATCCCGTACCGTCTGTCTCATTGGCTCCTTGGGCCTTGAACCCAAATCCTTTCCACCCGTTGCCATAGACAGGCTGGTATTCATCGAGATGCCCGGTGATGCCTTTAGCGGCATCTTCGCCCCATTGGCGAAGCCAGCCTTCGGGAGTGATTTGTCCGATCTCCAAGGGTACCAAGGATATCTGCCCTTTGGCCCAGTGCCGGTAGCGCTGGATCTTCATTCCGGTGTAGTCCTGAGCTTGAGCGGAAAGTATCCCCAATGAGAGAAAGCCGCTCAAGCATAAAATGTAATTTAGCTTCATAATTATTTTGTTGTTATAATATTGTTGTTAATAGGTATAATGTTGTTAGCTTCTCCTTAGTTTCTGAAACTAAATAAAACTGTTTTATTACATGTATGTCATATACTTAGAAGTTTTAAGTTAAAATTGTAACGCATTTTTGCTTTCGACTGCAATATTAAATAAAACATCTCAAGCGTGCAAACGTTTTCATAAATAAATTAATCTTCGCCACCATATTTAATACTTCTGCCTTAAATATGTATCCTTTCATTCATTATAAATTTAATAAAATGGCATTTTGGCCACTGAATATTGCTCCGACTTTTCTTTACAAAAAGTAAACAAGGTCGCGGTCCGAGAGGTCGTAGACACACTTGAGGAAAAGGTACTTGAACATACGCACCGGGTCCTCGGCCTGACGACCATTGTCGACGCTGTAGTTGTCCTTGACCAGACTGAAGACGAAAGAGAAGTCTATGTGCTCCTTGAGTATCCGCAACTTGTGGTGCATCTGTTAAATCGGGGTAATAATATTTTACGAACAGTCGTCTGAGAATCGTTTTTTTTCAACTAAGGTGTCGCTTGGGTGGAAATGACGCGATTATGGGCCATTTTGGTAAGTTATTGATTATTAAACACTTATAAATTTTACGATTTTCCAGCGTTGCCAACTCACTGAAAAGGCGTCGCCGTTACGGTGCAATCGCGTCGCCGTTACGGTGCAATCGCGTCGCCGTTACGGTGTAATCGCGTTGCCGTTACGGTGTAATCGCGTTGCCGTTACGGTGTAACGGCAAAACTTTTTGGCCGAAAAGCCGCCGACGGTGTTGTAAAAGGGCGAAAGGCTACCCTTTTTCCGCTCTATTTACCCCTGTTGCCAAGTGTTAAATTTCGGCAATAATATTTTACAATTCAACGTGGGCACACGGTGCCTGGTCTGTCCAAATCGTGGAAGAAACGAATATTTTTACCCGATTAAATTGACGTGCATCGTGCGCTTTGCAGGGGCGGCCCCTGCAAGCCAAACGTGCTTCGGTGGAACCAATTCATTGTCGAGATTTTCATTGATTTGCTTGCATATCTCAAGTATTTTGACGAATTTTGGAAACCAAAAGCCACCGACTATACACTATCTACTAAATACAACATGAATCATCACCTCATCATGGCGACAATAGGGCTGACGCTCGCCGCCAACGCGCAAGCACAAGACCACTACAACCGCGGGATAGGCCTCTACCCCGGGAACAAGGCGGAATATACCGCGCCGAGGCTCGTCGGCGACAACGAATATCGCGACTTGGCCCTGAACAGGATGGCCAACGCGTCGTCGAGCATCGACTGCAACCTCACGGCCCAACTCGCCACCGACGGCCTGTTGACCAAGGGCGAGCCCAAGACGCTCACGGTATCGACCAACAAGGGCGTGGACACCTCACGCGACAGGTTGAAGGCCATCGACGGCAACAGCGTGTCGCCCTATTATGTCTATGGGCCTGACGGCTGGATGCAATGCCTCTGGCAAGGCATGACCGTGCATGCCGACACGCTCCGCCTCTGTTTTGAGACGGCTTACGACGCAAAACTGCCAGCAGGATGGAGCATCACCGTCGAGGGCACCACCGACGGGCAGACGTGGGCAGACGTGGGCAACGTGAAGCGCGACGGACTGCCCGGCTACAAGACACGGCAGACCGTCTCCACCGACCCTAACAAGCAGACCGGACTGACCAACCTGCCTCTGCGACGCGGCACCGTAGCCATACCGCTCAACCGCAAGGGCGCGGACTGGCGCGGACTGAGGCTGCGCTTCGCCATGCCTTCGGCCGCATGGTGGCGGATTTACGAGATAGACGATGGCCCGGCAAGCGACATGCCCAAGGAGTTCAACCTGGGCGTGTCGCCTTGGCGGCAGCGCAACATGAGCTGGTTGCCGTCGGAGCATTTCTTCAGCGCGTGGGTGGCAAGCCCTGACGAGGCCAGCCAGCCACAATGGCTGAAGGTTGACCTCGGCGCGGAAGCCGACATCGACCGCTTGCGCATACACTGGGTCTACGCGGCCAAGGCGGGCCTGGCGCAAGTGTCGGACGACGGGGCCAACTGGCGCGACGTGGCCAAGCTCTCGCCCGCCAAGGACGGCGGCGTGGCCTCAGTGCCCATGAAGGCGCGAGGCCGCTACGTCAGGCTGTGGCTCACCGCGCCACAAGGCGGCACCTACGGCGTGGCCGAACTGGAAGTGCTCGGGCGCGGCGGCCTGGTGGCAACGCCAAGCAACAGCCTCGACCTGGGCAAGGGCAAGCTGTCGATAAACAACTGGCAACTTCGGCGCGACAACGACAAGGCGACGAGGCTCATAAAAGGCGCGGCGCCATGGATAGAGGCCACCGTGCCAGGAACGGCCCTGACGAGCTATATCAACATTGGCGCGGTGCCGGAAACGACAGTCGCCAACGACATGAGGCAGGTGTCGGAATCGTTTTTCAACTCCGACTTCACCTACAAGGCCGACATCCTGGTGCGCGACTGGGCGATAAGCAACGGCGACGCCACGTTTGACGCCACGAAGTCGCACAGGTACCTGTGTTTCGACGGCATCGACTGGCGCGCCACCGTGGAGCTGAACGGCAAGCGCGTGGGCAGGATTGACGGCGCGTTCACCCGCGCGCGCTTCGACATCTCAAGCCTCTTGAAGCAGGGGCGCAACGAGCTTGTGGTGCACGTGGCGAAGAACGCCCACCCTGGCCCGGTGAAGACGAAGAACGCGCGCTCGACCGACTTGAACGGCGGCGCCCTCGCAGCCGACAACCCCACGTTCACGCCCACGATAGGATGGGACTGGATAACCTCCACGCCTGGACGCTGCATGGGGATATGGAACGACGTGTACATCACGCAAGACGATGGCCTCTGCCTCGCCGACCCTCTCGTGACCACTGAACTGGCCGAAGCCGACACCCTCGCCACGCTGACGCCTACCGTGAAGGTGGTCTCCACGCGCGAAGAGCCCGCCAAGGTGACGCTCAACGGATGGATTGGCACATTGCGCTTCGCCAAGGACATCACGGTGCAGGCCGGCGAGAGCCGCGACGTGAGCTTCGCACCATCGGAATATCGCCAGCTCGCGCGCCGGCAGATGAAGCTGTGGTGGCCCAACGGCTACGGCACGCCTTACCTTTACGACGCGGGCTTCTCGCTGACGAGCGGCGCCGACACGCTCTGCACGCTCCGCTACAAGGCCGGACTGCGGCAGGTGAGCACCGCCCTCGAGCCTTCGCCCGACGGCAAGGGCAAGCGGTTGCAGATATTCGTCAATGGCAAGCGACTGGACCCATTGGGAGGCAACTGGGGATTCTCAGAGACCAACCTGCGCTACCGTGGACGCGAATACGACGCCACCGTGCGCTATCATCGCGACATGAACTTCAACATCATACGCAACTGGGTGGGACAGATTGGCGACGAGGAGTTTTATGACGCGTGCGACAAATACGGCATCATGGTATGGCAAGACTTCTGGCTCGCCAACCCGTGGGACGGACCCGACCCCGACGACGAGACGATGTTCATGCAAAACGCGCGCGACCTCATCAGCCTCATCAGGAGGCACCCGTCGGTCGCCCTCTACTGCGGGCGCAACGAGGGATTCCCGCCTGCCACGCTGCAGGACGCGCTGCAAGGCTCCATCAAGGCCCTTCACCCACAGCTATCATACATAGGCTCGTCTGCCGACGACGTGGTGACCGGACACGGCCCATACGGCATCAAGCCCACGGAGTTTTATTTCAAGCACCTCTCTCATAAGTTGCACTCCGAGGAAGGCATGCCCAACATCCCGACATGGGAGAGCCTGAGGCGATTCCTGAGACCGAAGGACGTGTCGTTCGGCGACGACACGTGGGGGCAACACGACTTCTGCATGGAGGGCGCGCCACGCGGCATGGAGTTCATCGGCATCATGGAGCGGCACTTCGGCAAGCCGGCCTCGCCACGGCAGTTCACCCAGTGGGCGCAATGGCTCAACTATGACGGCCACCGCGCCATGTTCGAGAGCCGGCAGACCGACCGGCAAGGCCTGTTGATGTGGATGAGCCATCCGTGCTGGCCGAGCATGGTGTGGCAGACCTACGACTATTACCTTGAGCCCACGGCGGCTTATTTCGGCGTGAAGAAGGCGTGCGAGCCGTTGCACATACAATGGAACCCGGCTGAGCGCGAAGTGGAGGTGGTGAATGTCAGTCGCGACTTGGACAAGCCCCTCATGGCAGAGATGCGGATAATGGACGCCAAGGGCGACACCCTGACGGAAAAGACCGTGGAGACACGTCCAGAACGCGACACGACCGTGGCCGCTATCACCGACATCGCGGCTCCCGACGAGGACGTATGGTTCATAAGGCTGCGCCTCATGGACGGCCAGACAGTGGTATCAGACAACTTCTACGTGGAAGGCCGCGAAGCCGACAACCTGCAATCGCTGGCCAAGACCCTGGGCAAGCCAAAGCTCAGCGTGGCACGACACTTCGAGAAGCAAGGCGGCGAATGGACCGGCCAAGTCGAAGTCAGCAACACGGGCGACACCCCTGCCCTGCTCGTCAGGCTCAACCTCGTGGGCGGCGACGGCGAGCAGATATTGCCGGCACTCTATTCCGACAACTATTTCGCGCTCATGCCGGGCGAGAAAAAGACCGTGGAAGTGAGGTTCAGCGACGCCGACAGCCGTGGAACCAGGCCCGACATTGTTTGCCAGCCCTTCACGCTCGGCGAATGATGCCACGCCTATCTACACAATTAAACATTTCTTAGCGTAAGAATATCCATCCGTTATCGTTTTTTTCATTACCTTTGCAAAGGAATAACGACAAGCCAAAAACTTCTTGAAACATATCAAGATTGTTCTGTTCGAAAACCAACATATACGTATTGGATATTCTTATATTATGCTTAAAACTATAACTGTCAAAAAACTCTTCTCCGCGGTCCTTCTCGCGGGAATGTCTCTCGGCGCGCAAGCCGGTACCTACACCCAATATGTCAATACCGCTATCGGCACGGGTGGCCATGGCCACGTGTTCTACGGCGCCAACGTGCCTTTCGGCCTCGTGCAGCTCGGCCCCACCATGGTGACACGTGGTTGGGACTGGTGCTCCGGCTACCACATCAGCGACGACATCATCATCGGCTTCGGCCATACCCACCTCAGCGGCACGGGCATCGGCGACCTCGGCGACGTGGCGTTGCTCCCAGTTGTGAGCGACAACGAGAGGCAGACCACCATAGACCGCGGCACGGAGAAATGCGTGCCGGGCTTCTACACCGTGGTCACGGGCGACGGCGTGAAGGTGGAACTCACGGCCACGTCGCACGCGGGCCTTCACCGCTACATCTTCCCCAATGGCCGCACGCCACAGCTCAGGCTCGACCTCAAACAGGGCATTGGCTGGGACAAGATGTACGACAGCCACTTCACGCAGCTCTCGCCCACTGTCATCACCGGCTACCGCTATTCGTCGGGATGGGCAAAGGATCAGCGCGTCTACTTCTACGCTGAGTTCAACCGCCCGGTGTCAATGACCCGCCAGGAAGGCGACTCAGTGGCTTACATGCGCGCCACCGACAACAACGGCGAGGCCATAATGGCACGCGTGGGCATATCAGCCACGTCTATCGACGAGGCGCGCGCCAACCTCAACAAGGAACTCTTGTCGTGGAACCTCGAGCAGGTCAGGGAGCAGGCCGACAAGCAGTGGGACAAGGAACTGGGCCGCGTGCGCATAGAGACAACCAACGCCGACAACCGCGCCATCTTCTACACCGCCCTCTACCACACCATGACGGCACCATCGGAGATTAGCGACGACGACACCACCCTCGGCAAGCGATACACCACGTTCTCGCTCTGGGACACCTACCGCGCACAGATGCCGCTCATGACGCTTATCCACCGCGACCGCTGCGCCGACATCGGCAGCACCTTCATGAGCATCTTCGCCAAGCAGGGCAAGCTGCCGGTATGGCACTTGTGGAACAACGAGACCGACTGCATGGTGGGCAACCCCGGCGTGCCCGTCATGGCCGACCTCGTGCTCAAGGGGCTCTACACCAACAAGGAAGAGGCTTTCAACGCCATGAAGACCTCGCAACTGCTCGACGAGCGCGGCTTGAAGCAGCTGCGCGAATATGGCTACATCCCATTCGACAAGGACACGACCAACGAGACCGTGGCCAAGGGGCTGGAATACGCGCTTGCCGACTGGAGCACGGCGCAGGTGGCCAAGATGCTCGGCAAGACCGACGACTACAACTATTTCATCAACCGAAGCAAGAGCTACTCTAAATATTTCGACAAGAGGGTCAACTTCATGCGTGGCGTGGACAGCAAGGGCCACTTCCGCGACAATTTCAACCCATTCCATTCCGTGCATCGTTTCGACGACTTCACCGAGGGCAACGCTTGGCAATACACGTGGCTCGTGCCTCACGATGTTCACGGACTCGTGAGCCTCTTTGGCAGCGAGAAGCGTTTCTCGAAGAAGCTCGATTCGCTGTTCGTGGTGCACGGCGACCTTGGCGAGAACGCCTCGCCTGACATAAGCGGACTCATCGGCGAGTATGCGCACGGCAACGAGCCAAGCCACCACGTCATCTACATGTACAACTACGTGGGCCAGCCCTACAAGGCCGCGCCTCTGCTGCGCCAAGTGTTCCGCGAGATGTACAACAACGCGCCCGACGGACTCAGCGGCAACGAGGACGTGGGCCAGATGTCGGCATGGTATGTCATCTCGGCTTGCGGACTCTACCAGGTTGAGCCAGCCGGCGGCAAGTTTATCATCGGCTCTCCGCTCTTCCAAAAGGCAGAGCTGAACGTGGGCGACGGCAAGACGTTCACGGTGCTCGCCAAGAACAACAGCGACAAGAACATCTACGTGCAGCGTGCCACGCTCAACGGCAAGCCATACGCAAAGAGCTACATCTCCTACGATGAGATCATCAATGGCGGCACGCTCGAGCTCGTGATGGGTCCCAAGCCTTCAAAGTGGGGCACGGCAAAAGCTGACCGTCCTTGAGCTCCACACATTTCACACAGATTAAATTCCTCAAGAAAGCATATAATGCGACATTCCTTCCTCAAGAGCCAATAACAAGACCATTATTTTAATGAAGAAATATTTATCAGTAGTATTCGCGTCCCTTTTAGCGCTGCCGGCATTGTCGGTTGAGAACCCTGTGGACTATGTCAATCCGCTGGTAGGCTCACAGTCGTCGTATGCCCTTTCCACGGGCAACACCTATCCTGTTGTGGCAATGCCCTGGGGCATGAACTTCTGGACGCCACAGACAGGCAAGATGGGCGACGGATGGGTCTACACCTACGATGCCCACAAGATACGCGGCCTGAAACAGACCCACCAGCCCAGTCCGTGGATCAACGACTACGGACAGTTCTCGCTCATGGCCACCGTGGGCAAGCCCGTCTTCGACGAGACGGCGCGCGCCTCATGGTTCTCGCACATGGGCGAGACCGTTACACCTTATTATTATAAGGTATATCTCGCCGACTACGACATCAAGGCCGAGATGGCACCCACGGAGCGTGCCTGCCTCTTCAGCTTCACCATGCCTGCCACCGACAGCGCCAACATCGTGGTAGACGCCTACGACAAGGGCTCGGCTATAAAGGTAGACGTGGCGCGCCAATGCGTCACGGGCTACAGCGTGCGCAACAGCGGCGGCGTGCCAAAGAACTTCCGCGACTATTTCGTGGTGAAGTTTGACCGGCCTTTCACCGTCAGCTACGAGAACCCAGTGGAGCACGGCGGCGCCATAGTGACGTTCCGTTGCAACCGTGGCGACAAGGTCACGGCACGCGTGGCCTCGTCGTTCATCAGCGAGAAGCAGGCATGGCAAAACCTCAAGGAGGTGGAAGGCAAGAGCCTCGACGAGGTGAAGGCCGAGGGCAAGAAACGCTGGAACGAGGTACTCGGGCGCTTGGAGGTAAACGACGACAACACGGACCACATGCGTACGTTCTATTCGTGCCTGTACCGCTCCACGCTCTTCCCACGCAAGTTTTATGAGCTGACCGCCGAGGGCGACACCGTGCACTACAGCCCCTACAACGGTAAGGTGCTGCCAGGCACCATGTTCACCGACACAGGCTTCTGGGACACCTTCCGAAGCCTGTTCCCGCTGGTCAACCTCGTGTATCCTTCCATGGCGACGGAGATGCAGCAAGGTCTCGTCAACGCATACAAGGAGAGCGGCTTCCTGCCAGAATGGGCAAGTCCGGGACATCGCGACTGCATGGTCGGCAACAACTCGGCGAGCATCGTTGCCGACGCGTGGGTCAAAGGCATACGCGGCTACGACATCGAGACCCTGTGGCAAGCTGTGCTCCACGGAGCGCACGCCAGCCACCCTACAGTGGGCTCCACGGGAAGGAAAGGATGGGAATACTACGACAAGCTCGGCTACGTACCGTGCGACGTGGGCATAAACGAGAGTGCCGCGCGCACGCTGGAATATGCCTACGACGACTGGTGCATCTACCAGCTCGGCAAGGCATTGGGCAAGAAGGGAAAGGTGATTAAGCCTTACCTTAAGCGCAGCTTCAACTACCGCAACCTCTTCTCCAAGGAATACAACCTCATGCGTGGCCGAAAGAAGGATGGCTCATGGGAGACACCGTTCAACCCGTTCAAGTGGGGCGGCGTGTTCACCGAGGGCAACGCCTGGCACTACACGTGGTCGGTGTTCCAGCGGCCTGAAGACCTCATCCGGCTCATGGGCGGCGAAAGCAAGTTCAACGCCATGATGGACTCAGTGTTCAACCTCCCCCCTGTCTTCGACGACAGCTACTACGGGCAGGTGATTCACGAAATACGCGAGATGCAGGTCATGGACATGGGCAACTACGCCCACGGCAACCAGCCCATACAGCACATGATATACCTCTACGACTGGAGCAACCAGCCACGCAAGGCGCAATACTGGGTGCGCGAGGTGATGAACCGCCTCTACAAGGCCACGCCCGACGGCTATTGCGGCGACGAGGACAACGGACAGACCTCGGCGTGGTACGTCTTCTCCGCCATGGGCTTCTACCCTGTATGCCCGGGCAGCACCGACTACGCCATCGGCACGCCTTATTTCAAGCAGGTGAAGCTGCACCTGGAGAACGGCAAGACGACTGTCATCAACTGCGACGCGCCGGCCAAGCGCTTCATCCAGGCAAAGGCCGTGGACGGGCAGAAGCTCACGACCAACTTCCTGAGCCATGGCATGTTGACCAATGGCAGCCGCATCGATTTCACGATGGAATGATAAATAACAAATAACCCAACAAACACGGAAAACCAAAAAGAATTATGAGAAAAACATTTTTAGTGTCACTTTTCCTGACGTGCCTCACGGCAGTGGGCGCGACAGAGAAAGCAGACTTTGCCAAGGTGGTACCCGCACCCGACAAGATTAGCTATAACGCCAAGGGCGGCGACTTCACGCTGTCGGCCTCCACGGTCATCAACTACACCGCGGGCAATGCCGACATGGAGCGCAACGCCACGTTCCTCGCGCAATACGTGAAAGACATGACCAAGCTCGAGCTTGGCAAGCAAGCCGCCAAGGGCAAGGCGAAGACCGGCATCAGCCTCGTGCTCAACGCCAAGGCCAAGTTGGCTCCTGAGGCCTACGAGATAGTTGTCGACAAGCGTGGGGTCACCGTCATGGGCGCTACGGCCGCAGGCGTGTTCTACGGCGTGCAAGCCATCCGCAAGTCGCTGCCCGTGCTCCAGAGCGCCGAGAGCGTCGAGCTGCCCGCCGCCAAGGTGGAGGCGTCTCCCCGCTTCGCCTACCGCGGCATGATGCTCGACTGCGCGCGCCACTTCTTCCCAGCCAAGTTCGTGAAGGAGTACATCGACCTTATCGCCTTGCACAACATGAACCGCCTGCATTGGCACATCTCCGACGACCAAGGCTGGCGCTTCAGCGTGCCTGGCTACCCACGCCTCGCCGAAGTTGGCTCAAAGCGCGCACAGACCGTGACAGGCCACAACAGCGAGCTTGAGGACGGCGTGCCTTACGGTGGATACTACACCGACGACGAGATTCGCGACATCGTGAAATATGCCGCCGAGAGATACGTCACCATCGTGCCAGAGGTCGACATGCCCGGCCACATGATGGCGGCCCTTGCCGCTTACCCTGAGCTGGGTTGCACGGGCGGCCCTTACAAGACCGGCGAATTCTGGGGCGTATACAGAGACATCCTCTGCGCCGGCAACGAGAAGGTCTACACCTTCATCGAGAAGACCCTCGACCACATCTGCGACCTCTTCCCCGGACAATACATCCACATCGGCGGCGACGAGAGCCCTCGCGTGCGTTGGGAGAATTGCCCCAAGTGCCAGGCCATGATAGCAAAGCAAGGCCTGACCGACAGCAAAGGCATATCAAAGGAAGCGCGCTTGCAGGGTTACTTCGCCAAGCGAGTGCAGAAATACCTTGAGGCGAAAGGCCGCAAGATCATTGGATGGGACGAGCTGTTGGGCTGCGACGTCGACACCACTGCCACAATCATGTCGTGGCGCGGTGCCGAGCCTGGAGCACAAGGAGCGAAGCTTGGCCACGATGTCATCATGTCGCCCAACAACGCCCTCTACTTCGACCACTACCAGTCAAAGGACACTGGCTCTGAGCCTCCAGCGATTGGCGGATTCTCCGACGTCGCCAACGTCTACAACCTCGAGCCTGTGCCAGCAGAGTTGGCTCCATCGGTGAAGGCACACATCAAGGGCGTGCAGGCAAACGTGTGGACAGAGTACATACCCTATACCAACCAAGTGGAATACATGGTGCTGCCGCGCATGGCCGCCCTCTCGGAAGTGCAGTGGTTGCAGCCAAGCGAAAAGAACTTCGAGGCGTTCAAGAAGCGTGTCGACAGCCTGCGCCACATCTATGAGCTGTACGGCTACAACTACGCTCATCACCTCTGGCCAAGCGAGTTCAGAAAAGTGGCAAAGTCATACTGATAAGTAGAAATGCACACCCAAAGATTCTTCATAACGGCAGCCGCGCTGACTGCCGTTTTTTTCACTTACGCGCGTCAGAAGGCCACCCTGCCCTATCGTGACGCCAAACTGCCCGTGGAACAACGCGTGAAAGACTTGCTGGGCAGGATGACACTTCAGGAGAAGATAGGGCAGCTGCGTTGCACGCTCGCCTGGGGCTATTACGACGTGATTGGCAGGAAGAAGGTCGTGCCGTCCGAGGCTTTCAAGAAAGACATTGCCGACGGCAACATCGGCATGCTCTGGGCTACCTACCGTGCCGACCCCTGGACGAGGAAGACCCTCGACAACGGCCTCAACCCTCGCCTCGCCGCGCTCTGCGGCAACGCGTTGCAGAAATACGTCATCGAGAACACTCGCCTCGGCATTCCGCTCTTCCTTGCCGAGGAAGCGCCACACGGCCACATGGCGATAGGCACCACTGTCTTCCCGACAGGTCTCGGCCTTGCCGCCACCTTCGACCGTGACGTGGCACGCGAGATGGGCGGCGTGATAGCACGCGAGGTCAGGCTTCAGGGCGCGCACATCAGCTACGGCCCCGTGATTGACCTCTGCCGTGAGCCACGCTGGAGCCGCGTGGAAGAGAACATGGGCGAGGACCCCGAATTGGCGGGCGACATGGCGGCGGCAGAGATAGAAGGCCTCGGCGGAGGCGACGTGTCAAAGCCTTATGCCACAATCCCGACGCTGAAGCACTTTATCGGCTACGGCACGACGGAAGGCGGCCACAACGGCGCGCCTACTTATCTCGGAAAGCGTGAGATAAGACAGTTTTTCCTGCAACCTTTCCGCAAGGCCATCAACGCCGGGGCTTTATCGGTTATGACGAGCTACAACAGTCTCGACGGCGTTCCGTCCACGATGGACGATTATTACCTGAAAAGCATACTGAGAAACGAATGGGGCTTCAAGGGCTTCACCGTGTCTGACCTTTACAGCGTGGACGGCATCTTGACGACCCACCACGTGGCACGCGACCTCACCGAGGCAGGCGCCTACACGCTCAACGCCGGTGTCGACGTTGACCTCGGCGGACGGGCTTACGCCGAACTGGGCGAGGCCGTGAAGCGCGGCATATCCACTGAGGCGGCCATCGACTCGGCTTGCGCCAACGTGCTGCGCCTGAAGTTCAAGATGGGTCTCTTCGAGAACCCATACGTTGACCCCGACAAGGCGGCAAAGGGCGTGCGCACGAGCGAGAACGTGGAAGTGGCGCGCCAGGTGGCAAGGAAGACCATCACGCTTCTGAAGAACAATGGCGTGTTGCCGATCAAGAAAGACGTGAAGGTGGCTCTCGTCGGGCCCAACGCCGACAACGTGTACAACATGCTTGGCGACTACACCGCGCCTCAAGAGCAAGGCAACGTGAAGACCGTGCTCGACGGCGTGAGGCAGCTGTTGCCTGAGGCCAACATAAAATACGTGAAGGGATGCGCCATTCGCGACACCGCCAACAACAACATAGCCGAGGCGGTGGAAGCGGCGCGCCAGGCCGACGTGGTGGTTGCCTGCGTGGGCGGCAGCAGCGCGCGCGACTTCAAGACGAGCTACAAGGAGACGGGTGCGGCTGAGGCCAACGCCAACTGCGTGAGCGACATGGAGTCGGGCGAAGGCTACGACCGTGCCACGCTGGGACTTCTCGGCTTACAAGACCGTCTGCTGCGTGAGCTGAAGAAGACCGGCAAGCCGCTCGTGGTGGTGTATATCGAAGGTCGCCCATTGCTGAAAAACTGGGCGGCGGAGAACGCCGACGCCCTCCTCACGGCATATTACCCCGGACAGGAAGGCGGAAGGGCCATTGCCGACGTGCTCTTTGGCGATTACAACCCAGCCGGGCGATTGCCTATCAGCGTGCCGCGTGGCGTGGGCCAGCTTCCTGTCTACTACAACAAGAAAGCCGAGCCGCAAAACTACGTGGAGATGTCTGCCAAGCCCCTTTACGCCTTCGGCTACGGTTTGAGCTACACCACGTTCAAATACTCCAACCTCAGCGTCGCGCGGAAAGACGATAGCCATTTCGAGGTGTCGTTCGACGTGACCAACACCGGCAGCCGCGACGGCGAGGAGGTGCCGCAACTCTACATCCACGACGAGGTTGCTTCGATGGCACAACCCGTGATGCAGCTGCGCGCCTTCGACCGCAAGCTCATAAAAGCCGGCGAGACGCGGCGCTTCTCCTTCAACATCGGGCCAGAACAGCTCTTCATCGTGAACCGCGACATGAAAGAGGTGGTGGAACCCGGCGACTTCACCGTCATGGTGGGCTCATCAAGCGACAACATCCTCTTGAAGGACAAGATAACGGTGCGCTGAAAGCGACTCAGGCCGCAAGCATACAAAGCGGAATTAATCTTGTTATAATCTGAATTAATCATATTCTAACGACAATGGTGACTATTGACGGCAATGTTTCCGCTTTGCCGCCATTGTCATTAAAGAAAAACAAAGAAAAAGACATGAAGAGAGTAATGACCCTTGCCTTCTCGTGCTTGCTCTCCTTGACCATGTTCGCCCAACAGCGTGGCGACGTGATGGAGCAAAGCGACGGATATGTATGGCCGACAGACCAAAAGGTTCTCGACAAGCTCGGTAAATGGCAAGACCTGAAATTCGGTGTACTCTTCCACTGGGGACTCTATTCCGTTCCTGGAATGGTGGAGAGTTGGGCCATCTGCGACGAGGGATGGATAACCCGCGACACCACACAGACCTACCAGCAATACAAGGACTGGTACTGGGGGTTGGCAAAAAAGTTCAACCCGACCAAGTTTGACCCTACACAATGGGCACGCGTGACGAAGGACGCCGGAATGAAATACATGATTTTCACCACAAAGCATCATGACGGCTTCTGCATGTTCGACAGCAAATACGACGATTTCTCCATCGCCAACTACGCCTTCAAGCAAAACCCCAAGCGCGACGTGCTGAAATACGTGCTCCAGGCTTTCCGTGACCAGGGGTTCATGCTTGGCACTTATTTCTCCAAGCCCGACTGGCACTCACAGGACTATTGGTGGGACGTGTACCCGACGAAGCGAGGCCGCAACGTCAACTACGACATCAAGAAATGGCCTTGGCGCTGGAACCGCTACAAGCAGTTTGTCTACAACCAGATGTGCGAGATAACCGACCCGCGACGCTATGGCAACGTGGACATTCTCTGGCTCGACGGCGGCTGGGTGTGCAAGGAGAACAACCAGGACATCGACATGCCGCGCATAGCCGAGGGCGTGCGTCGCAACCAGCCCGGATTGCTCATCGTGGACCGCACCATCGGTGGCCCCTACGAGAACTACCAGACCCCCGAACAGACCATTCCCGCCAAGCAGCTAAGCCATCCTTGGGAGAGCTGCATCACGCTGACCAACGACTGGGGTTGGGTGCCACGCCCTACTTGGAAGAGTCCTGAGAAGGTCATCAGCACGCTCATGGAGGTCGTGGCGAAGGGCGGCAACATGGTGCTTGGCGTTGGCCCCACACCCGAAGGCCTCATACAGCAGGAGGCCGTGACGCGCCTGCAGGCCATAGGCAAGTGGATGCGCGCCAACGGCAAGGCCATCTATGGTACGGTGACGACGAAGAACTATCACAGTGGCGACGTGTGGTTCACGGCCTCGAAAGACGGGAAGACCATCTTCGCCCTCTACCCGTCAGGCGCCGGCAAGCACGCGCCGCAAGCCATCAAGTGGACAGGCAACCTGCCAAAGGGCAAGGTGGTTCTCGTGGCCAATGGCAGGAAGCTCAAGACATCGGTCAAAGGCGATGCCGTCACCGTGACGCTGCCAGCGGGCACGGTAAAGGCCGGCGAACCATTCGCACTGGAGATGCGAGTGCGCTAAATGGCTCCTTAACTTCTTAAACACGACTGATATATTATTAATCATGAAGAAAATATTGTCAACCATGCTTCTCGCCCTGGCGTGCTTCTCGCAACACGCCAAAGCGGGTGACTTGACACGATATGTCGACCCAATGATTGGCACGACAAACTTCTCGGTCTGCAACCCGGGAGCGGTTCTGCCTCACGGACTGATGACGGTGACCCCGTTCAACGTGATGGGCTCGGACCTCAACAAGTTTGACAAGGACAAGCGATGGTGGTCGGCAGCCTATGAATACAACAATGTCTACATGACCGGCTTCGCCCATGTCATGCTGAGCGGCGTGGGCTGCCCAGAGATGGGCACGCTACTCACCATGCCCACCACGGGCAAGCTCAACGTCGACTACCGCGACTACGGCTCCACCTACGACCAGGAGACGGCCCGCCCGGGTTATTATGGCGTCAGGCTGAAGAAATATGGCGTGAAGTGCGAGATGACGTCCACGCTTCGCTCCTCGCGAGAGAGATACACGTTCCCCAAGGGCGAGGGCCACATCCTCGTGAACATCGGCGACGGACTGACCAACGAGGTGGGCGGCAGCGTGAGACGCGTCAGCGACACCGAGATAGAAGGTTTCCGCCTGCTCGGCACCTTCTGCTACAATTCGCAGGCGGTGTTCCCGATGTACTTCGTGGTAAGGGTCAACAAGCGTCCCCAGTCGGCGGGCTTCTGGAAGCTGCAGCCCAAGATGGAGGGCGTGAAAGGCGAATGGGATCCCGACAACGGCAAATACAAGCTCTACAACAATTACGGGCGCGACCTTGCCGGCGACCACATAGGATGCTTCTTCAACTACGACTTTGCCGACACCTCCGAGGTGGAGGTCTCCGTGGGCGTGTCGTTCGTCTCAATCAAGAACGCGAGGGAGAACCTCGACGTGGAGCAACGCGGCAAGTCGTTCGACGACATGGCGCGCCTGGCCGACGAGGAATGGGAGAAGACCTTGGGCAAGATTACCGTCGAGGGCGGCACCGAGGCGCAGAAGCGCGTGTTCTACACCGCGCTCTACCACACCCAGCTCGAGCCTTGCGTCCTGCAAGACGTGAACGGCGAGTACCCCACGATGGAGAGCGACAGCATTGGCCACACCGATGGCACGCGCTACACCGTCTACTCGCTTTGGGACACTTACCGCAACCTGCACCAGCTCGAGACCCTGCTCTACCCCGACCGCCAGGTTGACATGGTGCGCACGATGATAGACATGTATCGCGAGTGGGGCTGGATGCCTCGCTGGGAGCTGTTCGGCCGCGAGACGTGGACCATGGAGGGCGACCCTGCCATACCCGTCATCACTGACACGTGGCTCAAGGGCTTGCGCGGCTTCGACATTAACACGGCTTATGAGGCCTTCCGCAAGTCGGCCACCACGCCGGGCAAGGACAACCTCATGCGCCGCGACATAGACCCTTACGCCAGCCGTGGGTACATACCGTTGGGGTGGTTCGCCCAAGACCAGTCGGGCGACAACTCCGTGTCCCACGCCCTGGAATACTATGTCGCCGACGCGTCGCTGGCACGCCTGGCCGAGAGCCTCGGCCACAAGCAAGACGCCAAGCTCTTCCGCGAGCGTAGCCTCGGCTACAAGCACTACTACGACAAGCAGACGGGCACGCTGCGCCCAAGGCAGAAAGACGGCTCATGGCTCACGCCATACGACCCGGGCGACGGTGCCAACTTCTCCAACGCGCCGGGATTCCATGAGGGCTCTTCGTGGAACTACACGTTCTACGTCCCCCACGACATCGCCGGACTCGCCAAGCTCATGGGCGGCGCCAAGCCGTTTGTCAACCGTCTGCAAAGCGTCTTCGACAAGGGACTCTACGACCCTGCCAACGAGCCCGACATAGCCTATCCTTACGTCTTCAGCCGCTTCAAGGGCGAGGAATGGCGCACACAGGAAGAGGTGCATAAGCTCATAGCCAAATACTACACCGACAAGCCCGACGGCATTCCCGGCAACGACGACACGGGCACGATGTCGGCATGGGTGGTCTTCTCCATGCTCGGCTTCTATCCCGACTGCCCCGGTGACCCAAGCTATACGCTCACCTCGCCGGTGTTCGACCGCGCCACGCTGCACCTCGACAAGCGCTACTATCCTGGCGGCGACCTCACCATCGTGGCCAATCGCCCCACCCCGTCGGCACACATCATAAGCACGATGACGCTCGGCGACAAAAAGCGGAACAGCTACCGCGTGTCGCACAAGGAGCTGGTCAACGGTGGCACGCTGACATTCAACTTGAAGTGAGCCAACCGGCATATAACATGAACTACCATTGAAAACTTTTTCAAACAAAATAAATTAGGGCTGACACTTCTCACGAGGTATCAGCCCTTTTGGTTATCTTTGTTTTGCGAAAAAATACATAACCATGAGCAAAGATAGTCATTTTACCGGACTGCAATGATAAAAGAACATTATTCGCAAAACGAAGTTTTTTATACGCGAAAACATATCACAAGCCTTTGACGAATTGCCTAAATTTGCAACCGAAAGAAACACATACCCTTATTAAACTAAAAACAATTATGACAAAAGCAATCCGGACAACCAGTTCAGGAGCCCTTGCATTCGGGCGCGTCCTGTCTCTATTCGTATTGATGCTAACATGTGTCATACAAGTGAATGCCCAAAAGACTGTTCCAGTGCGCGGAACGGTAGTGAGCGCCGACGACGGCGAGCCTCTCGTCGGTGTCAGTGTGCAGCAAGAAGGCTCCACCGTCGGTGCCGTGACTGACATAGACGGCAACTTCACGCTTCAGACCGCGATTCCAGCCAAGCTCAAGTTCAGTTATGTCGGTTTCCAGACCGCGACCGTAAAGGTGAGCGACACCTCGCCCGTGCGCCTGTCGCTGCAGATTGACGCCCACTCGCTCGACGAGGTGATGGTGGTAGGCTATGGCATACAGAAGAAGAAGCTCATCACCGGCGCCACTGTCCAGGTGAAAGGCGACGACATAGCCAAGTTGAACACCGTAAACGCTCTCGGCGCCCTCCAGAGCCAGACACCGGGAGTTGACATCATCTCAAGCTCAGGCATGCCAGGCGAGGGATTCAAGGTAACGATTCGCGGTCTTGGCACCACTGGCTCATCCTCCCCACTCTACATCATCGACGGCGTGACAGGAGGCGACATCAACGCCATCAACCCCGGCGACATCGAGTCGATAGACGTGCTGAAGGATGCCGCGTCGGCAGCCATCTACGGCAGCCGCGCCGCCAACGGCGTGATACTCGTGACCACGAAGCAGGGACGCATGGGCAAGACGCAAGTGAGCTACGACGGCTACGTGGGTTGGCAGAATGTCTACCGCCAACCCGACCTCCTCAATGCCCAAGAGTTTGCCACGATAATGACCGAGGCACGCTACATGGACGGACTGCCCGACTTCGACTACGCGTCGCTCGTGCCCGACTGGGACAAGATAAAGAGCGGAGAATGGAAGGGAACCAACTGGATGGACGAGGCACGCAACAAGAACGCCATCGTCACCAACCACAGCCTCAACATCATAGGCGGCAGCGACATGTCGACTTACTCCATTGGCCTGTCCTACACCAAGCAAGACGGCATCATAGGCAAGCCCGTGGCACCTAACTATGAACGCTACAACGCGCGTGTCAACTCCGACCACACGCTCATCAAGGCGGGCAAGCTCAACGTGCTGAAGCTCGGAGAGAACATCACCTACTCCTACATCGAGCGGAGCGGCATAAGCATTGGCGACATGTGGGGCAACGACGTGCGCAACCTGCTGCACTCCAGCCCGTTCCTGCCCAACCTCGATGAGAACGGCAACTACCACTACGCCATTCCATGGGAATCGAGAGAGGCCAACCCAATCGGACTTATGGACTACGGCAGCGGCCACAACAGATCGAAGGAACATTGGCTCATGGCCAACGTCTACGCACAGCTCGAACCGATAAAGGGCCTGCGCATCAAGACCAACTTCGGCTACCAGCTCAGCGCAAGCACGTCGCGCAGCTTCATACCGGTATATAAGCTCGCGAGCAACACCTTCACGACCGAGAATCTGGTAAGCCAAGGCTCAAGCACAGGCACGTCGCTGCTATGGGAGAACACCGTCAACTACAACACCAAGCTCGGCAAGCATTCCATCGACGCGCTCCTCGGACAGTCGATAGAGAAGAGCGGAATGGGCGAAAGCATCAACGGCAGCAACTACAACTCCATCTTCTCCGACTTCAAGCACGCCTACCTCGACAACACGCCTGTGGTAACCGGACGCACACAACTGTCAGGGGCGCCATGGGGCGACAGCAAGCTGGCCTCATTCTTCGGACGCGTCAACTACGACTACGATGGCAAATACATGGCATCGGCCGTACTCCGCGCCGACGGATCGTCCAACTTCGCAAGCGGCCACCGCTGGGGCTATTTCCCGTCGGTGTCGGCAGGATGGATAATCACCGAAGAGCCTTGGATGAAGAAGACAAGCCGCTGGATGGACTACCTCAAGCTGCGCGCCAGCTGGGGACAAAACGGCAACCAAGACATACCGGCATTCCAATATCTGTCCACCATCTCATTCTCGGGTTCCGACTATACGTTCGGGCCTGACAAGAGCGTGCTCGTGAAGGGCGCATATCCCGACATCCTCGCCAACGAAGACCTTACGTGGGAGACATCGGAGCAGCTTGACCTCGGCATCGACGCGCGTTTCCTTGACAACCGCCTCGGACTGACATTCGACTACTACGTCAAGACCACCAAGGACTGGCTCGTGGAGGCACCTATACTCGACAGCTACGGCACCGGCGCGCCATACATCAACGGCGGCGACGTGCGCAACAGCGGTTTCGAGCTGGCGCTCAGCTGGAACGATGAAAAGGGAGGGTTGCGCTACGGCGTGAACTGGAACATGGCATACAACAAGAACAAGGTGACGCGCATAGCCAACTCAGAAGGCATCATCCACGGGGCAAGCAACATCCTCAGCAACGGGACAACGGAAATCTACCGCGCGCAGGTGGGCTATCCCATCGGTTACTTCTACGGCTACAGCACGGCAGGAGTGTTCCAGACCGAGGAGGAGATTGCCGCCTACAAGGGAGCGAAGCTCGACGGCACGCGCCCAGGCGACGTAATATGGGTTGACCGCAACAACGATGGCGTAATCGACGAGCGCGACGAGGGCATGATAGGCAATCCACACCCCGACGTGACAATGGGTCTCGGCCTGAACGCCGCGTACAAGGGATTCGACATCAGCGCCACGTTGCATGGCGCGTTCGGACAGCAGATAATGAAGTCGTACCGCTCGTTCGTGGACTACGCACGACAGAACTACACGTCCGACATCTTCGGACGCTGGCATGGCCCAGGTACATCCAATCGCCTGCCGCGACTCACCACAGGGACATCGCCCAACTGGCAGTTCGTGTCTGACCTATACATGGAAAACGGAGACTACGTGCGCATGCAGAACCTTACCGTGGGCTACGACTTCAAGCAGCTCTTCAAGAACATGCCGCTGCAGCAGCTGCGCCTCTACTTCACGGCCGAGAACCTATTCACCATCACAGGCTACTCGGGAATGGACCCAGAGGTGGGCTATGGCGGATACGAATCGTGGGTGACGGGTGTCGACATAGGTTCATACCCAAGCGCACGCACCTACATCGTCGGCGTGAACATCAAGTTCTGACGCCGAAAACAAAAGACATCTTCAAGAAAACTTGAAAAGTAAACAAAGACAAGACGAATATGAAAAAGATATTTCTGTACGCTTTCTCTCTGTGCCTGCTCGTCACAAGTTGCGACAGCTTCCTCGACACTGAGAACTTGACAAAGAAAGACAGTTCCAACTTCCCTAAGACCGAGGCCGACATACAATCGGCTCTCACGTCCATCTACGATGAGCTGCGGCACGCCACCGACGGCGAGGAAGGCCAGCAGTTCTACATCAGCGCCGAGCTGCTCTCCGATGACCGCTTCGGCGGTGGCGGACCAGACGACCGCCGCGCCGCGGCGTTGGACCAACTGCTCAAGTCGGACGAAAACATGTTCGCCGACCCATGGCGACAAAACTACCGTGGCATCTACCGTGCCAACTTCCTGCTCGAGAAGCTCGATGGCATTGACGCCAGCGAAACGGCCAAGAAGCAAGCTCGCGGCGAGGCTTGTTTCATGCGCGCCTACTTCTACTTCCAGCTGTGCCAGATGTTCGGCACCGTGCCACTGTCAGTGACGACAAAGGCCGAGAACCTGCCACGCGCCTCGAAGGAGGAACTCTACGCGCAGATTGCCACAGACCTGAAGACAGCCATAGAATGCTTGCCTGCCACACCTTACAGCACGTCGGACGCCTCACAGCTCGGGCGCGCCAACCACTGGGCAGCAGAGGGAATGCTCGCTCGCGTCTTCCTCTTCTACACTGGCTACTACAACGAGGAGGCTCTGCCATTGACAGACGGCACGCTGACACGCGACGACGTGATAAGATACGTTGACGACTGTGTGGCCAACAGCGGCTACGCATTAGTAGACGACTTCCGAAGCCTGTGGCCATACGCCAACGAATACACCGGCAAGGACTACGACTACGTGAAAGGCAACAACCTGCACTGGATTGGAGAATCGGGGGCAAACACAGAGAGCATGTTCACCATCAGGTACTCCGCGCAGGCATCTTGGAACGATGGTTCGGCCTACCGCAACAACCGCGTATGCCTGTACATGACACCACGCGAGGGAGCCGACATGATGACAAACTTCCCCTACGGACTCGGATGGGGATGGGGCACTGTAAACTCCAAGACCTACACCGATTGGCCATCGGGCGACTTGAGACGCGACGCTTCAATAATGAACGTGGACAAGGAAATGCCAAACTATACGTGGGGCAACGACAAGCAGATGAACGAGACTGGCTACTGGTCGAAGAAATACGCGGCCTTCAACTGCATCGACGACGACGGCAGCAGCGTCAACTTCTACCGCAAGATATACTCCACGCTCGACCCCGACTACCAGCTCAACAACATACAGGACATCTACGTGCTGCGCTTCGCCGACGTGCTTCTCATGCAGGCCGAGCTGAAGCACGACGCCGCGCCGATGAACCGTGTGCGCCACCGTGCCGGACTGCCCAACGTGGCCTACTCCGACGAGAACCTGCGCAACGAGCGACATTGGGAGTTGGCCTTCGAAGGACTGCGCTACTACGACCTGCTGCGCTGGCACATCGCGGGCGACGTGCTGCAAAACAACCAGAACAACGTGCGCGTGAAAGACAACCTCGTTGACGAGCCAATGGACTTCTCTGGCATAAAGGCACGCATAGAGGCTACGCAAGGCCTGCTGCCATTGCCAAAGACCCAGATAGACCTCTCCAACGGCATGCTCAAGCAGAACCCAGGATGGGGCAATGAGAGCCTGAAACAATAATAATAGAACCAAACGACGAATATCATGAAAAAAACATTTATATTTGCAATAGTTTTGGCAGGGCTCACCTTGTGCGGCTGCGAGCCTGTCATCGACGACCAGGCCATGGGCGACGTGCTGACAGCCGAGCAGCTCGACATCGACGTGACCAATATTACCGAGGGAAGCAACGCCATAGTGCTGAAAAACAACACGCCACGGACAGGAGCCTACTGGGACACGGGCATAGGCGTATCCACACGGCAGTGCGACACCATCGTCATGCCCTATGTCGGCGACATTGAGATTAAGTTTACCGGAATATGCGACGGCGGACAGGTCACGACCTCTCGCAATGTTCACATCACGCGCATTGACCACCCGATACAGAAGGAGTGGACACTCTTCGCCGGAAGCGGCACGGAGGGTAAGACATGGACATGGGACATCGACGGCACAGGAGGAGCCGTGTATGGCACCGCCGGATGGCTCACCCAGGACGCCCCTGCATGGGACGTGAAACCACTCGACCAACTTGAAGATCGCGACTGTTCACTCGTGTTCGACCTCAACGGCGGAGCCAACGTGTCGAAAGTCGACGCCAACGGCAAGGTGATAGAGAAAGGCACGTTCTCGTTCGACATGAGCGCAACAAAGAAGAACCCTGACAATGGCGCGCAATGGTCTATAGGGCAACTGAAGCTCAACGGCGTGAGCATGTTGTCGGGCCACGCCTTTTACGACGCGTCTAACGTGGTGACGACATTCGAAATCCTCAAGCTGAGCGACAACGAGCTTGTGCTGTGCTACAATCCACAAGACGCCGACGCATGGACAGACGCCACGTTCTGGATGCTGCGCAAGAAGTAAGACCCGCCAAGGACAATATAAAATGAAAATCGGAATTGACATGGGCGGCACCAACCTGCGTGCCGCCCTCGTGGACAAGCATGGGATTGTCAGGATGGAACAAGTGGCATCGCCTGCGCATGGAACAGAGCAAGAAGCCATCGACGTGCTATGCAAGCTTGTCGAGCGGTTGTTGTCCGACGGCATCGACGGCATCGGTGCAGGCATACCATCGGTAATCGACCGCGACAACGGCATCGTCTACAATGCCGCCAACATTCCATCGTGGAAAGAGGTGCACCTGAAAGACATCTTGCATAAGAGATTCGGGATGAAGATAGCCATTGAAAATGACTCCAACTGCTTCACGCTCGGCGTAGCGCGCTATGGCGACGGACAACGCTTCGGCAACTTCGTGGGAACGACACTCGGCACCGGGCTTGGCGGAGGCATAATAATCAACCATCAGCTATACGGTGGGGTGAATGGCGGCGCGGGGGAGATAGGTTCACTGCCCTATCTCGACAGCGACATTGAGCATTACTGCTCGAGCATGTTCTTCGAGCGTGTATGCCACACCACGGCCGAACGGCTTTACAACCGCGCCGTAGGCGGTGATGCCGAAGCCATGGAACACTGGAAAGAGTTCGGCCGCCACATGGGCAACATGGTGAAGGCAGTGATGTTCGCCTACGACCCCGAAGCCATAATAATCGGCGGCGGCATATCGCGAGCCTTTGCGCTCTTCGCGCCTTCCATGCGCGCCACCGTGGCGACGTTTCCCTATCCCAAATCGGTGGAACGGTTACACATCCTGCCTTCGACATTGAAGGACGCCGCATTGCTCGGAGCGGCAAGCCTCGTGTAGCGCAATGACACATGCAATCAATAATAACCCTAAACGCTTAAAACATAATGAACCCAAAGCAACTATATTGTGGCTTCATGCTCGCCACCGCATTGGCCGCGCTTGGCGGCAACGCACAGGCACGCACCATAGAGCTCAACAGCGGTTGGACGCTGCAGGGACGCTATAAAGCCACCGTGCCTTCAACCGTCATGGGCGTGCTGACGGCAAACGGAGAATATGCCGGAATACTCAACGGAACCGCATATAAGGACATTGACCGTTCACGCTTTGACAAGCCGTGGACCTATTCCACAAAGTTCCATCTCTGCGACAACGACCTTAAAGGCCACGTATTCCTGCAACTCGACGGCATCAGCTATCGCGCCAACATACGACTCAACGGCAACCTCATAGCCGACACGGCAAGCATATATGGCACTTACCGCCGCCATCGTATCGACATGACACGACTTGCCAAGGCTGACAACACGCTCGACATTGAGCTTTTCAAGGCTAAGGCGGGCGAGCCTAACGCCGGTTACGTGGATTGGAACCCGCGTCCGGCCGACGAAAGCATGGGCATCATCCGCCCGGTAAGCATCGTCACGTGTGGCGACGTGGCACTGACAAGCCCTGCAGTGACAAGCGAGGTGAACACCGCCACACTCGACGAGGCATGGCTGACACTGTCGGCACAGGTGGAGAACATTGCCGACCATGCCGTCAGCGGCGAACTGCGCGGCATGATCGACGGCAAGGTGTTCGCATGGCCAGTGACACTGCGCGCCGGTGAACGACGGCTGCTGCGCTTATCGCCCGACGACATAGACCTGCTACACGTCAAGAACCCACGGCTGTGGTGGTGCCGAGGCATGGGCAAGGCCGAACTTTACGACATGCGACTCTCATTCGTGGCAGACGGCAAGACGCAAGACGCTACATCGCTGCGCTTCGGCATTCGCCAAGTGGGCGAATACTTCACCGAGCGTGGCGACCGAGGCTTCACGCTCAACGGCAAACGAGTGCTCGTTAGGGGAGGCGGATGGACCGACGACATCTTCATGCGCGACACGCCGGAGAGCAACGCCGAACAACTGTACAAGGTGTGCGACATGAACCTCAACGCCGTGCGCATGGAGAATATCTGGGGCAAATCGCAAGACATCTTCGACCGCTGCGACTCTCTCGGCATCATGCTCCTGCCAGGATGGACTTGCCACTGGGAGTGGGAAGACTATCTCGGAGTGCCCGACGACGAGCTTTACGGCTGCATGACATCTGATAAAGACATACGGCTGATGACACAATACTTCGAGGACCAGCTGCTATGGCTACGCCACCACCCAAGCATCATCTGCTGGTTTGTGGGCAGCGACAAACTGCCAATGCCAGAACTGGAGCAGAACTATCGCCACCTGCTGAACCGCCTTGACCCATCACGGCCGCTCATCACGTCGGCAAAGAAGCTCGAGAGCCGGCTGTCGGGCACGGCTGGAATGAAAATGGCAGGGCCCTACGACTATGTGGGACCCGCCTACTGGTACAGCGACAAAGCACCGGGCGGAGCCTTCGGCTTCAACACCGAGACAGGCATCGGCGCCCAAGTGCCACAGAAAGAATCGCTACGCCGCATGATTGGCAAGGACTTATGGCCAATAAACGACACGTGGAACTACCACTGCACCGCCTCCAAATCTTCAATGGGAAAACTCAACCGTCTTCAGGAAATGGTGAAGTCGCGCTACGGAGCGCCTTCAAGCCTCGACGACTTCTTACACAAGGCTGATTTAGCCAATTATGAAAGCACGCGCGCCATGTTCGAGGCGTTCCGCGTGAACACTCCCGCATCCACGGGAATCGTGCAATGGATGCTCAACTCGGCACGGCCTGGAATCTACTGGCAGCTATACGACCACTACGGTCAACCTAACGCGGCCTACTACTCTGTGAAAAAGGGCAACGTCCCGCTGCAGCTCATCTACGACTATGCGACACACGAAATAATGGCGGTAAACGGGACATTGCGCAGCGAGCACGTCAACGCCAACATGAGACTATACGCCACCGACGGCAAGTTGCTCGACGAAAAAGACACCACCTTCATCGTGGGCAGCCAAAGCCACGGCAGGGTATTCTCCGTGCCCGAAGTGAAAGGCAACGCCTTCCTCTTCCTTACACTCACTAACGAGAAAGGCGACACCATCGCCAACAACGACTATATGCTTGCCGAGCGCATGGATGAATACGACTGGGAGGCTTCCGACTGGATAACGACACCGATTAAACGCTACGCTGATTACACAAGCCTGGCATCGCTCGAAAAAGCAGAGCTGCAGGCAAAGGCTATCGTAAGCCACGACGGTGACAGCTTGCGCATTCGCATCGACCTTGACAACACCGGCAAGACGGTGGCCTTGCTCGTGCGGCTCGCGATGACCGACCGAAGCGGCAACCTCGTGGCACCGGCCCACTATAGCGACAACTACGTAACCCTCGCGCCGGGCGAACGCCGCGTCATAACGTGCGAACTTCCAAGACGCGACAGCGTGAAGGGACTCAAACTTAGCGCCGACGGTTGGAACATGCCCCACACACGCGACATAAAGATAAAGTAGCAACCAACAAGTGCCAATGATTCACCTTATACTGCTCACCGACTTCACCGAGACCTACGCCACCGAGCTCCTGCGTGGCATTCTCGACTACTCCCAAGGCCATGAGCCTTGGGTCGTGAGCCGCATGCCTACTTCCTATCGCGTAGAGCACGGTGTCGACGGTGTAGTGGAATGGGCTAAGCAATGGAAAGCCGATGCCATTATAGGGCAATTCGATACCCATGACGACGTGGATGCCTTTGCCAGGAATGGCATCATCGCCGTGGCGCAAGACTTCATGCAACGGTTCGACAGCATACCCAACATCACGGGCGACTACCTGGCACAGGGCATGCATGCCGCCGACTATTTCATAAACAAGGGATTCCGCAACTTCGCCTTCTATGGCTACGCCAACGCCGTGTGGAGCAAGGAACGCTGCCAAGGATTTGCCGAGCAGTTGATGTCGCACGGCCATAAGCCTCCTTATATATACGAAAAACAGTCGCTCGAGAACTTGTGGTTCTACGACCCAGAGTCGCTCGCCGATTGGCTGCGTAGCCTTCCCCACTCCACTGCCATACTGGCATGCGACGACACTCGAGCCAACGTGATACTCGAAGTGTGCCGGATGATTGGCATCAAGGTACCGTCAGACATAGCCGTGCTTGGCGTGGACAACGATGAGATAACGTGTACGCTCACCTACCCTAACCTGTCGAGCGTTTGCCTTGACGTGCGCAGCGCGGGCTACAAGACGGCGCAGCGCATAAAACAGGTACTGAACGGCGGACAGCATCGCGACGATGACATAATGGTGGACTACATAGGCATAATGGAACGGCAGTCGACCGACATATTAATGACTGCCAACAAGCATATTCTCGCCGTGCTTTCCTACATACACCAACACTACGCCGACAAGCTCACCGTGGAACAGTTGCTGAAACTCGTGCCCATGTCAAGACGTCTACTCGAAAAAACGTTCAAGATGGAGACTGGAACGTCAATACACCAGTACATCATAGACTTGCGCCTTGAACGCATGAAGCAACTGCTCATGTCGACCGACATGCCAATCGCTGACCTCGCGCTTGCAACCGGACTTTCCGACGCGAAAAACGTGGCACGGCTGTTCAACCAGCGCGAAGGCATCACACCGCTCGGATATAGGCAACTCCACGGTGGTTACAAGAAAAAACATTAATCCGCTATGCGGACAGACAGGCATCGTGGATGTTTTATCAGAAAAAGCCTTGGCTATGTATCATCGCAACGTCCAGGAAAGCAGAATGAGGCAAAGCTCTGCGTTGCCGTGGCGTAAGATATGTTTACGGAGCATGGCGAGCGACTTGGTGACGTGCTTCTCCACCACCTTGACCGATATGTCGAGACGCTCGGCTATCTCCTTGTTTTTCAAGCCTTCAAAGCGGCTCATGACGAAGACTTGGCGCGAACGCTCTGGCAACCGCCGCAACATGTCGGCTATTTGCCGTTGCAGCTCATCATAGAGCAGCTCCTCATCGGCGGAACCAAGGAAGTCATAATTGTACAATGCCTCACTGCCATTTAATAGTTGAAGTTCGCGAGCATTATACCCCTCGGCAATGGCCTTATGCTTCAAGAAGTTGAGGCAGCCATTGTTTTGCCATTCGGGGTGCGGACATTGTGCCCCACGTTGCCATTCGGGGTGCGGACGGCCCCTAACCATCCCTATCCGCCCCCGCAAAGCGTACAATAAGCGGCATTACGTTAACGATGAAAAGAAAATAAGGGATGCGCCACATGATGTGTGGCACATCCCTTATTATGTTGGGTTATTTAATGATTTCCCTTCAGGACATCTTACTTAACCTTCTCGACGATAGCCTTGAAAGCGGCCTCGTTGTTCATGGCGAGGTCAGCGAGGACCTTGCGGTTGATCTCGATGCCAGCCTTGTGGAGCGCGCCCATGAGCTGTGAGTAGCTCATCTCATACTGGCGAGCGGCAGCGTTGATACGCTGAATCCAGAGAGCGCGGAAGTTGCGCTTCTTGTTACGGCGGTCACGGTAAGCGTATGTGAGACCCTTCTCATAAGTGTTCTTGGCTACGGTCCACACATTCTTGCGAGCACCAAAGTAGCCCTTGGTCTTCTTCAGTATCCTTGTTCTCTTAGCTTTTGATGCTACGTGATTTACTGATCTTGGCATAATTTTTCTTCTTTAATTCGTTTTGACTAAGTTTACTTTTAACACGCCTGTTAAGTTAACGGAGGCAAAGCAAGTCGCGCACCTGCTTGAGGTTAGTGCGGTCCACGAGTGTCTGGTGGTCCAGATTACGCTTTTGCTTCTTCGTCTTCTTAGTCAAGATGTGACTGTGATAAGCGTGATGACGCTTGATCTTACCTGTTCCGGTGAATGTGAATCTCTTCTTTGCGCCGGAGTTTGTCTTTACTTTTGGCATTTTTGTTATTGTTTATTTATTGTTTATGAAAGGTGGCAACGCATATACCAGGCGGGGCCACACAGTGATAATTCTTTTATTGTCGGGCTACGGCGTTAACCGTCAAGCCTTGGTGTTGAGCTTTGCGAGGAGCTCCTCGGCGCCCTTGGCGTTTCCGAGCAATCCCTTCTTCTTAGCGTCTTCCTCGTCTTTCAGCTTCTGCTGTTCCTTCTCCACGGCTTCCTTGGCGAGCCTGTCGCGCTTCTGCTGGCTTTGCTTTGCCACGCCGGCCTTCTTAGGCGCGAGGAAGAGGAACATCTTCTTTCCCTCAAGCTTCGGCAGCTGTTCTACCTTTGCCACTTCCTCCAGGTCGTTGGCGAAACGGAGCAAGAGCACCTCGCCCTGGTCCTTGAAGAGGATGCTGCGGCCACGGAAGAACACGTAAGCGCGCACCTTGTTGCCCTCCTCAAGAAACTCCTTGGCGTGCTTGAGCTTGAACTGATAGTCGTGGTCATCGGTCTGTGGTCCGAAGCGAATCTCCTTGACCTCCACCTTGACCTGCTTCTGCTTCATCTCCTTTTGCCGCTTCTTCTGCTGATAGAGGAACTTGCTATAGTCGATGATACGACAGACTGGTGGTTGAGCGTTGGGAGAAATCTCCACCAAATCAAGCTCTTGCTGACGGGCCAAATCCAAGGCTTTGCGCGTAGGCATCACCTCTGAGCCGCCATCACTTACCACACGAACTTCCCGCACATGGATCTGACCATTGACGCGGTACTGATCTTTCAAATTGTCTTTCTTCATCCAACTATTTTAAGGTTCTAACTTTAATGCATAGGGACAACACCCCCTAAACAGGGTGCAAAGTTACATATTTTTAGCTAATTAGCAAATCTTTCCTGCTTTTTTCTCGAAAAAATCTCGCTATTTTCTCTCCGCGTATAAATTATCCTTGGCAGCGCCATATTATTTGGCTCCTGCCACGACTTTCAGCTTCCCTCCGTCGGGCACCACGGTGTAGCGCGCGCCCTTGCGCGTCTTGAACTTCAGTTGGGCGTCGCCATAGCGCACCACGCATGGCTCGCCCGAACCAGAGAGTATGGTCGCCTTGGCAAGCTTGCCCTGCTTCCAACTGATGGAGACGGTGAAGTTGCCACGCGCGTCCAATCCGCTCACCGACCCCTCGGCCCAAGCGTCGGGCAAGGCCGGCAGCAGGTGGATGAATCTCATGTGGCTCTGGAGCAGCATCTCCGTCACGCCCGCCGTGCCGCCGAAGTTGCCGTCTATCTGGAATGGCGGGTGCGAGTCCCACAGGTTGTCGAGCGTGCCGTTCTTTAGCAGGTTGCCATAGAGCTTGTAGGCGTGGTTGCCATCGTGCAGGCGCGCCCACTGGTTGAGCTTCCATCCCATAGACCATCCCGTGGCGCCGTCGCCGCGATGTTCGAGCACCACCCTCGCGGCCTTGGCCAGCTCGGGCGTCGTCACGGGCGAGATGGTGTGTCCGGGGTGCAAGCCGAAGAGGTGGTTCACGTGGCGATGCTCGTCTTTCGGGTCATCGATGTCGGTGGACCACTCCATGAGCTGTCCGTAGCGTCCTATCTTGTAAGGCGCGATGTGCTTCAGCGCGTCTTCCCATTGCCGGCGGTCTTTCTCGCCCTTGCCCAGCACGCGGCTGGCCTCCACGGCGTCGGTGAGCACCTCGCGTATCACGGCGTGGGCGAACGTGGCGCCTTGGTCCACGGGGCCATGCTCGGGCGACGTGGAGGGCGCGGCGGTATATACGCCGTCGGCACGGTGCCACAGATAGTCGGAGGCGAAGTCGGCCGAACCTTTCAGTATGTCATAATACGACTCAAGGAAATGGCGGTCGCGGGTATAGTCGTAGTAGTCCCAGAGGTGGGTGGCGAGCCACGGCCCGGCGAATGGCGAGAAGTTCCACGACATGTCCTCGCTTGAGAGCGGCGAGGTGAAGCCGAAGATGTTGCCCGAGACGGATGTCGTCCATCCGCGCGTGCCGAAATACGACTTCGCCGTCACCGTGCCGGGCTTGACGAGCGTGCGTATGAAGTCGAAGAGTGGCAGCTCACACTGTCCCAGGCCGGTGGAGCAAGCCGGCCAGTAGTTCATCTGCAGGTTTATGTTGTTGTGGTAGTCCACACGCCAAGGGCCGTCCACGTTGTTGTGCCATAGGCCCTGGAGGTTGGCCGGCATGTTGCCCGGGCGCGACGAGGCTATGAGCAGGTAGCGGCCAAACTGGTAGTAGAGCTGTTCGAGATAATAGTCGGGCTTGCCCTGGCGGTAGGCCGCGAGACGCTGGCCGATTGGCAGGTCCTTGCCCATTGAGGCCTCGTTGATGTCGAGCTTCACCTTCGCGAAGAGGCTTGAATAGTCGGCGAGGTGCTCACCGAGCAGGCCATCGTAACCCTTTGCCGCGGCCTTCTTTATCCAGCCGGCGGTGGTCTGCGCTGGATCCACGCCCACGTATGCCTTCGGGTCGTTGAAGTCGGGGTCGTAGTTGGCGCGGTAGTCGGTGTCGGCGGTGATGAGCAGCACCACCTCGTCGGCGCCTCTGACCGTTATCTTACCGTCGCTGTTGGCCACCGTTCCGCCCTTCGCCATCGCCTTCACGCGCACGACATACTCCATGCCGTTGTTGTCGAGCCGTGCCGTCCAGCAGAGCGCGTCGGCGCCGTCGGCCGTCATCTTGCCCGTGGACACGGGGTTGGGCACGTAGCTGAGCCTAAGGTCTTGCTTGCCGCCTCGCGACGCCGAGAAGCGAACGGCCATGACGTTGGCCGGATACGACACGAAAAACTCCCTCTTATAGTCCACGCCGTCCTTGCTGAAGCTCACCTTGGCGAGGGCGGAGTCGAGCGAGAGCTCGCGACGGTAACGCGTCATGCCCACGGCGCTGAGCCCCGTCTCGACGCAGAACTCTCCCGCCGTGGTGAAGCTGCCGAAGCGGAACGGGTCTTCCGCCGTCGACTCGTAAGGCACCACGCTGTTGAAGTTTTTCCGCGTGAGCCGTGCCGCCTCCTGCCAGTCGCCTCGCGCGAACGCCTCGCGAATCTGCGACACGACGGGAGCCGACTGCTTGTTCACATCCCAATAGTAGGCCGCCCCGCGCGACGTGTTGGGGCCACCGCGCCACAGCGTCTTCTCGTTGAACGTTATGCGCTCAGCCTCCACCGAGCCGAACACGTTGCCGCCAATGCTGCCGTTGCCTATGGGCAGCGAGCGCGACTCCCATTCGGGGTCGGGGTTGACCGACGTGTCGCCGGCGCGCTCCACCTGTCGCTTCGTGGGGTTGCGGTCAGCGCTCGTGGAGAGCCACACGGCGTGGCCCCGCAGCGTTGTCGGGGTGTCGAACCAATATCTCAATGGCGTGGAGCCTTTGGCCATGGCAGTGGAGAATGTCAAGGCACACAAGGCCATAGCCGCAAACAATTGTCGTTTTTGTCGCATCTCTGTCTTGTTTTTAGTTAAAACGTCTTGGTTTAGCCTGCAAAGTTAACAAGAATAAACAACATGGCTAAACAACACGACCGTAATTTATTTTATATTAACTGCTTACCTTATCGATACATTATCTATAATATAGCGCGACGGTGCCACTTTCTTGTCGCAGCCCGGCAATGGCGGCACGACGGCGCACGACAAGGCGAAGAAAAGAAGCTTATGTTTTCTCATATTTAATCCATGACACGCACCATGACGTAAACGTTGAATTGTAAAATATTATTGCCG